>Ga0102924_1003941_pt1 | contig 15268 bp, 11 predicted proteins | sample PaiPotPPM11metaG_FD_80116 | JGI IMG/M metagenome (GOLD analysis project Ga0102924, IMG submission 80116) | Iron sulfur acid spring bacterial and archeal communities from Banff, Canada, to study Microbial Dark Matter (Phase II) - Paint Pots PPM... ... | reverse complement strand
GTAGAACACGAACGCGAACCGGTCGCACTGGATGACGGCAAAGCGGTCCCCGCGCCTGAGCAAAGTTCGCACGTCCTCGCGGCTCGGTTGGCAGCTGTACGCGTCGGGCCCACCGGTATAGCACTGGTCGACGCGGTCGCCATAGCAAGTGGCCGGCGGGTGCGTGTGCAGCTCTGGCACTCCCGCCGGACAGGCGAAGCTCGCGCCGTTGGGTGTGGCCCCCGAGGCGGCGATAGCGGTCGCCTGGGCCACGCGAAATAGCGTGTCCGAGGCCTTTTCACCGGAATCGGATTCGCGGATGATGGCGGGCCACCACTCGATCACGCAGTAGGTCCGCTCGACCTGGTGCGGCTCGTCGGTCCACTCCCCGGCCAGTGTGTTTCGTAAGTCGTCCATGATGACGCCGTAGCGCATCGAGGACACGTCCTGAGCGAGAAGCGCCGGAGGCGCGTGGGCCATGGTGGCCGCCAGCAGCACGGTGCCGGTGCGCACAGAGAGTGACTTCCAGCGCTGTCCGGGCGACGGACGGGCGCGGCCACTGGGATCGAAACCTTGGCGGCGCGAGAAGTGGGGCGGTCGCATAGGATGAGAGTTGCTGAAGGGGACGTGTCGGAAAAACACGAAGCCCCCGCGTCTCCTGGGAGAAACGCGGGGGCCGGAAATACAAAAAAAAAGAGAACTCTATGCGCTCAGTGCATGGCCTCGCATTTCATCCAGCGACCGCATGGGGCAGCGATTCTCATTCGGAGTGTGGCGTACCGCGCTCCAGCGACGCACGCAATTCCACCCAAGCGCGCGAGTTGCGCAGGCTAGCGTGGCAAGTAGACAGAACTGAGGTGTTCGGTGTCGGCATCGCTGTCATGGCAAGATACATCGAGGTGCGGATCAATGGCGAACGACGACGCCGCTACGGGCGCGTAACAATGTGGGTGTTCACTGACATGCCGGGCCGTAGCGGTCGGTCTGGACCGCATCCTTGCGTGATCTGGATGCGGACCGGCACTCGCTGGACGACCTTGGTAAAGTTTCCCGTCGCGTTGTCGGGTGGAAGAAGAGAGAATTTGGCCCCAGTCGCGGGGCTCAGGCTTTCCACCTTGCCGTGGGCGGTGCACCCGCCATAGGCGTCGACGGTGAAATCGACCGGCTGCCCGACTCTCACGTCGTTAAGCTGAGTTTCCTTGTAATTGGCGGTCAGATACATGCCTGTGTCCGCGACGATGCTGAACAGGGTTTGTCCCGCCTGTACGAGCTGGCCGACTTCTACCTCCTTGCGTGACATCACCCCCGTCGCGGGTGCGACCACATTGGTATACGAAAGCTGCAAGATCGCGTTGTCTCGCTCGGCCAAGGCGCTCGCCAATCGTGCTTGAGCGAGCCGCACTCCGGCTTCCGCTCCGGTGACTCCTGATGCCGACGCCGCAGCTTCGCTCTGAGCCGCGAGGAGCTGCGCAGCTGCCGCATCGGCGGCCGCCTGTGCTGCATCGAGCGCCTGCTTCGAGACGATCTGCTGGGCCGCGAGCTGGTGGTATCGCTGCAAGTCTGCCAGCGCCTTGTCGTAATTGGCTCTCGCGGCCTCGATTTGGGCGGTGTTAGCAGCGCTCTCGCCCTTTGCCGTTTGCAGTTGCGCGAACGCCTGCCCGACTGCCTTGCCCCCGGGACCGCGATACGCGACAGCCGCCTGCGCCGCCGCAACGTCGGCGGTCGCCTCCTCGAGCTTCATCCTATAGTCACGGTCGTCAATGCGCACCAGCGTGTCGGTTTCCTTTACGGGAGTGTTGTCCTCACCGTTCACGACGGTGACGTAGCCTCCCGCCTTCGCGAGCACTGGTATGATGTGGCCGTCTACCTGTGCGTCGTCCGTGCTCTCGTGCGCGCGACTGTAGTTCCACGTGCGAACGCCCCAGATGATGCCGATTATGCCGACCACGATGGCGATTGGCAGCACAAAGCTGCGGCGTTTCCTGGCTGGCGCCTGATCGGCGGGTGTGTTGGCAGCTTCGCCGGCGCCGACCTCGGTTGGATCCGGCTGGTGCGGCTGATGCGGCTGCTGGGAGGGGGGCGTTTTCGGAGGCTGAACCGTCGTGGCCATGTGTCGTTACGAGTCAGAGGGGCGAATCAGGGAAGGCTTGTGACCGATCCGGTGGCGCGTGCGAGTGCTACGCGTGCCGACTGGTAATTCGTGAGTGCGTCGATTTCCTGCGTTCGCGCCGCGTCGAGCGCAAGCTCTGCGGTTATTACGTCAGCGTTGCCGGCGACGCCCGTGCGAAATCGCTCGCGCGCCTCGGTGACCTCCTCATCGGTTAGCTCTCGTTGCTCGCGTGTCGCGTCCACCTGCTGTCGGGCCGACCCGAGGTCCAGATACGCGCCGCGCACTTCGATAGCGGCCTGTTGCCGTAGGTCGCGTCGCCGCAACTCGATCTCATGCTCACCGGCGCGTCCCTCTTCGATGCGCCCTTCGCGTCGGAATCCGTCGAATACGGGCAGGCTCACGCCGACTCCCCACGAGTACGTGTTGAGGACGCGGTTGAGCGTGCCTGCGCTGGCCCCATCGGTCGCGAATGCGCCGAGCGCGGGCAGCCGTTCTGCCCGGATCGCGCTGACCTGCCGGCGCGCCGCCTCTAGCTGCAAGTCGGCGGCACGAAGGTCTGGGCGATCGCGAAACGCGCGATCGAGTGCCTGCGATTCAGGCGACAAGGAATCGGCAACGGGCAGACCGCCAAGTGAATCGACGAGGGTCAAGCGCGTGTCGAGCGGAAGGCCGAGTGAGCGGAACAGATTGAGCCTGGTCTGGTCGAGCTGATTGCGCGCGGTGATGAGCTGAGCATGAGCGGATGACCGTTGTGCCTGCGCCCGCGTGACGTCCAACTGAACTCCGACGCCAGCCGCGAGTTGTTGTATGGCGATGTGCAGCAGATCCTCCGCGAGCGCGGAGTCTGCGATTCGCGCTCGCACGGTGGCCTCTGCCCGCTGCACTTGCAGGTACGCATTGGCTGCCGCCGCCGCAGCAAGCTCCGCGGTGTTGGCGGCATCGGCGGTCGCCGCATCGCGGCTGGTTTGCGATTGTCGGTAACGCTGGATTGCTCCGAAGCTGAAGAGAGTATCCGCAATGCGCGCACGCGCGTCATAGTCCTTCAATGGGGGAAACAGTGCGCCTGCCGGCGGCAGGATCGTGTTGAAAAAACTGGAGCCCGGAACTGACGGAAATCGAAAAGCCGCCGCACTGTTCAAGTCGTATTCCATGACCGATGCCGACCCGGATAGGTTCGGCAAGAACTCGGCGAACTGCTGCCGCACACGGGCACCTGCCTGCGTAGTGCGTGCCTGCGCTTCCTGCGCCTGCGCGCTTTGATGGGCCGCGAGACGGGCGGCGTCGCCCAGCGTGAGCGGCCGCGCGGTGGTGTCAGTTGCTCGAACCGTCGAATCCGAGGCCACCTGGGCGCGCGCCGCGCGCGAAAGTCCGGCTGCGCCGCCCAGCGCGCCAACGGCCAAGGCGGCAATGAGCGCCGTCCGTGCGCGCCGCGGAGCTGATGCGGAGGATCGGTGAACAGACGTTACACGGGGCCTCATGGCGGTAAGAAAGAAATCCGTGAGCTGCTCTAGGGTTTCGTCAGCAGATCTGCGCACGAGGGTGGTGCCGCAACGGCGCATTGCGTGCCAGACGGCGTGTGCGGTAAGCATTGACCCCATTACGCGTGCCGCCACGGTGGGGTCAATCTCGCGAAAGTCGCCGCTGTCGATTCCGCGCTGAATGAGTCGCGAAACGAGGCCTAGCTGACGGGCGACGAACTCGCGCGAATAGAACCTTGCGAGGTCCGGGAAATGCTGGAGCTCGCTCAATATGAGACGATACACCACCTGGTAGTCGGGCGACAGCAGATTGCGCCACCAGAGCCTCATGCAGTCAGTCACTTGCTGGGTCGCCGATCCTCCGCGCTCATCGAGCTCGCGCTCGGTCATTTCGAGCCGAGCGATGATGGTCTGGTGGATCATTTCCTTGAACAGCGCTTCCTTGTTCGGGAAGTACAGATAGATGGTGCCCTTGGACAGGCCGGCCCGCTTCGCGATGTCTTCGAGGCGGCCGCTCGAGAGTCCGTGCCTCCCGAAGACCTCGATCGCGGCAGCGATGATCTGCTGCGGACGCTCCTCGGGCAGGCGTCTGCCTTTGAGTCGGGGCCGAGTTGATGCGGTCACCCGGGTAACTTACTGACTGGTCAGTCAGTATTCAAAGAGAGGGCTGCGCAAAGGGTAGAACGTGGGGCCGCACCCGCGCGAGGGGGCGACGGCCGCTACTTGGCCTGACTCTGGCTGGCTTCTATGCGCTCGAAGTGCGCGTTCGTGATGTGCACGATTGAAAAGAGCAGTGCGAACAGCACGATTGCGCCAACGATGAGCCCAGCAAACGCCGCACCGGTGTCTGGCCCGTGACTCGGCGCGTCGTGCACCGTGTGCACCGATTTGTCTTCCGCAGTCATGCGACGCGAACCGTGGTCATCGTATCATTCTGCCGGATCTGCTTCATGACATCGAGCCCCTTGGTGATTTTGCCAAACACCGTATGCACGCCGTTGAGATGGCGCGCGTTTGTCTCGCTGAGCACCATGAAGAACTGGCTCCCGCCAGTGTTTTTCCCGGCGTGCGCCATCGATAGCGCGCCCACTACGTGCGTGTGCGGGTTGCCCCGGGTCTCGCAATCGATCACGTAACCTGGACCCCCCGTGCCGATTTTCGGGTTTCCCGGAGGGAGGTCACGTGAGAGTGGGTCGCCGCCCTGCACCACGAAATCCGGAATGACGCGGTGGAACTTCACGCCGTCGTAGAACCCGGAGTTAGCCAGCTTCTCGAAATTGGCCACGGTCGCCGGAGCGGCCGTCTCATACAGCTCGGCGAGGATAGTGCCACGATTGGTTTCGAACGTTGCCTGCTTGGACATGTCCGGCAAAGCTAACTCACTCAGACTCGAAAAGCAGACGGGCAGATGTCGTTCAATACGCACGCGTCGCAGCTGGGCGATCGGGCATGGCAAACGCGCCGGCCGTGGAAGATGAGTAGATGCGAAAACACCGCCCAGTCCCGCCGCGGCACGAGCGCCATCAGATCGAGCTCGATCTTGATTGGATCGGTGTGCCGTGTGAGACCGAGTCGCTTGCTGAGGCGGGTGACGTGTGTGTCGACGACGACGCCTTCGCTCGTCCCGAACGCGCTGCCGAGGACGACGTTGGCGGTCTTGCGGCCCACGCCTGGAAGCGTAACCAGCTCTTCCAGCGTTTGCGGCACGACACCACCGAAGCGATTCACGACGCCCTTGGCCATACCGGTCAGGCTCTTCGTTTTGTTGCGGTAGAAGCCAGTGCTCTTGATCAACTGCTCGAGCTCGGCCGTGTCCGCCGCTGCCAGGGCGGCGGGCGTCGGGTAGCGCCTGAACAAGGCTGGGGTAACCATGTTCACACGAACGTCGGTGGTCTGTGCGCTCAGGATGGTCGCGACCAGCAGGTGGAATGGCGACGAGAAGTCGAGCTCAGTCCGTGCGTCGGGATGTGCCTTCCGAAGTCGCGCGACAATCGTGCGTGCGCGCCGAGCCTGTGCGGGGTTTACCCTCTTAGTCTTCGAGACCGGCGGCATCGCGCAGCGCGTTGACCAAGTCGTGTAACTGCCGCTCGGTCAACTCGATCTCCTGCGCCGCGCCCTCGGCGTCGAGCAGCCCCGCTCGCATTGAAATCGCGAGCTGGTTCATGAATCGTACTTTCACCAGCATGTCTTCGGTCACGCGCCGGAGCTTGTGATAGCGGCGTTTTTCCGCCAATGCCCGGTAATATCGTTGCTTCAGATCTTCGGGACGGAGTTGGGTCGCCATCTTAAACACCTCCTCAGTGGTTCGGCCTGGCAGCGCGCCGCGGTCGGGAATGCCAGCGTCTTCCCACGATTCATCCGCAAACCACAATCGCCCCACATACTCTATACCGTCGTGCGTGATGCGAACAGAGACATCGTAGCGACGGCCGTCTACCTCGATGGCGGCTACGTGAGGCTGCTCGATCTCGGCGCCCGCTGACGCGCGCTGAGTCACGCCTCACTCCCGAGAAACTGGTCAATCGCCTCGAATAGCTCGTCGGGCTGCTCCACATACGGCACATGTCCGCAGTTCTCGATGACGTCGAGCTGACCGCCAATGGCCGCGGCCAGGGCCTCGGAAGAGGCCACGGGGAATGGGTCTTCGCGACCGTGCACGATCAGCACCGGCATACCAAGTCGTCCACGCGCCGCACGTAGAGCTGGCACAAGGTCATAGTCTCCCAAGCTCTCCCACACCGACTGTTGCACTCTGCCAGCTACCCGAAAAGGGGTTAGATCACGCGCCATCGCGGGATCGGCGAAATACCCCGCCACGCTCAACTCGAACGACCGCTGCCTGTATGCTTCGGGATCACGGTCCCGGAGCCCAGAACTCGCGAGTGTCGCCCGAGCAGCTACTATCGGGGGTGCAGCCTGCCGCCGGGCGAACTCAGTCTCAAACGCTTCACGATACTGACGATTCACCCCGGCCGGGTCAATAAGAACCAGACGGTTGGGTGGCACGCGGACGTGTTCATCGGTCGCGTACAGCATCGCCAGCACGCCTCCCCACGAGTATCCGACGATTACGGGCCGTTCCTGTCCCCACCGCTCAGCGATCACGTTGGCGAGGTCGTCTACCTGAGTGTGCGCCGTAATCGGCGTGCGATCGGTGGTAAGAATCGTGGATCGCCCGCCGCCGCGTTGATCGTAGAACAGTACGTCATGACGGTCGGTGAGCCGGAGCATCTGCGGCAGCAAGTACCGATGGTCTGCCCCCGGTCCTCCATGCAACACGAGCAGGCGCGGGGCGCCGAGTGGCCCGTAGGCTGCCCAGTAAAGCGGCGCCGACGTTTGCGTCGTGTACCCCTGGTCCCGCGGCTCGGGAATCGGTAGCGGCACGCGTGATCTTGGGAGTGGCGAAAGTCTGGCGAAGGGCCGGGATCAGTTCTACCTTGGCGCCGTGCAACAATCTAACAATCGGCGGCCGGGTTCGCTTCCGACGCCGTGCGCATGGATTACTCAGTAACATTCGTCCGCCACTTCGCGCGGCTCCTTTGGTTGCTAATCCACCAAGCCGACGCCGTTGACGAGCAGAAGGCTGCCTTGCGGGCCTTGGTGGCCGTATCCAAAGAGGGCTCCGTCACGCTGACCGTGCGCGACGGCACGCTCAGTTCCAACGGCGTGCCACTAGCGGACGAGCTGACGGGCCTGCAAGACCTGGTCGGCCAATTTGTGGGCCATTGCGTGCGTGAAATGGTGTTTGACATCGGTGCGCTTCCCGCGGACGTTCTCGGTGCCGCGCGTGCACTCACCACCGCCTCCCAGGGCGACCAAGGGCGCGAGGTTGATGCCAGATTGCGCGCGATTGCGCCACGAACGGTGCGCGTTTCGTTCGACCGCTCGGACAGCGACGTCAGCCCCGATGTCGTTCGGCAATTCACGGCCGTCGAGGCGACCCGCGGCAGCCCCGACGAATTGTTCAGCAAACTCGACGCAATGCACTCGGTCGCGGCCGTGTCACGAATGCTCGATCAAGTCGTAGAGTTGGCGGAGTCGTCCGCGCGGGCCCAGAAGCCTCTCGTGGTGGCCGATGTGATGGCACGTATCGTCAGTCGCGAAGCAGAGAAAACCAATCCCGAGATCAAGCGGGCTTACGGTTCCGCGATCCGGCGGTTGGCCAAGCCCACGCTGCTGCGCGCTGTGGCAACCGTGCTCCCGCGCAACAAGGAGCGCGCGGCGGAGTTGCTGGCCGTGCTTTCGCGCACCGGAGAAGAAGGCGCAGAGGCCTTGATCGAGGAGCTCACGGCTGCCCAGTCGATAGCCGAGCGCCGCACGTTCTTCGACTCGCTGGTCAAGCTCAAAGCAGGGGTCCCGGCGCTGATGCATATGCTGGGCGACCCACGCTGGTTTGTGGCTCGCAACGCGGCGGACCTGCTGGGCGAGCTCAATGCCAGTGATGCCGAGGGCCCGCTTTCCGAGTTGTTGAGGCATGGCGACGACCGCGTTCGGCGAGCTGCTACCAACGCGCTCGGAAAGCTTGGCACGCCGCACGCGGCAATTGCGCTGAAACGCGCGCTCAAGGATACATCGTCACACGTGCGCGCCACGGCCGCTGCCGGGCTTGCCGGTCGCAAAGGGACGAAATCCGCCGCGACCCTGCTGCGCGCACTGGAAAGCGAGTCCGACATAGAAGTCCAAATCGCCATTCTGAGCGCGCTCGGGAGGGTCGCCACACCCGAGGCCGTGCAGCGGCTCTGCAAGGCGGCCGAGCCCGAGTTGAGACTGTTCAAGCGCAAGGCGGCCGCATACCGCGTAGCCGCCGTGCAAGCGCTGGGCGAGGCGCGGACTCCGGCCGCGCTTGCCGCCTTGCAACAACTAGCGAGCGACAAGGACAAGGAGGTCCGCGAGGCCGCAGTCCGCGCCGTCATGCACGCGCCCAAAGCCGAACCGTCGGCGTTATCCTGACGATGGCTACAGTCGCTCCGCCCGACGCGAGCACGCGGCGCGTTGTCGCCGCCGACTTGGCCGAGCAGCCGGCGGAATACCAGCCATTCGTACCCGACGCCACTGAGCTGCCCGAGCTCACGCCCGGGGCGGTCGTTCTGGGGATGCTCCTCGGCGTCATCTTTGCCGCATCAAGCGTGTACCTGGCGCTCAAGATCGGGTTGACCGTCAGCGCGTCGATTCCGATCGCGGTGCTGTCGATCACGATCTTCCGGTACATCGCTCGGGCATTCGGAGTGCAGCCGGCGACGATCCTCCAGAACAACATTGTCCAGACGACTGGGTCCGCGGGCGAGTCGATCGCGGCCGGGACGGTATTTACGCTCCCCGCCTTGCTGCTCTTGGGATATGCGCTGCCTTGGAGCCGAGTCGCGGCGGTGGCGATAGTGGGTGGCATCTTGGGCGTTCTGCTGATGATCCCGCTCCGCCGCAGCCTGATCGTGGACGAGCACAAGACGCTCAAGTATCCAGAGGGCACGGCGTGCGCGCAGGTGCTGATCTCAGGCGAGCGCGGGGGAGTGCAGGCCAAGACGATATTTGCCGGGTTTGGCTTGGCGGTGCTGTACAAGTTCGTCAACAGCGGAATGCACCTTTGGATCGACGTGGCGCGCAAGGCCCTCACGCGCGTGGGGCCAACGGGCAAGCCAGCGCTGATTGGTGAGATCCAGGCCGAGGTCAGTCCCGAGCTCTGCGGCGTGGGTTACATCATCGGTCCGCGCATCTCCGGCTACCTCTTCGGGGGCGGCGTCTTCACGTACTTCGTCCTGATCCCCGCCATCAAACTGTTCGGCGCGGGCTTGACGACCGCGATCTACCCAGCCACGAAGCTCATCGCCGACATGGATGCGTCGGACGTGCGGGCGAACTACACGTACTACGTCGGTGCGGGAGCCGTGACAGCGGCCGGACTGATCTCACTCGGCCGCGCGCTGCCAACCATCCTGTCTGCTTTCGCGGCCGGTCTCGCGGGCTTCCGACGGGCAGCGGCCCGCACCGCGCAACGCCGGACGATGCGCGATCTGCCAATCATATTCGTATTGGCCGGCACGCTGTTGGCCGCGATCGCCATAGTCACGCTCCCGCAAATCGGAATCAACGCGGTCGGCGCGGTATTGGCGATATTCTTTGCGTTCCTGTTCGTCACGGTCGCCAGCCGGCTGAGCGGCCAGATTGGCAACTCGTCCAACCCGATATCGGGCATGACGGTTGCCACGGTCCTCCTGACGGCCTTGCTGTTTTACGCGGTCGGCTGGACTGGCGCCCACTACCGGGTGCTGGCGCTCTCGATCGGCGGCGTCGTGTGCATCGCCGCCGCGGTAGCTGGAGCAACATCCCAGGATCTCAAGACCGGTTATCTGGTCGGCGCGACGCCCGCTCGGCAGCAGATCGGGCTAGTGTGCGGCGTGCTTACGTCCGCGCTCATGGTGGGGTTCGTCATTCAGTTTCTCGATCGCGCGAACACGACCGTCGTGGCGCGGTCTTATCCCGGCATCATCGCGGCCGACATCGATGTCCGGCCGTACCAACTTGACGATGGACACGTGTATCGCGTCGGGCACATTTACGAACGGCAGGGAGACGCGCTGCCGGGCCGGTACCTTCTCGATTCGACGGGCGCGATTCGTTTTTTCCTCGACCCTGGAATCGGCGGGCGAGAACCGGTGGATTACCGGGGACGACGAGTCACGAAGCTCGACTCGCCCAAGTCGCAGATCATGGCGCTGGTGGTCGATGGGATCCTGACCCGCAAGCTGAATTGGGGGCTGATCCTCGTGGGGGCGTTTTTCTCGATCGCGATGGAGATTCTGGGCATCCCGTCGCTTCCCGTGGCAACTGGGTCGTATCTACCCATCTCTACGACGGCCGCGATGTTCATGGGCGGCATCGTGCGGTGGCTGGTCGAACGGCGCACTGGCGCGGCCGCAGCCGACGCCGATTCCGGGCCGGGCGTGCTGTTCTCGTCCGGCTTGATCGCGGGCGGCGCGATAACCGGAGTGTTGCTCGCGGCTTTGACCGTCTACAAACTCGACACGCTGTACAATCTGGGCGGCAGACTGGGTGACTTTGCGGACAATCCCCTGATCGCGATCGTCGCCTTCGTCGTGTTTCTCGCCATTCCACTGTATCGGGTAGCGACCAAGCGCATGACGGCGTGAAGCGCCGCTCTCGGTGCGCTAGCGCGTTGTGAAGTCCGTCTCGGCAGTGATTGCCCGGCACGTTTCGGCCAGCAGGTCGGCTGCGCGATCGACGTCGTCGATGCTTACCATCTCATTCGGAGAATGCATGTAGCGGTTCGGAACTGACACCAATGCGGTAGCGACGCCTTCGCGTGCGAGATGGATGGCGTCGGCGTCGGTACTGGTATCGCGGCCGGCCGCAAGAACCGTATAGGGAATCTTGGCGCGCTCCGCCGCCTCGCGTAGCAGGACGAACAGAACGGGTGAGATTATCGACCCGCGCGCGAGCACAGGTCCGCCGCCAAGCTTGTGGTCACCGAGCTCCTTTTTCTCGACGCCCGGATGATCTGTAGCGAATGTGACGTCCACGACGATGGCAGCCGCGGGGCCGATCCCAACGGCGCCGATTAGCGCGCCGCCACCGTGATACGCGATTTCCTCCTGCGTCGTCGCCACGGCCACGACTCGGGCGCGGCCGGGCGCGTTGGAGTAGCGCCGTAGCGCCTCGAGCACAACGAAGGCCCCGATCCGATTATCGATCGACCGCGAGGCTATACGCCCGTTGGGGAATGTGATCGTACGCGAGTCGACAACGCCCGGGTCGCCGACGCTGACGCGCTCTTCCGCCTCTGCACGCGACGCCACCCCCACGTCTAACCACAAATCGGTGAGTTTCGAGGCCTTGTCGCGGTCCTCCGTTTTGATCAGGTGGATCGGCTTCTTCCCCACCACGCCGATCACGTCGCCAGCGCGGCCAAGGACGCGAATACGCTGACCGACCAGCACCTGCGCGTCCCACCCACCGATCGAGGACACGTAGAGGTAGCCATCGTCATCTATGTAGGTGACGATAAGGCCAATCTCGTCGATGTGCCCGGCAAGCATCACCGTCGGCGTGCCGCCCGGGTTGACCATCGCGATGCTGTTGCCGGCGACGTCACCGCGGACCTCGGCGAACTGCCGCGCGTGCTCGCGCCATACGCGGGCTGGGCGCGCCTCGAACCCCGATGGGCCGGGAGTATCGAGAAGCTCATGAAGAAACGCGCTCGAGTCGGGGGAGAGCATTTGAGTTCCCGTTACGAGCTGGTGGATCCCGAGAGTATTCCCGACCGGATGCGCTGGGCCTTGGGTGACGCGGCGGAGTCGGCGACCATGCGCGGCTCAAGATGCGTGACGAATCGCAACGGAACTTGCAAAGTGAGGGTCTGCGTTCCGCGACGGATAGTCATGGGGATCGTAGCCGGCGTACCGCCTGGCGTCGCTGCCGACCCGTACTTCTCGCGGAATCGCGCGCCGAACTCTTGGTCGACCACGTCGATGCCGCCGAGCGATACAAGGTGGTCACCCGGTTTCACGCCGCCCGCGGCCGCGGCGCCGGACGGGTCGACGCCTCCTACCAAGACGCCTCCCGTGTCGACCGCGCTTTGGATGCCGAGTCGCGGTTCTCGCACGGAGTCAGATGTCATCTTGAGACCGGCCAGCACAAGCACGCTGTCCCAGGGGTAAGGCTCCCGCCCGTCCACGTACTTGCGCGCGAACTCCAAAAACGTCCGTCCGCCCGCGGCCCGACTTACCGCGCCCCACCAATCGTAGCCGGTGAATCCGCGCCCCCGCTTGTAAGTCGCCTCGTAAACGTCGCGCATGACATCGTCCAGCGAGCGGCGGTTGTCGCTCGCGTCCCGAATCATTATGTCGAGCATGAATCCAGCCAGAGACCCCTTCGGGTAGTACGCGTACTGAGTCCCGTCCGTGGGATGCACCCATGTCGAGAGCGACGCATCAGTCAACGCAACCGGAGGAATCGCGGCGACCTCGCGAACCTTGGCCGTCGTGAGGCCGTAGAACCCGGTATCGGGCACGACGCCCCCGCGCACCAGGGCGAGATCCGCGTAATAGTCGGTGATGCCTTCACTCACCCACAGCCAGGGTGTCGGTTGCGGAGCGTCGTACCGGTACGGCACCATCTCTGCGGGCCGCATGCGCTTCACGTTCCACGAGTGAAAGATCTCGTGCGCATACAGACTCGGCATGAAAGCGTTGTCGAGCATCACCGTCGCCACGACGTCCACGTGCGAGTTCTGATGCTCCAATCCGGACGCTCCGCCGTAGCTCGGATCAGTGATCTGCATGACCGTGTAGTTCTGCCAGGGGATTTCGTGGAAAACGGCGATCTCCGGTGGTATCGCCTTGGCGATCCAGTCGAGTGCCTTGCGGCGCCGCTCTCCGGAAACGCTTCCCTCGGGGTACGTCGCAAAGCGAACCCACCGGTCGCTGACGCGCTCGCTGTCCACATCCATGTGACCAACTACGAAAGGGTCGTCCACGAGATCGTGATAGTTCGTCGCCGTGAACGTGTTGGGGGTGCCACCCGGAGCCATGCCGGTCGCTATGCGCCACGAGGGACTGGTATGCACCGTCACCGTTGCCGGAAAGTTGAATCCGCGGCCCACGGGGTAAAGAAACAGATTCGTTCCGTTGAACAGCGCGAAATCCGGACGCGTCCACGACATCGCGTTGTCCAAAGTGTCGGCGAGGTATGTAAACGCGACGCGAATCGACTTCGCGCCGGCCGGGTCGATTCGCCATGTCTCATAGTCGGTCTTCTCCCAAGTAAGCGGGCTGCCGTCGGCAGCGGTCGCCGCAAACGCTGAGACCCAGCGCGAGAACCAGCCCATTTCGTAGTCGCCCGGAGTCCACGCGGGCAGCGATAGTAGAACGAAGCCGCGACCGGAAACCGTCAGCGTCGTCGTGACCAATATCGTCTGCGAAGCGACGGTAGTGGAGTCGACGGTAACATCGTAGTGCAGATCGGAAATCTGAGCGGAAACCTGAGCGGCAGCCGGTTGCGCGATTGCCGCCAGCCAACCGAGCGCACCCGGCGCGATGCATCGAGCAAGACGTGTCATGAGCTGGAAGCTACCCGCCCTCTATCCAGGTTGATGAACAGGACGAGAAATGCGGCGGAGAGTGCCGAGACGGTCACCTTTTGGCCGAGTGTCCACCAGGGGATAGGCGAGACGAAGCCCTCCAGCGTGCCGGCGAACACAAGCAGCACCGTGGAGGCGGCGACGAGCTGGATCGCTCGTCGAGCGTGATCTACCAACACTTCTCGGCGGGGCCGCGCGCCGGGGACCACGATGGCGGCGCCCAGCAGAAGCCCTGCACCGCCGGCGATTACAATCGCGCTCAATTCGAGCACGCCGTGAGGAGCGACGAACGCGAGGATCAGAGGCAGGATGCCCTTGCTTTGGTATAGCCCGAGCACTCCGCCCAAGCTGATCCCGTTGAACACCAGTGCGGCGACGGTCCCCAATCCGGCGAGGATGCCGCCAGCGAACGCCAGGTATGTCACCTGCACGTTGTTCGCGATGATTGCACTGGACATGATGGGACGAAAAAGCTGCGGGTCAGGGATGTATCCCTGTTCGTTCCTCGCCCGTTGAACGCCCTCTTCCGCGCGGTCAATCATCTGCTGCGGGATAAAATCCGCCGCGACCGCCGGCGATCGTGCCACCGCCACGTACGCAATGGCGGCGGGGCCGAACAGCAAGACAGCTGCGATGCCGATAGGAAGCGCGGATCGCCGAATCTCACGTGGAACCGTGTACGTGAGGAATTCCCACGCCGACGCCGACGTCACTCGGCGGTCTCGGTACAGAAGGTTGTGGCCGCCCGCTACGAGCCGACTCAGGTAGAAGACCGAGTCGATTTCGCGGCCCCGCGCAGCGGTTTGCAGCCGAGCGAGATCTGTGGCCAGCTCCCTGTAGCGCGCCACGAAATCGCTGACCGCGGTCTCGGAAAGCCCACGAAGCCCGTTCCGCTGGGCAGCAGCGAGCATCGCCGAGAACTCTCGCCAGCGCGCCCACTGCCGCCCGTCGCCCGAGTCGGCGGGGGACGTCGGGATGCTGATCGCGCGCTCGCGGACCACCAGGGTTCCCGCGGCGTAATCGCCCAGACGCTTGCCCGAGGCCGAGAATATTGCCGAAAGCATGCCCACGCCGTACGACGCGCCGGGCTGCAGATCGACGACGCGCACGATATTGCGCACGGCCGACGCGGCGAAGGTAATGGAGTAGCCTCCGTCGCGAACGACCCGAAGCCCGACGCGGCGTTTGCCCGGAGTCTGTCCGTCCCATAGCCCTTCGAACAAGACGTAATAGCCCCAGAATACGCTGAACACGAGGAGGATCAGGATCGCGAGAACCCACGGCGCCGAGCCGGCGATGCGCAGCGCGCCAAAGAATGACACCGCGCCGATGGAGATCGCGGTCACCAGCAAGGCGCACAGCATATAGTCAATAAGAGCGGCCACCGCCCGGGACCCGATCCCCGCCACGGTGTAAGAGAAGACCACCTGCTCAGGGGTCTCAATGTCGACGTGCTGGTCGAGCGATTGGATGAGAGGCGCAGCCATGCGGAGGTCGGCCATAATGTACCGTCTGGTGCTGCTGACCACGGCCGCGGCCAGCTTGGCAGGCACCGGGCATCCCACGACTTTGGGCGCGCAGGCGAACGGCCCGCAGCCGCCACCGCCC
>Ga0102924_1003940_pt1 | contig 15268 bp, 11 predicted proteins | sample PaiPotPPM11metaG_FD_80116 | JGI IMG/M metagenome (GOLD analysis project Ga0102924, IMG submission 80116) | Iron sulfur acid spring bacterial and archeal communities from Banff, Canada, to study Microbial Dark Matter (Phase II) - Paint Pots PPM... ... | reverse complement strand
TCCCTGCCCTGCGCCGACCCCCGGGCTTGGGTTCGGCCCCGGCACGATTGGCGGGCTTGACGGTCCGGCTCCCGGCCTTGCCCCCGGCCTGACTCCGGGCGGCGACCGCGCTCCCCGCCGTCGCCACTTTCCGCCCCACCGCCCGTGGACTGCGCTCGGCCGGCGCGCGCCCCGAGGCGCGGGAGCTACCGACCTCGGGGTAAACGAACTTGTGAAAGCGACTGTGCGGCTTGCCGTCGAAGATCAATTCCAAGCCCTTGGCGTCGAAGACGCGGAAGAACTCGTCCCAAGCGATGGGCTTCAACTCGCCTTCCGCCGCGGGGTTGAACTCGAAGCGCAACAATCCGCCGGTGCGGCTGACCAGCGCGGGGCGCGCCTGGCGCTCCTCGGCCCAGCGTTGGATGACAGCGTGCTCGCGCGTACTCTCGGTGGCCATGTCGACCTCGTTTCCATAGAAGCCGCGCCCGGCGCTGGGGTTGTGTGAAGACCGCCAACAGCAAACCGGCCCGGCGAGTGATGCTCGCCGGGCCGGTTTGCTGCTGGTTGATGCGATGCAGGCGTCAGCCGCTCTGCACGTCGCCGTTGCCCGAGCGTTTCAAGCTCATCATGTCGCCGATGGTGGCCGTGGCGCCCGCCGGCGAGTGGCGATAGCTCTCGATCTCCTCGCGTTCCGCGTCGCTGAGGGCGGCGCGCAGGCTGAGACCGATCTTCTTCTCTTCCGGGTTGAGCTTGATGATCTTGAACTCGTAGTCCTTGCCCACCTCGAGCTGGCCACCCCCGGTCACCTCGGGATTGATCTCGGAGTTGTGGCACAGCCCCTCGATGCCGGGCTCCAGCTCGATGAAGGCGCCGAAGGCCGCCATGCGCACCACCCGCCCGGTGAGCACGTCGCCCAGTTGCCGGTTGGCGAAGAACGACTCCCAGGCATCCGGCTCCAGCTGGCGAATGCCGAGCGAGAGGCGGCGGTTGTCGACGTCGATGCTGAGAATCTTGGCGCGGATCTTCTCGCCCTTCTTGACCGCCTCGGAGGGATGCTTGATGCGCTTGGTCCAGGAGAAATCGCTGATGTGCACCAAGCCGTCGATGCCGTCCTCGATCTCGATGAAGGCCCCGAAGTCGGTCAGGTTGCGCACCCGACCCTCGACGATGGTGCCCGGAGCATAGCGCTCGTGCAGCGACTCCCAGGGATTGGACAGCGCCTGGCGCAACGAGAGGCTGATGCGTCGCTCGCCGGGATTGACGTCCAATACCACCGCCTCGATCTCGTCGCCCGGATTGAGCAGCTTGGAGGGGTGCTTGGTGCGCTTCGACCACGACATTTCCGAGACGTGGATCAGTCCCTCGATTCCTTGCTCCAGCTCGACGAAGCAGCCGTAGTCGGTGAGGCTGACCACCTTGCCACGGACGCGCGCCCCCAACGGGTAGCGCTCGGCCGCGTCCAGCCAGGGATCGGGCAGCAGTTGCTTGAAGCCCAGCGAGACGCGCTGCTTGGCCTTGTCGAACTTCAAGACCTTGACCGTGATCTCGTCATTGGGCTGCACCATCTCGCTGGGGTGGTTGACCCGGCCCCAGGAAAGGTCGGTGACATGCAGCAGCCCGTCAATGCCCCCCAGGTCGACGAAGACGCCGTACTCGGTCACGTTCTTCACCACGCCGGTCACGATCTGCCCCTCTTCCAGGGTGTCGAGCGTGGAGCTGCGCAGGACGAGTTGCTCCTCCTCCTGCACTTCCTTGCGCGAAACGACGATGTTTCCCCGCTTTTTGTTGAGCTTCACGACGCGTACCCGCACGTCCTGGCCCAGGAAGGCGTCCAAGTTGCGGATGGGTCGGATGTCGAGCTGGGAGCCGGGCAGGAAAGCGCGCACCCCGATGTCGCAGCTCAGGCCGCCCTTGACGCGCTCCACGATCCGTCCCTGGATGATGGTGCGGTCGCGATGCGCCGCCTCGATCTCGTCCCACAGGCGCAATCGCACCGCCGCTTCATGGGAGAGCCGGTAGGGCGGCCGGTCGTCGCGCAGCACGACATCCACCACATCGCCCGGCCGCACTTTGACCTGGCCCTCGCTGTCGAGAAACTCGCGCAGGGGCGCAAACCCCTCCGATTTCTTCCCGACGTCGATGATGACGTCTTCGCCGGCAATCTTGAGGACGGTCCCTTTGATGACCTCGCCCTCTTCCTGCTGCTCGGCCAATTGTTGTAGTTCAAACGATTCTAGGATTTGTTCGAAGTCTTCCATCGCGATGTAAGCGCATCCAAGCGGCGAGCTGCTCACTTCCATTGGCCGGAACAGCGAATCGGACGGGGGGAGAGAGCGCCAACGCGGAAGGCGTCGCAGGACTCTGGACCGAGGATCGGCTGAAAAAGCGTTGGGGCACAACAGAAGCGCTCCCACATCATAGCGAGTCGGGTGCGGCAGTGTCAATCGTTCCACGACCGGCCCGGCTCCCGGCACCCCAGGCGCGTTTCCTCCCACGCGCTCGATTTGGAGCACGCCCGCAGCCTACCGCGACATTGTGACGAAAGTTGGCGCGGGGAGGCGCGAGGTGGTCCGCCGCCGCCAGCCTACAGCCCCGGGGCGTGGATGCGGCGGCGGAAGTCCTCGCCGCTCATCTGTACCGGACGGCACATTTCGTAGAGTCGGGAACGCATCCGTTCCCCGATCGCGCTGGACAGCGACTTGCCGCGCTCGATCTCGCTGCCGTCCGCCAGCCGGTGGCGTCCCGCCGGGCTGTCGTCGAAATTGGTGGTGATCAAGGTGGTGCGCTCGTGGGTGTAGCGCTGGTTGAGCAGATAGTGCAGCGTCTCCTGCACCCATTCGGTTGCACGGCCCACCCCCAAGTCGTCCAAGACCAGCACGTCGGCCTTGAGCAAGGGGTCCAGAACATCGGACTCGGAGGCCGGGTTGTGCGGGTCAAAAGTCGCCTGGATGCGCTTCAACAATTCGCGCGTGTCAGCGAAGCGCCCGTCCACGCCTTTCTCCTGGATCAGTCGGTTCAGGATCGCCACCGCCAAGTGCGTCTTTCCCACCCCGCAGGGACCCATCAAGAGCAACCCGGTACGGCTCAGCGGGTAATTGTCGACGAAGCCCTGGGCCATGAGCCGGGCTCGCCCGAGTGCCTCGGGTGCTCCCGGGTAGGGCGTGACGTCGAAGTCCTCCAGCGTGCAGTGGTAGTAGCGGGGCGGAATATCGGCCTTTTCGAGCAGCGCCTGCTGCTGCTCCACCCGTCGGCAGTCGCAGCGTGTCGCCTGCATCCCGGCGCCCGGATCGGCGGCCGGAGCCAGCTTCCAGCCCGTGCCCCGGCACTGCGGACAGGGTGTGGCGGAGGGGAAACTGAGAGGGGAACTGCCCATGGGATTGCCGGGGTCAGGATAGCGCACCGCCGCCCGGCGCGTGGCAGCGTCCGTCGCCCCCTCGCTTCCCGGGAGCTTCTGCTGGAACTTCCGCGCCCGCAGCGCGTATGAGATTCCGGTGACCTTCATCGAGACCATTGCGCAGAGCCTGGGCAACTTGCGCGCCAACCGGCTGCGCTCCTTCCTGACCATGTTCGGCATTGCCTGGGGCATTTTCTCGATCATGCTGCTGGTGGCCGCCGGTGAGGGGCTGAAGCAGGGCTACGAGAACGCCCAGCGCACGCTCGGCAAGGACATCCTGTTGTTGTTTCCCGGCCGCACCAGCCTGCAGGCCGGCGGCACGCGGGCCGGACACACGGTGTTTCTGCAAAGCGGCGACGTGGCCGCCATTCGCGAGCAGTGTCCCGAAGTCAAGCTGATCACGCCGGAGTTGTCGCTCTCCCAAAACGTGAGCTCGCGCTTCAACAGCGGCCATTTCCGCCTGAGCAGCGGCTACCCGTTCTACGCCGACATCCGCAGCCTGACGCTGGCCAGCGGGCGCTACTACAACGCGGCGGACGAAGCCGGGGGCCGGCGCGTCCTGGTGCTGGGAGCGCTGGTGGCCGACCAGTTGTTCCACGGCCAGTCGCCGCTGGGGGAAACCGTGCAGCTTGGTGGGTTCCCCTACACCGTGGTCGGGGTGTTGGTGAAGAAAGACCAGAACTCGAATTACAACGGGCCGGATAACCGCAAGATGTTCGCTCCCTTCGCCAGCGTGCAGCGCGATTTCCCCAAGGCGCCGCCCGCGCCCCCGGACGCCGTCGACAACCTCATCGTGGTGCCGCGCCACGTCGCCTTGCATGCCGAAGCCGACCTCGAGGTACGCCGCGTGCTGGGGCGTCTGCATCACTTCGATCCCGAAGACCGCGAGGCGTTGTTCGACTGGGACACGATCAAGGAGGCGCGGCTGTTCGAAACCATGACCAATGCCATGCAGACCTTTCTCGGCATCACCGGCCTCATGACCCTGCTGCTGGGCGGGATCGGCGTGACCAACATCATGCTGGTCTCGGCGGCGGAGCGCACCCGCGAGATCGGCATCCGCAAGGCGGTGGGCGCCACGCGCCGCGCTGTCATGCTGCAGTTCCTGGCCGAAGCCGCGGTGCTGACCCTGCTGGCGGGCTCGGCCGGCATGGCGATCGGCCTGGGCCTGTGCTGGCTGGTCAACCGGCTGCCCATGCCGGCGTTTTTCGCCGGACTGATCGTCACCCCCGCCGTCGGCGTGATGGCCGCCGCGGTGTTGGGCGTGGTCGCCATTCTCGCCGGCTGGTACCCGGCGCATCGGGCCGCCAACGTGGACCCCATCCAAGCCCTGCAGTACGAGCACTGAACGGTAAGCCTTCCCAAACTTTCTATCCTGTCCCCATCGACCTTGCCCCCATGTTGATCCTCTCCCAAGCCTGGTCCGCGCTCCGCGCCCGTCCCACGCGCGCCCTGATGACCATGTCGGGAATCGCCTGGGGCATCGTCTGCGTCAGCCTCCTGCTGGCCTATGGCAACGGCTTCGGGGGCGCCCTGCAGTACGGCCTGGACGCTTTTGGCAAGGGCGTGGTGGTGTGCTGGCCCTCGCAGACCAGCCAGCAGGTCGGTGGGCAGCGGGCCGGCCGGCGCGTGTTGCTGGAAGAGCGCGATGCCACCCTGCTGGAACAGGAAGCGACGTTGCTCAAGGCGGTCAGCCCCGAGGCCGACCGCAACGGCGTACCCGTCGTCTACGGCACGGTCAGCATCGCAAGCCCGACCATCCGCGCCGTTTGGCCCAGCTACGGCGCCCTACGCGACGAGGTTCCCAACCTCGGCCGCTGGCTCGACGACGACGACGAGACCGCCCATCGCCGCGTCGTGGTCATCGGGCACCTCACCCAGCGCCATCTCTTTGGCGCCCGCAACGCCGTCGGCGAGACCGTGCGCATCGCCGGGGTTCCTTTTCTGGTGGTGGGAACCATGGATCGCAAGATCCAACTCTCCAATTACAACGGCACCGACGATGACAGCATCTTCATGCCCTACTCCGCCGCCAAGGAGATCTTCGACGTCCGCTACCTGGAGGTCATGGTGTTCGCCGCCAAGGCGCCGCCCTTGACCGCCGCCGCCGTGCAACAGGTCCGCGAGATCCTCGGGCGTGAGCACCGCATCGCCCCCTCCGACCACATGGCGCTCTCCATGGACAGCTGGGAGGAATCGAAGAAGATCGTGGACGGCCTCACCATCGGCCTCCAGATTCTGCTCACCTTCATCGGCGCCCTGACGCTCGGCATCGGCGGCGTCGGCGTCATGAACATGATGCTGGTCTCGGTCAACGAGCGCACCCGGGAAATCGGCTTGCGCAAGGCCCTGGGCGCCACGCGCCGGCGCATCCTCGGCCAGTTCTTTGCCGAAGCCATGCTCATGGTGATGGGCGCCGGCCTGATCGGCGCGCTGTTGGCCAAGGTGATCACCTCCCTGGTCGGCACCATCCCCATGCTGGGTCCGATGTACGAGGACACCAGCGGCAAGGGCGATATTCACCTAGCCGTCGCCGGCAGTACGCTGCTGATTTCGTTCGTCATCCTCGCCCTGGTCGGCGTGGTGAGTGGCTACCTGCCGGCCCGTAAGGCGGCCAACCTCGACCCGGTCGAAGCGCTACGCTACGAATGACGGCCCGCAACGGGCATCCGTGCTGGTCGGACCGGCCGGCTGCGTCCCCCCCACCGCCTCTCGGCTACCATAAGAACCATGTTTGTCTGGCTAGGTCTCGCCATGACCGCGGGCGCCATCGGGTCGCTCTGGCGCCTGACCTTGTCCCAGCCGGCGCGGCGGCCCTATCCCCTCTATGGGTGGATCGGGGTGGTGGCGCTGGTCGTACTGGAGGCGCTGCTCCTGCTCCGGGTGCCGTTCGTCACCGCCTTTTTTACCGCCCTGGTCTGGACCGCCTACATTCTGGCCACCGATGGCGCCGTCTACCGCCTGACCGGCACCTCCCAACTGCATCATCCGGGACGGTTTTTCGCCCTCAGCTTGCTCTCGATTCCGGGCTGGCTGATCTTTGAGGCCTACAACTTCGAGCTCAAAAACTGGGTCTACGCCGGGGTGCCGCAGAACTTCTGGGTGTTTGCGGTGGGCGGATGCTGGGCATTTGCCACCATCTACCCCGGCGTGTTCGAGACCGCCGATTTGATCTATGCGGCGCGACTCCATCGGGCGCGTTGCCGGCCCCTGCGCTTTACGCGCCCCATTCACTTGGGCTTGGCGCTGCTCGGGGCGATCCTGTTGGCCTTCCCACTCTTGATGGACCGCCACTGGGCCCCTTACCTGTTCGGGCCAGTCTGGGCGGGTTTCATTTTCTTGCTCGACCCGATCAACCGGCACTTCGGTCTGCCTTCCATGCTCGGTGACTTGGCCGACGGACGTCCCGGTCGTTTCTGGGCCCTGCTGCTCAGTGGATTGTGCTGCGGGTTCTTCTGGGAGTTCTGGAACTACTGGGCCACCGCACGTTGGATCTACGTCTTCCCCATCCTGCAGCGCAGCAAAGTTTTCGCCATGCCGCTACCCGGTTTTCTCGGCTTCCCGCCCTTTGTCGTGGAGTGCTTCACGATGGCCATTTTCTTCGGTGGCATGCTGCTTCCCGAGGAGCTGCGCCCGGCGTTGATGCGGGATCGAGCCGAGTGAAGCTTTCTAGCTTTCGAGGTCGTCCGCCGCGCCTTGACACCCCCCATGCTGCCTGCCGCCTTCCGGTATGATCACGGCGGACCGCGGAGTGCTCCTTTCAGGGGCGTCAGTGAATCGCGGGCTTAGGATTCAAAGTCATCACTTATGGCGCTTCCTGCGACCCCTGCTGTAACCCTGCGGCGTGCCACGTCGGCGCATCCCGCGACCTTGGCCGGCGTGTTCTGCCTGAGCCTGGCTTCGCTCCTGCTGGAGCTCTCGCTCACCCGCCTGTTTTCGGTGGTGCTGTTTTACCACTTTGCCTTCCTGGCGATCTCCATCGCCCTGTTGGGCTTGGGCAGCGGCGGGCTGATGGCGTTTCTGGTCAGCGGACGGCGGGACGCGCCGGGCGCAAACCGCCCGGGCAACCTGAACCCGCAACAGGTCGGGCTGGTGGCGCATGCTTGCCTGGGCTCCGCCGTCACCACCGTGCTGGCGCTGCTGATCATCCTGCACGCCCGCATCACCCTGGACGTGACGCTGGGAAATTTCCTGCGCTTGAGCGTGATTTACTTCGTGGCCGCCATCCCGTTTTTCTGCAACGGCATGGCGCTGTCGACGGTGTTGGCGGTCTGCGCGGAGGACGTGCACCGCGTGTACTTCATTGACCTGGCAGGGGCGGCGGCGGCCTGCTTGGCGCTGGTCCCGATCATGAACCACCTGGGCGGACCGAGCGCCGTGCTGCTGGCGGCGGCGCTGGCGGTGATCGCGGCCGGCGGGTTTTTCGCCTCCCTGCCGGCCACGTCGGCGGCCCGGGTCCGCCGCCTCGCCATCCTGGGCACGGTCACGCTGCTGCTGGTGGTTGTGGCGGTGGCTGACGCCCACGGCCGCTTCCTGGACCTGGTCTACGCCAAGGGTCAGAAGCGCGAACATATCGAGTTCAAGAAATGGAATAGTTTTTCGCGGGTCGAGGTTCGGGGCGGCGATTACAAGGACATCCTGATCGACGCCGACGCCGACACCGCTATCGTGGGCGCCTCGCCGGCGGAAGCGCGGGCCAACCCCGAACTGTTCGCGAACTACATGCGCTACAGCGCCGCGCTGCCCTACGTCCTGCGGCCTGCGGGCAAGGACCTGATCATCGGCCCCGGGGGCGGCTCGGACGTGATGCGCGCCCTGTTAAGCGGCTCCGGGGATGTCACGGCTGCCGAGATCAACCCCATCATCGTGCGCGACATCATGCAGGGCCGCTATCGCGACTGGTCCAAGGGACTCTACCTGCGGCCCGATGTGCACGCCGTGGTCGCCGAGGGACGCAGCTTCGTGCGCCGCAGTCCCGAGCACTACGACGTGATTCAGGCCACCATGGTCGACACGTGGGCCTCGACCGCCGCCGGCGCCCTGTCGCTATCCGAAAACAACCTCTACACGGTGGAGGCGTTCCGGGAGTACCTGCGTCACTTGGCCCCGGATGGCACCGTGGCCATGACCCGCTGGGAGTTCCGCGAGCCGCGCGAGGCCTTGCGCATCGTGGCGGTGGGCATGGATGCCCTACGCCAGGAGCTGGGCGTGACCGACCCCACGGGCTACTTCGCCGTCGTCTCCGACGGACCGCTCAATGAGTTTGGCAAGACCGTGACCACCCTGATCCGGCGCCGGCCGTTTCATCTCTCCGAAATTCAAACCCTCCAGGCTTACGTGGCGCAGCATCCCCCGCTGACGGTGCAGTACTTGCCGGGAGTGGCGGGGCAAAACGATGCCTACGCCCGGCTGCTGGCCAGTCGTGATCCAACCGCGTTCAGCGCCCAGTACCCCTACAACGTCTCCCCTTCCACCGACGACCAGCCCTTTTTCTTCTACACCGTGAAAACCGCCGCCGCGCTGGGCGTGATCCACGCGGCGCACGGCATGGACTGGAAGAACAACCTGGCGCTTTTCCTGTTGCTCTCGCTGCTGGGCATTTCACTGCTGGCCGTGGCGGCCTTCTTGCTGATCCCGGTGGCGCTCCTGCGCGGCGTACCGCGCTCGCAGGGCGCGACGCTGCTCTACTTCGTGGCGCTCGGGCTGGGTTACATCCTGATCGAGGTGGCCTTCATTCAGCGTTTCGTCCTGTACCTCGGGCACCCGACGTATGCCCTCACCGTGGTGGTGTTTTTCATGCTGGCGGCGAGCAGTCTGGGCAGTCTGTGGAGCCGCCGATTGGCAGGCACGCCGACCGGGCTTCGGCTGGGACTGCTGGGCATCATCGGGCTGGCCCTGCTCTACCGGTCTTGGCTGGGGGGCTGGCTGGGCGGGGGCCTGGGACTTTCCCTGGCCGCCAAGATCGGCATCAGCGCCCTGTTGCTGCTGCCCATCGCCGGCCTGATGGGCCTTCCGTTCCCGTCCGGGATTCGCGGCTTGAATGCCAAGGGCCGGGGGGGCGTGGAGTGGGCGTGGGCGCTCAACGCCGCGGCCAGCGTGCTGGGGTCGGTGCTGGCCATTCTGCTCGCCATTCACTTCGGGCTGAGCGCCGTGCTCCTCGCCGGGGCGGCCGCCTATTTGCTCGCCTTGCTGCTGGCCGGCCGGGTCCTGCCGACCGCCGCCTGATGGCCGCTCGGGCGGCGGGGAAGATCACCCAAAAACACCGCTTATGCTAGTCTGAGCGACGAGTACAGGGAGTTTGGGTGCCGACGCGAACCGATCTCAAATGGGCGCAGTTGAAGGTCGGCATCTTGGTGGCGGTAGCCATCGTCATCCTGCTGATCGTCGTCTTCGCGATCTCCGGCAACTCCGGACTTTTCACCCACAACATTCGCCTGGTGAGTTACGTGGCCGACGCCGGCGGCTTGCGCCCCGGCGCCACGGTGGACCTGCAGGGGGTGCGCATCGGCAACGTCAAGAGCGTCCGGCTCGACCCCAATCCGCCCGACCCCAACAAGCCGGTGCGCATCGACTTGGAGGTCTCGCCACACCACGAGCGCTGGTTGCGAACCGATTCCAAGGTCGAACTGGGCACCGCCGGACCGCTCGGCGACACGCTGGTTCACATTCACGGCGGCAGCTTGCAGGCGGCGCCCGCCCAGGACGGCACCGTCCTCAATGCCGAATTGAACGCCGGGATCAACGACCTGCTGGTCTCCACCCACACCATCCTGCAAAAAGTGAATGACCTGCTGGACCGGGTGGGCGGCGTGCTGGACCAGATCCAGAACGGCAAGGGCTCGATTGGCAAGCTGGTGTACTCCGACGAGCTGTACCAGCGCATCGATGCCATCACCAAGGACGTGCAGACTTTGACCACCGGCATCGCGGCCGGTCGCGGCACCATCGGCAAGTTGGCCACCAGCGACGAGCTTTACACCAAGGTCAACGGCACCTTGGACTCGCTGAACCGCACGCTGGACAAGGTCGAAAAGGGCAACGGCACCGCCGCCAAGCTGATCAACGACCCCACCCTTTACAACAATCTCAACGACACGGTGGCCAACCTGCGCGCCATCACCGGCGACCTCAACGCCGGCGGCAACGGATCACTCAAACTCTTGTTCAACGACCGCGCCATGGCGGAGCGCATCCGTGACACCACCACCCGGCTCGACGACCTCCTGATCGAGGTCCAGAGCGGCAATGGCACCGCCGCCAAGTTCCTCAAGGATCCGGCGTTGTACAACAACACCACCCAACTGCTGGTGGAAATGCGCAGCTTGGTTCAGGCCATCAAGACCAATCCGAAGAAGTACCTGACCATTCATCTGCGCATTTTCTAAGAGGTGGGTGACATGCGACACGACGCCAGGGCACGACAGGGTAAGGGACGCGGAGTCCTTCTGGCCCTCGGCCGCAGCGCCCTTCCCCTGTTGCTTCTGACCCCGCTGTCATCGGCTGCCGACACGGCCGGGCATACGGCGCTGCCCAACTGGGCCGCCTTGACCCTTGAGGCGCGGCAGGTCCTGACCCATGACCTGCAGATCGATACGACCAACCCGCCCGGCAACGAGGCGGCAGCGGCCGAGTACCTGGCCGGGGTGTTGCGCCGCCACGGGATCGCCGCGCAGGTCATTCCCACCGCCCCGCGACGCGCGGCGGTGTATGCGCGCCTGGTCGGACGCAGCGCACAGCCCGCGCTGCTGCTGCTCAGTCACCTGGATGTGGTTCCCGCCGACCCGCAGCACTGGACCATGCCGCCCTTCGGCGCCCAGGTCAAGAACGGCGAAATGTACGCCCGCGGGGCCGTGGACACCAAGCCGCTGGGCGTTGAGGAGATGTTCGCCCTGGTCGCCCTGCACGAGAGCGGGCAGCCGCTCAGCCGCGACGTCGTGTTCCTGGCCACTCCCGACGAGGAGGCCGGCGGCCAACAGGGGGTGGGTTGGATCCTGGCCCACCGCCCCGACCTCATTCACAACGTGGGTTTCGTGATCAACGAAGGCGGCAATGTCGTCCAAAACGGGGATCACGTCGTGGTCTCGATTGAGACCACGCAAAAATCACCGTTCTGGTTGCGTCTCACCGCCCTGGATCGCCCCTCGCATGCCTCGGTGCCGGCTGCTGCTTATTCCAGCACCCGACTGCTGGACGCCCTCGACCGCATTCGCGCCCTGACCTTTCCCCCGCACGTGCTGCCCCAGGCGCGGGCCTACTTTGCCGCGTTGGCCGCCGACCAGCACGACCCGGAGTTGCGCCGTGACTTCCTCCATCTCGACACGGCCATCGCGCAGCCCGCCTTCTGGGCGGCGTTGCACCGCAATCCTTACTTCGGAACGCTGAACTCGCTGTTGCGCACCACCGTCGCGGTCACCCGGCTGACGGGAAGCAACAAGATTAACGTCATCGCCCCGGAGGTCAGCGCCGAGCTGGATTGCCGGCTGCTGCCCACCGACGACCCGGACGCCTTTCTCGCCCGCCTGCAACACGCCGTCAACGACCCGGAGCACATCCACTTTGAACGGCTGATGTTGTTTCACCCGTCCCAGTCGCCGATCGACTCGCCGCTCTACCGCACCATCGCGGCGGTGATGCGGCAGGTGCATCCCGGGGTGCGGGTGGAACCCACCCTGGAAACCGGGTTCACCGACAGCCATTTTTTTCGCGAGCTGGGGATTGCCGCCTATGGCTGGGATGCCATCGTCCACACGCCCGAGCAGGGCGACGGGGTACACGGCAATGACGAGCGCCTGACGCTGGCCGCCTTCGACGCGGCGTTGCCGGTGTTCTACGCCGTCGTGGAGCGCATGACGCAGCCGGCCCCTGCGGAAAACTGAATGGTTCGACGCGACGCTACTGGCGCCCGCCCCCTGGTTTCCCGACCTCCTTGTTGACCACGAAGGGCATGCGCGCCGGGTCCCCGCCGTAGTTGCCCTCCAGCACATCCCGCAGTCCCTGGACACAGCGCCCGGCCATGCCGCGGGCCGGGTCGGGTGAGAGACGCGTGGTGCGGCCGCCGCTGGCGAAGTGGTGAAACAGCCGCACCCGGTCGGCGAGATCGGCGGCCCGCAGCGGCGAGTCGGCGGGCAGCGGTTCGCGTTCGAAGACATCCAGCGCGGCACCCGCCAGACGCCGGGCACGCAGGGCGCGCACCAGCGCCGCCTCGTCCACCACGGCGCCACGGGCCGTGTTGATGAGATACGCGGTGGGCCGGCACCAGCCCAGCGTCGTATCGTTCATCAGGTGCTCGGTGGGCTGCGGACTCTGGCCCGGACGCAACAGCGGAACGTGCAGGCTGATGAAGTCCGCCGCGCCCAACACGCTGCGCAAATCTCCGAAGCTCAACGTGGCACGCGTGGCGCGGTAGCCCAGCTCGAAGCGCAGGTCCATCTCGCGCTGTACGGCGAGGCGCAAGGCGGCATTCTCGCCGCGCGGGCTGAAACAGCGGATCTCCATGTCCATGCCGACGCATTTGCGGATGAACGCCTGCCCGATGCGGCCGGTCCCCACCACGGCCACCGTCTTGCCGGTGACCTCGTCCCCCAGGAACGGCAACCAGGGGTGCCAGGCGCCCCACTGTTGCTCCCGCACCAGTTGTTCGCTGGGCCAAAGCTTGCGCGCCACCGCGCCCATCATGAAAAAAGCGAACTCCGCGGTGGCCTCGGTCAGCACGTCCGGGGTATGGGTAAAGGGAACGCCGTGGCGGTTGGCGGCGGCGCGATCGATGTTGTCCACCCCCACCGCGTCCTGGGCCACGACCTTGAGCCGCGGCGCCCCGGCGGCGAAGACCGCCTGGTCGACGCGATCGCGCAGCGTGGTAATCAGGCCGTCCACGCCGGCGCGCAGCTTGGCCAGCAGCACCTCGGGCGGCGGGGCATCGGAATGCGGATAGATCTCCAGCTCGTAGCCGCGCTGCCGCAACAGCTCAAGCGCCTGGGGGCCGATGTCGGCGGTGGCAAAGATGCGGAGAGGTTCAGCCATGTCCCGATGGTACTTCCACCACGCACGCCCGGCGGAGCTTCCCACGGCGTGACGGGATGAGGGAAATCCCCCGCGACCACCGTCACCCGGGGTTCCGGGTGGGTTAGGACTTTCCTCCCCTAAATGGGTGTCAGTGAGCCCGCCCAGCCAGTGGTATCCACTAACACGTGACTCCCGGACTCCGAGTTACTGAGACCTCACCTTGACACTGGGTTCTGATGGCGCTCATACTCGCGCCGAGACGTGCCGCTCCCGCGCCCCTTCGCCGGACGGAAGCGGTTTCTGCTCCGGTCCGCTTGTAGCGATTGCATCCGTTACTCGGGAGCTTTATGGGCTGGACGGAACTGCCCGGCGCGCGGCATCGGCTGACCCCGCGGGAAGAACAGATCGTGAAGCTGGTGCAACGCGCCCAGGGCGTGGCGACGATTGCGCATACCTTGGGGCTGAGTCAGCACACCGTCAAAGATCACCTGAAGTCCGTTTACCAAAAGCTGCAGGTGCACTCCGCGCGCGAGTTGCTGGTCAAGCTGCACGGCCAGGCACGCGCGGCGCTGTCGCTGCCAGAGCTGCCGTTTCTGGGCGCGGCCGAGGCCATCCTGGCGGCGGGTCCGGCCAGCGCGGTGTTGCCCGCTCTGCGGGCGGCGGTGCAGCGGTGCGTGCGCCCCTGTACCGTTCATGCCCTGAAGTGGCGGATGCAGGGAGCCCAGGTGGAACTGACTGCGACCGCACCCGGTCTGCGCTCCTGCCTGGTGGTCCGCGTCTGGGCGGAAGCCCCGGTCAACGACGCTCTTTCGCATGGGCGTCTCAGCCCGCAGGCGCACACCGCCCTCCGCCTCGCGGTTCCGACCTGGGGCTTTTACGTGGCGGTCAAACCGCAGCTTCTTCTGCTGGTGATAGCGGACAAACGGCAGCCAAACCTGGCGCCACAGGACGTCAAGGCGGTGCGGCTACTGGTACGCCTGGCTGAAACCCGGGTTGCTGAATTAACGCACCGGGTAGCGGGTGCGGGGTTGTAAGTACAAGCTGGGTCTGGTTCCTGCAGTCACAGTCTCCCGCAAATCGCGATGCCGACTTACGCGTCTTGCCGCCGTGGCGCGCCCGGGCTGCGGGCCCCGGAAGCCCCGCCGGCAACCGCGGCCAGCAGCGTCAGGACCGACAGCCAGAAGCCTCCCCATGCCACAGCGCTGCCCGTCGTGGCCGCTCCTTGTGCAACTTGCCGGCCGATGCCTTTCGCATTGTCGCTATTAGGAAGTGAAGCCTGGGTGGATGCCTGATTCCCCAAGGCTGCGGCCACCGGCGCCGCCGCTTGGGCCGCCCCGGTCGCTGCTTGCGCCGCGCCCGAGGCCAGCGAACCGGCCAACAGCAGCGACGTGATCGTCACCATGCCCCACACCGCCAAGCCCCGCATCACGCCTTGGAATCGGCTGGCCAGCGAGGCGCGCGCCGCCGCCCAACCTCCCAAAAAAGTGGCGATCAGGACGGCGATTCCACTCCAGATGGCGGCGCTCCCCGCCATCGCCTTCCAAGAACCGGTGTCGAGCGGGTTCACGTTCGAGAAGCCGATGCCCAAGACCAAGAACAGCAGGAGCACCGCGCTTCCGGCAAAGACCACGTACCCGGCCCAGATGCCGCTCCACTCACCCCCCGCAACCGTGGCCGGTGCGCTGGCTTGGCCGGCTCCCAAGCGTTCGTTCTGACGCCGCATGAACATGCGGCGCTCCATGGTTCGTACTGTACTCATGGGCCTCCTCCGTACAAAAAGGGTGGATGCCGGAGGAGGGGCGTAAGGTTGGGGCCCCTGCTCTGCCGCCCGGCCGGCGCAGAGTGGAAAGGCTTCGACCTCGCCCCCGCTCCAGATGGCTTACGATGCTTCCT
>Ga0102924_1003939_pt1 | contig 15269 bp, 15 predicted proteins | sample PaiPotPPM11metaG_FD_80116 | JGI IMG/M metagenome (GOLD analysis project Ga0102924, IMG submission 80116) | Iron sulfur acid spring bacterial and archeal communities from Banff, Canada, to study Microbial Dark Matter (Phase II) - Paint Pots PPM... ... | reverse complement strand
GGTGGATTGGAGCCTGTTGGCTATAGACTCTATTCCCCTCGGGAGACCTCTATCTGCTTCTCACCGCCTTATGATGCATTTTCAGAGTCAATGCGGCTTCTTGCATTCGTCAGAGAGCTGAACTAACATTTGACCATGTTAGGATACCTGTGTCTCCCGAGCAGGCAAGGAGTTCGCCGTCCTACAGGCGCCCTTATGCTTGTGCAAGGTGAAAGGAGTTAATTTGGCTGCTCGACTGCTGGCGGAGACAGGGCACCGCGACCGACATCAAACTAACTCCATTGAGCCAGATTAAGCACTAGAGAGGCGCGGCCCTCTCTAGCTCGGCAAAAGTATTCGCTCTACTGACCGCGTTAACAAACGGGAGCCATGTTCGTCTGAGAGGAGCACACGCGATGATGGATGTTCAAGCTCGGGCCACCCGGAGCATCCACCCATCTACAGCTCCCTCCCCTAGCGCGCGAGCGTGGGAAACCTTCCGCGACAGAGCCTTCGCAGATCAAGTCGTCTTAGTCACAGGCGCGAGTGGCGGCATAGGTGGAGAGATTGTACGCGCCTTCGCTAGTTGCGGTGCACAAGTCATTGCCCTCGATGTGAGCGAGAACGCACTGGCGGAGTTAGCGCAGCAGACCAGCACCAGCGGCTTCAATGTGGAAACTGTTCGTGCCAACGTGGCATCTGACCAGGATGTATTGAATGTCTTCAAACTCATTGACAGTAAGTACGGCAGGCTCGATAACGCTGTGACATGTGCCGCGATCATAAGCAGTCATCGTTCCCTGGAAGTGACACGGGAGCAGTGGTCGCGCATCCTTGATATCAATCTTCTCGGCACCTTCTTTGTCCTTCGGGAAGCCATCAGGCGCATGACTCAACAAGGTTCAGGATGCTGTGTCTCGATCGCCTCAGATGCAGGAAAGAAAGGCGGTGGAGGTCTCGTGGCTGACGCGGTCTATGCTGCATCCAAAGCGGGCGTCTTGGCGGCGACAAAATCTCTCGCCAGGGAATTTGCAGCCAGCGGAGTTCGAATAAACGCCGTCATCCCCGGCACGATTGACACAAAATTCTTGGGACCGATCGACGACACCATACGTAACCGCATACCTGGACAGATCCTCTTGCGGAGAATGGGTAGGGTCGATGAGATCGCCGCGGCTGTCTTATTCCTGTGCTCTCCAGCAGCGTCTTTCGTATATGGCGAGTCTCTCATCGTCGATGGTGGAACTTTAATGGAGTAGCTAACCGCCTGTGCGGCAATAGCCCGAGCACAGAAAGGAAGTGCCGTGCCAGGTCGTATAACGCAGATGCGCATCTCTCGCGTAGAGTCTTGGCTCGTCGCAGTACCATTTATCCGTCCCATCCGGAGCGCTTATGGCGTGAGCTATCCGGCAAGGGTAAGGTCGATCATCCGGCTCACAACCGATGACGGTATCACGGGCATCGGAGAAACCGGGCCAAGCGCCGTCCACGCCTTCAGCCTTGAGGAATGGCGGTTGCAGTTTGAGCGCGACTCAACGCCCACATTACTTGGCCTAGACCCTTTTCATCCAGCCGCTGTTCGTCGTGCCCTACGCTGGACCGACGCCGCCACAGCGGCCGAGATTGCCTGCTACGACATCATGGGAAAAGCGACGGAGCGAAGAGTCTGCGAGCTCCTTGGAGGCCTGCCAGCGTCTACCACCATGCCGGTTGCAGGCTACGCGTTCTTTCACGCGGATGTTAATGACGATGCAGAGGCGCCGGACGAACTCCTCCATGTCGTCACGAGGTTGGTTTGCGATCGTGGGTTCCAGACCGTAAAGCTCAAACTCGGCGTTTATGATCCCGTCACCGAGGTTGAACTGGTCCGCGCCATACGGCAGGCGCACCCGCATATCGAACTTCGTGTAGATGCTAATGGGGCTTGGTCAATCCCCACGGCCCTGCGGGTCATGAGACAGTTGGCCGATTTCAACCTTCAGTACATTGAAGATCCCATCAGAGACAGCCCGCTCGGGGCTAGTCTCTCCATCCTGTCCGGTAGGACTATAGATTTTGAGGGTTTCTGCCGCCTACGGGCCGCAGTGCCGATTCCCCTTTGTGCGGATAACTGTTATCGTCTTGATCTTCTCCGAGAGATCATCTATCGACGTGCCGCCGACGTCGTCTTGGCCGACGTGTTTGGCTGTGGCGGCCTCAGCGCATCAATGCGGTGGATTTCTCTCGCGGAAACGTTCCATCTGGGTATTGGCATGCACAGTGGGACAGAACTGGGTATCGGTCAACTGGCAAAGGCTCATGTCATGGCCGCCGTGGAGGGGCGTGGTTATGCAATGGACTCTATTTACGATGAATACGAGGGAGATGTATTGCATGGAGGCAAGATTGCAGTTGCCAACGGACTTATGCGCATGCCAGAAACCCCTGGTCTGGGCGCTGATCTCGACGAACACGAACTGGGACGATTCGAGCTAACGCCAGCTCGTAAGGCTGAACTTGATGATTTCTGGACTGAGTTGCGAAGGACCACGAAGTCCGAAACGGTAGATTCTTCTCTTGTGGCACATTCGTTCTAGGATCGTGAACGACGCTGAAGTCGAACTCGTTCTGCACTGATTGTTGAATACCTGAAGGGAGTGTAATCGGATGGATCGCGGATACGTAAAGACTCGAATCCTCATTGCAGGTGTACTGGCAACGACGTTACTCGTCTCTGGATGGGTAGGTGCATCATCGGCACGTGGCGCTAGCAGCATCACGGCTATCAAGGCGGCTCTCTCCGAAGCCCCGGTCTCGTTGGACCCCCAGGGAACGAATAGCGCGCAGGACTCCACGATCCAGATTGCCAGGCAAGTTTTCGACACACTGGTGGTCCGCTCGTCCAATGGCAAGTTCTCTCCAAGCCTCGCTACCCGCTGGTCGACCCCGAATCCACGGACGTGGGTGTTTAATCTTCGCACGGGCGTTCGGTTCACCAATGGGAAGCCTGTGACCGCCGCCGACGTAGTGGCCTGCCTGCGGCGTGTCGTGGCGCAAAAAGGACCGATCGCGGGCCTGTGGAGTCTGCTCTCATCCGTTACAGCCGTCAATTCCCACACAGTGAAGTTCAAGACGACCCAACCACTCGGCACCATGCTGAGCAATCTGACGTTCCTCTTCATTGCGCCGGCAAATCTGATCAATCAGTCGAGCTTCTGGTCAAAACCCATTGGCTCAGGTCCGTTCGAGGTATCATCGTTCGTACCAGATCAATCCGCTACGTTAGTGGCCAATCCACACTATTGGGGTGGAGCCCCTAAACTCCATAGCCTGAAGTTTACCTATATTCCAGAGCCATCGACGCTTACGAGCGCGTTGCGGACGCATGAGATCGATGTGGCGCTGCGTTTGTCTCCTACCCAGCCTGCGGGTCTGACCGGCACAAAGGGTCTGACGGTGAAGGCCATTCCAAGTTACGCATACTACTACATGTGGTTTAACGAGAGCAGGAAGCCCTTTACCGATGCACGAGTGCGTCAGGCGATGATCTACGCGGTGCCCTTGCAGCAAATCGTCAAGTCCATTTATGGGAAATATGCATCTGTCATGCATGCGCCCATACCGTCTACCGTATTCGGGTATCACAAAGAATCGTTGTATCCGTACGACCCAGCCAAGGCAAAGCAGCTACTGAGTGCGGCGGGAATGCCCAATGGTTTTACCACTACCATGATGTGGCAATCGAACCAAGCACCGTTCTTGAAGGAGCTGGCAACGGCATTTGCCGCGTACTGGGCCAAAGTGGGAATCCAGGTTCAATTGCAGGAACTGGATCCAGCGACCTGGCTTCAGAGGTTGCTTGCGCTCAATTGGGATATGAATTTTGCTTTGAATAGTGTTTTGACTGGCGATGCTGATTTCGCGCTGGGAAGGCTATATCTGTCAACGGCTCATAGAATGGGGTATAGCAATCCGAAGTTGGACAAGGCGTTGTTGGCGGCGAAGGAGAGTATCAATCCAACCGCTCGCGCGAAGGACTATGCACGAGCCATCGATATCATCTGGCGGCAGGCAGTGGGGATGTATCCTCTGCAGGTGAAACTCATCCTTGCCTGGCGGAGCGATCTTGGGGGTTTCCACCCCGATCCTAGCGGGATAGTGAACTTCAAGAGCGTTGGCTGAAAGGCTGGGAAGGGAGACGCGCCTGGTCACCATCGGGATGCAGAGGAGGAGTTGGCGGCGCAGTGTCTACTTGAAGTAAATGAGCTGACGATTGAGGTACGGGCCGGCGATAAGGTCTATCCGGCGGTTCGTGATCTCTCCTTCAGGATCAATGCGGGCGAAGCAGTCGCGCTGGTTGGCGAGTCGGGTTCGGGCAAGAGCCTTACGGCTCAAGCGATCCTGGGCATCCTCCCAAAGGAGACAACTCGACTCGCCAGCGGCAACGTATTCTTTGGAGGTTCCCGCATTGCCGGAGGTGGGACACAGACCCCAAAGGGACTCCGCGGAACAGAGATCGCTATGGTGTTCCAAGATCCTGTTAGCTCACTCAACCCGCTCATAGTGGTCGGCGACCAGATAGCGGAGATGTTTCGCGAGCATCGAGGGGATTCGCGGGCCGCAGCACGCAAGGCGACGCTTGAACTCATGGAGCAAGTGGGGCTGCCTGATCCTCTCGAGCGCTATAAGCAGTATCCCCACGAGTTGTCTGGCGGCCTGCGCCAGCGTGTCATGATCGCTATCGCCCTGTCGTTGAAGCCGCGTTTGCTAATTGCTGATGAGCCCACGACGGCACTGGATGTCACGATCCAGGCACAACTGATGGATCTAATATTACGACTGAAAGAGGAATACGGCTTAGCAGTGCTGTTGATCACACATGATCTGGCTCTTGCCGCTGAAGCCACGAGCAAGATTGTCGTGATGTACGCCGGACGAGCCATGGAGATCGGCCCGTTGGCAGAAGTGTATGAGAGACCGGATCACCCATACACTGCATCCTTACTCCGCGCCGTTCCGAGCGATGTGGGTGGGAGTAGCGACTTGTATCCCATCCCAGGAACCCCGCCCGACCCAGCACACTCAGTGCCCGGCTGTCCATTTCACCCGCGATGCTACATGGCAACGCCCCGTTGTAAGACATCGACTCCTCGCCTTGAGGCAGTACTCGACCCAGACATGCATGCAGGTCTCGCGGACCCGAGCAGATATAGTGCCTGCCACTATCGAGACGCCATAGTCCCAATCCCGATCGTGCCGGGAGTTGTCAGTCGTGACTAGCGCTACTCCGCTCCTGCGGGTCGAAGACCTCCATGTGGCTTTCCCAATCCGCTCATCATACTTGCGCCGTGTGGTTGGTTACGTCGAGGCTGTGGCAGGTATCTCCTTCGACCTGGATGCAGGCCAGACCGTCGGACTTGTCGGTGAGTCAGGCTGTGGCAAATCAACGACGGCCCGAGCAATTGTTGGATTAACCCCTATTCGGCAGGGTCACGTTGATCTCAATGGACACACCATACGCGTTGGGACGGCAGGAGCGCGAAGCGCGATCAACCCAGAAATTCAAATGGTATTTCAAGACCCCTTTACTTCCTTGAACCCGAGATTGAAGGGGTTCCAAGTCATTTCGGAGGGTTGGGAGGTCAACAAGCGCCTTCTGCCCCACAAGGAATGGTCATCAGAAGCCGCCAGACTCCTCGGCGCCGTGGGCCTCCCCCATGACTACCTCACCCGCTATCCCAGTCAGCTGTCGGGTGGAGAGAGACAGCGCCTCGCTATTGCACGAGCCCTAGCAATCAGGCCGAAGCTCCTCATTTGCGATGAGGCTACCTCGGCCCTGGATGTCTCCGTCAAAACCCAATTGCTGCTCCTATTCCAGCGCCTGCAAGCCGAAACAGGCATTTCCTACCTCTTTATCACCCACGACACCGACGTGGTGCGCCACCTTGCGCAGCACGTCCTCGTCATGTATTTGGGCAAGATCATGGAAGCGGGTCCCACCGACGCCGTATTTCGGCGGCCGATGCACCCATATACTCAGGCTCTCCTATCATCCGTCCCCCGGCTTCGACCGTGGCAAAGGCAAGGACGGCGCAAGCGCATCATCTTGCGTGGCGAGGTACCGTCAATCGTAAACCCACCGTCAGGCTGTCGCTTCCGAACACGGTGCTGGAAAGCCGCAGCTATCTGCGCGTCCACGGAGCCACAGTTGGAGCCTGGTGATAGCATGCGAAAAATCGCCTGCCACTTCCCGGAGGCAGACCACGGCGAGTCATCCCCTTACTAAATCTCACTCGAGTACACAACGATGCTCACGTATGTAGTGCGCCGCCTTTTCTTCGCGATCTTCGTCCTCTGGGGAGCCCTTACCATCATCTTTATCGTCATTCGATCAATTCCTGGAAACCCAGCGGAAGTCCTTCTGGGTCCAAGTGCCACCCCCGACGAAGTTGCTGCACTCAGCAATCGTCTGGGGCTCCAACAGCCATTGCCTCTGCAGTATGCGCTCTTCTTGCAACACGTCGTCCACGGCGACTTTGGAACCTCCAGCCAATTTGGCGTACCTGCCTTCGCCCTGGTGCTCCAACGCGTTCCTGCCAGCGCCGAGCTCGCTGCCGTCGCCATGAGCATCGTTCTAGTTGCAGGTTTCACGCTCGGCCCCTTGCTGGCGAGCATTGCCGACACGAAATTGGACAGATTTGCAACCTCCGTCGTGTTCTTCACCCAAGCATTACCTGACTTCTGGATCGCGATCCTCCTGCTCATGATGTTTTCCGGCCGTCTCGGCTTGCTCCCAGCGGAGGGCAAAAGCGATTGGCATAGCTTCGTTCTCCCGGCTATAACACTTGCATTTCCGTTTTCCTGCGTCCTTATTCGCTTCGTCCGCTCCGGAATACTGGACGTCCAAAGAAGCGGTTACATTCAAACAGCCAGAGCCAAGGGGTTATCACCTTGGGTCATCTTTCGAAGACACTCGCTGCGTAACATGCTGATACCAGTATTGACTATCGTGGGCGTCCAGCTTGGCATGCTGTTTTCTGGAGCAGCGATAGTGGAAACGGTATACAACTGGCCCGGTGTCGGTCAGTTATTCTTGAACGCGATTACGTATCGTGATTACAGCGTGGTCCAGGTCGATGTTTTCCTCTTTGCGTGCGTGTTCGTAGGAATAAACTTTACTGTCGACATTCTCTATGCATACATTGATCCACGCATACGCCTTGGGAGAGAATCGTGACTACTGCGATAGAAGAAATGCAAGTACCCGACCCCAAGAAAGCTTCGGAGTGGTCTCGATGGCGATTGGCGAAACGATACAATATCCGCATGTACATTGCGAGCGGTATTATTGCTGCCTATGTGCTTCTTGCAATTTTTGGTCCGATGATTACGCGATTTTCTCCACTCGATGTAAACATTACTGGTACTCTGGTTCCGCCGCTAAGACGCGTGCCCGGACATGGTACGGCTGTACTTGGCACGGACGCGCTTGGCCGCGACATCCTTGCCGAGGTAATTTCCGGCGCACGGATTTCTCTCGTGATAGGGTTCGTGACCGTTTCAATCGCGCTAATCTGGGGAGCGGTTGCTGGAGTTATCGCGGGTTACGTGTCAGGATGGGCGGATAGTGTGATAATGCGACTCGTCGATGTACAACTAGCGTTTCCCTCAGTCATTCTCGCCATTTTGATTGCGGGAGCGTTGGGAGCCAGTGCGGTCAACGTGATCGTTGCATTGACGCTTGCAAGTTGGGTCGTGTTCGCACGCATTGCACGTGGCATAACGCTGGCCACCAGGTCTCAACCCTATGTGGAAGCGAGCAGGCTACTAGGGGCAAATACGTGGCATATTATGAGGCGCGCGATACTCCCGTCATGTAGCAGTTCACTGGTGATTTTTGCGACGGTGCAGTTGGGATTCGTGATCGTGGCCGAAGCCGCCTTGAGTTTTCTCGGCGTTGGCATTCCACCAAGTCAGGCAAGTTGGGGAAGCACAATTGCTGATGGGCGAGAATATTTGCAAACTGCGTGGTGGATTTCGACAGTGCCTGGCCTCGCTCTGGCAATCTTGGTTGTCTGCATCAGTACTGTGGGGGACGAATTGACCTCTCGGCGCCAGGGATAGTGGGTGGCTGGACTCCAGGGGAGGACACGCGAGAAGGGAACGCTGGAATGTATGCGGACGCTGAGCAAGTTACGAGGTTTAGGCGAAGCCTGCCAACTGCTGGGCTGCTTCGCACTCTTCCACGGGTCACGCCAGCGCCACGAGGGTTCCGCGCTGATGAATCGCCCGTGGTCGTCGTGGAAGATGACGGTGGGTTCGCAGTGGGAGGAAATAAGGTAAGGCAACTTGACTTAGTCCTGGGTGCAACAGAGGATAATGCGAGTGCACTTGTTGCTGCCGCTGGTCCTCATTCGAACCTCCTCCGAGTGCTAGCCGCCGCAGCGGCCAGCCTTGGGATAGAAGCGCATCTCGTTCTCCGTGGAGTTCCCCCGGCTGAACTGCGGGGAAACCAGATCCTCTGTGAACTGGTGGGGGCGCAGCTCCGCTGGATTGATACTGACGACCCATTTGGCGAGCGTCAAGACGAGGCAGTGCACTCTCTTGCCCGTAGCCTCACGTCCCAGGGTCACCGCGTCAGGATCGTTGATGTACGTGGCGAGGATGCCGCGAAGTGCGCCCTGGCCACCACCGGGCTCCTCGACGATATTGAGTCAAAGCTCCCGTGGGTTCCCACGCACGTTTTTCTCGCGGCTGGAGCGGGCGGCACGACAGCCGGCCTCCTCCTCGCTATCGCAGCGAGAGGTTGGAATACCACAGTCGTAGCCGTGAGCGCGAATATTCAAGCACCGCACTTGCGGAAGCGAATCTTGAGCATTGCCACCAACGCGTGCGGGTTGTGCGGTGTATCCTCCAATTTACTTGACCCCGCGAAGCTCGAGGTCACCGATGCCTTCGTTGGTGGCGGCTACGAGGTTCCGTCCGCTGAAGCCCTCCAGGCTATTAAATGGACGGGGAAAACAATGGGCATCTTCCTCGATCCCACGTATACGGGCAAGTCTATGGCTGCCTTGCTGTCGCGTGGGGAGCAGGGACGTTACGCATATATACACACTGGGGGACTTCCGTCTCTCTTCAACCACAGATGGAAGGCAGGAGGTCACATAACTACAAATGGTCACTGAATACCGCATGCAATGGCTGACTACCACCGAGTTTGCAAACATGGTGTCGAGCACAACAGTGGCCATCGTGCCATTTGGTGCCACCGAGCAACATGGCCCACATCTCGCTCTTGGCGCGGATGGCAGAATTGCGGAGAAGTTGGCCGAGGCTGTAGTAAATGCTTGTCAGGGAAGCGCCATCATGGCGCCTCCCATTAATATCGGCTTTTCGCCACACCATGTGGATTTCCCCGGCACCATCAGTGCAAGCGTGAAAACGTTACAAGCACTTCTTTCTGATGTATTTGACAGTCTGGCTCACCACGGTATAACACGATACATTATTATGAACGCTCATGGGGGGAATCTGGCCTTTCTTCCGGCATTTCTCGCCGAAGTACGTCGGGAGAAAGGACTGCTTGTTGGATTAGTTCACTGGTCTCTCCTCGGTCGCGATGTAGTTGTAGAAATCGCGACTTCTGAGGTTTATGGACATGCTTGCGAGGTGGAGACGAGTCTTGCCCTAGCGGTCGACCCAGACATAGTGCGGGACCGTGAGCTCCCGGCTGCGGCAACTCTCGTGCAGGCTCCCTTTCATCTACTCCGTGGTCACGCCGTCCCTGAGCGAGCTGTTGGTGTCTTTCTTCCTCGGTCATTTGATGAGATTACTAAGGAGGGTTTCCTCGGGGCGCCGAATCAGGCTCGTTTGGAGGCTGGCAAACGGGTACTTGACGTTGTTGTGCAAAGGACGGTCGAGTTTGTTCAGTATCTGGCGGAGATGAGACCGGCAGATTCACCTGCGTGAGTGCGAGTTACACGCAGGTGCTCGAAGGAGGGCACACTTTGGCGGCTAGAGTTTCACCGGAGGAGATGTGTTCGCGATTACAGCGGCTGTATGTAGCGGCCGTGTCCGACGTCTTGGACGACCATGGTTTGTGGCACCAGGTCATGGATGGCATCTTTCCACTCGCCATGCAAATGTCGATGGCAGGAATCGCCTTCACAGCCTTGGGGCATGCGGAGCGCAGCACCGATAGGTCTATCCGGCTTGGCGCGAGAATGGTCGATGAACTATTTCCTCAGGCCGTGCCAGTAGTGGCATGCTCGGGCGATACCACCGTGGGCCATTGGGGAGAGTTACTTACTAATGGTGCCATCGTACGCGGCGCTGTCGGTGCTGTGCTAGATGGTGGTGTACGTGACTGCCGTGCAATCTTGGATCTGAACTTTCCGGTGTTTTGTAGATTCCGCTCAGCGCGTGATGCAAAAGGGCGCTGGAACATCGTAGAGATGAACAATCCGGTTGTCTGTGGTGGTGTGACGGTACATTCCGGAGACATCATATTTGGTGACTGTGACGGTGTGGTTGTAATCCCTCAAGCCATTGCTGAAGACGTGCTGTACGAAGCTGAGGAAACTGCACGTGTCGAGAATGAGATTCGATCCCGCGTACGCCAAGGGGAGAAGGTGGGCGACTTATATCTCAGCTATCAAAGGTTCTGAAGTATATAGGCGGAATAGTTGACATGGCTGCGAGAACCGGAGGCTGTGGAGGCATGCGTGAGCAGCCGGCATGGAGGAAGGGCGCCCATGAAAACAACGGCTAACAATGGCGAACGGACGCGCGTGGCCGTTGTTGGGATGGGCCAGATGGGCCGTCTGCATGCGGTCACCTACGCGACCATGCCTGAGGTAGCCCTGGTGGGTCTCGTTGAACCGGATGAACGCAAGCATGCCGACTTGGAGCGAGAGTTTAGCGTGCCAGTTGTGTCGAAGCTTGACGAGCTCGGGGATCAGGTTGAGGCGGTGAGTATCTGCACGCCAGATGACGCTCACGTCGAGCCCGCTGTTCGCGCGCTCACCATGGGGAAGTTTGTTCTGGTCGAAAAGCCTCTCGCGATGGATGTGGCGGATGCCGAAACTATCCTGAAGGCACGTCGCAGCCGCCACCACTTGATGGTGGGGCACATTCTGCGCTTCGATCCTCGTGTCCGTAAGTGCCGCAACGCGGTCCGGGAGGGGTGCCTAGGAGAACTATGGCACGTCGAGGTGTGGCGGAGTACGACCCGAGAGACTGCGCGGCATGTCGCAGAGCGTGCGTCCGTCACCTGGTTTCTCGGTGTACACGACGCCGACCTCGTGAGATTCGTCACCGGGCTCGACATCGTCAAGGTTCAGGGCTGGGCACGACGTATCTTCTCGCCACATCACGATGTCTCTTATGCTCACTTACAACTTACTGGTGGCGTCGTCGGGAGCATGTATAACAGCTGGGCGCTTCCCGGCGGTCGACCCAGCCGAGCATTAGCTGGCCTGCGGCTCGTTGGAAGTGCGGGCATGCTAGAACTCGAGTTGGGTCATCATGATATCCTGCTGTCCGGCGATCAAGTCGCAACCTTCCTTGACTCGTGGTTCTGGCCTGAAAGTGACATTCTCGGGTCCTATAACTTGAGGCGCGAGCTTGAGTCCTTCATCACCAGTTACCGCGGAGATGATGACGCTCCCGTCGCAGGAGAAGACGGCCTGGCTGCGGTGCGCGTCATCGAAAGCATTGAGCGTTCCATTCGTGGGGCGTGTGCTGTAGAGATCGTAGCACCCAATTGAATGTCAACGGTGCAGCGCATAGTCTCTCCGCGTTCCTTTCGTGTGGATGGAGCAGCATCGCATGACACGGAGCCACCGTGCCAGAAACCGTGGCCAGTACCGGACACGATGTGCTTGCAGAAGAGAGGGAAGTGATGAAGGAGCGTGATACTGATCTGGTGATTGTGGGTGGAGGGCTTGGCGGAGTTGCAGCCGCCCTGGCGGCGATGCGGCTTGGCAAGCGTGCGATCCTAACCGAGGAATCAGACTGGATCGGGGGCCAATTAACGGCCCAAGCCGTCCCGCCGGATGAACACGCATGGATAGAGGGAACCGGCTGCACCGCTACTTATCGGCAGTTGCGAGAGGGCATCCGTAACTACTACCGTTGCTTCTATCCCCTCCTACCAGAGGCTCATAACACCGCCCGTCTCAATCCCGGCATGGGCTGGGTCAGCCCGCTGTGCCACGAACCCCGGGTTGCACTAGCTGTCCTTCAGGAGATGCTGGCTCGGTATCGCGCAGGCGGTCAGCTCGAGATCCTCCTCCGACATCGCCCCGTCGCAGTCGAGACTGACGGCGATACCATCAAGGCCGTTGTGGTTGCGAGCCTGGAAACTGGCGACAAGGTCACGATTGCCGCCCCGTACATCCTGGATGCAACCGAGTTGGGGGATGTTCTCGCCCTTGGCAATGTCGAGCACGTGACTGGCGCGGAAAGCCAGAGCCAGACCGGAGAACCGCATGCGATCACTGGTGACCCCGATCCTCTTGATCAACAGGCAATCTCGTGGTGCTTCGCCCTGGATTACCTCCCCGGTGAGGATCATTCCATCGATAAACCGGCTGACTACGACTTCTGGCAGAGCTACCAGGCCGATTTCTGGCCCGACCGACAGCTGAGCTGGACATTTCCTGACCCCATTACGCTTCTCCCTGTCACCCAGCCCATCTTCGATGGACCGCCGCAACGCGAATCGGCTGATGATCTTTGGCACTATAGGCGCATCTTGTACAGTCAGTACTACCCGGAAGGCGTATATTCCAGCGACATCACCCTGGTCAACTGGCCGCAAACGGACTACTGGCTGGGGCCACTCATTGGCGTAGGAGAGGAGGAACAGCGCAGACATCTCCGGGGAGCGAAACAGCTAAGCCTGTCCATGCTGTATTGGATGCAGACAGAAGCGCCACGGCGCGATGGAGGTTATGGCTACCCAGGGCTTAGGCTTCGTGCTGACGTGGTCGGGACCGAAGATGGCCTTGCCCTCTATCCCTACGTCCGAGAGAGTCGACGGATACAAGCCGAATTTACGGTACTGGAGCAGCACGTCGGCGTGGAAGCGCGTTCCGAACTGGAAGGGGCTGAGGTTTTCGAGGATAGCGTGGGCATTGGCAGTTACCGCATCGACCTCCATCCCAGCACGAGGGGACGCACATATATCGATATCAGTAGCTGGCCCTTCCAGATTCCCCTTGGTTCCCTCCTCCCGGTCCGGGTGAATAACCTATTGCCCGCCGCGAAGAACCTAGGTGTGACCCATATCACTAACGGCTGCTATCGATTACATCCCGTCGAATGGAACATCGGCGAGGCGGCGGGAGCGCTCGCCGCATACTGCCTGGAAAAGCGGGTGACGCCACGAGCGATCCGTCATACTTCTAGTCACCTTGCCGCCTTCCAGGGCGTCCTCACGGATCTTTTGGGCTTTGAGTTAGCTTGGCCACGTTTCACTCCGCGATAGAATACGGTCAACTCGTAATTGGATACGTGATACCCCATGGCCGTTGTCGTGGGCAGGAACAGCAGCACCGCGCCCGCAAGAGTCCACCCACTTCACCTACGGGCGTTCGGGGTGAAGATCAAGGCATTATCCCTGCTTCTCCAGCGCCTTCGATAAGAAGTGTTAGGGCGAAACCTACTCCTGTTGGGTGACCTTCGCTGAGAGCTCCCCCGGGACCAGTCCTCGAGCTTCGGCAGCGGCAACCATAAATCGCTCCATCGGCAGGATCTCGATCAGGGGGCCGAGCGCCGGCTCTTCGGCAGGCGCGCGCCACGAGTCATTCGGACTGTCGCCCACCGTGAAGACATTGGCTCCGCGATTAGTTATGTCGGTGACGAGGCGTTGCTGCATAGCCCGATGCGGCTCTGATCCCATGAAGACGATGAACTGCTTACCCGGGCCGACCCACTCCAACGGTCCGTGACGGAAAGCTCCACCGGAATACGCAGTAGCAGTTAGGTGTGCACCCTCACGCAGGATTAGCGCCGTCTGATGGGCGGAAGTCAAGGATAGGCCGCGCCCTATGACTGTCAGCACATCGGAGGTTGGACCTGCAGAGTCATAGGGTGCGGCTAGGGCCTCATCCATCTCCCGCGCTGCTCTAGTGAGGGCCTTAATGTCCCAGCCCGCCAACACTGCGAGTAGCCCTAGAGTGTTGGTGTACGTACTAGACGTTGTAGCCGTTTCCGATCCTGCGAGTAGGGGTAGGATTACGTCACTCGCTTCGGCAAGTGGGCTCTCGACGTCGTTTGTGATACTCAGCACAGTCGTGGTTCTCTCCACCCAGCGCGCCAGACGCACAACCTCTGGACTCTGTCCTGATTGCGAGATCAAGATCCACAAAGCCGCCTGCTGAAGCAGCGCCCGGGCCTCGATGGTTGAGCCAGATGCCTCAATTGCAGTAGCTGGCACACCCTGCAGATTCAACAGGACCGCGCCGTACAGTCCCGCGAAGTACGAACTTCCCATCCCGAGCAAGAGTATTAGTCCGCGATCAAGTAGGGCCCGCGCTTGCTCGAGCTGCTCACTCCCAGTATGCCGATAGAAGTTGAGTAGCCGGCCCAACGCCTCTGGCTGGCCACGCATCTCTTCTAAGAATCCCACTGTCGGCTCACTGCTTCAGAACCGAGATCTAGACTGACCAGAATGGTGCTCCCTGACAAGCTGAGATTCACAGATGTCGCACTTTCGGACAGCATCGGACACTCCTCGCTAATGAACTTCGACGATGAAAATCGGTAAGCCATGATAGGGGAGAAAGGAGTCCCCACCATGGCCGAACGACGCACTCTGGACCTGACCGACGAGCAGCAGCAGACGCTGGAGGAAGGCAGGGATCATCACCCTCGTCCCTATGTGCGGGAGCGCTGCGCCGCCCTCTTGAAGATTGCCGGGGGCATGTGCCCGCACCAGGTCGCCCAGCATGGCCTGTTGAAGGACCGTGATCCCGATATGGTCTATGCCTGGCTGGATCGCTACCAGCACGAAGGGTTGGCCGGTCTGGTGAGCCACCGCCCCGGTGGCTACCGGAGGAGAGGTCTTTGACCCGGCAGCAGTGGCCGAACGCCTGCAGCAGGCACCCAGGGAGGACGCCCGTACGGAGCTGGGCGTGCGGGACGGGGTGCCTCCTTCTCGCTGGCAGCTGCGCACCATCCGGGCGAGTGTCCCCGCGCTTACCGACTACACCCTCTCGGAGATCTGGCGCTTCCTGCACCGCTCCGGGCTCCGCCTCCGCTCGGCGCGGGTGCAGCTCTGCATCCCCAATCCGGACTACCAGAGC
>Ga0102924_1003937_pt1 | contig 15276 bp, 14 predicted proteins | sample PaiPotPPM11metaG_FD_80116 | JGI IMG/M metagenome (GOLD analysis project Ga0102924, IMG submission 80116) | Iron sulfur acid spring bacterial and archeal communities from Banff, Canada, to study Microbial Dark Matter (Phase II) - Paint Pots PPM... ... | reverse complement strand
CTGCATCCCGAATTCTCCTTCATGCCGCGCAAGTTCAAGATTGCGGTCGGCGCATCGATCAACGATCGCGCGGCGCTGCGCATCCATGATCTTGCGCTGCGGCTGTACCGCAACGGCGCGGGCGAACTCGGATTCGAAGTCATGGTCGGCGGCGGATTGGGCCGCACCCCCTTTCTCGCCAAAACCATAAAGCCGTTCCTGCACCAGCGCGACGCACTGAGCTATGTCGAAGCGGTGCTGCGCACCTACAATCAGTTCGGGCGGCGCGACAACATCTATAAGGCGCGCATCAAGATTTTGGTGCACGAACTTGGCGTCGAAGCGTTCGCCAAGGAAGTCGAGGCGGAGTGGCAGAGCATCAAGGACGGCGCGCTGGCGCTCGATCCGGCGGTCGTTGCGGAGCTTGCCGGCCGCTTCCGCTATCCGGCCTACGCGCGTCTTGAAGACAGCCCGGCGGAGCTCGCCGCGGCCCGCCGCACCGACCGCCAGTTCGACACCTGGGTTAACAATTCCGTCGCCAATCACAAGGTCCCGGGCTATGCCATCGTGACGCTGTCGCTAAAGCTGGAAGGCGGCACGCCAGGCGATGCCACCGCCGCGCAGATGGATGCGATCGCCGATCTTGCCGACCGTTATTCATTCGGCGAAATCCGCGTCGGCCACGAGCAGAACCTGGTCCTGCCGCATGTTGCGCAGCGCGATCTTGCGGCGCTGTGGCGGGCGCTCGACGCCATTGGCGTCGCCATGCCGAATGTGAATCTCATTTCCGACATCATTTCCTGTCCCGGTCTCGACTATTGCAGCCTCGCCAATGCGCGCTCGATCCCGATCGCGCAGGAGATCACACGGCGCTTCCACGATCTCGATCGGCAACGCGATCTTGGCCGTCTGCATGTCAACATTTCCGGTTGCATCAACGCCTGCGGCCACCATCATGTCGGCCACATCGGCATTCTCGGCGTCGAAAAGAACGGCGAGGAGTTTTATCAGATTACGCTCGGCGGCAAAGCTGACGAGAATGCGCAGCTCGGTACGCTGATCGGGCCGGCGGTTCCGTATGCCGAAGTGGCCGACCTCGTCGAGGGCATCGCCGCGGCCTATCTCGAGCTGCGGCAGCGGCCGGATGAACTGTTCATCGATACGGTCAAGCGCACCGGCGTCGAGCCGTTTCGGGAGCGAGTCTATGCCGCTCGTTGAAAATGGCCGCATCGTCGAGGACCGCTACGTTCGCGTCCTCGACGACGCGCCGGTGCCGGATCGCGTGCCCGTTCTTGTGCCGGCGCAGCGGTTTCTCACCGACGCCGATGAGTTGATCCGCCGCGACGGCTCGCTCGGCGTGCTGTGGCCGAATGACCGGCGCGTCGCCGAACTCGAGCCATGGCTCGGCCACCTCGCGCTCATCGCGCTCAATTTTCCGAAATTTCGCGATGGCCGCGCCTATAGCCAGGCGCGCCTGCTGCGCGAGCATTATGGCTTCCGCGGCACGCTTCGCGCCACCGGCGACGTGTTGCGCGACCAGTTCCACTTCCTGGTGCGCGCCGGCTTCGATTCGTTCGGGGTGAAGAAAGCCGCCGACGCGCGCGTGTTCGCCGAAGTCCTCAATCGCTACAGCGTGGTTTATCAGCCGGGCGCCGACGGCAGCGCGCCGGCGCTGCGGCGGCGGCTGCAAACTGAAAACCCCATACCGAAGACTTGCGAAACGGTGTAAGCTTCGTCATTCCGGGGCCGAGCCAACGGGTCCGGCCCGAAGTGGCCGGCCCGATGACAGGCTCCGCGAGGAGCCCGGAATCCATAACCCCGGTGCTGGGATTATGGATTCCGGGCTCGCTGCTTCCGCCTTCGCGCTCCGCGCTTCGGCGGACTCAAACCCTCCGTAGCTCGCGGAGCGAGCGTAGGAGGATCGCGGCGCCCCGGAATGACGGCTATGAGGATATCATGACTCCTGTTGTCGCAGTGATTGCGCCCGGAATGATGGGCGCCGCGGTCGGAAAAAGGCTCGCCGATAACGGGCTCAAGGTGCTGACCTCGCTGCAGGGACGCAGCCAGGACACGCTGGCGCGGGCCAAGGCGTCGGGCATGATCGGCGCGAGCGACGAGGAAATCGCGGCCAGCGATTTCATTCTGTCCATCTTGCCGCCGGGCGACGCGCTATCGCTCGCCGTGCGCTTTGCGCCGGCGTTGCAAGCCAGCAATTCCAAGCCGGTCTATGTCGATTGCAACGCCATCAATCCGGCGACGGTCGAGCGCGTTGCGGCGGCGATCGCGCCGACCGACAGTCCATTCGTCGATGCCGGGATTATCGGCTCGCCGCCGGGTCCGCTCCCTAATCCTCCGCCGCAATCGGCGGAGGGGAGAGTCGTGGGTAGCCCGCACTTTTACGCCTCCGGCCCCGCGGCGCCGCGCTTCGCTACGCTGCGCGAATACGGCCTCGACGTCCGGGTGCTGGACGGCGCGCTCAGCGCCGCTTCGGCGCTGAAAATGTCCTACGCCGGCATCACCAAGGGCACGCAGGCGATCGGCGCGGCGATGATGCTGGCGGCGACGCGCGCCGGCAGCGCCGATGCGCTGTTCGCAGAGCTAAGCTCGAGCCAGAAGGACATGTTCGCCTGGTTCAAGCGTGGCTTGGCGTTGATGCCGCCGAAAGCCTATCGCTGGGTTGCCGAGATGCACGAGATCGCGGGCTTTGTCGGCGAGGATCCGACGGCGCACGAGCTTTACGTAGGCGCCGCGCATTTCTACGAGCGGATCGCCGAGGATTTCGACAAGGACAAAAAGGACGTCGCCGCGCTGACGTCGTTTCTTGGCAAGAGCTCTTCCTAAGCTTGGGCCGGCTAACGGTTCAGCCAGCGCCGCGCAAAGCCGAGCAGGCCCTGGGGCAGGAAGATGATCATCGCGATGAAGATAATGCCGAGCGGGATCAGATACGGGAACTGATCGCCGAGGAATCGCGCCAACAGTTCACGCGCCAGCTGGAAAAATCCGGCGCCGACGATCGGTCCGACCAGCGTGCCGATGCCGCCCATGACGTTGTACATCACGGTGTCGCCCGACGTCAGGAAGTAGACGAAATTGGGTGCGGCAAATTCGTTCTGAACGGCGTAGAGCACGCCGGCAAGCCCGGCAAACAGGCCGGACAGCATGACCGACACCATCTTGTAACGCGCAACAGGATAGCCGATCGCCCGGGTGCGAGGCTCGTTCTCACGGATCGATTGCAGCACCATGCCGAACGGCGACTGGGTGACGCGCCGCAGGATCAGGTAAGACGCCGTCACGACCGCAAGCACGAACCAATGCATGGTCGTCGTGGTGAAGCGGGCGTTATAGATGAACGGGATCGTCAGATGCGGGCGGGTAAAGATCAGCCCATTCTCGCCGCCGGTCACCCGCGTCCAGGTGAAGATGATGACGTAGAAGATTTGGCTGAAGATCAGCGTGGTGATGGCAAAATAGATGTCGCGCAGGCGGGTGGAGAAATAGGCCACGAACAGCGCGGCGCCGGCGGCGCCGGCGAGCCCGAACAGGATGGCGAGCCAAAGATTCGGCGGGCTGACGATCAGCAGCGCCGCCGCCGCGCCATACATGCCTAGCCCGAAAAAGGCGGAATGGCCGAACGACACCATGCCGGTGTAGCCGATCAGCAGATCCGACGACATCGCCAACAATCCCCAGATCAGGATTTCGGTGAGGAAGCGGCGCCAGAATTCGGGGAGCACCAGCGGCGCCACAATGAGCACGGCCATCACCGCCCCAAAGCCGATCCAGAAGATAGCGCTGTGGCTCAGGCCCGTTTTGCTGAGCGGCATCGGTTTATCGAGCGGTGCGGCTGTCATTTTGGTGTTGGTACGAACAGGCCGGTGGGACGGAACAGGAGTGTGAGTATCAGCACAACGAAGGACACAATCACCGCTTGCGACGGATCCAACCAAATCGCGGCGTAGGATTCGAGCAAGCTGACGAAGATGGCGGCGGCGATCGAACCGCCGAGATTGCCCATGCCGCCGACCACGACGACGATGAAGGCCTTGAGCACCCAGTCAAGCCCCATACTGTGGTCGACGCCGGTCGTCGGCGCAAACAGCACGCCGCTCGCCGCCGCCATGGCAGAGCCGATGGCGAATACGCCGGTGTAGACAAGCGGCACCGGAATGCCCATCGCCTGCGCCATCACGCGATCCTGCGCGGTGGCTCTGATCCAGACGCCGAATTTGCTGTATTTGAGGAACAGCCAGAAGCCGCCGATGATGGCGGCAGACAGGCCGGCGATGACGATGCGGTACCAGGGGTATTGCAGATAAAACAACGTGAAATGGCTCGACATCGGGTCCGGGATCTTGCGCGAAACCGGTCCGAACTGCCACAGCGCGTAATTCTGCAACACCAGCGAAATGCCGAAGGTGGCAAGAATCGTATTCAGCGGATCGCGGCCGATCAGGGGCCGCAAAGTCACGATCTGCAATGCCGCGCCGAAAATGGCGACGATCAGCGCAGATGCGATCAACCCGAGCCAGAAGCTTCCCGTGGCGGCGATGACAACGACCCCGACATAGGCGCCGAGCATGAACAACTCGCCGTGCGCAAAATTCACCACGTCCATGATGCCGAAAATCAGGGTGAGCCCCGACGCGATCAGCGCCAGGATCATGCCGGTGACGATGCCGTTCACTGTCTGGATGACAATGAGGTCGAACGGAATGGCATGAAAGAAATGGGCGACCGCGTCCATCGCTCACACCCCCAGATACTGCTTGATGACCGCGTGGTTGACGTCGATTTCGGATGCGGCGCAATGGTGGCGCACGGTGCCCTTCTCCATGATGTAGATGCGCTGGCTTGCTTCCAGCGTCAGCGGCACATTCTGCTCGACCAGCAGGATGGCGACGCCCTCGCTGTGCAGCACATCGATGATCTGGCGAATCTGCGAGACCATGCGCGGCATCAGCCCCTCGGTCGGCTCGTCGAGCAGGATGATCTTTGGCTCCAGCATCATGGCGCGCGCGATGGCGAGCATTTGCTGCTCGCCGCCTGACAGCGTGCCGCCGGCCTGGCTGCGCCGCTCCGCCAGCACCGGAAAGTAGGTGAACGCCTTGTCCAGCAGCTTCTGGCGCGTTTCCTCGGTGACGCCGTGGCGATCAAGACCGGTGCGCAAGTTTTCCATGACGGTGAGCAGGCGAAAGATGCGGCGATCTTCCGGTACGTAGCCGATGCCGAGCCGCGCCAGTTTGTGCGGAGGCAGGCCAGTGATCGCATTGCCGCCGAATAGCACCGCGCCGTGGCTCGGCTGCACCAGGCCCATGATGGTTTTCAGCGTCGTGCTCTTGCCGACGCCATTGCGGCCAAGCAAGCCGACGACCTCGCCGGCGCCGATCTTGAGCGAGACGCCGTGCAAGATGTGGCTCTTGCCGTAATAGGTGTGCACGTCCTCGACCTGGACCAGCGGTTCGGCGCTGTCGGCTGCGGCGTTCATGTCTTGAGATAGACCTCCAGCACCCTGGGGTTCTCCTGGATCTCCTCCGGCGACCCCTCTGCAAGAATCCTGCCGTAATGCAGCACGGTGATGCGGTCACAAAGTCCCATCACCACTTCCATGTCGTGCTCGACGATCAGGATAGTGAGGTCCTTGGCGATGCGGCGAACCAGCTCCATCGTCTCGCCGGTCTCGGCGGCGCTCATGCCGGCCGTCGGCTCATCGAGGCATAGCAGCTGCGGCTCGGTTGCCAGCGCAATGCCGATCTCGAGATTGCGCTGCTCGCCGTGCGACAGATTGGACGCCAGTTCATAGGCCTTGCCGAGCAGGCCGACGGAGTGCAGCGCGGCTTCGGCCTTGTTGTTGATGTCGGCGAAAGCGCTGTGGTGGGAGACCATGTTCCAGGCGTGCCGGCGCGATTGCGCGGCGATACGCACGTTTTCCAGCACACTGGCGTTGGCCAGGATATTGGTGATCTGGTACGAGCGCGCGATGCCCTTTTGCGAAATCAAATTGGAGGGCAGGCCACTGATCTCATCGCCATCGAAGATGATGCGGCCGCTGGTCGGCCGCAGCACGCCGGTCAGGCAATTGAAGAATGTGCTCTTGCCCGCGCCGTTCGGTCCGATGATGGCGCGAACTTCACCGGGAATTACCTCGAAATTGACTTCGGAAAGCGCGGCGAGGCCGCCGAAACGGACGGATAACAGTTCGGTCTTGAGGATAGGTGCCGCCGCCGCTCCCCGGGCAATCGCCGGGGAGCTGGCGTCGGTCGAAGGTTCAGCGCGCACCTAGGCAGAGAAGTTGCACGCCGGCGGGACGATGGTCTTGTCCTTTTCCACCGTCTGGAGAAGTTTGTAGGTGCCGCCTTTGACCTCGAACAGGAACTCGCGCAAGAAGGCCTGATGGTCGGCCTTGCGCAGCGTCTTGTCGCCTTGCGGGAAGTCGTCGCCTTCCTTCATTTCGAGGCCTTCGAGTGCGCCGATCAGTTTGTCGGTGTCGGCGCGGCCCTGGAACTTCGACATCTCCATGGCGACCTTCACGGCGTTGAGTGCCTCGTAGTTCGACTGCACGTAGCGGTCCGGCGACGGACCCGACGGATCGATCTTCGCCAGCCGTGCCTTGGCCTCGGTGAAGAACTTGTGGAGCGCAGGCGTATCGAGCGGTCCCTGGAAGACCGGCAGATAGCGGTTGATACCGACGAATCCCTCGGCCTTGTTGCCGATTGCAGGCATGTTCGTCGATTCGACGATGGCGCCGTCGCCGGCATATTTGTACTTCTTGGTGAGGCCAAGATCGTAGGCTTGGTTGGTGTAGGTCACGCCATCCTTGCCGAAGAGGATGACGAACAAACCGTCGAAATCGCCCGAGATTTTCGACAGGAACGGCGTCATGTCGGCGGTGCCGAGCGGGGTGCCGGTGGTGCCGACCACTTCGCCGCCATTCTTCTTGATCTCGGCGGCATAGGCATCGCGCGTCGACTGGCCCCAGGAATAGTCGGCAAAAACGATGTGCCACTTTTTGCCCAACGTGCTGAGCAGCGGCCCGAATGCCACCGCCTGGGCCGGCGCGTAATCGTGGACGCGGAAGCTGACGCGATTGCACGCAGACGTGGTCAGCGTGGTGTCGAGGCACACGCTGATCATGTTGACGATCTTGGCGTCGTTCCAAACCGGCATGCAGGCGATACAGATATTGGACAGGAAGCCGCCGACGTGAACGTCGATATTATCTTCCTGCACCATCTTCGCCGTCTTTTGGCGAGCGACCGCCGGCGAACTCTCGTCGTCGGCAATGACCAGCTCGACCGGACGGCCGTTGATACCACCGTTGGCATTGATGCGGTCAGCCGCCATCTGCAATCCGACCACGGCGGTCTTGCCGCCGGCGGCGGCGGCGCCCGAGAGCGGCTGCTCAGAGCCGATCTTATAGGCCTTGGCGGCGCCGAAGGCGGCGCGCCACGGCGCCGGCACCAGCATCATGGCGCCGATTGCGCCGCCGCCCCAGCCGACAACGCTGCGGCGCGTGACCTTGCCGCGATACCAGATGTCCTCGGCCCACTTCTCTTCTTTCCACTTCTCAGTCATCGGAAGTCCTCCCACTGAAGTTGAGATGTCCAAAAATAGTCCCGCTCGTTGCGGGCCCCGGCGCGAATGACAGTCATCGGCTATTCCCCACTTCATGCTGGCCCTTGGCGGACTCTTGGTGGGGAATTTGTGCCATTAACAAACGCGATATTGAGGCGAGTTTCAACCGTTTTCGCGGGGCCGTCCCTACGGCGGCGGTGTGGCGCCGCGCGTAACTTCGTCGCGGCAGCCGTATGTTTTCGCCGTTTCATGATGATAAAATGAGCAGCAAGCGTGCCGGCGGAACCGGGCAAGGAGCGTCCTATGGCGATGGCTACCTTACGAAACGAATATCCCGACGTGCCCCAGACCGGCCTTGCGGCACGGCTTGCCATTCGGCGCAATGACCACGCCGGGCCCACGTCCGGCCTGGCGCCGGGGTTCGTGCAGGCCAATCTCGCGGTCCTGCCGCACGCGCTGGCTGAAGATTTTCTGCGCTTCTGCCAGCTCAATCCGAAACCGTGTCCGCTGGTCGGCGTCGGGGCGCCCGGCGACTGCCGGCTGCCGTCCCTGGCTGAGGACCTCGATATCCGCACCGACCTGGCACGCTACCGCGTCTGGCGCGATGGCAAGGTGGTCGATGAGCCGCACGATCTGATGCGCTGGTGGCGCGACGATCTCGTCACTTTTGCGATCGGTTGCTCGTTTTCCTTCGAGCAAGCCCTGCTTGAGGGTGGCATCGAGCTTCGACATATGACCTGCGATTGTACCGTGCCGATGTATCGCACGTCGATTGAAACGGCGCCGGCGGGTGCTTTCCGCGGCCCGCTTGTCGTGTCGATGCGGCCGATGACGCCGGCCAATGCCATCCGTGCCGTCCAGATCACCACCCGATTCCCTTCCGTCCACGGTGCCCCGGTGCATCTCGGCAAGCCGGAGCTCATCGGCATCGCCGATATCGCCAAGCCCGATTGGGGTGACGCGGTGCCGATCCACGACAACGAAATTCCGGTGTTCTGGGCCTGCGGAGTGACGCCGCAATCGGTGATCGCCAATGTGCGGCCGGATTTTTGCATCACGCATTATCCCGGCGCCATGCTGGTGACAGACCGCCGCAACACCGAATTCGCGATAATGTAGGGCGAATAGGGAGTGGCGAATGGCGAATAGCGTTTATTCGCCCCATTCGCTACTCGCCATTCGCGGCATACTATTCTTCGCCGCGATCAGGACACCACATGCTCGTCGACTTCCAGCAACATTACACGCCGCCGGAGCTGCTCAAGGGTGACACCAGCAAAGTCACGGTTGATCTCGATTCCGACGGTAATCCGCACTATCTGCTCAATCCGCTGCTCGCCGATCTTGCTTCGCATATTCGCGTGATGGACGCGGCAGGTATCGACGCAGGCGTGCTCACATGCGGCTCCGGCTTCGATCAGCCGGAACTTGCGACCTGCCGGTTGATCAACGACCGTATGCGGCAGGCCGAGACGGATTTTGCCGGACGATTCATTGGGCTGGCGCATGTGCCGGCGCTCAAGCCGGCGGAGGCGGCGGCCGAATTGAAGCGCTGCGCCGTTGAGCTTGGCTTTCCCGGTGTGGTCATCGCGTCTGAGCTTCAGGACCAGCCGCTCGACGCCGAAGGTTTAAGGCCGTTCTGGAAATCCTGCGCCGATCTCGGCCTCTATGTCTTCATCCATCCGCTGCCGCGCGTGATCCGCTGGGGCCGCATGGATGCCGATGATCTCGGCCGCATGCTCGGCTGGGAATTCTCGCTGATGACGGCGACGGTGCGCATCATCAATTCAGGATTGCTCGACGAGTTGCCCGGCTCGAAAATCCAGTTTTCGCATTTTTCCGGCGGCATCGGCCGCTATCTCGGCCGTATCCGCGGTTTTCAGCAGCGCGACAAATGGGGCACGGCAAAAATCGGCCGCCATGGCCGCCGCCCGTCACAACCGTTCGACTATTATCTCGATCATCGGCTGTATTACGACATCGCCGGCTGGGCCGGGCCCGATCACGCCGCCGAATGGGGCGCCGATTGGGTGCGGTTTGGCCTCGAGGAACTGGCGTTTGCACAGCTCGTATTCGCGACCGATTATCCGCAAGCGGTGCGCGATGCGAACGAGGTTGCGGCCTATACCGATGCGGTGCGCGGGCTCGGCGCCAATGGCCGCGCGCTTGCGGCCGGCGCCAATGCCGAAAAGCTCATTCCCGATCTTGGCCGCCGTCTCGCGGCGCGCCGCATCAAGCCTGCGCAGGCTCACGCATGAACGATACGCCGAACACGGCCGAGGCGGCAGCCTTCGATCCCGCTGCCCACGGCTGGGAGATCGTCAATAATGCGGCGTTCGGCGAACTGGTCGGGCCGATCTGGCGGCGCGAAGACGGCGAGCGCGTGCGCTTCGGCTTTGTCGTTGCGCCGAAGCATCTCAATCGCGCCGGCAACCTGCATGGCGGCATGTTGATGACGCTTGCCGATCAGGCCATGGCGATGACGGCGCGCAAGGCGACCGGCGGCAAGCGCCACGCAACGATCGAATTGAACACGCAGTTCGTCGGCGGCGTGCGGCTCGGCGAATTTGTCGAAGCGCATCCCGAGGTGGTGCGCGGAACCCGCTCCGTCGTGTTCATGCAGGTCAAGATGTTCGTCGGCACGCGCATCGTGGTGTCGGCAAACGGGATTTGGAAAATTCTCGACGAGTCATAATTCCCCCCAAGGCGGGAGGGAGATTACGCCCGATATTTCTGCAAGCCGCCGCCCTTCATCACTGAGCCGGGCAGCGGATGGCCGACGACGTCCTCTGCAAGCCGTGCACATTCGATCAGCGCGTCGAGATCGATGCCGGTCTTGATGCCGATTTCGTTGCACATGAAGACGAGATCCTCGGTGCAGACGTTGCCGGCGGCGCCCTGATGACCGGCGAACGGGCAGCCGCCGAGACCCGCCACGGACGAGTCGAAGCGCGTGACGCCCATTTCCAGGCCGGCATAGGCGTTGGCGATCGCCATGCCGCGGGTGTCGTGCAAATGCAGGGCGATGTCGAGATCGGACCAGCGCTCGCGCAGCGCGCCGACGACGCGCTTGATCGCAAGCGGCGTCGCCCACGCCATGGTGTCGGCGAGCGTCACATAAGTGAGCGTGACGCCGTGCTCCTTCGCCACGTCGAGGATTTGTCCTACCAGCGCGACGACGCGGGAAACCGGCACGTCGCCCTCGAAATTGCAGCCGAACGCCGCCATGACGCTGCCGCGTTCGACCGGCACGCCGCTCGCTTTGTACATCTCGAGGATGGCGTGCTGGCCGGCGAGTTGCTGCGCCGCGGTGCGGTTCTGATTGCGCATCAGGAATTTCTCCGATGCGGCAAGCTGGATCGTGCCTTTCAGCGTCAGCCGTTGCTCGCGCAGCGCGCGTTCAAATCCCTTGCCGTTGAGCCACAGCGCCGTATAGGCGACCTCGGGCTGCGGCGTGATGCCGTGCACGACGTCCTCGGCGTCGGCCATGCCCGGCACATTTTTCGGGTTGACGAACGAGACGATCTGAATCTGGTCGAGACCGGTCTGCGACAGCGCGTCGATCAGTGCGATTTTGCGCTCGGTAGGGATCGCGCCTTTCTCGAACTGAAAACCTTCCCGCGGCCCTTCCTCGGTGATGTGCATGAATGACGGCAGGTCGCTCATGCCTGTCCTCCCGTTTTGACGGTCACAATATTACGCCTTCTCAGCGCTTCGATCTCGACCGGCGCAAGGCCGAGTTCGGCAAGGACCTCGGCGGTATGCTGGCCGATTGCCGGCGCCTGGCGGCGCAGCGCGAAGTCGTGATCGCCGATCTCGATCGGCAGACGCGGAATCTTTGCGCGCGTGCCGTTCGGAAAGCAAATCTCCAGCATGCGGCCGCCGGCATTGAGCTGCGGATCCTCGAACAAGTCGCCGGGCTTGGCGACCGGCGCGAACGGAATATCGATGCGGTCGAACAATTCCGCAAGGTCGCGCCTTGTGTGGCGCGCAACGATCTCGGCGACGACCGGCTTTAGCGCCGGGCGCTCGCGGACGCGGTCCTCGTTGGTCTTGTAGGCCGGATTTCGCAGCAGGTCCTGGCGGCCGAAGTGCTCGCAGAATCGCCGCCACTGGCGATCACTGGTCAGCCCGACAAAAATCTGCTCGCCGTCCTTGGTTTCGAACGGCTCGTAGATTGCCCAAGCGCCTTCGCGCGCCGGCATCGGCGGCGGTGCGCGGCCGGTCACCGCTTCGCCGGCCATGTGCTGCGCCATCAGGAATGCGGTCGATTCGAACAGCGCAGATTTGATAAACTGGCCGCGGCCGGTGTGCTCGCGTTCGCGCAGCGCGGCCTGGATGCCGATGACGGCGAACATGCCGCCCATGATGTCGACGACCGAAGAGCCGGCGCGCAGCGGCTGGCCTGGCGGTCCGGTCATATAGGCAAGGCCGGCCATGAATTGCACGACCTCGTCGAGCGCTGGGCGATGCTCATAGGGGCCGCTGAGAAAGCCTTTGAGCGCGCAGTAGATCAGCCGCGGATTTTTTTGCGAAAGATCGGCATAGCCGCAATGCAGCCGATCCATGGTGCCGGGCGCGTAGTTCTCGATCACGACATCGGCCGTTGCCGCCAGGCGATGCAAGAGATCGCGGCCCTCGTCGGATTTGAGATCGATGGCGAGGCTGCGCTTGTTGCGATTGAAGGTGGGAAAGAATCCTGCGCCAAAACCGATCAGCCGCCGGGTGGAATCGCCTTCGGCCGGTTCGACCTTGATCACGTCGGCGCCGAGGTCGGCGAGGATCAAGCCCGCGGTCGGGCCCATGATGGCATGGCAGAATTCGAGCACGCGTACGCCGGAAAGCGGCGCCGTTTCCTGCTCGTGTTCGCCCGGCATTGCCATCCGCGATACTCCGTTGCACCGTGCAATCGAACCGATTTCGGGAGGAACCGCAACTATGAAAAAGTCGTTTGTACGTGGCACTTGGCAAGCTAAACGCGCTTATTCGCCGGCCATCATCACCGAGGGCGCGGCCAAGACCGTCTGGGTTGCCGGCCATACCGGCGCAGTGGACGATGCCGGTAAGTCGCTTGCCGGCGACTTCGATGCGCAATGCCGGCAGACGTTTCGCAATATCGAAAAGACTCTGGCCGAGGCCGGCGCCAAGCTTGCCGACCTCGTCACCATGACGGTGTTTCTTATCGATACGCGTTACACGACGCGGATGACAGAGCTTCGCACGGAAATTTTCGGCAAGGACTTTCCAGCAAGCGCGGCGATCACCGTTGCCGGCTTCGCGCAGCCGGAGATGATGATCGAGATTCAATGCGTGGCGGTTGTCTGATTCCTCTCCACAAGGGGAGGGGAACAACAAGCGTCCCGCTACGCGCTCTTTCCGCGCGCCTCGTGGATCGCGCGCCACAACACCTGCGGAGTGGCCGGCATTTCGATGTGCTTGATGCCGAGCACGGAGAGCGCATCGACCAGGGCATTGGCAACCGCCGGCATGGCGCCGACGCAGCCGGCTTCGCCGGCGCCTTTGACGCCAAGCGGATTGGATTTGGTCGGCACCGGGTTGCTCTCGACATGGAAGCCGCTCATGTCGGCCGCCCGCGGCATGGCGTAATCCATGAACGAGCCGGTGAGAAGCTGGCCCTGCTCGTCGTATTTGATGTCTTCCATCAAGATCTGGCCGATGCCCATGGCGATGCCGCCGTCGACCTGGCCGTGCAGCAACAGCGGATTGATCACCGTGCCGACGTCGTCGACCACGTTGTAATCGAGAATTTCGACTTCGCCGGTGTCCTCGTCGATCTCGAGCTCGCAGACGTGACAGCCATTGGGGTAGCTCGCGACCTTGCCGCTGTAGATCGCCTTCTCGATCAGTCCCGGCTCCATGCCGGGCGGCAGATTCTTCGGGTCGAGTGACGCTTTGGCGATTTCCTTGATCGTGAGCGTCTGATTGCTCTTGGGCGTCGAGAACACGCCGTCGGCGAAATTGATGTCAGCCGTGTCGACCTTGAGCATGTGGGCGGCAATGGCCTTGCCCTTGGCCTCGACCTTCTCGGCGGCCATGGTGAAGGCCGATCCGGAAAAAGTCGCCGAGCGCGAGCCGCCGGTGCCTTCGGCAAAGAACACCTGGTCGGTGTCGCCCTGGATGTAAGTGACCTCCTTCGGATCAAGCCCGAGGCGGTCGCAGACGATCTGCTTGAATGCGGTTTCGTGGCCCTGGCCCTGGTTGATGCTGCCGGAAAAAATCGACACCGAGCCGGTGCGGTCGAACCTGATCTCGGCACCTTCGAGGCCGGCGGCGGCCGAGCGCTCGATGGTGTTGGAAAAACCAAGTCCGCGCAGCTTGCCGTTCTTTCGCGACTGCGCGCGGCGTGCCTCAAAACCGCGCTTGTCGGCGGCGTCGAGCGCCATGTCCATGTTCTTTTCAAACTCGCCGCAATCGTAGGTGAATGTCACGCTACTCTTGAACGGCAATGCGCTCGACGGAATGGTGTTGCGCCGGCGCAGTTCGGCTGCATCGATGCCGAGCTGGTCGGCGGCGAGATCGACCATGCGCTCGATGATGTAGCCCGCTTCGGGCCGGCCATTGCCGCGATAGGGGCGCACCGGCTGGGTGTGCGTGAACACGGCAGTCACATCGACGTGGGACGCAGGCGTCCGGTAGACGCCGGCGAGCGTGCCGAGATTGCCGGTGAAAGCCGGCATGCCGACTTGAAGATAAGCGCCGATGGCGGCAATGATCTTGGCGCGGAAGCCGAGGAAAATGCCGTCCTTGTCGAGTGCGAGCTCGGCGTCGGTGACATTGTCGCGCGCCTGCGCGTCGCACAGGAAGGATTCCGAGCGCGTCGCCACCCATTTGACCGGCCGGCCGGTCAGCTTCGCGGCGAGCAGCACCAGCGCGACTTCGTTATAGACGGCGGATTTCATGCCGAAGCTGCCGCCGATGTCGCCGCAGACGACGCGGATTTTGTTGTCGGGAACTTTCAGCACGTGTTGCGACAGCTCGGTCTGGAAAACGTTGGTGCGCTGGAGCGTGGTGTAGATCGTGTAGCGAGCCTCGGTCGGCTCGTAGATGCCGATGCAGCCGCGTGGTTCCATGGTCGCGGCAGTAACCCGGTTGACGACGAAGTGATGCTTGACGACATGGGCGGCCTTGGCGAAGGCGGCGTCGGTCGCCTCTTTATTGCCTTCGACCTGAATGAAGCCGATGTTGTTCGGGCAGTCGTCCCAGACCAGCGGCACGCCGGGCTTCACTGCATCGCCGGTCGAGACGATGGCCGGCAAAGCCTCGTACTCAATTTCGATCAGCTCTGAGGCGTCGATTGCCTGGTAATAGGTCTCGGCGACGACGAAAGCGACGTAGTCGCCGATCATCCGCACGCGGTCTTCGACCAAGGCCGGATAGCGTGGCTTGTAGCCGGGAGTGTCGCCGCGGCGCTTGAGCCCGCCGGGCACCGGCAGGTCGCCGAAGCCAGCCGCTTTGTAGTCGGCGCCGGTCAATACCGCGAGCACGCCGGGTGCGGCTCTGGCCTTCGCCGTATCGATCTTGCGGATGCGGGCGTGGGCGTGTGGGGAGCGCAAAACATAGCCGAACACGGTGCCGGGAAACACCATGTCCGCGACATAGCGTCCGCCGCCTTGGATGAGCCGTGGGTCCTCGAAGCGGGGGACCGGTTGACCGATGGCGAATTCACCCATTGCATCCTCGCATTTGCCCCCTCCCTACCCT
>Ga0102924_1003934_pt1 | contig 15284 bp, 12 predicted proteins | sample PaiPotPPM11metaG_FD_80116 | JGI IMG/M metagenome (GOLD analysis project Ga0102924, IMG submission 80116) | Iron sulfur acid spring bacterial and archeal communities from Banff, Canada, to study Microbial Dark Matter (Phase II) - Paint Pots PPM... ... | reverse complement strand
GGGGGCTTGGTGGCGTAGACGACGACGCTCTTGCCGATCAGCGGGTTCAGGGCGCGGTCGGCTGCGCGCATGATGGCCGGCCGCTTCATGATCTCCCAGACCAGCAGGCGGTGGTAGGGGCGGGCCAGCGGGTGATCGTCGTCGTGCACGCCGACCGCGCACTTGAGCCACCAGTACGGCGCGTGCAACGCGTGCGCGCGATGGTGGCCCCCGACGGTCAGCCCGGCCCGCCTCAGCTTGGTCTCCAGCTCGGCCCGCGTGAAGATCCGCAGGTGGCCGCCGGGCACGTTGTGGTAGTCGTCGGACAGCCGCCAGCAGATCCGCTCGGGCAGCCAGGCCGGCACGGTGATCGCGGCCGCGCCGCCCGGGCGCAGCACGCGGGCCAGTTCGTTCATGGCCGCCTGGTCGGCGGGGATGTGCTCGAGCACCTCGGCCGCGATGACCAGGTCGAACGAGCCGTCCGGGAACGGCATCGCGGTCGCGTCCCCGGCCGCAGTGCGGCCGGACGCGCCGGCCGGGATCTCCCCGGCCTCGCCCATGGCCGCGAACATGCCCGCGACCTGGCGCAGCTCGGCCTGGTCGGTATCCAGCGCCACGACGCGGGCGCCGCGCCGCAGCACCTCGAACGCGTGGCGGCCTGCCCCGCAGCCGAGGTCGAGCACCCGGTCGCCGGGACGGACCCGCAGCCGGGCGAAATCGACGGTCAGCACGGCGCTGCCGCGGGCCGCGCGGCCGCGCCTATCGCCAGGTGGTACTGCTCGACGGTGGCGCGGGCCACGGCCGACCAGGCGAAGCGCTCGTGCACGCGCTGCAGGGCCAGGGCGGACAGCCGTTCCCGCTCGGCGGGCGAGTCGTGCAGCGTGCGCAGCGCCGCCGCGAGTTCCTCGGCGTCGCCTGGGGTGACCAGGACCGCCGCTTCCGCGGTCACCTCGGGCAGCGCGCCGGTCCGGCTGGCGATCAGCGGCGTCCCCGAGGCCATGTGCTCGACCGCCGGGAGCGAAAAGCCCTCGTACAGCGAGGGGACCACGGCGATCTCGGCGCTGGCGATGAACTCGGCCAGTTCGGTGTCGCTGATCCCGTTCACGAACCGCACCCGGTCGCCGAGGGCCAGCTCGGCGACGAGGCGTTCGGTCGGCCCGCCGGGCGCGGGCTTGCCGACCACGGTGAGCTCGGCGCTGCGTTCGGTGGTCAGCTTCGCCACGGCCCGTAGCAGCGTCGAGATGCCCTTGACCGGCGAGTCGGCGCTGGCGACGGCCACGATCCGGCCGGGCACGCGCGCGACGGGCCGGGGGTGGAACAGGCGCGTGTCCACCCCCAGCGGGATCACGTGCACGTGTTCGGGAGGCACCCGGAAGTCCCGCAGGATGTCGTCGCGGGACGACTGGGAGCCAGTCAGCACCGGGCCGACGCGCCGGGCCACCCGGGCCTGCATCCGGACGAACCCGTACCAGCGGCGCTTGGACAGCCGGGACATGCCGCGGGCCGCGGCCAGCTCGATCCGCCGGTCGACGCTGATCGGGTGATGGATGCTGGTGACCAGCGGCAGGCCGAGACGGCCCACGCCGAGCAGGCCATAGGCCAGCACTTGGTTGTCGTGCACGATGTCGAAGTCGTCGCGGCGGGCCCGCAGCGCGCGCAGGGCCCGCAGGCTGAACGTGAGCGGCTCGGGGAACGCGCCGGTCCACATCGAGGTGACCTCGAGCACGTCGATCCAGTCGCGGTACTCGCGCAGCCGCGGGGTCCGGAACGGATCGGGTTCCCGGTAAAGGTCCAGGCTGGGCAGCGTGCGCAGCAGCGGGCCGGACTCCAGCTCGGGGTAGGGCTGGCCGGAGAACACCTCGACGTGATGGCCGAGCGCGGCCAGTTCGCGGGACAGGTGGCGCAGGTAGATGCCCTGGCCGCCGCAGTGCGGCTTGCTCCGGTAGGAGAGCAGCGCGACGCGCAGCGGGCGTCCGGGGGTCGTCCCCCCGGGTAGCTCAGTGCTCACGCAGGATCGCGCCTCCTCGTCTGCCGCTGGCAGCCCGGTCCAGGCGTGCCCGCGTGACCCCTAAGCAGCGAACATTACCAGGCGGTATCTTGCGTAATCTTGTGCCCCATACGTAAACCGCGGAGTGTTTCTGTGGCGGCCGGATCGGTAAGCTGCCGCGACGTAACCTGGTGGCCGGCCGCGGCCGGCCGGAGTGATCGGAGACCCCACTGACTCAACGCGCTCTGATCACCGGCATCACCGGCCAGGACGGCTCGTACCTGGCCGAGCACCTGCTCGCCAAGGGGTACGAGGTCTGGGGCCTGGTCCGGGGCCAGGCGAACCCGCGGGTGCGCCTGGTCCGCGAGATCCTCGGCGAGGTCCACCTGGTCCGCGGCGACCTGCTGGACCAGGGCAGCCTGATCTCGGCGGTAGAACGGGTACAACCCGACGAGGTCTACAACCTGGCGGCGATCTCCTACGTGCCGATGTCCTGGCAGCAGGCCGAGCTGACCGGCGAGGTCACCGGGCTCGGCGTGCTCCGGGTGCTCGAGGCGATCCGGGTGTGCAGCGGGATCAGCGCGTCGCGCAGCCCAGGTCGCGGCCAGATCCGGTTCTACCAGGCCTCGTCATCGGAGATGTTCGGGAAGGTGCGGGAGTCGCCGCAGACCGAGCAGACCCCGTTCCACCCGCGCAGCCCCTACGGCGTGGCCAAGGCCTACGGCCATCACCTGACCCAGAACTACCGCGAGTCCTACGGGATGTTCGCGGTGTCCGGGATCTTGTTCAACCACGAGTCGCCGCGCCGGGGCACCGAGTTCGTCACCCGGAAGGTGTCGCTCGGCGTGGCCAAGATCAAGCTCGGCTTCGAGCGGCAGCTCCGGCTGGGCAACCTGGGCGCCAGCCGGGACTGGGGATTCGCCGGCGACTACGTCCGCGCCATGCACCTGATGCTGGGCCAGGACGAGCCCTCGGACTACGTGGTGGGCACGGGCGTCACGCACGGCGTGGGCGAGCTGGTCGAGCTGGCGTTCGGGGTGGCGGGCCTGGACTGGCGGGACCACGTGGTGACCGACGCCGCGTTCATCAGGCCCGCCGAGATCGACCAGCTGTGCGCGGACCCGGCGAAGGCCGCCGCCGAGCTGGGCTGGAAGCCGAAGATCGGCTTCCAGGAGCTGGTCGCGATGATGGTCGAGGCCGACCTGGAACTGCTGTCGGTGTCCGGCGGCCACGCCGAGGAGTCGTTCGGCTCGGACGCCTGGTAGCCGATCAGGACCCGGCCGAGCGGCGCGCACGGAACCCGGCCACCTTGGCCCGGTTGCCGCACCCGGTCATGTCGCACCAGCGCCGTGACCCGGACCGGGACGTGTCCAGGAACAGCCGCGTGCAGGGCGGATCACCGCACTCGCGGATGCGGCTGGCCTGCGGGCCGCCGAGCAACCCGGCCGCGGTCCGGGCGATGGTGGCGGTGACGGCACCCGCGGTCCCGGACTTCCGCAGGCCGTCGCGGGTCAGGGTCAGCCGGACCGGCGCCGCGGCCGCGGCCGCGTTGACCACGTCGATGTCCGCCTGCTGGCGGCGGCCGCCGGTCACCTCGGCCCGGGCCAGCCGGTAGATCGCCTCCCGGACGGCCAGCGCCCGCGCGAACTCGCTCTCGCTGACCGGGGGAGCCGAGTCGACCACTCCGGCGTCGACGCACCATTCCCCCAGCCGCCCGGGCGAGCGCAGGGTCTCCTCGGCGGCCGTATCCCGGTACTTGACGGTCCCCGCGAAATCCAGGGCCAGGTCCCCGCTGACGAACGTGAACGGCATCGACGGCCTCCCCCCGCATCGGGCGACGGCGGAATCAGACGGCGGAACTAGCAGTAACTCGTTTGACAGGTTACCGCAACCTCGGCAGGCTGTAACCATCCTGACTGGTTACTCCGGACGGAGATCCCCGTGGACGCCACCACCCCCCGGGCCCGGGCCAGCGCGCTGGCGGGCCGGATGGCCGCCCCGTCGTTCGTGCTGTTGTGGAGCAGCGCGTTCATCGCGGGTACCTTCGGCCTGCGCTCGGCGCCGCCGCTGCTGCTCACGCTGATCCGGTTCGCCGGGGCGGGCGCGATCCTGACCGTGGTCGCGTGGGTCAGCGGGGCGCCGTGGCCGCGCGGCCGGCAGCTCGGCCACGTGATCGTGGCCGGCCTGCTGCTCCAGGCCGCCCAGTTCGGCGGGTTCTACTGGGCGATGTCCCTCGGCCTGGGCGCGGCGCTGACCGCGCTGATCCAGGGCCTGACCCCGGTGGCCACCGCGACCGCGGCCTGGTTGTTCCTGGGCGAGCGCACCCGGCGGGTGCAGCGCCTCGGCTTCGCGCTCGGCGCGGCCGGGGTGGTGCTCGCGGTGGCCGGGCGGGCCGACCTGCACGCGGGCGTGGCGGTGGCCCTGGCCCCGGCCGCCGTGGGCCTGATCGGCGCCAGCGCCGGGCTGCTCTACCAGCAGCGGTTCTGCGCGGACATGGACCTGCGCACCGGCACGGCCACCCAGCTGCTGGCCAGTGTCCCGGTCCTCGCCGCGGCCACGCTGGCCGTCGAGCACCCCGCGCTGTCGCGTCCGCTGCCGCTGGCCGGCGCGCTGGCCTGGCTGATCGTGGTCAACTCGATCGGCGCGTTCCTGCTGATGTACGTCATGCTGCGCCGCCGGTCGGCCAGCGAGGTGAGCAGCCTGTTCTTCCTCACCCCGGCGGTCACCGCGATCCTGGCTTACCTGATCCTCGGCCAGGACCTCGGCTGGCTGACGATCGCCGGGCTGGCCGTGAGCGGCTCGGGCGTGATCCTCGCCACCCGCCGCCCCTCGCGGTACCGCCGCCCGGCCGCACCCCGCCTGGCCGAGCCCGGCCGGCCCGGGGCCGGGCCGCGGCCGCCGGCCGAGGACCAGACGCCTTCCGTGGCGATCGGTCGCCGCTAGGTGCTGGCCCTGGCGGTCAGGAGACCAGGGCGCCGACCAGGCTGCCGATCGCGTAGGTCAGGCCTGTGGCCAGCCCGACCAGCAGCAGCTGACGGGCGGCCCCGCTCAGGAACGGGCGCGCAGTGAACCGGGAGACCAGGCCGCCGCCGATCACGGCGGCGACCGCGGCCAGCACCAGCGCGGCGGCGAGCGAGCTGAACCCGGCCAGGTAGGGGACCAGCGGGACCAGCGCCCCGGCCGCGAACGAGGTCAGCGAAGCGGCGCCCGCGGTGACCGGGGACGGCAGCGTCTGGGGGTCGACGCCCAGCTCCTCCCGGACGTGCACGCGCAGGGCCTGATCGGGGCGCACGGAGAGCTGCCGGGCCACCTCGTCGGCCAGGTCGGCGTCCACGCCGCGCTGCCGGAACACCGCGGCCAGCTCCCGCCGCTCGGCGTCCGGATGGTGCTCGAGCTCGAACCGCTCCTTGCGGACCTCGGCGGCGACCAGATCGTTCTGGGACGAGACCGAGACGAACTCGCCCGCGGCCATCGAGAACGCGCCCGCGCACAGCCCGGCCAGCCCGGCCAGCACCAGGGCGTGCCGCGAGCCATGGCCGCCGCTCACCCCGGCGATCAGGGACACGTTCGTGACCAGGCCGTCCATGGCGCCGAACACCGCCGGGCGCAGCCAGCCGCCCTGCACGTCGCGGTGGGCGTGGTCGTGCGCCTCACCGCGGGCGCGGTCGGCAATGGTCACGACGGGGCGTTCAGCCCAGCAACTGCGCGGGGCGCGTGGGCAGGCCGGCGGCGCTCCACCCCTGGAAGCCGCCCTCGAGATCGGTCGCCTCGTACAGCCCGATCCGCCGCAGGCTGGCCGCGGCCAGCGTGGAGGCGTACCCCTCCGAGCACACCACGATGACCCGGGCGTCGTGCCGGGCCAGGGCCGGGATGCGGGCCTCGCTGCGCGGGTCGAGCCGCCATTCGAGCACGTTCCGGCCGATGATGATCGCGCCGGGAATCTCGCCCTCCACGATGCGCTGCTCCAGCGACCGGATGTCGACCAGCACCGCCCCGTCGGTGACCGCGGCGAACGCGGCCTCCGGCCGGAGCCGGGCCCGGGCGCTGCGCGCCTCGGCCAGCAGCTCGTCGATCCCCGGAGCGTCGGCCGGCAGCGCGTGGCTGGTGAACTCCGCGGCCGAAGCGGACGCGTGGGCCAGCGCGGTGTCCGCGCCGCCGCGCCCGCGGGCGCCCTCCGGGCCGTCGATGGCCACGGTCTCCCGGGCGATCAGGCCGTAGTCGGTCCGCTTGTAGTAGGTCATCGCGCTCAGCGGCGGCGAGTACGCGTGGATGCTAGTGGCGGAACCCTCGCCGCCGTGCGCTACGTCGTGCACGTGACCCGGGCCGAACGCCACCGCCTCGGTGGCCCGCAGCCGCCGCCGGCCGAGCCGGCGCCCGCTCGGGACCCGGTACTCCTCGATCAGGCTGCCCTCGGCCACGGCGAACGATCCCGACGACCCGCCGTGGTCGTGCCAGTCGGTGTCCTGCCCGCGTTCCCAGGCCAGCAGCCAGACATCGCAGGCGTTCGACCGGTGCAGCGGCAGGTACCAGCGCACGTCCGGGTCGTGTACGACCAGGTCCGCCCAGAACTCGCGGTGCGCGGCGAGCTTGACGGTGACCGCGCGGAGCTGGGCCGGCGACAGGCGGCCGGTGCGCGGCACGAGGCCGTGCAGCGCGTCGACGATCGCTTGCTGGCGCTCGGGGCTGACGCCCCACCCCTGTTTGAGGCCGGTCCCCACTCGGTCGGGCGGCTCGGCACCCGCACTTCCTGGAGTCATGGTGGCCAGCGACACGAGATCTCCAATCCGTTACCCAGGGGAAATGCCATCATATGCCGGGCGGCCCCGCGCGGAGAATGCCCTCGATATCCTCGCCGAACGGCCGGTCCGCCTCGATCTGGCCGACGGTCTCGGCCAGGTGCTCGAAGATGGGGCGGCACCCGGCGGGGACGGGGCGGTCGGACAGGGCGCAGGCCTGGTAGGCGGTGAGCAGCTCGCACGCCGTGACCGCGTGCACGTGACGCAGCGCGCCGCGCAGCGCGTCGGCGGATTCCCAGGCGAACGACTGCACGTCCTCCTGGCCGCCGGAGGTCTCGATCAGGCCGACCGAGCCCACGGCGGTCAGCCGGCGCAGCGCGTGCACCTCGCCGGCGGCGCGCTTGTGCACCGCGACCAGCCCGGCGTCCGGGCCCGGCCGGGCGGCCAGCTGGGCGGGCAGACCCGTGACCCGCGGGTCGAGCAGCCGGTGCACGCGCGCGGCGCAGACCTCGGCCGCGTGGGCCAGCGCGGCGGTGAGCGCGTCGCAGTGCGCCCCCAGGTCAAGGCCGTGGAACCCAGCGGTGCCGGTGAACCGGCCGCCGGTGAACGCGGGCGAGTCGGTCATCCCGTCCAGCGCGCGGCCGATGGCTGCGGCCAGCGCGTCGCCGGCCCGCAGCACCTGGGCGAACACCGGCCCGGCGACCCGGAACGACACCGGCGCCTGCAGGGCCCGGGGCTCGGGCAGGTCGCCGAACGCCGCGCGCAGCCGGGCCAGCACGCCGGCGTGCACGTCGTCGCCGCGCGCGCACGCCGCCGTGTAGGGGTCGCGGGACGCGCCGACGGCCGCGATCGATAGCGCGGCCGCGGCCTCCATCACGCGTTCCAGCGCTCGCGCGTCGGCCAGCCGGCGCAGGCTCAGCGCGGTCGCCCCGGGCACGCCGGCCAGCAGGGCGTGGCCCTCCCGCGGGCCGAGCGTGAACTCGTCCAGCCCGCGGGCGCGCAGCGCCTCGGCCGCGGGCACCGTCGCGTCCGCGGCGGGCGCGAGCACGCGCCCGATCCCGGCCAGCGGCCCGAACGCGTGCGCCAGCGGCAGGATCTCGCCCGCGCTGCCGACGCCCTCCCGGGGGATCGCGGGGGTGATGTTGGTGTTGAGGAAGCGGGCCAGCCGCTGGCACAGCGCGGCGGACACGCCGGAGTCGCCGGACAGGAACGTGCGCAGCCGCACCGCGATCACCGCCCGCGCGTCGGCCGCGTCCAGCCACGGCGGCCCGCCGGTTGCCCGGGCCAGCAGCAGGCCGCGCTGGTGGGCGAGCTGCTCGGCCTCGGTCAGGCGGACGCCGGACAGCGCGCCCATGCCGGTGTTCACGCCGTACACCGGGTCGCCGCTCGCCAGCACCGCGCGCGCTGCGGCGCACTGCCGGTCGGTCGCCTCGAGCAGCGCGGGGCCCAGCTCGATCCGCTCGCCGGCCGCGACGCGGCCGATCAGCCCGGGATCGAGCTCGGCGGGCGCGCTGACCACGCTGGCCGTCGTCACCGGTAGCGCAGCATCGTGCCGGCGTCCGCCTCGGTGGCCCGGCGCAAGATCAGCGCGCCGACCGCGACGTCCAGGATCGACAGCCCGCGATGCCAGAGCAGGATCCGCTCGTCCGGCCGCTCACGGCCCGGGCGCTGGCCGGCCACGATCTGGCCCAGCTCGGCGTGCAGCGAGCCGGCCGAGAGCCGGCCGCTGTCGACGTGCGGGCGCAGCGCGCCGAACCGGCCGGACTGTGCCTCCCGCCAGTCGTCGACCACCACCTTGTCCATCACGTCGAGCAGGTCAAGCTGGACCGCGCTCACCGTGCCATAGGGAACAATGAACGATCCCGGCTGGACCATGCTGGTCCGCAGGAGTGGCTCGGGCTCGGTCAGCCGGGAGGCCTCGACCAGGATGTCTGCGCCGTCGTACGCCTCGTCGGCGGTGGCGGTGACCCGGACCGGGGTGTCGGTGACCTCGGCCAGGCGCCGGGCGAACGCCTCCCGCGACTCTGGCCGGCGGCTCGTCACCCGGATCTCGTCGAGGTCGAACATCTCGTCCAGCAGGACCACGTTCCAGTACGCCGTGCCCCGCGCGCCGACGTGGCCCAGGACCCGCGCGTCGGGCCGGGCCAGGTACCGGGCGCCCACCGCGGTCATGGCCCCGGTCCGGCACGCGGTGATCATGGTGGCGTCCATGATCGACAGCGGGATCCCGGTCCCGGGGTCGTACAGGGTCAGCAGCCCGAGCTCACTGGGCAGCCCGCGGGCGTAGTTCGCCACGAAGTCGCCGACGACCTTGATCCCGCTCACGCCCCGCGCGGACAGGTGCCCGCGCAGCACGTTGAAGTGACCGGCGCCGCCGTTGTCCGGGACCAGGTGCACCCGCGGCTCGAAGACCACGCGGCCCTCGCCGTGCGCGCGGACCGCGTCTTCGACGGCGGCGACGATCTCGGCGTGGGTCAGGCCCAGGCCGTCGACGTCAGGACCGGACAGGAACCTGATCCACAGGCCTTCGCCGCCGCCGGTCGAAGTCACGAGGCGCGGGCGCTCACCCTCAGCTCTTGGTCGCGTTCCACAGGAAGAACTGGGCCTGGGCGGTCGGGTAGACGCCGGACACGTTCTTCTGCGTGGCGCTGAGGTAGTCGTAGAAGTAGGCGAAGATGATCGGCGTCTGGTCGAGCAGCAGCCGCTCGATCTGGCCGGCGATGCTGCGCTGGGTGGACAGGTCGACCGCCGCGATGAACTGCTTCGAGAGCGTGTCGTAGGTGGGGTCGTCGAAGTGGGCGGCGTTCCAGGAGCCCTGCCCGGTCTTCGCGTTGATCGACTGGAGCGGCGCCTCCAGGTACAGGTTCGGCACCGCCCGCGCGCCGTAGTCGACCAGGCTCATCTCGCCGTCCAGCCAGTCCGACTTGCCGAACACCGCGGTGCCGTAGTACTTGGTCGGCGTCTCGATCGTGAGCGCGATGTCCACCCCGATCTGCGCCGCGGACTGCTTGACGATCTCGGCGAAGTGCGGGATCTCCTGGGTGGTCTCGGTGAGCAGCGGGGTCGAGAAGCCCCGCGGGACCCCGGCCTGCGCCAGCAGGGCCTTGGCCTTGGTCAGGTTCTGGGTCCGCTGCGGCACGCTCGGGTCCGTGGACTTGAAGACCGGGGCGAACGGGCTGTCGTTCCCGACCACGGCGTAACCCTTGAATAGCGCGGCCACGATCGCGGGCCGGTCGAGGCTGTAGGCGATCGCCTGGCGGACGAGATTGCTCTTGAACGGGCCCGTGTCGCAGCGCATCGACAGCTCGCGGTGGGTGGCCGCCTTCAGGCTGATGATGTTGAAGCCGCCGTTCAGCAGCTGCGGGCTGGTGGCCACCGAGAACTGGTCGAGACAGTCGATCGAGCCCGCCTGGAGGGCGGCCGACATCGGCGTCTCCTCCGGGTAGAAGGTCCACTCGATCTTGGCCGGCAGGGCCTTCGTGCCCCAGTAGTGCGGGTTCCGCACGTACGTCGCCCCGACGTTCGGGGTGTAGCTCGACATCATGAACCGGCCTGTGCCCGGGAAGGTTTTCTGATAGTTCGAGTAGTCGAAGTTGTTGGGGACGATGATCATGTTGTAGTTGTCCTCGGACACCGCGTCGACCCAGCCCGCGTCGGGGTGCTCGAGGTGGAAGGCCACGGTCGTGTCGTCGACCTTCTCGACGCCGTCCGGGCTCAGCGTGCCGCCGAACACCGACAGCGCGTTGGACGAGCTCTTCGGGTCGCTCTGGGTCTTGAAGCTGTAGACGACGTCGTCCACGGTCATCGGGGTGCCGTCGTTGAACTTCACCCCCTGGCGGATCTTGAACGTCCACACCGAGGCGTCAGCGTTCGGGCTCCAGCTCGTGGCCAGCCACGGGTGGTAGTTGAACTTCTGGTCGGTGAACACGAGGAACTCGCCGACGTTCCCGATCAGCTCGAGGCCGCCCTGGTCGGCGATGGTGAGCGGGTTGATCGCGGCCGCGGGGACGAGGATGCCCGCCCTGATCGTGGCGCCCGCCTTGCCCGAGCTGCCCGAACCCGAGCCGCTCGAGCTGGGGCCCGAGCTGCCGCAGGCGGCCAGGATGCCGCCGAGTATCGGCATGGACAGGCCGACCAGGCTGCCCCGGCGCAGGAAGTCACGTCGGGACAAGCGCCCGGCCACGAACTCGTCGATGACATGCTCCTGGACGGGCCCGCGCCCGGTGCGAAGCTTGTCAAGCCGTCCGTGGTCGATGTTCCTGGAGTCCATGACTCCCCCTTGACCTCGCTCGCTGTGGCTGAGATCCACGGCGTCGGATAGGGAACCATACCGTGCAGACCAGCTCAATCACGCGTGCCGTTCATATCCATTCAATATCGTTTACCGCGAGCAGCCCGCTGACCTGCACTAGTTCTCGGCCCGCTGCAGGCGGCGCAGCTCGTCGGGCGGGATATGGCAGCTCATCAGGTGGCCGGGCTCGACCTCGGCCAGCGGCGGCTCGGTGGACTCGCAGATCCCGCTGGACAGGCGGCGCGGGCAGCGGGTGTGGAACACGCATCCCGAGGGCGGCTGGGCCGGGCTCGGGATCTCCCCGCTGAGGATGATCCGCTCCCGCGACGTCCCGTCCAGGCTCGGCACCGCGGACAGCAGCGCCTCGGTGTACGGGTGGTGCGGCCCGGTGAACACCGTCTCGGCGTCCGCGTACTCCATGACCCGGCCCAGGTACAGCACCGCGATCCGGTCCGCCAGGTACCGGACCACTCCCAGGTCGTGCGAGATGAACAGGTACGTCACCCGCTCCTTGGCCTGCAGGTCGGCCAGGAGGTTCAAGATCGCCGCCTGGACCGACACGTCGAGCGCCGACGTGGGCTCGTCGCAGACCAGCACGCGCGGCTTCCCGGCGAACGCGCGCGCGATCGCCACGCGCTGCTTCAGCCCGCCGGACAGCTGGGCCGGGCGCAGGCCCAGGTGCCGCGGCTCCATCCGGACCGAGCGCACGATCTCCTGCAGCGACTCCTCGCGGGCCGCGCCCGACAGGCCCGCCAGCTTGGTCAGCGACCGGCTGATCAGGTGCCGGACGCTGTGCCGCCGGTTCAGCGCCGAGTCGGGGTTCTGGAAGATGATCTGCATGGCGCGCAGCTGCTCGCGGCTGCGCCGGGCCGAACCCGCCGCCAGCGGGCGGCCTTCCAGCTCGAGCGTGGACCCCTCGTCTGGCCGGGTCAGGCCGACCAGCACCCGGGCCAGCGTGGTCTTGCCGCTGCCCGACTCCCCGACCAGCCCGAGCGTCTCGCCGAGGCGCAGGTCCAGGTCGACGCCGGCCAGCGCGCGCACCTTGTCGCCCAGCACGGTGTAGGTCTTGGCCACGTTGCGCAGCGAGATCACCGGCGCGGCGGTGGTGTCCGGCGGGGCCAGCGTCACGTCCTCGGGGGTGGCGCGGGGCAGCGAGGGGGCCTGCTCGTGGTAGTGGCAGCGTGCGGTCCGGTCGTCGCCGACCGGGTAGGGCGGCGGCGACTCGGTCCGGCAGCGCTCGTCGGCCAGGGCGCAGCGCTTGGCGAACACGCAGCCGGCCGGGACCTCGCCGGGTGCGGGCAGGAAGCCCGGGATCGTGTCCAGGCGCCCGTGGTCCTTGCGCTGCCCGCGGCGCGGGATGCAGCGCAGCAGGCCCACCGTGTACGGGTGCCGGGGCTGCTCGAAGACCTCCCGGGCCGGGCCCTCCTCGACTAGTTCGCCGGCGTACATGACGCCGACCCGCTCGCACATCTTGGCGATCACGGCCAGGTTGTGGCTGATGAACAGGATCGAGGTGTGGAACTCCTCGCGCAGCGCGGAGATCAGCTCGAGGATCTCGGCTTCCACCGTGGCGTCGAGCGCCGTGGTCGGCTCGTCCAGGATGAGCAGGTTCGGCTCCGCGCCGAGGGCCATCGCGATCACGACGCGCTGCAGCATCCCGCCGGAGAGCTGGTGCGGGTAGGAACGCAGCACCCGGCCGGGGTCGGAGATCTGCACCTTGCGCAGTGCTTCCTCGGCCCGCCCGGACGCGTCCGCCCGGTGCAGCCCGGCGATCTCGAACACCTCGGACACCTGGCGCCCGACCTTGATCGACGGGTTGAGCGCCCGCCCCGGCTCCTGGTACACCATCGACACCGTGCGCGCCCGCAGCTTGCGCAGCGCGTCCCGGCCCAGCGACGCGAGGTCCTGGCCGTTCACCGTGATCGATCCCGCGCTGACCCTCCCGTTGCGCGCCAGGTAGCGGGTGATCGAGAGGGCCATCGTGGTCTTGCCGCAGCCGGACTCGCCGACCAGCCCGAACGACTCGCGCCGCCCGATCTGGAACGACACGTCGCGCACCGCGAGCCGGTCGTTGCCCCGCACGCGGTAGCTCACGTCGACGTGCGAGGCGTTCATCACGACGTCCTCGCCGAGCCGCTCGTCCCGGCCGACCGCGGAAACGTCTGTACTCATCTGACCAGCACCGCCTCGATGGAGTCGGCGATCAGATTGACCGCGACGACGAGCGAGGCGATGGCCAGCGCCGGGAACAGCGTCTCCCACCAGTACCCCGCCCCCAGGTAGGTGTAGCTGCTAGCGATGTCCGCGCCCCAGTCCGGCGTCGGCGGCTGGATGCCGAAGCCCAGGAAGGACAGGGTCGCGATCGTGAAGATCGCGTAGCCCAGGCGCACGGTGAACTCGACCAGGATCGGGCCGAGGACGTTCGGCAGGATCTCCGCGAACATGATGTTCGCGCCGCTCTCGTCGCGAAGCTGGGCGGCGGCGATGTAGTCCAGCTCCCGTTCCTGGAGCACCGCGGTCCGCACCGTCCGGGCGATGAGCAAGGCGAACACGAACCCGATGACGAGGATCAGGGTCAGCGTCGACGGCCCGACCGCGACCACGAACAGGAACGCCACGATCACGACCGGCAGCGCGAGCATGGCGTCGACCAGCCGCCCGACGACGATGTCGATCACGCCGCGGTAATAGCCCATGACCAGGCCGAGCGCCGTGCCGACGACGGTGCCGAGCAGCGTGGCCAGCGGCGCGATGGCCAGGATGTCCCGGGCGCCGACCAGCACGCGGGAAAGCACGTCGCGCCCGAGCGAGTCGGTGCCGAACCAGTGGTGGGCGGACGGGCCCTGGTTGAACTGGAGCAGGCTCCCGGCCACCGGGTTGTCCGGGGCGATGACCCGGCCGAATATCGCGCACACCACCCACCACAGGAGCAGCACGGCCCCCACGATGAACGCTGGCGAGCGCAGCAGCAGGCGCAGGTGCTCGCGGCGGATGCGCCCGGCGGACACGTCCAGCGCGCCCCCGGCCCCGCCCGGGCCGGCGGTGGTGATGGCGAGGGGCGGCAGGGGCACCGCGGCCGGATCGCTCGGCGACGGCTCGGCGTCGAGGTACGTCTCCGGGGCGGGCGCGGCGGCTACGGCGTCGCGTGGCTCGTCGTCAGGCATTACTCGGCCCGCTGCAGGCGGATCCGCGGGTTCAGCACGGTGTAGAGCACATCGGCCACCAGCGTCGCCAGGAGATAGACGACGCCGATGGCGAGAACGCCCGCCTCCAGCATGGGGAAATCCTTGTCGGTGGCGGCCGTGAAGATCAGTCGGCCGATGCCCGGATAGTTGAAGAGCGTCTCGACGACCACGAGCCCCCCGATCAGGTAGCCGGTCTGGGTCGCGATGACCGTGATGGTCGGCAGCAGCGAGTTGCGCAGCACGTGGCGCCGGATCACCACCGAGCGCGGCAGCCCCTTCAAGGTGGCGGTCCGGGCATAATCGGAGTCGAGGGCCTCGATCGTCCCGGCCCGCGCCATCCGCGCGATGTAGCCGAACAGGATCAGCACGAGCGGGATCGCCGGCAGGATCAGGTAGCGGATCTCGGTCGGGATCGAGGACCCCGCCGGGGCGCTCGCGGTGACCGGGAGCGCCTTCAGCCCGATCGCGAACACCACGATGAGCACGACGCCGGACACGAACTCCGGGACGGTCGACAGGGACAGCCCGGTCACGCTGATGACCCGGTCCAGGGCCCGGCCCCGGTTCAGCGCGGCCACCACGCCGCCCACGATGCTCAGCGGGACGACGATCACGAACGCGACGAGGGCCAGCTTGAGCGAGCGCCCGATCGCCGGGAACAGGAACGAGCTCACCGGCGCCCGGTACTGGTACGACGTGCCCAGGTCGCCGCGGACGATGCCGGTTATCCAGGTCCAGTACTGCTCGAGCACCGGCCGGTCCACCCCCAGGGTGTGGTCCAGCGAGCTCACCGCCGATTTGGCCGCGAACGGGCCGAGGATCGCGCGCCCGGGGTCGCCCGGCAGCACTTGCCCGGCCAGGAAGATGATCAGGCTGAGCAGGATTAGCGTGAGCAACGCCAGCCCCAGGCGTTTCAGCAGGTACAGCGTCACCTGCCCACCCACCCACTTCCCGGTCCGGCGCCCGCCGGAATTGCGAGCAGCAATCACGCTATTTGTAGCGTTTGATTGTCTACCAGGTATGTCAGGAGTGCAACGCCCTCCGACCAGCGTCGCCGGACCGTGACCATAAGTCCCCCGCCCGCACGGGGATCACCACCCGGGCGG
>Ga0102924_1003933_pt1 | contig 15286 bp, 6 predicted proteins | sample PaiPotPPM11metaG_FD_80116 | JGI IMG/M metagenome (GOLD analysis project Ga0102924, IMG submission 80116) | Iron sulfur acid spring bacterial and archeal communities from Banff, Canada, to study Microbial Dark Matter (Phase II) - Paint Pots PPM... ... | reverse complement strand
TCGGTCACGATGCGCTGGCGGCGATCTCGCTCGCCTCGTATCACCACGCGCAGTTCAACCCGCGGGCGATCATGTACGGCCGGCCGCTCTCGCGCGAGGACTACGACAATGCCCGCTGGATCGTCGAGCCGTTCCGCCTGTTCGACTGCTGCCAGGAGAACGACGGCGCCGCGGCGGTGATCGTGACCACGCCCGAGCGGGCGCGCGACCTCAGGCAGAAGCCGGCGATCATCATGGCCGCGGCGCAGGGCTCGTTCTACCGCCAGGGTGCGCCCGCGCACAACGCGCCCGACTACGGCACCTCGAACTTTAAGGGCGTGGCGCCGCTGCTCTACGAGCTGGCCGGCATCGCGCCCAAAGACGTGCAGGTGGCGCAGGTCTACGAGAACTTCACCGGCGGCGTGCTGATGAGCCTGGTCGAGCACGGCTTCTGCTCGCCCGACGAAGCAAACGAGTTCTGTACCGTGGAGAACCTGACCTGGCCGCAGGGCAAGCTGCCGATCAATACCAGCGGCGGCAACCTGGCCGAGTGCTACATGCACGGGCTGGAGCTGATCACCGAGGCGGTGCGGCAGATCCGCGGCACGTCCACCTGCCAGGTGCAGGACTGCAAGATCTCGCTGGTCGCTTCGGGTCCAATGGTTTCGCCGGTCAGCAGTCTGATCCTGCGAGCATGAGCGGCGCGGCCCTCATCCTCACCCCCTCCCCTCTCCTTCCCCCAATAATGCGGGGAAGGAGAGGGGCGATCCGGTTTGCAGCAATCCGGAGGGTCTCGGGTTAGCGATTGACGGTAGGGACGCACGGCGTGCGCCCTCGGGGTTGGCGCCGGGAGACGGTTGAACAAGGAAAGTGTTGATGACCACGAAGACGATGCGCGACTCGTACTTGCCGCCCGGTTTGCCGGCGCCGCGGCCTTCGCCGGACGGGCTCGACGCGCCGTTCTGGGCGGCGGCGAAGCGCCACGAGTTGCTGGTGCAGCGCTGCAACGCCTGCAACGGCTCTCAGTGGGGGCCAGAGTTCATCTGCTTCCGTTGCCGGTCGTTTGACCTGCGCTGGGAGCGCGTCGCCGGGCGCGGCCGCATCTTTAGCTGGGAGCGGATCTGGCATCCGGTCCACCCGGCGCTCAAGGACGCCTGCCCGTACCTGGTCGTGCTGGTTGAGCTGCCGGATGCGGACAACGTACGCATGGTCGGCAACTTGCTCGGCGACGCTATGCAGCAGGTCGAGATCGGCGGCGCGGTCGAGGCCGTCTTCGAAGACCATCCGGACGAGGACTTCACCCTCGTGCAGTGGCGTGTTGTCGAATGAGTGAGCGCACGGTGCTGCCCCTCGCGCTGATCCGCGCTGACGGCGGCGCTGCGCCTCCCGACCTGGTGAACGAGCGATGAGTGAAGCGCCTGCCGCGCTCGCGCCGTACCGGGTGCTTGACCTCACCGGGGCGCTGGGCGCGCTGGCCGGGCGTGTGCTCGCCGGCCTCGGCGCCGATGTGATCAAGGTCGAACGGCCCGGCGGCGACCCGGCGCGGGCGCAAGGACCATTCTTCCAGCATGAGCCGCATCCGCACCGCAGCCTGTCGTGGATCTTCGCCAACGCGGGCAAACGCGGCGTGACGCTCGATCCGGCGCAGCCGCGCGGGCGCGCTCTGCTGTTCCGGCTCGCCGCTACCTCCGACTTCCTCCTTGAGTCATCGCCGCCCGGCCGGCTCGCCGCACTCGGGCTGTCGGACGAGCAGCTTCTGGCCGCCAATCCCGCGCTGGTGGTAGTGCACATCAGCCCCTTCGGTCAGAGCGGGCCGTATCGCGATTTCCAGGCCACCGATCTGGTCGCCTGGGCGCTCGGCGGCCAGCTCTATTTGGATGGCGACGACGACCGCGCGCCCACGCGACCGAGCGCCCCGCAGACGGAACTGCTCGCCGGTGTGCACGCGGCGGCGGGCGCGGTGACCGCGCACTATCTGCGCACGCGCACGGGCCGCGGGCAGTCGGTGGACATCGCCGCGCAGGAGTGCGTGACCTGGACACTGATGATCGCCGCGCAAGTCTGGGATGTCTCGCACATCAACTCCCGCCGCGGCGGCGCGGTGCGTACGGCCCAGCGGCTCGACGGCAGCACGCTCGTGCATCGCGTGCTCTGGCCGTGCAAGGATGGCTTCGTGCTGTGGTCGCTGAGCGGCGGGCAAGCGGCCGGCACGCTGGCTTCCACGCGGGCGCTGGTGCGTTGGATGGCCGAGGAAGGCATGGCGGATGCGCCAACAGAAGTCGATTGGTCGCAGCTCAGCGCCGCGGTGATGGACCAGGCGACGTACGATCGGCTCAGCGCGCCCTTCCTCGCCTTCTTCGCAAGCAAAAGTAAGCGCGAACTGTTCGAGGGTTCGCTGGCCCGATCGATCCAGCTCGCGGCGGTGAATGAGATTGCGGACGTGGCCGCCAGCCCCCAGCTCGCCGAGCGCGAGTATTGGTCGGATGTGGCGCATGCGTATCTGGGCGCGACACTGCGCTTTCCCGGCGCACCGGTGCGGCTCTCGCGTACGCCCTGGCGCACGCCCCGGCCGGCGCCGCTGCCCGGCGAACATAACCGCGAGATCTACGGTGACCTGCTCGGCCTGAGCATGGATGAGCTGCGCGATCTCTGCGCTGCCGGTGTGGTCTGACGGGCCGCTTGCGGGGATAGAGCGTGATGGATCACCGTTCGTTGTTCGCACCCCCCGAAGGCATGCCCTTCGCGGGCATCAAGGTAGTCGATTTCGCCTGGGTGGGCGTGGGGCCGATCGTGGCACGACACCTGGCCGATTTCGGCGCCACCGTCCTGCGCGTCGAGTCGAGCACGCGGCCGGACACGCTGCGGCTGGCGCCGCCCTTCCGCGACGGTCAGCCCGGCCTCGACCGCAGCGCCTTCGGCGCGGTCTACAACACGAACAAGCTGGGGCTGGCGCTGAACCTGCGCCTGCCGCGAGCGCGCGAGCTGGCGATCCGGCTCGTGCGCTGGGCGGACATCGTCACCGACAGTATGACGCCGGGCTCGCTGGCGAAGCTGGGTCTGGGCTACGAGGATCTGCGCCGCGTCAAGCCGGAGATCCTGATGTACAGCACGACGCAGATGGGCCAAACGGGGCCGTACCGCGACTTCGGCGGCTACGGCCAGCACGGCGCCTCCACGGCCGGCTTCCATGCGCTCACCGGCTGGCCCGACCGCGCGCCGGCCGGCATCTTCGGCGCCTACACGGATTTTGTCGCGCCGTGGTTCCTCTACACCGCTCTGGTAGCGGCCCTGGACTACCGCGACCGCACCGGCGAGGGGCAGTATCTCGACGAATCGCAGGTTGAGGCGGCGCTGCAGATTTTGGGGCCGGCGCTGCTGGACTACGCCGCGAGCGGCCAGGCGCTCCAGCGCAGCGGCAACGACGATGCGGAGATGACCCCGCACGGCGTCTTCCCCTGTGCCAGCGACGGGGGGTCGGACGACCGCTGGCTGGCGATCGCCGTGCGCGACGCGGCCGACTGGGCGGCGCTCGCAGCGGTCATCGGCCGGACGGAGTGGGTGCAGGACGAGACGTTGCGCGACACCGCGGCAAGACGCGCCCGGAGTGAAGAGCTTGCCGGTGCGATCACCGCCTGGACGCGCCAGCGCACGCCGCACGAGGCGATGGTGGTGCTGCAGGCGGCGGGCGTGCCGGCGGGCGCGGTGCAAACCTGCGAAGAGCTGTTCGCCGATCCGCAGCTCTTGCACCGCGGGCACTGGTGGACGCTCGATCACGCGGTGATGGGGCCGCACGCATACGATGCGCCGGCGTGGAAGCTATCAGAGTCGCCGGCACAGCCGCGCCGCGCCGGCCCCACCCTCGGCCAGCATACCCACGCCATCTGCCACGAAATCCTCGGCCTCGGCGACGAAGCGATCGCTGAGTTGACCGCCGAGGGTGTGTTTGAATAGCGCGTAGTATTGCAGTGACCGGTTTTCCGCCGCGGGCGGCGCTGCGGCACTTGCTTTAACCTGCGCTGGTGCCGGCTTGATGACGCCTGTGCCATCGGATCAAAGCGATGACTGCGGCCATGCGATGCCAGCAGCAGGCCGTGCTGCAACGGGCCGTTTTTGAGAATGGCCCTTCGCAGCACAGCCCGCAAATTGTAGCGCGCCGGACATCAGGGGGTCCGAAGGTGGTTCTGAGGCGCAAAGCGCTCGCGTACATCACCTGCGGCGTGCGGCTGCTCGTGTTTGAGCACGTCGATTTCCCGGAGGCCGGCATCCAGGTGCCGGCGGGCACGATCGAGCCCGGCGAGGAGCCGGCGGCTGCGGCGCTACGCGAGGCATTCGAAGAGACCGGGCTCGCGAGGTTGCAGCTCGTGGACTTTCTCGGCGCACGACGGCGCGATATGAGTGACGTCGGTTTGCCAGAGATCCACGAACGGCACTTCTTTCACCTGCAATACGATGGCGCCGCGCCCGCGTCATGGCAGCACGACGAGTGCCACGCGAGCGATGCCAGCGGTCCGATTCGTTTTCGTCTCTATTGGACGCCGCTGCCCGACGGTGTGCCGGAGCTGATCGCCGGCCACGGCGACTTGCTGCCGATGCTGATCGACCGCCTCACGCGTGTCGGCCAAAAGATCTGGTAAGGGCGCAAGCCGGTCTTTCCGAGGTCGGCCTTACTGGCAGGGCGCTTCGGCTCGCTCTGTGCGGCGCAACCGGTGCCCAGGAGCCTTTCGAGATCAGATGCAGAAAACGGAGCCCTGATGCTTCTGACCATTGCGACCACACACGCGCCGGCAACGGACCTCGGCTTCCTGCTGCACAAGCACCCCGACCGTTGCCAGCGCTTTGAGCTGGCGTTCGGCGCGGCGTACGTCTTCTATCCCCAGGCGTCGGCTGAACGCTGTACCGCGGCGCTGTTGCTCGACGTGGACCCGGTCGGCCTGGTGCGCGGGCGCAAGGGACCCGGCGAGACGCCGCTTGCCGCCTACGTCAGCGACCGGCCCTACGTCGCCAGCTCGTTCCTGAGTGTCGCGATCGCCAGCGTGTTTCGCAGCGCGATAGCCGGCCGCTGCGAGGCCAGGCCGGAGCTGGCCGCAACGCCGCTTCCGCTCGAAGCGCGGATCTCGGCCGTGCCCTGCCGCGGCGGCGAGGCGCTGCTGCGCCGGCTGTTCGAGCCGCTGGGCTATGCCGTGAGCTGCGAGGGCCACGCGTTGGACGAGCGGTTCCCCGAGTGGGGCGCCAGCCGCTATTTCACCGTCACGCTCGGCGCCACCTGCCGGCTGGCCGATCTGCTCGGCCATCTCTACGTGCTGATTCCGGTGCTCGACCAGGAGAAGCACTACTACGTCGGCGCCGACGAGGTCGAAAAGCTGCTGCGCCACGGCGCCGGTTGGCTCGCGGCGCACCCCGAGCGCGAGCTGATCGTGCGGCGCTACCTGCTGCGCAAGCGCGACCTCGCCCGCGCCGCCCTCGACCGCCTGCTCGCGGAAGAAGGCGAGGCAGAATCAGAAGAAGTGGCCCTGTCCGACACCGATGCGATCGCGGCAGCCGACTCAGCCGCAATACCCTCCTCAGACGATCCTCCCTCTCCCATCGCCATGGGGGAGGGCCGGGGAGGGGGCGGCCGCACGCCGCTGAACGAGCAACGCCTCAACGCCGTGCTCGCGGCGCTGCGGGCCAGCGGCGCAAAGCGTGTGCTCGACCTCGGCTGCGGCGAGGGCCGGCTGCTGAAGGCGCTGCTGGACGACCACAGCTTCGGCGAGATCGTGGGCATGGATGTTTCGCACCGGGCGCTGGAGAAGGCCGCCGGCCGCGTGCGGCTGGAGCGGCTGCCGGAGCGGCAGCGCGCCCGCATCAAGCTGATTCAGGGCTCGCTCGTCTACCGGGATGCGCGCCTTGCCGGCTTCGATGCCGCCGCCGTGGTGGAAGTGATCGAGCATCTGGACCCGCCGCGGCTCGCCGCTTTCGAACAGGCGCTGTTCGCGCATGCGCGGCCGGGCACGATCGTGCTGACCACGCCCAACGCCGAGTACAACGTGCGCTACGGTGAGCTGCACGCCGGCGCCGTGCGCCATGAAGACCATCGCTTCGAGTGGACGCGGCAACAGTTCCGCGAGTGGGCCGGGGGCGTGGCCGCGCGGCACGGCTACGGCGTGCGCTTCTTGCCCGTCGGCCCGGACGAGCCGGAGGCCGGCTCGCCGACGCAGATGGGGGTATTTGGCGTCGCCTCACCCCCTGGCCCCCTCTCCAGCGTTTTTCCATCGCGCGAAGCGCGATCTTAAAATGCCGAGGGGGAACTGAGGAAGTTGTTTGATGGCTGCGGTTCAGATTCCGGCGCTGTCGCTGGTGGTGCTGGTGGGAGCATCGAGTTCGGGGAAGTCGAGCTTCGCCCGGCGGCACTTTCTGCCGACCGAGATCGTGACCTCCGACTTCTGCCGCGGGCTCGTGGCCGACGACGAGAACGACCTGTCCGCCACGGCCGACGCGTTCGCCGTGCTGCACTTCATCGCGAGCAAGCGGCTGGAGCGCGGCCGTTTGACCGTCGTCGACGCGACGAGTCTGAAGCCGGAGGACCGCAAGCCGCTGGTCACGCTGGCACGCCAGCACCACGTCGTGCCTGTCGCGATCGTGTTCAACCTGCCCGAGCCGCTGCTGCGCGAGCGCCACGTCGGGCGCACGGACCGCGACTTTCCGCCGCACGTCATTCGCCGGCAGGTAGACCAGCTACGCCGCTCGCTCGGCTCGTTGCAACGCGAGGGCTTCCGCAACGTCTGCATCTTCCGCTCGCAGGATGAAGTTGATGCGGCGACGATTGAGCGCACGCGCCTCTGGACCGACCGCCGCGACGAGCACGGGCCGTTCGACCTGATCGGCGACGTTCACGGCTGCCGCGCCGAGCTGGAGGCGCTGCTGGTGCAGCTTGGCTATGTCGCGGGCGAAGACGGCGTGCCGCGCCATCCTGCCGGCCGCAAAGCCGTCTTGCTCGGCGATCTGGTGGACCGCGGGCCGGACACGCCCGGCGTGCTGCGCCTGGCGATGCGCATGGAGCGGGCCGACGCGGCGCTCTGCGTGCCCGGCAACCACGACGATAAGCTGAAGCGCGCCCTCGTCGGCCGTAAGGTGCAGATCACGCACGGGCTGGGCGAGTCGCTGGCGCAGCTCGCGCTGGAGCCGGCCGAGTTCCGCGCAGAGGTCGAGAAGTGGATCGACGGCCTGATCAGCCACTTCGTGCTGGACGATGGCCGGCTCGTCGTGGCGCACGCGGGCATGAAGCAGGCGATGCAGGGCCGCGCCTCGCGCGCCGTGCGCGCCTTCGCCCTCTACGGCGAGACGACGGGTGAGACGGACGAGTACGGCCTGCCGGTGCGCTACCCTTGGGCCAGTGAGTACCGCGGCCCGGCGATCGTCGTCTACGGTCACACGCCGACGCCGGAGCCGGAGTGGCTGAACGGCACGATCTGCATCGACACCGGCTGCGTTTTCGGCGGCCGGCTCACGGCGCTGCGCTACCCGGAGCGTGAGCTGGTTTCCGTGCCCGCGGCGCGGACCTATTACGAGCCGTCGCGGCCGTTCCCCCTCCCCGGCCCTCCCCCAATGCGTTGGGGGAGGGAGAACGAGACAACTGCACCGCGTTCGGGGAGTGACAACGAGACGACTCCATCTCTCCCCCATCGCGATGGGGGAGAGATGGAGTCGTCTCGTTGTCACTCCCCGAACGCGGTGCAGTTGTCTCGTTCTCCCTCCCCCAACGCATTGGGGGAGGGCCGGGGAGGGGGAACGGCCGCGACGGCTCGTAATAGGTCCGCGCCGCGGGCACGGAAACCAGCTCACGCTCCGGGTAGCGCAGCGCCGTGAGCCGGCCGCCGAAAACGCAGCCGGTGTCGATGCAGATCGTGCCGTTCAGCCACTCCGGCTCCGGCGTCGGCGTGTGACCGTAGACGACGATCGCCGGGCCGCGGTACTCACTGGCCCAAGGGTAGCGCACCGGCAGGCCGTACTCGTCCGTCTCACCCGTCGTCTCGCCGTAGAGGGCGAAGGCGCGCACGGCGCGCGAGGCGCGGCCCTGCATCGCCTGCTTCATGCCCGCGTGCGCCACGACGAGCCGGCCATCGTCCAGCACGAAGTGGCTGATCAGGCCGTCGATCCACTTCTCGACCTCTGCGCGGAACTCGGCCGGCTCCAGCGCGAGCTGCGCCAGCGACTCGCCCAGCCCGTGCGTGATCTGCACCTTACGGCCGACGAGGGCGCGCTTCAGCTTATCGTCGTGGTTGCCGGGCACGCAGAGCGCCGCGTCGGCCCGCTCCATGCGCATCGCCAGGCGCAGCACGCCGGGCGTGTCCGGCCCGCGGTCCACCAGATCGCCGAGCAAGACGGCTTTGCGGCCGGCAGGATGGCGCGGCACGCCGTCTTCGCCCGCGACATAGCCAAGCTGCACCAGCAGCGCCTCCAGCTCGGCGCGGCAGCCGTGAACGTCGCCGATCAGGTCGAACGGCCCGTGCTCGTCGCGGCGGTCGGTCCAGAGGCGCGTGCGCTCAATCGTCGCCGCATCAACTTCATCCTGCGAGCGGAAGATGCAGACGTTGCGGAAGCCCTCGCGTTGCAACGAGCCGAGCGAGCGGCGTAGCTGGTCTACCTGCCGGCGAATGACGTGCGGCGGAAAGTCGCGGTCCGTGCGCCCGACGTGGCGCTCGCGCAGCAGCGGCTCGGGCAGGTTGAACACGATCGCGACAGGCACGACGTGGTGCTGGCGTGCCAGCGTGACCAGCGGCTTGCGGTCCTCCGGCTTCAGACTCGTCGCGTCGACGACGGTCAAACGGCCGCGCTCCAGCCGCTTGCTCGCGATGAAGTGCAGCACGGCGAACGCGTCGGCCGTGGCGGACAGGTCGTTCTCGTCGTCGGCCACGAGCCCGCGGCAGAAGTCGGAGGTCACGATCTCGGTCGGCAGAAAGTGCCGCCGGGCGAAGCTCGACTTCCCCGAACTCGATGCTCCCACCAGCACCACCAGCGACAGCGCCGGAATCTGAACCGCAGCCATCAAACAACTTCCTCAGTTCCCCCTCGGCATTTTAAGATCGCGCTTCGCGCGATGGAAAAACGCTGGAGAGGGGGCCAGGGGGTGAGGCGACGCCAAATACCCCCATCTGCGTCGGCGAGCCGGCCTCCGGCTCGTCCGGGCCGACGGGCAAGAAGCGCACGCCGTAGCCGTGCCGCGCGGCCACGCCCCCGGCCCACTCGCGGAACTGTTGCCGCGTCCACTCGAAGCGATGGTCTTCATGGCGCACGGCGCCGGCGTGCAGCTCACCGTAGCGCACGTTGTACTCGGCGTTGGGCGTGGTCAGCACGATCGTGCCCGGCCGCGCATGCGCGAACAGCGCCTGTTCGAAAGCGGCGAGCCGCGGCGGGTCCAGATGCTCGATCACTTCCACCACGGCGGCGGCATCGAAGCCGGCAAGGCGCGCATCCCGGTAGACGAGCGAGCCCTGAATCAGCTTGATGCGGGCGCGCTGCCGCTCCGGCAGCCGCTCCAGCCGCACGCGGCCGGCGGCCTTCTCCAGCGCCCGGTGCGAAACATCCATGCCCACGATCTCGCCGAAGCTGTGGTCGTCCAGCAGCGCCTTCAGCAGCCGGCCCTCGCCGCAGCCGAGGTCGAGCACACGCTTTGCGCCGCTGGCCCGCAGCGCCGCGAGCACGGCGTTGAGGCGTTGCTCGTTCAGCGGCGTGCGGCCGCCCCCTCCCCGGCCCTCCCCCATGGCGATGGGAGAGGGAGGATCGTCTGAGGAGGGTATTGCGGCTGAGTCGGCTGCCGCGATCGCATCGGTGTCGGACAGGGCCACTTCTTCTGATTCTGCCTCGCCTTCTTCCGCGAGCAGGCGGTCGAGGGCGGCGCGGGCGAGGTCGCGCTTGCGCAGCAGGTAGCGCCGCACGATCAGCTCGCGCTCGGGGTGCGCCGCGAGCCAACCGGCGCCGTGGCGCAGCAGCTTTTCGACCTCGTCGGCGCCGACGTAGTAGTGCTTCTCCTGGTCGAGCACCGGAATCAGCACGTAGAGATGGCCGAGCAGATCGGCCAGCCGGCAGGTGGCGCCGAGCGTGACGGTGAAATAGCGGCTGGCGCCCCACTCGGGGAACCGCTCGTCCAACGCGTGGCCCTCGCAGCTCACGGCATAGCCCAGCGGCTCGAACAGCCGGCGCAGCAGCGCCTCGCCGCCGCGGCAGGGCACGGCCGAGATCCGCGCTTCGAGCGGAAGCGGCGTTGCGGCCAGCTCCGGCCTGGCCTCGCAGCGGCCGGCTATCGCGCTGCGAAACACGCTGGCGATCGCGACACTCAGGAACGAGCTGGCGACGTAGGGCCGGTCGCTGACGTAGGCGGCAAGCGGCGTCTCGCCGGGTCCCTTGCGCCCGCGCACCAGGCCGACCGGGTCCACGTCGAGCAACAGCGCCGCGGTACAGCGTTCAGCCGACGCCTGGGGATAGAAGACGTACGCCGCGCCGAACGCCAGCTCAAAGCGCTGGCAACGGTCGGGGTGCTTGTGCAGCAGGAAGCCGAGGTCCGTTGCCGGCGCGTGTGTGGTCGCAATGGTCAGAAGCATCAGGGCTCCGTTTTCTGCATCTGATCTCGAAAGGCTCCTGGGCACCGGTTGCGCCGCACAGAGCGAGCCGAAGCGCCCTGCCAGTAAGGCCGACCTCGGAAAGACCGGCTTGCGCCCTTACCAGATCTTTTGGCCGACACGCGTGAGGCGGTCGATCAGCATCGGCAGCAAGTCGCCGTGGCCGGCGATCAGCTCCGGCACACCGTCGGGCAGCGGCGTCCAATAGAGACGAAAACGAATCGGACCGCTGGCATCGCTCGCGTGGCACTCGTCGTGCTGCCATGACGCGGGCGCGGCGCCATCGTATTGCAGGTGAAAGAAGTGCCGTTCGTGGATCTCTGGCAAACCGACGTCACTCATATCGCGCCGTCGTGCGCCGAGAAAGTCCACGAGCTGCAACCTCGCGAGCCCGGTCTCTTCGAATGCCTCGCGTAGCGCCGCAGCCGCCGGCTCCTCGCCGGGCTCGATCGTGCCCGCCGGCACCTGGATGCCGGCCTCCGGGAAATCGACGTGCTCAAACACGAGCAGCCGCACGCCGCAGGTGATGTACGCGAGCGCTTTGCGCCTCAGAACCACCTTCGGACCCCCTGATGTCCGGCGCGCTACAATTTGCGGGCTGTGCTGCGAAGGGCCATTCTCAAAAACGGCCCGTTGCAGCACGGCCTGCTGCTGGCATCGCATGGCCGCAGTCATCGCTTTGATCCGATGGCACAGGCGTCATCAAGCCGGCACCAGCGCAGGTTAAAGCAAGTGCCGCAGCGCCGCCCGCGGCGGAAAACCGGTCACTGCAATACTACGCGCTATTCAAACACACCCTCGGCGGTCAACTCAGCGATCGCTTCGTCGCCGAGGCCGAGGATTTCGTGGCAGATGGCGTGGGTATGCTGGCCGAGGGTGGGGCCGGCGCGGCGCGGCTGTGCCGGCGACTCTGATAGCTTCCACGCCGGCGCATCGTATGCGTGCGGCCCCATCACCGCGTGATCGAGCGTCCACCAGTGCCCGCGGTGCAAGAGCTGCGGATCGGCGAACAGCTCTTCGCAGGTTTGCACCGCGCCCGCCGGCACGCCCGCCGCCTGCAGCACCACCATCGCCTCGTGCGGCGTGCGCTGGCGCGTCCAGGCGGTGATCGCACCGGCAAGCTCTTCACTCCGGGCGCGTCTTGCCGCGGTGTCGCGCAACGTCTCGTCCTGCACCCACTCCGTCCGGCCGATGACCGCTGCGAGCGCCGCCCAGTCGGCCGCGTCGCGCACGGCGATCGCCAGCCAGCGGTCGTCCGACCCCCCGTCGCTGGCACAGGGGAAGACGCCGTGCGGGGTCATCTCCGCATCGTCGTTGCCGCTGCGCTGGAGCGCCTGGCCGCTCGCGGCGTAGTCCAGCAGCGCCGGCCCCAAAATCTGCAGCGCCGCCTCAACCTGCGATTCGTCGAGATACTGCCCCTCGCCGGTGCGGTCGCGGTAGTCCAGGGCCGCTACCAGAGCGGTGTAGAGGAACCACGGCGCGACAAAATCCGTGTAGGCGCCGAAGATGCCGGCCGGCGCGCGGTCGGGCCAGCCGGTGAGCGCATGGAAGCCGGCCGTGGAGGCGCCGTGCTGGCCGTAGCCGCCGAAGTCGCGGTACGGCCCCGTTTGGCCCATCTGCGTCGTGCTGTACATCAGGATCTCCGGCTTGACGCGGCGCAGATCCTCGTAGCCCAGACCCAGCTTCGCCAGCGAGCCCGGCGTCATACTGTCGGTGACGATGTCCGCCCAGCGCACGAGCCGGATCGCCAGCTCGCGCGCTCGCGGCAGGCGCAGGTTCAGCGCCAGCCCCAGCTTGTTCGTGTTGTAGACCGCGCCGAAGGCGCTGCGGTCGAGGCCGGGCTGACCGTCGCGGAAGGGCGGCGCCAGCCGCAGCGTGTCCGGCCGCGTGCTCGACTCGACGCGCAGGACGGTGGCGCCGAAATCGGCCAGGTGTCGTGCCACGATCGGCCCCACGCCCACCCAGGCGAAATCGACTACCTTGATGCCCGCGAAGGGCATGCCTTCGGGGGGTGCGAACAACGAACGGTGATCCATCACGCTCTATCCCCGCAAGCGGCCCGTCAGACCACACCGGCAGCGCAGAGATCGCGCAGCTCATCCATGCTCAGGCCGAGCAGGTCACCGTAGATCTCGCGGTTATGTTCGCCGGGCAGCGGCGCCGGCCGGGGCGTGCGCCAGGGCGTACGCGAGAGCCGCACCGGTGCGCCGGGAAAGCGCAGTGTCGCGCCCAGATACGCATGCGCCACATCCGACCAATACTCGCGCTCGGCGAGCTGGGGGCTGGCGGCCACGTCCGCAATCTCATTCACCGCCGCGAGCTGGATCGATCGGGCCAGCGAACCCTCGAACAGTTCGCGCTTACTTTTGCTTGCGAAGAAGGCGAGGAAGGGCGCGCTGAGCCGATCGTACGTCGCCTGGTCCATCACCGCGGCGCTGAGCTGCGACCAATCGACTTCTGTTGGCGCATCCGCCATGCCTTCCTCGGCCATCCAACGCACCAGCGCCCGCGTGGAAGCCAGCGTGCCGGCCGCTTGCCCGCCGCTCAGCGACCACAGCACGAAGCCATCCTTGCACGGCCAGAGCACGCGATGCACGAGCGTGCTGCCGTCGAGCCGCTGGGCCGTACGCACCGCGCCGCCGCGGCGGGAGTTGATGTGCGAGACATCCCAGACTTGCGCGGCGATCATCAGTGTCCAGGTCACGCACTCCTGCGCGGCGATGTCCACCGACTGCCCGCGGCCCGTGCGCGTGCGCAGATAGTGCGCGGTCACCGCGCCCGCCGCCGCGTGCACACCGGCGAGCAGTTCCGTCTGCGGGGCGCTCGGTCGCGTGGGCGCGCGGTCGTCGTCGCCATCCAAATAGAGCTGGCCGCCGAGCGCCCAGGCGACCAGATCGGTGGCCTGGAAATCGCGATACGGCCCGCTCTGACCGAAGGGGCTGATGTGCACTACCACCAGCGCGGGATTGGCGGCCAGAAGCTGCTCGTCCGACAGCCCGAGTGCGGCGAGCCGGCCGGGCGGCGATGACTCAAGGAGGAAGTCGGAGGTAGCGGCGAGCCGGAACAGCAGAGCGCGCCCGCGCGGCTGCGCCGGATCGAGCGTCACGCCGCGTTTGCCCGCGTTGGCGAAGATCCACGACAGGCTGCGGTGCGGATGCGGCTCATGCTGGAAGAATGGTCCTTGCGCCCGCGCCGGGTCGCCGCCGGGCCGTTCGACCTTGATCACATCGGCGCCGAGGCCGGCGAGCACACGCCCGGCCAGCGCGCCCAGCGCCCCGGTGAGGTCAAGCACCCGGTACGGCGCGAGCGCGGCAGGCGCTTCACTCATCGCTCGTTCACCAGGTCGGGAGGCGCAGCGCCGCCGTCAGCGCGGATCAGCGCGAGGGGCAGCACCGTGCGCTCACTCATTCGACAACACGCCACTGCACGAGGGTGAAGTCCTCGTCCGGATGGTCTTCGAAGACGGCCTCGACCGCGCCGCCGATCTCGACCTGCTGCATAGCGTCGCCGAGCAAGTTGCCGACCATGCGTACGTTGTCCGCATCCGGCAGCTCAACCAGCACGACCAGGTACGGGCAGGCGTCCTTGAGCGCCGGGTGGACCGGATGCCAGATCCGCTCCCAGCTAAAGATGCGGCCGCGCCCGGCGACGCGCTCCCAGCGCAGGTCAAACGACCGGCAACGGAAGCAGATGAACTCTGGCCCCCACTGAGAGCCGTTGCAGGCGTTGCAGCGCTGCACCAGCAACTCGTGGCGCTTCGCCGCCGCCCAGAACGGCGCGTCGAGCCCGTCCGGCGAAGGCCGCGGCGCCGGCAAACCGGGCGGCAAGTACGAGTCGCGCATCGTCTTCGTGGTCATCAACACTTTCCTTGTTCAACCGTCTCCCGGCGCCAACCCCGAGGGCGCACGCCGTGCGTCCCTACCGTCAATCGCTAACCCGAGACCCTCCGGATTGCTGCAAACCGGATCGCCCCTCTCCTTCCCCGCATTATTGGGGGAAGGAGAGGGGAGGGGGTGAGGATGAGGGCCGCGCCGCTCATGCTCGCAGGATCAGACTGCTGACCGGCGAAACCATTGGACCCGAAGCGACCAGCGAGATCTTGCAGTCCTGCACCTGGCAGGTGGACGTGCCGCGGATCTGCCGCACCGCCTCGGTGATCAGCTCCAGCCCGTGCATGTAGCACTCGGCCAGGTTGCCGCCGCTGGTATTGATCGGCAGCTTGCCCTGCGGCCAGGTCAGGTTCTCCACGGTACAGAACTCGTTTGCTTCGTCGGGCGAGCAGAAGCCGTGCTCGACCAGGCTCATCAGCACGCCGCCGGTGAAGTTCTCGTAGACCTGCGCCACCTGCACGTCTTTGGGCGCGATGCCGGCCAGCTCGTAGAGCAGCGGCGCCACGCCCTTAAAGTTCGAGGTGCCGTAGTCGGGCGCGTTGTGCGCGGGCGCACCCTGGCGGTAGAACGAGCCCTGCGCCGCGGCCATGATGATCGCCGGCTTCTGCCTGAGGTCGCGCGCCCGCTCGGGCGTGGTCACGATCACCGCCGCGGCGCCGTCGTTCTCCTGGCAGCAGTCGAACAGGCGGAACGGCTCGACGATCCAGCGGGCATTGTCGTAGTCCTCGCGCGAGAGCGGCCGGCCGTACATGATCGCCCGCGGGTTGAACTGCGCGTGGTGATACGAGGCGAGCGAGATCGCCGCCAGCGCATCGTGACCGA
>Ga0102924_1003931_pt1 | contig 15287 bp, 10 predicted proteins | sample PaiPotPPM11metaG_FD_80116 | JGI IMG/M metagenome (GOLD analysis project Ga0102924, IMG submission 80116) | Iron sulfur acid spring bacterial and archeal communities from Banff, Canada, to study Microbial Dark Matter (Phase II) - Paint Pots PPM... ... | reverse complement strand
TATCTCACGCACCTGGGCTTTACCATCAGCTATCTGGCCTTGATCCTCTCGGCCAAAGCCAACCAGGAGAAACAAGCATAAGGAGGGAAAGTAGAGTACCATACACAAAACGAGTCACCCTTGAAAATCGCGTCATGTACCCCGTATTAAATGCGAGGGTTTACAGCCCATGTGCCGGACTGGAAAACCCTGGACATGACCAGACTCAGGCTTGAAATAGAGCCTACGTTCTCAGGAAGTGTTGAAGAACCTACCAACGGGTGCGCGGCCAGCCTGCTGCTCTAGAACTTCTCAGTTAAACATCTGTAATGGGTTTAAGGAAGTGCTGAGAAGAGAGTTACCGCCTGAGAACCTTGCCGAGGCCACCTTTACCTCCGAAAGGAGAGGCTCACCATGAGCTATGTGTTTGTTGTCGATGCCAATAAGAAGCCACTGAATCCGGTGCATCCAGGTTATGCCCGCCGATTGCTGACACAGCAGAAAGCCGCCGTCTTTCGCCGCTATCCCTTTACCATTATTTTGAAGACAGATGTTTCGCGTCTAAAAATCCAACCAATGCGCGTCAAGCTCGATCCGGGAAGCCAAACCACTGGCCTCGCTCTTGTCAATGATACCACGGGACAGGTAGTGTTCGCAGCAGAGATTGGACATCGGGGAGTTACTATCAAACACGCCCTGGATCAGCGCCGGGCAGTCCGCCGCAGCCGAAGACAGCGCAAAACGCGGTATCGAAAGCCACGCTTTGCTAATCGAAAACGCCGGGCGGGATGGCTTCCCCCTTCGCTGGAAAGTAGGATTGCCAACATTCTCACCTGGGTACAACGCCTGAGCAGGTACGCACCCATCACCGCCATTTCTCAAGAGCTGGTCAGATTCGATATGCAGCAGTTGGAAAACCCGGACATCGCTGGAAGAGAGTACCAGCAGGGAACTCTAGCAGGATACGAAATCCGGGAATACCTGCTAGAGAAATGGGATCGGGCCAGTAGCTACTGTGGAGCAAAACAGGTTCCGTTGCAGGTAGAGCATATTCAGGCCAAAGCGAATGGTGGGACAAGCCGAATCAGCAATCTCTGCCTGGCCTGTGACGCCTGCAATAAAGCCAAAGGAACTCAGGATATTCGCGTCTTCCTGGCACACAGGCCCGATCGACTCAGGCGTATTCTAGCTCAGGCCAAAGCGCCACTTAGAGATGCCGCCGCCGTGAACGTGACCCGTTGGGCCTTGTACGAACGGCTTAAAGCGTTGGGACTGCCTATCGAATGTGGTTCTGGCGGACTAACTAAGTTCAATCGATCAGTTCGAAGATTGCCGAAAGCGCACTGGATCGATGCGGCATGTGTGGGCCAAAGTACTCCTAAACAAATTCACCTTGCAGGACTGGTTCCTCTCCTGATTACGGCGACGGGGCATGGCAGTAGACAAAAATGTAATGTCAACAAGTTCGGCTTCCCCTGTTCAAAGCCCAAAGGGGCGAAGAAGGTCAAGGGTTTCCAAACAGGGGATATGGTCAAAGCAGTTGTTACCCGTGGCACCAAACAAGGGGTCCATATTGGGCGGGTTCTGGTTCGGGCCAGAGGTTTCTTTGATATCCAGACAAAACAAGGTAAAGTGCAGGGGATTAGCTATCGCTTCTGCACACCAGTTCAGCGTAGCGATGGCTATAGCTATCAGAACGGAGTGCGTTCTACAGACATTTCCTTCCAGACCACCTCATAAGGAACGTACCATTTTTCTAACCTCAAAGGTGCAGAGCAAACTGGCGTAGTTTGGGTGAAATTAGTTCTCAGAAAGTATAGCGTGCTATGATGTTATGCCTTCTGTTGAATTTATAGGGGCGACTGTGCGGGCTGAGCTATATAGACCACTGGCTCTCTCTGTGGTCATAGTATATATCAGAGACAGTGAGAAATCAATAATCCGTTTCAGGTTCATTTCAGGTAGAGCCGCTATACTTGCAGAGAAAGCGGTGTAGCGGCGCAATTGATTGCGCCAGTCAACCACGAAGACCGAAGTGGGCGCAATCAATTGCGCCGCTACACCATAGGATTTGATAGAGGCAAACAACAAAGAGAACCGGATTTGATAGCGGCAAGCAACACAGAGAAAGAGAGCATACCGATGCGTGACGTGAAACATGAATCCTTGCAGCATGAATCTCCCGTCGAGATCATCCCTGTACCTGTACAGAAAGAACTTCCAACGCAGGAGAAAACCCCACCAAAGACGTCCCATGAGCGGCCCGCGTCGGCGGAGAAAGCGCGCCATGCTGGTGTCTGGCGCTTCATCCTGGCCGGTGGGGCGCTGTTTCTGGTAGCAGCTCTCCTCCTCGTCTATTTTGTTTTGCCGCGTCCACAGCCATCGCAGCAACCTGCTCATCCCGGTTCTCCTGCTGCTTCGACTGCATCGATATCAACTCCTTCATCTGTATCAACCGATTTCAGCACGAACATAACGGTCGTGAATGGCGTAGCCTATGCCAGCAGTGGGAATGGGGCGATATACGCGCTGCGCCCCAGCAACGGGAGCGTTCTTTGGCGACAACCGATCAACGCGAGTGCGAACGGTGCGCCGCTGGTAGACAACGGCATAGTCTATATCATAGCTGAATCAACTGATGTCGGGCCGGGATCAATCTATGCCTTGCGAGCGAGCGACGGCGCGCAACTTTGGCGCTACAACAGCAGCGATTATCTATCCGCACTGACGATAGCCAATGGCATCGCCTACGTCACCACTTACGACGTCTCGCAAAACGGGAGCATCATCGCACTGCGAGCGAACAATGGCGCGCAATTATGGCATGATACCACCAGAGGTTCTTCGGCCAACGCGCCGATTGTGGACAATGGGATCATTTATATAAGCGCCAATGCGAACAACGGGCCGAACGCGGTCTATGCGCTGCAAGCGAGCGATGGCGCTCAGCTCTGGCGCTACAGCACAAAAAACTACGTATATATGCTCACGGTAGCCAACGGCATGATTGGAGTTTTCTCCGATCAAGGGCTGGCCGCGCTGCAAGCAAACAACGGCCATCCGCTCTGGAGTGACGCCCTGGCGGGGAATTTTGGTCCCTCAGCACAACTGATCAACGGCGTACTTTACTTCACGACGACAAAAGTATCGCTGGCGGCTTCTGCTGTTTCTACGAACCGGAACCCTCTGTCGCAAATGGGAGCGATCGGCAATATGTCGCGCGATGTTTTGCCAATGACGTTTATGGGGCAGACCATGCCGATCAAGGAGGGGCTTTCATCGGTTTACGCGGTGCGGGTAAGCGACGGCGCTGTCCTCTGGCATTATCAGATGAGCAAAGAATACGGCAACAATTGGGCCAACTGGCTCTCCCTGGCTAATGGCACGGTTTACATCGGAACCTATGTCAACCAGGACATCAGCTATATCTACGCGCTGCGCAGCAGTGATGGCTCGCTGCTCTGGCGGCAGGCGACAAATCAAGGCATGGTTGCCAACGCCTTCGTCGCCAATGGCGTCATCTACCTTGCTTCATACGTCAACAATAGCACGGTGTACGCTGGCTCTGGCGCTGTGTACGCCCTCCTTGCAAGCGACGGGGCGCGACTCTGGTATCACCCGATCAATTGGGTAGTCAATAATCCGCCCATTCTACTTGGAACGACGCTCTACGTCACTACAGCCGCGGATGATGTGTACGCATTCCGGGCCAGCAACGGCTCTCAGCTATGGCATATCTATATGAATGCTCAGTAGAACAGGACGATAGCACGGCGCTTCTCTTTCCGCCGCGGCGACTGAGCGTCAGTCGCCGCGTTCGAGTTTGTGGAGTTAGCCGTCATTCCTCAGATGCAGGCGGTGGCAAGCTGCACGACGCGCTTTTAGCAGGCTTGCCGCATCGCACAGCCGTATGATACTACCTATCAGGCTGAAATACCCGCGCTGCGCCTTTATCGCAGCAAAGGCTGGATCACCCTCCTCCAGGACTACTTTTTCCCCGGCAGCGACAGGCGCATGGTAATTAGGGGCTTGATCTGGGCAAACGATCGAGGAAAGCGCAATGAATTGCTTCACGCATTCTATGCTATAATAGCCCCGGAAAACCTTACAATGATAGCACACGCCACCGGATACATACCACTCAAGGAAGGAAACTATCTATGTCAACGCAAGACGAACCGCCTCTGTATTTGACGCCAAGCACTTACATTTTAGATGCGCATAGCGATGAAGAGATCGTGCGCTTGTTTGTGCAGAACAGCATCCTGGACCAGTACGCCGGCGGTCTCTTTCCCGAAGATCCGGACCTCTCCGATATTTGGGATATCCTCGACCTGGGCTGCGGCGCTGGCGGCTGGGCCGTTGACGTAGCAAGGGCATATCCGCGTATCAATGTGATGGGCGTTGATCTCAGCATCCACATGATCATGTACGGGCGCGCTCAATCATTGATCCACCAGCGAGAGAACGCGCGTTTCCGGCTGATGAACGTCCTGAAACCGCTCGATTTCCCCGATCAGTCCTTCGATCTCGTCAACGGGCGCTTCCTTTGCTCATTTGTACCACCGGCGGCGTGGCCGGACTTGCTGCGAGAATGCCTGCGCGTGACGCGCCCCGGCGGCATCATCCGGCTCACCGAGGCGGAACTTGCCATTACGAACAGCCCGGCCTGCGAGCAATTGAATGCCCTGGGGTTACAGGCATTACGAGCCGCCGGACTAAGCATCTCCCCGGATGGACGGCACATCGGGATCACGCCCATGCTCGGCCCGCTTTTGCGGCAAGCAGGCTGCCAGAACATTCAAAATCACACGCGCGCCCTCGATTATTCGCGCGGCACGGAAGCCCGTTATGCTATGACCGATAACTACGTGTTCAGCTTCAAGATAGCGCGGCCATTCCTGCTTAAAACTGGCGCTATGACCGGAGAAGCATTTGACGCCCTGCTCCAACAAGCAAAGGTAGAGATGCGCTCAGATGATTTCCGCGCCATCCAGTTCTTCCTGACAACGTGGGGAGAAAAGCCGTAGCAAGCAAAAGAGGTTATACTATGATCAAGGAGAACACGCATGGAAGAGCATAATCGCATCCTCATTGCTCACCCCAATGAGACGATTCAGAAGGGACTCCGCGCTATCTTCGCCGGGGAACTGGCCGGCGCGGCGGTAAGCGAGGCAACAACAGAGGAAGCATTTCAGCTTCAACTCGCACAGCGCCGCTTCGATCTGATCGTGCTTCATCAATCGTTCGTCACTCCCGATACGCCCCTGCCGCTGGGAAGTTTCGTTCTGCTCGCCACTGAGCCGACGATAGAGGCGTACCACTTTGCTCGCAGCAACGGCGCGCTGGCCTACCTGATGGAAAACGCCTCCCGCCCTCTCCTGCAGCAAACGCTGCGCCTCCCGCCGGGGGCATTTCTGATCGGCCCTGCCATTACCGCATGGCTCCAGGAATATATTGCTCAGCATCGCTTTCTTGTGCTTGATCTCAACAGTCTATCGCCGCGCGAGCAAGAGATTTTGATCTGCAATGGCAAGGATGCAACCATCGTGACATCGCGCAGCAACTGGGAATAGCCGAACCCACTGTCAGCTCGCATGTATCGCATATGTATGCGAAACTGCATCTGAACCGCGGTCAAAAGATCATCTTGTCTAAGGCGCTTGAACAAGATAAGCAAGAACGCAGAAACAACGCCCAGCCTCCCCATTTTTGTTTACACACATCTACATAATTGCTGATATGAAAAATCAGCAAAAAATGATTGCGCAGAGTGCAAGAAATAACTATACTTGATATAGGTAACCATAAGTTGGTTATGGAGGCTAATTTGCTGTATCTTTTTTATTGGTGCAGAAGCCTTCTTATAACTCGCCTCTGCACAAGGCAATAATCAAACTATTGGGAGCAACGTCATGAGTTACCATAACAATGGTGAAGAAGACAAACATGAGCCAGGTGAAAATGATGAGTTCGAACCTGAACTACCTCCCGCTAAGCATGGACCGAAACCAATAGCTATTATTGGTATCATCATAGCGGCGCTGCTCGTCATTGGAGGAGGGGCCGCTGCTGTTCGTACATTCGGAGGAAGTGTCATAGGTCCTTCCCCTACTCCAACACCAACCTTGATTCCTGGAGAAAATCTGTACTATATCACCACAAACCCTCGATGGGGGACTATTACCATTGATGGACGCCAGGTTTCTCACTTACCGGCTATCGGAAGTACACCTCTTCAACTCTCACCGGGTGAACACGAGGTTGTATGGAATGTAGCGCCATTTATATCACAGAAGTGCTTTGTCTCTGTACCACCGCAAGAGAACACAGGATCAAGTTATTGCTCAACAGGTGATACCGCCGCTGTGCGTTCTGGAAAGTACACCGGACTACAGGCTACCATCGTAGAGTTTACTCCATCGCTAAGCATGTTGCCTGATGCCCAACGCGCCTTATTGATACAAGCGATTCAAGCTCAACTAGACACATTTCAAGCAACAGATACAGTGCAGCCTGGCGAACAATTCGCGGATCTGCAAGCGCCACATTTTATTCAAACGGCGACACAGCCATTGAAGGCAGCGATCCATTTCCAACTGGATACTAACCCGAACTCGCCTGCCCCGTGTCCTGGATCTGATGCGGCATCTGGCAGCGGCTGTAGAGTGAATGGAGAAGACTGCCATCTACTCTGTCCTCTTCCATTGAGCGAAGCTCGACTTGCTTCTTCAACAAGTTGGCAGGTCTATGGAGTCTTGCAGGCTTTTTGGGATTACACGACGCTCAGCGGGCAACGTGTTGCGCAAAACCAACCAGACGAAGCTGACAATGTGGGAAATGAGTATCTCATCCCTCTCGTTATAACCTGGGATGGCTCACGCTGGCATGTCGATCTTCAATCTTACCAGATTTCCTCACTCTTCTCTTTTACCGCTATCCCTCCATGTGTGGCGATGCAAGCTGGATTTATCTCGGATTCTTACCCTAACGCTGTGACTATCAATGGGAACAATGATGGGATTTATTGGAGCTATTCTGCTGGAACCAATTCAGCAAGTGGATGTTTAGCGAAGGGACCTCTATTCGTAGGCAATACGACTACTCCTGTTCCATCCACATCGGCTCCGACAGCGTATTTGCTCTACCGCTTTGGTGTGCTGCTGGCCGTGACCGCTGCCGCTCATCACTATTGGCCGAGTTTGCCAGTGGCAGACGCTTATGAGCAAGGCATAGCCCGGAAGTTGGGCGCTTCGTTGTGAGAATGAAGCCTGGTTCTGACGTATAGTATGTGAGGTGCGATATCCATGAGCGATGAACAGGCCGACGCGACAGGCGAACCTATCCCAAGAGAAGATCCCGAAGAGGACGAGCCGGGCGAAGACGATAGCGAAATGCCGCCATCTCGCCGAAAGCCACGCCCGTTTGTCATTATTGGCGTGATTGTCCTGATCGTGGTAATCGTCGGCGGGGGCTTCTTTGCTGCGCGTACTTTCGGCGGTGGCTTGCTCACATCCGCCGCGACGCCGACGCCAACCGTAGTGCCGGGCGCGAACCTCTTTTATATTACCACGAATCCAGCGTGGGGAACGGTCTCCATCGACGGGCATCACGTCTCCCATCAACCCGCTCTCGGCCAGGCTCCGCTACAGATATCACCCGGCTCCCACACCATCACCTGGAACGCGCCGCCGTTTCCTGTGCAGCGCTGCTTCGTCAACATTCTATCGCAAGCGGAGGGCGGTCCTGGAGCCTGCAATACCAACGAGTCAACAACCGTTGTCGCCGGAAAGAACGCCGGACAGCAAGCTTTTGTGATTTCGTTCTCCGCCACCAGCGCGAACCTCTCCATCTCGCAGCGCGCTTCGCTCACCCAGGCGGTGAAGGCGTATTTGACGACGTTTCAAGCAAGCGCCACCGTGCAGCCTGGAGAAGTCTATGCCAGCGCGCAGGCTGCCCATCATCTTGTCACAGCAACGCAACCTTTGAAAGCGACTCCGCATTTCCAGCTCGATACGAATCCCAATTCGACCCGGCCATGCCTGAACTACTACAGCCCTGGCACACCGGCTTGCAATGTAGAGGGAATCAGTTGTCAAGCATTTTGCCCCGCGTCGCGCTCTGATGCGAATGGGAATGCGCTTCCTGCCACTAATTGGCAAGTCGAGGTACCGGTCCTCATCACCTGGAGCTATACCACGCTGAGCGGTCAGGTAGTGGCCGAAAATGAACCCAACACACCGGAGAGTTCCGGCTACGAGGATCTGGTAGCGCTCTCCATTACCTGGAATAGCGCAACCTCAACCTGGAAAGTGACCAACCAGCCAGATTCAGCTCCTCCTTCGCCCTTCGTGTTTACTACTAATCCTGTCTGCGCCGCGGCGCAAAACTGGATTAAAGCTAATCCGTCCCATCAAAGCCTGGATGCAACGACATTCAATGGACAGAACACGGCAGTCAATCGCCAGTATCTTGCCGGGACGAACGCGGCCAATGGCTGCCTTGTCAAAGCCGTCATTCCAGAATCATCCGCGCCGGTGGGATACCTGCTTTATCGCTTTGGTGTGCTGCTGGCCGTGAACGCTGCCGCTCATCACTACTGGCCGAGTTTGCCGATGGCGGACGCTTATGAGCAAGGGATAGCACAAAGCATCGCCGCGAAAATTAAACCTTGATGCAGTATAATTAGCGCCGCGAAGTTCGGGATAGGACGCGCGTGAGTTTTTGGCAATCTTCCGGGCCAAAGTGCGCAGCGGCGGCATTCATGACGCCTGTATGGTTCCATACTCCATATGACAGGCGTCATGAATGCCGCCGCTACGCGGGATATTTCCCTTTTTGCAAAATTCTTGCGCGCATCCTTCGTAATAGGGCGCGTTGGCTATAACGCGCCCCATCATTTACAATTTCACCATTGTCATACCGAAGATGTCGCCGGACGCGCCGATCTCTTGCAGCGCATCGTCAGGGATGGGATCGTCCACTGAGATGATCATGAGGGCAGTATCGCTACTGCGCGGGGCTTCGCGGCGATGCGGCGAGCGTACAACCGGGCCAACATCCATGTGACGGATGTTGACTCCGGCTTTGCCCAGCACCGTGCCGACTTTGCCGATCATACCGGGCTGGTCATAGTTGCGGCAGATGAGGATGTAGCCCTCCGGCACGAACTCCGTCCAGTAGCGCCCGACGCGCACCACGCGCGGCTCGCCGTGCATAACCGTGCCGCTCAACACCTCGACATACTCGTCGCCGGAACCGGGCTTGCCCGCGAAAGACGAGGCATGGCCGTTCGCGCCAATCACGCGCAGGGTGACAAGGTTGGCGAATTCGGTTGGCTGCGTGCTTTTCTGCTCGACGATCTCCAGACCCCACTGCTTCGCCAGCAGGGGCGCGTTGATCAGGTTGACGTGCGCGTCCGAGATCGACTCAAGCAAACCTTTGATCAGCGCGGCCTGTAGCGGGCGCAGATCATAGCTGGCGATATCGCCGCTGCACGAGAACTCGATCTTGTTGAGCGGCCCCGGCTGTAATTGCACGTACAGGCGGCCCATCTGCTCCACCAGCGTCATGTAGGGCTGCAAGACTTTGAGCGTCTCCGGCAGGATCAGCGGCGCGTTGACGGCGGCGCGCGGGAAACCGCCGCGCAAGACCGAGACGATCTGCTCCGCCACGTCGGTAGCGACTCCTACCTGCGCCTCTTCGGTTGACGCGCCCAGGTGCGGCGTGGCAATCACGCGCTCGTGGGCGAGAAGTTGCTTTAAGACCGCGTCATCGCGGACAGGTTCCTTACTGAAGACGTCGAGCGCGGCCCCGGCCAGCCGGTTCTCGTTGAGCGCGTGCAGCAGCGCCTCTTCGTCGATCAGGCCGCCGCGCGCGCAGTTGATCAGGCGCGCCGTCGGCTTCATCAGTTGCAGCTCGCGCGCGCCAATCAGGCCGCGCGTCCCCTGCGGGCCGGTCGTCAGCGATGTGTGCAGGGTCACGAAATCGGCCTGCGCCAGCACATCGTCGAGGCTGAGCATGGTCACGCCCAGCTTGCGCGCATGGTCGGGGCTGACGTAGGGATCGAAGGCAATGATCTGCATCTCTAATCCCTGCGCGCGCTTCGCCACTTCCGTACCAACTTTGCCCAGGCCGACCACGCCCAGCGTCTTGTTGCGCACCTCGATGCCCATAAAGCGACCGCGTTCCCACTTACCCGCTTTGATGCTGGCGCTGGCAGTAGGAATATGGCGGGCTAACGCCATTAGCAGCGCGATAGTATGTTCCGCCGCCGCGATGATGTTGCCGGTGGGCGAGTTGACGACCATAATGCCCTGGCGCGTGGCGGCCTCGACATCGATGTTGTCCACGCCCACGCCGGCGCGCCCGACAATCTTGAGCCGCGCTGCCGCCGCCAGGATATCGGCAGTGACGCGCGTCTCACTGCGCACGATCAGCGCCTCGTAATTGCCAATGATCGCCTTCAACTGCTCCGGGCTAAGTCCCGGTCGCTCGTCAATCGCCGCGTCCGACAGTTGCTCGCGCAAAAAATCGACGCCTTCACGCGCGATACGGTCGGTGATCAGGATGTTGATCATTGCCGCCTCTACACCAATTGCTTCACTCATCTATCACTTCCCCTGAAAACCAAATTCGTGCAAGCGCGTTTCCAATGCATCCATGGCCTCGACCAGTTCAATTTCCTCAAAGTAGCCGAGGTGGCCGACGCGAATAATCTTGCCGTCCAGGTGTTCCTGGCCGCCCGCGAAGACAACATGATCCTGCTCGCGCAGGATTTTGAGCAAGGCTTTCGTATCGATGCCTTCGGGCATCAGCACAGCCGTCACCGTGTTGGAGGCATTGTCGTGATCGGCGAGTAGTTGCAGACCCAGCGCTTTGGCGCGCCAGCGCACGTAATTGCCGATGCGGCGGTGACGCTCAAAAATGGCCTCGCGCCCTTCGGCAAGCATCTTTTCCAGCGCGAGGTCAAGCGCATAGAAGAGCGAGACAGGCGGCGTCGTAGGATGCTGCCCGGCATCGAACCTTTTGAGCGTAGTGGCCCAATCGAAGTAGAAACGCGGCAGTTTCGCCGTTTTGTTGGCAGCCAGGGCGCGCGGGCCAGGAGCGATCATCATCAATCCCGGCGGAGTCATCCAGCCCTTTTGCGAACCGGTAAAAACGACGTCGAGATCCCAGGCGTCCATCTCCAATGGCACACAGCCCAGCGAACTGACGGCATCAACGACGATCAGCGTGTCAGGAGCGACGCCGCGAATGACACGAGCCAGCGCCTCGATATCGTTCGTCACGCCGGTTGAGGTTTCATTGTGGGTCACGAGAACACCCTGAAAGGACGGGAGAGACGTGAGGCGGTCCGCAACTACCCGCGGGTCGGCAGCCTGTCCCCAGGGAAACTCGATACGGGTCACGTTCAGACCATAAGTCTCGGCGATTTTGGCAAGGCGGTTGCCGAACGCGCCAATAGAGATGGCGACGACGTGATCGCCGGGCGAGAAGAGATTCGCCACGGCTGATTCCTGCCCGCCCGTACCGGAGGCGGGATAAGTCAGCACAGGCGCTGCCGTCTGGAAAAAATATTGCAAGCGCGCGGTGACGCGATGCATGATCGCGGCAAACTCTGGCCCGCGATGGTTGATCATGGGACGAGCCATTTCCGCCAGAATCTCAGACGGAACGGTGGTGGGGCCAGGGATACGCAAATTTTGTGCTGGGATGGGAGTGCGCGGGGCTACTTCTGGGACAGGAATCGCTTTGCTTTCTCGAATTGTCATGCTTCTCTCCATCTATGCCGGGAAATCCGGCCTGTACTGTGTTTACATAATCATTGAAACGTCATTGTCCCCTTGCAAAAAAACGAGCGGCGAACAACTTCTTTGTTATTTGCCGCGCCGCTTGATAACTCTATTAAAAAGTATAACACGGAATTGTAGTCTTGTCACCTGACCCTGGCTCGATAGCAGGGCTATTATAAGTCGTGCCTACGGCGCTTAACAGGGGTTCAAGTGGTTTTTTCGCGGGCTTCGCCCGCGAAAAAACCACTTGAACCCCACAAAGGGAGCCCGATTGCAGGCAACAAATGTGGCATTTCTTATAATATTAGGATCAATCAGCAAATCTTCCGCCAAAAACACTGGACGATTCGGCCAAAAGTATGTACAATAGTGTCTATATACACAACATACATAAGCGCCCCACCGTATGAGTAATTGTCACATGCGACAAGCATGGCGACGGTGAGACGCTGTATATTTGTCCTATCTATCGTTAGACAGTTTAGCAGGAGGTCGGCATGTCTTCAACTCATACGCATCATAAAACGGGCCAGGGCGGCTCAGGCACGGGCGATACAGCGGCCAGCGAGAACGCTGACCAGGCAGGGCAGGAGCAGAGCGAACTGCGCGCGGCTCTGGAGGCCAGTCGCCAGGAAAATATCCTGCTCAACGATGTGATTTCAACCATTGGCTCGACTCTAAAACTGGACGAGGTTCTCAAGCACCTGGTAGATATTATTGCGCGCGCCATCTCTTGCCAGTCAGCGTTTATTTACCTGTACAACAAGGAAAAAGACCGCCTCATCCTCGCCAGTACCAGCGAGCAATACCAGCACATGACCGGCAAAATCGAAATGAGCCTGGGTGAGGGCATCATCGGCTGGGTCGGCCTGACGCTGAAATCGGTCATTCTCACTGACGAGGCCATGCGCGATCCGCGTTTCCGCTACTTCCCCGATCTCGAAGAGGAAAAGTTTCAATCGACGATGACCGTGCCGATCATCGGCAAGGAACGCAACTTGATCGGCGTCATCGCCATGCAGGCTGCCCCGCCACACGAATTTAGCGAACATCACCAGACGTTCGTCATCAATACCGCCGCGCTAGTTGCCTCTGCCACCGAGAATGCACAGCTCTATGAAAACACCCGGCGCAAGCTCAGCATCCTGACGTCGCTCGCCATCCTGAGCCAGACGATCAGTTCCGGTCTCTATCTTGATGATATGCTGCGCTCGCTGGCTACCATGACTGTGCAGATCATGGAAGTCGATCTCTGTGTCGTTATGCTGATCGATCAGACGCGCGGACGCCTGACAGTGCGCGCCTCTTCGCCCAGCCTGAACGACCGCGCGCTGAATGTCCAGCCGATTGATGTTGACCGGCAAATATGGGAAAAGTTGCGCGAGACGAAGGAGGCGTCGCTGCACCGGGACGACATTCGCGATCAGCTTCCTGAGAATGTCAGTGTGCTTGAACGCTTGAATCCGCTCAAAGACTCGCAATTCAAATCGCTGCTATCGGCTCCACTGATCGCGGGCGCGGAACACCTGGGCCTGATCAACTGCTATGCTAGCAAAACGCGCCGCTATACGCCCGAAGATCACACGTTGCTGACGACCGTAGCCAACCAGGCCGCGATGGCAATCAAAAATAGCCACCTGGTCGATATGCTGGCGCAGAAGAACCTGGTCAAAGGCTTCCTCGACGACCTGATGTTTGGGACATATGATTCAGAAGATTCGCTGCGACAACGCGCTAATTTCCTCGGCTGCGATCTCAGCAAGCCGCATGTTGTGGCGATGCTCGAGATCGCCAAAATCGACGATCCAGCCGCCGAGAAGAATGGAGGCCAGCCGAACACGAACGGCGTTCCGTTGTCTGCTGATGGGCCAATCGAGGATGATCGTATGGCAATGCATAAACGCATCAGTGGACTGGTGAGACGGCGCATTCAGGATAATTTCCCCGGCTCAATGCTGCACGAACACGAGAACCTGATGACGTGCATCATTTGCCTGAGCAAAGACCCCACAGGCACACGCTTAAAAACGTGGCTGCGCGATCTGGCGCACCAGATACGCAGTGAGCAAAATGCGCGCTTATCCATCGGCATCGGAAACAACTGCCAGGGGATTGCGGAATATCGGCGCGGCTTCGCGGAGGCCAGTGAGGCGCTGCATATGGGGCAAAGCCTGAATCGCGACGGGGGGCTGACCCATTTCAACGACCTGGGCGTCTATCGCTACCTTTATAAGATCGCGCGCATGGACGACCTGCGCGATATGTACCAGGAGCAGGTGGCGCACATCGCCAATTATGATCGCCGCAAGGGAACAGACCTGCTCGATACGCTAGAAACCTACCTGGAATGCGCTGGCAACCTCACAAAAACATCGTCGAAGCTCTTTGTGCATCGCAATACGCTGATCCAGCGCCTGGAACGCCTGCAATCGCTCTGCGACATCGATCTGCAAGAGCGCGCCAACTGGCTGACGCTGCAAGTGGCAATCAAAGTGTTCAAGCTGCGGGCGCATAACAATTAAGATATAAGCCATCCCAATTTTTCAGACGTTGCCTGAAAAATTGGGATGGCTTATATCTTAATTGTTATTACACTATCGCCGCTAAGCTCGGCTCGGCTGTCTCCTCTTCGGCATCCTCAACAGAGACATCGACTTGCTTGCGCTTGCCGCGCACCTCGATCTCTTTCAGGAAGAGAACTGTCACAACCCCAAGAATACTGGCGATCAGGCTAAAGACGAACACATCCTGCAATCCCTGCGCCAGGCCGGTTTTGACCGCTTCCAGCGCCGCGTTCAGCAGCGCAACGCCTTGCGGCCCCTGCTGCACCGCTTTGGCATGCAGCTGCGTCAGAGCGCCTGGCGAAAGCAGAATTTGCGGATTATTGAATAACGACGTGAACTGCGAGAGCAGTGTGGCCTTCAGCGCCGTCGGCAGCGGGAAGCCTGCCAGCGATTGGCCCAATTTGCTTGTGAACGAGGGCAGGTACGCCGAGTTCATGACCGATCCCATCGCCGCCAGGGCAATCGTACCGCCGATGGAGCGGAAAAAGGTCAACGCGGATGTAGTCTCACCAATCCGACTGGGCAGCGCGTTCTGCACAACCAGCGTGTAGAGGGACATGCCAAAGCCGAGGCCAACACCGAGTACCAGCATCGCCCACACAACATCGGTATTGGTCGAGTTGACATTCAGGCGCACCAGCATGTACATTCCAGCAACAGTTACCACTGAACCTGTGATAGCGAGCCATTTATATTTGCCAAAGCGTGAAATGAGCAGGCCGGAAACGATACTACCGGCAACCAGAGTTAGCATCAACGGCGTGAGAACCAGGCCACTGTTGCTGACAGAAGCGCCGACAACGCCCTGCACAAAGAGCGGAATGAAGAACACACAGCCAAACAGAGCCATACCGAAGATGAACGTGACCGCCGACGACACGGCGAAGATGCTATTCTTGAACAGATTCGGATTAATAATCGGTTGACCACCGCGTCGGGCCAGCCATGC
>Ga0102924_1003930_pt1 | contig 15288 bp, 11 predicted proteins | sample PaiPotPPM11metaG_FD_80116 | JGI IMG/M metagenome (GOLD analysis project Ga0102924, IMG submission 80116) | Iron sulfur acid spring bacterial and archeal communities from Banff, Canada, to study Microbial Dark Matter (Phase II) - Paint Pots PPM... ... | reverse complement strand
CCATACGGTAGACCATTGGTTCAACATCGATTGTTTTGCCCAGCCCGGAACCGAGGGTGGCGGCACCGCTAATCCATTTGTCCCCGGCACTGCCCCAGACTACCTTGATCAGGTTCGTACACGGGGAGCACGCGATCTAGACCTCTCCATTTACAAGACGTTCAAAATAAGAGAATCGCAGGCGCTGCGGTTCGATATCTCTGGCTACAACATGACCAACACTCCGCAGTATGGATATCCCAGCGTAAACAGCGTTGTTGGTGTGCAGCAGCAAGGGCTTTCCTTCGGAAAAATCACCAAGACCATCAACACTCCGCGCCAGTTCCAGTTTGGAGCGCGCTACACCTTCTAAACGGAATTCGACGGTCAAGAAAAACCGGCCTCGCAAGAGGCCGGCTTTTTTGTTTGAAGTTTCCACATTCATTTTGCTGAGCCTGCTGTCGCGGGCGCACGCACGGCCTCCAACGCGTGCTCCAGGTCCTCGATCAAATCCTCCACGCTCTCAATTCCGACCGACAGACGCACCATCTGCTCAGTCACGCCCATTTCTGCGCGCTGCTGGGCCGAGATCATGGCATGTGACGTCAGCACCGGGATCGACACCAGCGACTCGACGCCGCCCAGGCTGGTTGCAAGCGTAAACATTCGCATGGATTCGCTCACGCGGCGCGCATCTTCGCCAGTGCCATCGACTTCAAACGTCACCATGCCACTGCCGCCCGACATCTGCTCGCGCGCAATCGCATACTGGGGATGGCTCTTCAACCACGGATAGTGCACGCGCCGTACCTTTGCGTGTTTCTCGAGGAATTCGGCGACCCGCAGCGCATTCTCGTTCTGCCGCGACACTCGCACGGCCAAAGTTTTTAAGCCCCGAATCAGCAGCCAAGCCGCATGCGGATCCATGCAATTTCCCAGCGTCTTGCGGCTGTCATCAATTCGTTCGATCAAATCACGCCGCCCACTCACCACGCCGCACGTCAGATCCGCATGTCCGCTCAGATATTTTGTCCCCGAGTGCATGACGAGATCCATTCCATAGTCCGCCGGACGCTGGTTGATAGGCGTTCCAAAGGTGCTATCGATGAAGCTGATAAGGCGGTGATGTTGGGCGAGCGCGGCCGCCTTCTTCAAATCGATCACGCGTAACGCGGGATTCGTCGGAGATTCCAGATACAGCATCTTTGTATTTGGACGAATCGCCCGCGCAGCCTGTTCGAAGTCGTTCGTCTCCACGAACGTAGTGTCGATACCCATCTTCGGCAGCCATTCTGAAAGGAACTTCGTCACCCCACCATAAATGTCGCGTTGCGCGACGAGGTGGTCTCCCGTTTCCAACAACGTCAAGACGGTAGTTGTAATCGCCCCCATTCCCGACGCGAATACTCTCGCCGCCTCCGTGCCCTCAAGAGACGCCACTGTTTCCTCAGCCAGCGTAATCGTCGGATTTCCCCACCGTGTGTAGTAGCGGTCAGTCGAAGTCACCCGGACCTGTTCGTCGTTGTCGGTAACTTCAAATGTCGAGGTCTGATAGATCGGCGGAGTGACTGGAGCGTTTTTCTTCTTTAAATCTGCCGCGCCGCGTACTGCAGCCGTCTCCGGACGGCTTTTGCGATGTTTCATGGATTCCTCACCATTCCAGACTAATCGCGCCCATTCTGGCCCCGCAAGCAAAAGCGCACTGCCAAACGTTTATAATGCCGAATCGCACTGCTATGGATCTGGGACTGAAGAATCGAGTCGCGTTGGTCGCCGCGTCCAGCCAGGGAATTGGCCTGGCCACAGCCGAGGCATTTGCTGCCGAGGGCTGCCGAGTTGCAATGTGTGCCCGGAACGCGCAAGCTCTGGAAGCTGGAGCAGAGAAGATCCGAAAGCGGCACAACGCAGAGGTTTTCACGGAAGCTTTCGACGTGACTGATCCTGCAGCCGTGACTCGCTTTGTTGCCGCAGTAGTTTCGAAGTTCGGCAGCGTTGATATTTGCATCACTAACGCTGGAGGGCCTCCGGCGAAGGGATTTCTTGCGGCGTCGCTGGAAGATTGGCAGAAAGCCATCGAAGCCAATTTGTTGAGCAACATCTATTTTGCGCGCGATGTCATCCCGCACATGCAGCGCAAGCAATGGGGACGCATCATCACCATCACGTCAATTACAACGAAGCAGCCGGTCGCGGATCTCGTGCTTTCCAATGCAGTCCGCGCGGCGGTGGTCGGATTGGTGAAGAGCCTGGCTAATGAGTTCGGTAAGGATGGAATTCTGGTCAACAATGTTGGCCCCGGTTTCACCGCGACAGATCGATTAAAGGAATTGGCAAAGGCGCGCTCCGCGGTATCGGGAAAGCCGGAACAGGAGTTCTTCGATGCATGGGCCGCCGAAGCTCCACTAAAACGTCTCGGGGAGCCTCAAGAATTGGCCGACACAATTGTATGGTTGGCATCGGAGCGTGCGTCCTACATAACTGGCCAGACGATTCTGGTCGATGGCGGCATGTATAAAGGATTGTAGCTGCCGTAGTTGCTCGAAGTTCGTAGCTCGCAGCTCGAAGCTCACAGCTCGTGAGATCTCAGGAGATTCATGCGATCCATAGCATCACGAATGTCAGTCATGAGCGGTGAGGGCGCGCTCGCCGTCTTCGCCAGAGCCCGGGAACTCGAGGCACAAGGCCGCTCCATCATCCATCTCGAACTTGGCGAGCCGGATTTCCATACCGGACAATCGGTCATCGACTCCGCTGCTAAAGCCCTTGCTGATGGCAAAGACCGCTACTGTGCTGTACAGGGCGTTCTCGCGCTGCGCCAGGAAATTGCCGCCTATCTTGCTCACACGCGCAGCATCCAAGTTTCTCCCGACAATATTGTCATTGCACCCGGATGCAAAATCGCTCTCTTTCAGTCGATGATGGCTTTACTCGAGCCCGGTGACGAGGTGCTTTATCCCGAGCCCGGTTTCCCCGGTTACCCTTCGATCACGCTCGGCCTGGGTGCGGTTCCCGTCCCATTCGCGCTCTCGCCGCGCAACCAGCTTCAACCCGACCCCGACGAAGTAGCTTCAAAGATCACCCCGCGCACCCGCATGCTGCTGACGAATTCGCCGGGCAATCCGACTGGAACGGTTTACACCGATTCTGTCCAGCGGGCGTTAGCCGAACTCGCAGTCAAGCATGATCTCTGGGTGCTGTCGGACGAAATCTACGCACGCATCCTCTATGGCGGCGAATATCTCTCCATGCTGCGGTATCCCGGGATGAAGGAGCGCACGCTGATTATCGACGGCTTCTCGAAGAGCTTCGCCATGACGGGATGGCGCCTCGGTTATTCGGTCGCTCCCCCAGAAGTGATTCCAGCACTCAATTTGATGGCCGTGAACACCTACACCTGTGTCGCGGAGTTCACGCAGTACGCCGCCATCGACGCTCTGCGCGATCGCGAAGGCAACACGGCACGCATGGTCACCGAGTTCTCCCGGCGCCGTGATCAGTTTTCCCAGGATTTGAATCGCGTTCCCGGATTCCGCTGTCTTCCACCGCAGGGCGCGTTCTATGCATGGGTCGATATTGCAGGTACCGGCATGAGCGCTGAAGAGCTGTGCCGCATCCTTCTGGAAGATGCGGGAGTGGCCGCCATCCCCGGCGCAGCCTTCGGACACGAGGGCAAGAATTTCATCCGCTTTTCGTTCGCATCGTCGATGTCGACGTTGCACGAAGCAGTCGAGCGCATTCAAAAAGTATCTGCGGTGTGGCAGGGAACAGCTGTCCGCTAGGTGAGCAGTCCGCAGTTGCGGTTGTGTTCGAGGGATATCCATGCGAAACGCAATTCGATTTCTGTGTTTAATAACTCTATGCAATTTATGCGCGGCCCAGGCGCGACCCTTCCCCGGCGGCGATGTTCAACAGATCTACCAACGCCTGCTGCCGCAGATCCAGAAGATTCCGGCCTTTGATCACCACGCGCATCCCGGATACGCCGACGATCCTGACGTCGACGCCATGGCTGCCCCGCCGGATGCCAGCGAAGCACTGCGCACGCGCGACGACAATCCTGAATTGGCCGCCGCTGCGAAGGCACTGTTCGGATATCCGTACAACGACCTCTCTCCCGAACACGCGAAATGGCTGCTCGACAAGAAGAACGAACTAAAGAAGCAGTTGCCCGGCACCGCGTACTTTAATTCGATTCTCGACAAGATCAACACAGAGAGTTCGGTGGCCAACCGTGCCATGATGCCCGACTACCTGGACCCCAAGCGCTTTCCCTGGGTCTTCTTCGCCGACTCCTTCATGTGGCCTTTCAACAACCAGCGCGAGACGGGGCGCAATCCTGACGAAGGGGTGTACATCCCGCTGCAGGAAAAGATGCTACATCGCTGGATGCAGCAGCTGAATGTCAGCAAGCTCCCCGCATCCTTTGCTGACTACCTTAGCTTCATCGATCGCGTTCTGGAGGACAATTCGAAGCGTGGCGGCATCGCCATGAAGTTTGAAGTGGCGTACTTCCGTCCGACAACGTTTAGCGATCCCAGTTCCGCGCAGGCCGAAGACATCTACCAACGCTACATCGCCGGCGGAATCCCGAGCGAAAAGGAATACCGCACGTTTCAGGACTACATTTTCCGCTACCTGATTCAGGAGGGCGGACGTCTGCACCTGCCAGTGCACATTCACACCGCGGTCGGCATTGGCGACTACTTCAACCTGTCGCAGAGCAACATCATGAATCTGGAGAGCGTGCTCCGCGATCCGCGCTACGCCTCGACCACGTTCGTCATGATTCATGGCGGATATCCGCTGGAGCGCGAAGCGATCTGGTTGGCTGCGATGAAGAACGTCTATCTCGATTCATCGTTCGGCGAGCTCGCCCAGTATCCTTCGGCGTTCAAAGACACGTTAAAGATGTGGCTGGAAACTTTCCCCGATAAGATCACGTTCGGCACGGATTGTTTCCCTTACAATCAGGTGTTGGGAGCCGAGGAGAGCTACTGGCTGGGCGCGTACTCCTCGCGAACCGCACTGGCTGCGGCCTTGGCCGAGATGATTTCAGAAGGCGAAATCACCGAGGGCCGCGCATTGGAACTGGCGCACGCTTATCTGCATGACACGGCTGTGAAACTGTACAACGGCCGCGTGCACTGAGGACTTTGAGATGCCAAAGGGATACTGGATCACTTTTTATCGCTCGGTTTCGAATCTGGCGGCTCTGGCGGAATATGCCAAGCTGGCCTCTCCTGCAATCCAGGCCGGAGGAGGCCGATTCATCGTGCGCGGAACGCCCGCTAAGACATACGAAGCTGGCCTCGACCAGCGGACGGTGGTGATCGAATTCGACAGTGTGCAGGCAGCGGTTACCACTTACGAGAGTTCCGGATACCAAGCGGCGTTGAAGAAACTCGACGGAGCTGCTGAACGCGACTTGCGGATCCTGGAAGGAAGTTAAACCGCTGCTGAACCGAACACTGTTGCACAAACATTATGGCAAAATCAAAACCAAAATCGAAATCCACGTCACGCACAAAAGCAAAATCGAAGGCAAAATCCAAGACCGGCGCCAAGCGTACGGCTGCTAAGCCCGCCATTGCTTGCGCCGCGTTGCAATACATCCCCTGGCACACGGTGCCGCTTGAAGACTTGAATCCTCTGTTAAAGCGCCAATTCGTCGTTGGCCAGGAAATCATGCTGGCGCGCGTGCTGCTCGACAAGGGATGCATCGTCCCCGAGCACAGCCATCACAACGAGCAGTTGACCTACATCGTGGAAGGGGCGCTCAAGTTTTATATCGACGGCAAAGAGATCGTAGTGCATGCCGGCGAAGTACTTTGCATCCCGGCAAACATGCCGCATAAGGCCGAGGCGCTGGAGTATACCGTTGATCTCGACGTGTTTACTCCGCCGCGTGCCGACTGGATCAATAAGACCGACCAGTACCTGCGGAAAGAGGAATAGACCCCGGGCATGTCTTTACTCTCTACTTCCGAGCCGGGCGTGGGCAAAACTAACTTTCTTTTCCGCTGCATTGCCTGCGGACATATCGGCGATACGGCCGGACAAGATTTCCGGTGCGCCGGTTGCGGTGACCTGCTCGAAATTACTTATCCTGATTGGCAAGACACTCGCCCTGACGCTGCGCAACTGAAATCGAGATGGCGTGATCGCAAACTCTCAGCAAATTTGGTGGACCTCAGCGGTGTCTGGCGCTTTCGCGATCTGCTTCCGTCTCTTGACGCCGACGAGCAGGTCATTTCGCTGCGGGAGGGGAATACCCCGGTGTACGAACTCACCCGTTGCGCGCGCATCACGGGGGTGCCGCGTCTGTTTGCCAAACATCAGGGCCTGAATCCTACCGGCTCGTTCAAAGACACCGGCATGACTGTGGCGGCAACTTTCGCACGCCGCGCCGGATTCCGCTGGGTCGCTTGCGCTTCGACGGGCAACACTTCGGCGTCGATGGCTGCCTATGCGGCGCGCGGAGGTATGCGCAGCCTGGTGCTGGTTCCCGACGGGAAAATTTCCTGGAGTAAACTTTCGCAAGCTCTCGACTATGGTGCCGTGACGTGTCAGCTGCGCACGGACTTCGACGGGTGCCTGCGCCTGTTACAGGAATTGGTGCGGCGTGCTCCCGTGTATCAATTGAATTCCATCAACCCGTTTCGCCTGGAAGGTCAAAAGACGCTCGCGATTGAACTGCTGGAGCAACTGAATTGGGAGCCGCCGGACCACATTATCGTTCCGGGCGGCAATCTCGGGAACAGTTCTGCCATAGGCAAGGCATTGCTCGAAATGCACGGCCTGGGTCTGATCTCCCGTTTGCCGAAGCTGTCAGTGATTCAGGCCGAAGGCGCAAACGCTTTGGTGCGCACACTCCGTGAGGGGAAAGGCAAACACTTGATCAGTGTTGCTGCCGAAACCAGAGCCACCGCGATCCGCATCGGCAACCCGGCCTCGTGGAAAAAAGCCGCGCACGTTCTCGAGGCAACCGGTGGTGCATGCGAGCAAGTCAGCGAACTCGAGATCGCCCTAGCCAAAGCCGAAATCGGCGCCGAGGGCATTGGATGCGAGCCCGCATCCGCCGTGACTCTCGCGGGCCTGAAGAAGCTGTTAAAGCAAGGCTTCGTGAAGCCGGACGAAACCGTTGTGCTGGTCCTGACCGGGAATCTGCTGAAGGATCCCGACTTCACGATCGAGTTCCATCGCGGCGAGATGTTCCCTGAGAACGCTCAGGAAGACTCCGCTCTCAAAGCCCTTCGCCATCCGCCGATCGTGCTCGAGGCTACGATGGATGCGGTCCTGCGAACGCTGGAACGAGCCGAGCACTCTTAGCCGGACAATGCCATCAAAATCAAGTTCGACCTTTCGCATCACGCTCCCTGCAACTTCGGCCAACCTGGGTCCGGCGTTCGACGCAGCGGCGCTTGCAATGAATTTCTTTATCAAGATCAGCGCCCAGGCTTCCGGCGAGTTCTCGATTGCCGCAAAAGGAAGGGACGAAGAAATCTGCGGCAAAATTGAAAACCATTTGATCTTGGAAACATACCGGGAGGTTCTGGATTCCGCCGGCCGCAAAGTAACGCCCCTAGCGCTGCGCATCGAGAACGACATTCCAATTGGCAAAGGCTGCGGCTCTTCCGCAGCGGCTCGCCTCGGCGGCATTGCGCTCGCGGTGCATTTCGGCCGTTTGCATTGGAATGACGCACGCATTATCGGCGAAGCCTCCCGCCGCGAGCATCATCCTGACAATGCCTCCGCGTGCTGGATGGGCGGTCTGACTGTTGCACGCATGTCAGGAGAATCAGAAGCTCAGGTTGCCGTTATCCGTCCGAAAGGGAAGTGGCCTTTGTTGCTGGCGATCCCCGATCAACCCTTGTCGACTGAGAAAGCCCGCCGCGTCTTGCCGGCTGAATACTCGCGAGCGGATGCGGTTACCAACATCCAGAATTCGATGCTTTTGCTGGCGGCATTCACCCTCGGACGCCCCGACTTTCTCAGCGCGGCACTCGAAGACCGCATCCATCAACCTTATCGCGCGTCGCTCTGCCCGTTGCTTCCCTGCATGCAAGAACTAAAAGGGCAGGCGGGAATTCTTGGAGCCGCCCTCAGCGGTGCCGGTCCCTCAGTGCTGATGTTTCTCGACCCACGCGCTTCACTGACGAAGGCCTACAAGACTACGGCGAGTCAGATTGCGCAGCGGGGTCTGACAGCAGAACTCATTCCCACTTCAATTACACCTCTCGGCGGGAAAATTCGATCCCAGGTCTGAAATGCATCGTCCACGATGCAATTCTCTGGCACAAAGGTGCCATTAACCACTGGAACGTGAGGGAATACGCTGGTGGTTCCTCCCTCGAAACAACTAATTTTGGCCGTCGGTGTTCTAACCTTCGCGAGGTATTTACCCCTTGACCGCGGCAGTTCATGCGCGAAAAGGGAGACAAACAAAGATGAAGCTCAAGGAGCCTCCATCGAAGAAAGGTAATCGCGTGCCGGGGAACGACAAAGTTCGGGCGGAGATTCAAACCTTTCTTGAGGCGTTGGCCTCCTATCCAGAGCGTTTCGCTGCCGATCCTGGCATCACCTTCGAGGAATACTGCAGCCACCTGTTTTTGTCCGTTAACGCTATAGCATCCTCCAGTGAGTCCAGTGTTAATGCGTGTGATCGCTAAATCCCCTGCCCATTTCTTTTTATTGAAGCGGCTGACATCAAGTCTTCAATTCCGGACCGCTCATTGTGAAGGCAGAGTAAATCCGTAACGTTGCAGGACATCTGCGGCCTCTTTCGTCTTGATGTATTGCAAAAACTGCTCAGCCTCTTTCTCATGGCGTGAGTGCGAGACAATCACAAGCCCTTGGGCCAGCGGCGGATAGTAATCCGCCGGGACCTCCCAATACTTGCCCTTGCCTCGCATTGCGGGAGCAATCGCGTGTGCCAGCGCGACAAAGCCGGCTTGCGCGTTGCCCGATTCCACAAACTGCGCCGCCTGCGAGATATTCTCTCCAATGACAAAATGGCTGGACAGCCGATCGTAGAGTCCCGAATGTTTCAATGCCTCAACTGCGGCCCGCCCGTAGGGGGCGTGCTGCGGATTGGCAATCGAAATTTTCTGCACAGAAGGATCCAGCAGAACCTTCATGCCGAGATGCTCCACATCGAGTGGAGAATTCTCAGGAACCCACAGCACGAGTTTTCCGACCGCATACTGGTAGAGGGAGGAGTCCTCGGCGTAGCCAGCTTTAATCAACTGGCGCGGAAAATCCATATCTGCCGAAAAGAAGAGATCGAAGGGAGCTCCGTTCTCAATCTGCTGGGTGAGCGCACCAGATGCGCCGAACGACAGCCGCACTTTCACTCCGGTTGTTTTCTCGAAGCGGTCGCTGATCTCCTGGAGCGCTGAACTGAGGTCCGCCGCCGCAGCTACATTCAAGTCGGCAGGGCTTTTGGTCGTCTGGGTCCAACCAGTTGAAATTAGGAAGGCACAGAACAGCAGAAGCGTGAAAAAGAAATGCTTCATGTCACTCTCCCTCAAACCCAAGTATCGACTCATCCTAGACGAGCCGCTCTGGTTGAGGAAGTTGGTGCCTTTCCCAAACTGGTCCGCGAAGTCATCTTCTTCTGTCTTTTGCATTGATTCACCGTCTTCTCCTTTTCATACTGACTAGTGAGCAAGGCCATCATGCGAACTCGTCGGTTCCTTCGCTCGTTTCAATCGATCGCCCTGTTGCTGGTGAGTGTTTCTGCAGTTCAAGGACAGGGCGCTAAGAAAGTTATCCCACAGACACCCACCTCGGATTTGGATGCCGATCACATCCAAGAACGCAGCGAGTGGTTCTACCGCGGGCGCATCGTGCGCGGCCTGCCTTCCGCAGAGTTGCGTCGCCGTGCCTATCAGGCGAAGCTGCAGTTGCGGGCGAAATGCGCGGCAGCTATCGCCCTGACGAACGGCCAGCTTTCCTTTTCGACGGGATCGTGGACGACGCTCGGCCCGGTGCCGCTTGCTTCTGACGCGAGCGGCAACGGCACGCAGGATTACCATCAAGTCGCGGGCCGCGCAACCGCCGTAGCGATTGATTCCGCCGACCCCTCCGGCAATACGGTCTATGTCGGCGGTGCACAAGGCGGAATCTGGAAGTCTACGAATGCGGCCAGTTCATCCGCGAATAGCGTTACGTGGAATCCGATGAGTGACGATCAGGCCACGCTTTCCATCGGCGCAATCGCGATCCAGCCAGGGAATACAAATCCCGCAAAATCTGTCATTCTCGCCGCCACTGGCGAAGCCAATAATTCGGCCGACTCCTATTTCGGCCTCGGCATTTTGCGCTCCACCGATGCGGGAAATACCTGGTCGCTCATCAGCGCGGCGAATGGCGGTGCGCTTTCGTTTAGTGGTTTGGGCGGAACGCGCATGGCCTTCAGCGTGACCAGCCAGAACACGGTTGTCGCTGCGATGGCAACAAGTTCGGAAGGGCTGGTGGATGGCGCGGTCACTTCGGGCACGACACGCGGACTGTATACGTCGCTCGATGCCGGCCAAACTTGGACCTATGACGCACTCTCGGATCCCGGGGGCGTCACCGACGCGACCTCGGCGACTTCCGTTGTCTACAACGCGAGCGCGGCGCAATTCTTCGCCGCCATCCGCTATCACGGGTTTTATTCCTCTCCTGACGGAGTGCACTGGACTCGCCTCGCCAACCAGCCCGGCGGCAATGTGCTCAGTACAGCTGCCTGTCCGCCGCAGTCCACATCGAACAACTATGAGTGTCCCATCTATCGTGCGGAAATTGCTGTCATTCCGAGCCGCAACGAAATGTATGCCTGGTATGTCTATCTTTCAACAAATGGGCCGGTCGATGGCGGAATCTGGCAGAGCGTGAACGGCGGGGCTTCCTGGACTTCGATCTCCGAAAGCGGGATCACCAACTGCGGCGACAGCGACGGCTGTGGTGTGCAGCAGGGCGCCTACAATCTTGAGCTGCTGGCTGTCCCCAACGGTGCGGCCACCGACCTCTACGTCGGAGCCGTCAATCTTTACAAGTGTGAAATTAGTTCTTTGAATCCCACCTGCGTGTCAGCACCGTTCATGAACCTCACGCACGTTTACGGATGCGTGCCCATTTCCGCGCCCGCCCACGTACATCCGGACCAGCATTCGCTGGCCTACATAATTCCGACTTCCGGTGGCGATTCGGGCAACGAGCTTCTGTACTTCGCCAACGATGGCGGAATCTACCGCGCGTTGAATGGCTTCTCCGGCCTCAACACAGGCGCGTGTTCAGGTGTCAATCAGTTCGACGATCTCAATGAGAATCTCGGTTCGATGACGCAGTTCGTCAGCTTCTCGCAGCATCCATCCGATCCCGACACGCTGCTCGGCGGGACGCAGGATAACGGTTCTCCCGCAACCGGAGAAGCCACCATAAGTGCGGGCTGGGGGAATCTGTTGGGCGGTGACGGAGGCTACAACCTGATTGACCCGCTTGTGCCGTCGAACTTTTACGCCTCTAATCCCGATATTCCGCCAGCTGGACTGGGCATTCAGCTCTGTTCCAGCGGGGTGAGCTGCACAGACAGCGGTTTCAGTTTCGTGGTCACAAGTAGCACCCTTGGCGGCGATGATGGCGCATTTTATTTTCCTTATAGCTTTGATCCGGCTCCCACCACGGCCATGCTTGTGGGTACGTGCCGCGTTTGGCGCGGGCCGCGCACCGGTGGTCTTTACACGGCGCTGAGCCCCAACTTTGACACACTCGGCTCAGGAAGTTGCTCGGGCAGCGAAGTGAACCAGGTACGCGCAATGGCCGCGGCTGGTATGCCTGACAGCAATGGATCGAGTATTATCTACGCCACGACAAGCGGTCTAGGACCCAACGACGGATCGCTTTCCACGCCGAGCGGAGGACAAGTCTGGGTCACTACTGATGCTTCCTCTGGAATTTCTTCGTTCGCGGATGTCACGAATAACGGTCCCCAAGGCAGCATCAATTCGAACCAGTTTCCTGTTTCCGATGTGGCGACCGACTCGTCCGATGCGACGGGAAAGACGGCCTATGTCACGGTCATGGGTTTTACCGGTGGCCCTGGACATGTCTGGAAAACGACGAATGCCGGCACCTCCTGGATTGATTTCACAGCTAATCTCCCGGATTCTCCGGCGAACGCCGTTGTCGTGTATCCAGGGATGTCGCAAGTCTTTGTCGCGACGGACGTCGGGGTTTTTGGCAGTCCTACTTCGGCGCCGATTTGGACAGAGCTTGGGCCCAATCCGACCACGAACCAGCCAGGATTCCTTCCTAATGTTGCCGTGACTGCTCTGGGTGTTTTTAACTACGGCGGCCAGCAATTACTGCGAGCATCCACCTACGGCCGTGGAATCTGGCAATTTAACCTGGTGGTCACCCCGACCTTCAATCTATCCATTTCGAATTCGCCGCTCACGGTGTTCGCCGGACAAACAGCGACGTTTGATGGCACAGCCACCGCGCTTAACGGATACGCCAGTTCCGTAACGCTAAGCTGCGCGACTGGAACTACAAAGTCACCCAGCACATGTAGCCCATCTCCGAATCCGCTGACGCCCACAAACAAAACACCATTTACCGTGACTGTGGGGGGCGCGTCCGGGGACTACAGTTTCAACATTCAGGCCGTCGGCTCCGACACCAATCATGTGACCCAAGCTCGACCCGTGGTTTTGCATCTGGTCAGTTTCGGCATGACATCGCCGTCCCCCTCGAGCGTCACCGTGCCGCGAGGGACGACATCTTCTCCCGTCACCTTTCAAGTCACGGCTGCGGGATCATTCAACCAGGCAGTAACCGTTTCCTGTACTTCCGAAATCGCGGGGGCAACATGCAACCTGACTCCAGGGTCGACCGTCTATCCCGCCGCGGGCAGTCCGGTAAACATGACAGCGAGCGTTGTCGTTCCTGATGGAACAGCCCCGGGCAGCTACCCCGTCACGATTCAGGCCATGACATCTGGATCGTCTTCTCCACTCACATCCACATTTACGCTGGTCGTGACCTCAAACCCTGATTTCATTCTCAGGGAGCCAACCGCATTTCCTGAAGTAAATGCCGGCAGCACAGGTACCACGGGAACTATCTCGATTGCCTCGCAAGATGGCTTCGCCGGAACCGTAACGCTGAGTTGTCCTGCGACGTATGGGGCCGGCAGTTGCAGCATCAGTCCTACGTCGGTTAATTCCTTTCCCGCAACTGCAACGCTTACGATCAATGGTATGAGCTTCACAGCCGGCGCTTATTCAATTTCTATCACTGGGACATCGGGCTCCGTGGTTCACTCGCTCTCGGTTCCATTCAACGTGGGTGACTATGCGATCAGCGGTACCCGGACTTTGACAGGGGTCCCTGGAGGCCAAGCCGCCGCCAAGCTGACCCTCACTTCCAGCTATTCCTACAGCGGCAGCATCAATACCACCTGCGATGCCAGCGCGCTTGCCGGGGCCATGTGTGTCTTCAGTCCCTCGAATCCACTGATACTCGCGAGTGGCGGCACAGTCAATTTCTCTGCCCTCGTCAACATTCCCAACAGTGCAACTCCGGGCACATTCAATATCAAAATCAACACGCAGGACACGAGCGGCGCTCCCATCCACTCCACGAGTATCGCGCTGACACTGGCCCAAGATTTTATTGTGTCCTCTTCGACAGCGAGCCAGACCGTCACCGCCGGTCAAACCTCCGGCCCCTACGCCCTGACCATTCAGCCCGTGGGGTCGTCTTTTACGGGGGCCGTGACTCTTTCGTGCACCTCCGGTCTCCCCGCCCATGCGCAGTGTACATTTAATCCTTCGACGGCGGTTACGCCGGGTAATTCGGCGGTGAATGTCGTGATGAGTATTTCAACGGCTAGTACGAAAAAAGCAAATTCGCATTCGCGGGGAGCTCCCCGTGCGCATCTGTTCGCGCTTTGGTTGCTACTGCCCGGTCTAATCATCGGTAGAGCGGCTTCGGCCAATTACCACCCCAAGCTGGGTTCGTCCACTTTTTACACGTTTGCACTCCTGCTAATTCTGTCTTCGTTGTTGTCGTGCGCTGGGGTCAGTAGCAGCGGCGGCGGTGGGACCACCACCACGCCAACTGGAACTCCAGTGACATATCTCGTTACGGTGACGGGCAGTTCCCCGGGAACATCCCCCGACCCAGGGCAAAGCACAATAGTGACTCTGGTCGTAGACTAATAAGTCGCAAAATCCTTGAATGTCTAGGGCGCCCGTTCCTTATCGACGCAGGCCATGACCGATTCTAGTTACGACGTAATCGTCATCGGAGGCGGAGTTGTAGGACTCGGCGTCGCGGTTGAAATCAGTCGCCGTTCTCCACGCCGGCGACTTCTGCTGCTCGAAAAAGAAGATAGCGTTGCCCGTCACCAGAGCGGACACAACAGCGGCGTGATTCACTCTGGCGTCTACTACAAGCCGGGCTCTCTGAAAGCCCGATTGTGCGTTGCCGGAGCCGCGGCGATGGTCGAATTCTGCCGCGAACACAGCATTCCACATAACATCTGCGGGAAGATCATCGTCGCTACCGTCAAAGAAGAATTGCCAAGACTGGAAGACTTGCGCGCGCGCGGCGAAGCCAATGGACTGACTGGCCTTCGGATCGTCGGACCGGAAGAGTTACGTGAGATCGAACCCAATGCGGCAGGATTGCGCGCCCTTGTAGTGCCTTCGACAGGTGTTACTGACTATGCGCTGGTGTGCAAGAAATATGCTGAGTTGATCGCCGCGAATGGAGGCACGGTACTCACATCTGCCGGGGCGCGTGGCATCCGGCGTTCCGCCAACGAAATTGTTGTGGAAACTGTGAAAGGCGCGTTCTCGGCCACTGCACTCATCAATTGTGCCGGCCTCTACAGCGACCGCATCAGTCGGATGGCGGGCGACGATCCGGGCGTGATGATCGTACCATTTCGCGGAGAATACTACGATGTAATCCCGGAGCGGGCCTCGCTGGTGCGAGCCCTGATCTATCCGGTGCCCGATCCCCGTTTTCCGTTCCTGGGCGTGCACTTTACGCGCCGCGTAACAGGCAGGGTCGATGCCGGGCCAAACGCGGTGCTCGCGTTCGCCCGCGAAGGCTACCGGCACCGCGACATCAACGCGCGAGATCTGGCGTCATCCCTGGCTTTTGGTGGATTTTGGCGCATGGCCCGTCAGCACTGGCGTAGTGGTCTGGGCGAATGGTATCGCTCGCTTTCGAAGCCTGCATTCGTTCGAGCCTTGCAGCGTCTGCTTCCGCAAATCAGCGCTAGCGATCTGACTCCTGGAGGATCCGGTG
>Ga0102924_1003929_pt1 | contig 15289 bp, 11 predicted proteins | sample PaiPotPPM11metaG_FD_80116 | JGI IMG/M metagenome (GOLD analysis project Ga0102924, IMG submission 80116) | Iron sulfur acid spring bacterial and archeal communities from Banff, Canada, to study Microbial Dark Matter (Phase II) - Paint Pots PPM... ... | reverse complement strand
TTCTTAAAGGGTTTGCCGGAGCGCTATTCTCCGCAACCGGGCATGCATCAAGGTATGCGTGCCTCTCTCTACATTAAAGATGATGATTATCGCTACTCCTTTCTTTTTGGCAACTTTGTTACGCTGACAAATCTGAAAGAACTGGATTGGCAGCGCTTAGACGAACAGAAGCTGACGCCGCTCTATGTCTCTGTACACGTGACTGATCCTGATCTTCGCCGTAAACTGGTCATTGGTCCACGTGCTGGTGAGATCATCGAGCATATCCAGCGACTGGGTAGCATGGGCATTAATTGTCATACACAGCTTGTACTGATGCCCGGTATTAACGACGGACCCTGGCTGGAACGCAGTATTCGTGATCTGCTGGCTCTGCGTCCAATTGTCGAGTCCATCTCTGCGGTTCCGGTTGGCCTGACAAAGTATAATAACATGATTGAAAACGAAGGCCTGCCCCCGTTGCGTGCGTATACTGTCGACGAGGCCAATGCGGTCATCGACCTGGTAGAGGGTTTTCAGCGTGAACTTGCCGCTGAAGATCCCGATGGGCTCCCTTTTGTGTACCTCTCGGATGAGTGGTACTACATTACTAATCGCGAGTTTCCACCGGCTCAGCACTATGGTTTCTACTCCCAGATTGAGAATGGCGTTGGCATGACCCGCTTCCTGATCGATCAATGGGCCAAGACAAAACGCCGCTTGCCTGCCAGCATGCCTGAGAAGCAGCGTGTAACCCTGGTCACTGGTACCATGGCGGTCCCTATTCTGGAGGGTCTGGCTGCCGACCTGCGTAAGATCGAGAACCTGGATGTGCAGGTCTTGCCGGTGATCAATCAGTTCTTCGGTGACAACGTCACTGTCGCTGGTCTGCTCTGTGGTCAGGACGTCCTGGCTGCTCTGCAAGATCGTGCCAGCGCTGCTGACCTGATCTTACTGTCGCGTGTCATGCTGGACAACGAAGGCGTACGCTTCCTCGATGACATGACCGTTGAAGAGTTCAAAGAGCGTCTCGCTCCTGCGCGTGTTGAGTTTGTACGCAATGCCCAGGAGACCATCGAGGCTGTCCGTTCAATCGCAGGTATCGGTCGTGGCAATGACCGCCGACTTGTCCGCGTGCAATCTCGCCTCTAAGATCTTATTCCGAAAACCAACGCGACTGGCGTCGCTAGTGCTCGCACACGCAAGTTTTCGGATCAGTAGTAAGTTGACCTGATTGGGAGAGCATCGTGTGTGAATATAAATTATATAAATTTGCTATAATTTAATTTAATATATTCACGCTATCTGCTCTCCCGCTCAATGGCTTGCGCCTCGTATTACCTTTTCCTGTACCTATCTTAGCTACTTAGATAGTACCCTTTGTGTTTTTGAGATCGGGTCGCACCATGCGAATGATCTGCCATGCGCTTGGTACCAGAGCGGCTGCAATGACAACTTTTAGCAGGTCGCCTGGGATAAAGGGCAAGATCCCTTCGACAAACGACTGTGCTACAGTAAGGTGCAGTAAGATGCCCAACCATGTTGCGCCAAGTGCATAGAAGATAATCGTCCCTGGCAGCATCGCCAGTAATGATGTCAGATAGCTACGATCCAATCCACGTTCACAGAGCAGTCCTACGACGAACGCTGCAATTGGACAGGCCCACAGATAGCCAGCATCCGTACCGATCAAATGAATAAAGCCACCATGTGCTTGTGCAAATACAGGTAGACCTGCCGCTCCCTCTGCCAGATAGAGCAGCATTGCCAATCCACCACGTTTACTGCCTAATGCAGCACCTGTAAGCAGCACAGCCAATGTCTGTAATGTAATCGGCACCGGTGTAAATGGTAGTGGAATAGCTGCCTGTGCACTCAATGCCACCACAATACTGAAGCCGATGACGAGAATGCCATCGCGTACTAACTGCTGACTGCGCCCGGTGCGCGCTGGTAAGACATAGTCTGCTAGTGTTGTGCCTGGAGCAATTGCCATGAGAAATACTCCTTCCCTGAAGTCAAATGTTCATATGTAAATGTGCCCATAGGGCTAGAAGTATTATAACATCATGCTTACCTTATATTGCCTCGCGCACAGTTTCTGTCGCTTGCTCGTTCGTCTGCTCATGTATTGCGACACAACCCTATTGTGCGAGCAACACCTCTGCGCTATCATTGCTGGTATTATTGACCAGGCGTGAGACCGGACGGACCTTCATCTTAGAGTATCTGTAGGGCTGCAAGAGCTGTTGTAAGGCAGCAGTATCGTGATTTTGTGGAGCCAACCATTCCTCACGTGCAGCGGAGGGTATGATAACCGGCATACGGTTATGGATCGATGCCATAACTTCGTTGGGATCGGTAGTGATGATCGTACATGTCTGTAGTGCTTCGCCAGCGGGATTGTGCCAGGTATCCCAGAGTCCAGCAAAGGTAAACGGCTCATCATCTTCGAGGGTGATATACATGGGAGTCTTCTGTTTGCTCCCTGGCTCACTCTTCCACTCATAGAAGCCATCCGCGATGACCAGGCAGCGCTTACTATTCAGGAGTCGCTTAAAACTTGGTTTCTCGGCCAGTGACTCGGCGCGTGCATTGATCATACGATTACCAATACTCTCATCCTTCGCCCAGGCTGGAATCAGTCCCCAGCGCAGTAGCGCGAGATGGGTAGGAGCCGTATCCTTTTCACGGATGAGCGTGAGTATATTCTGAGATGGTGCCACATTGTAGCGTGGCTGAACTTTGAGTGCATCCGGGACAGGTACATCAAATGCCCTGGCAATGCTGCCAATATCGCGTATCAGCGTAAAACGCCCACACATCTGTCTGCTCCTTTTTTTCTGCTAGATCGTCAAACTGATGAACGCATAGAATAATCTTCTTTTTCATCACGCCAAAAGCGGTCATTACGGTTCCAAATACTAGCGGAAAATCGTATATAACCGTCATAAACTGATAAGTTGTGTCATAGTTGTTCTTATTGCCCCTCCCAAAGTGTTCCAATTTCGGGCAAAGTTAGTTAATATTACTTACAGATATATCAGATATATCATCTGTAGCAACGTTATCAGGAAAGGAAGCACACAGCTATGGCCGGCAGTGAAGTAGCGCAATTGCGTGTACGGATAGCCGAGGAACTCACAGCGATGCGTCAGGGCTTAACGGGATTGGCGTGTGGCACCGCGAAACACGAATTCATTGCTCACAAATATAATGCCCTTGGTGACTATCAAGATCAACTGGAAGATCTTGTAGGAGTACAACAAGCCGAGGGTATCATGGTTAAACTCTATCAAGAAGTAGTAGGGTAACTGCTTTGCAGAGAGCAGTCAAAACCATTATAAGATAAAATGCGTTACCTATTCATGTCGCCCCTGACATGAATAGTGAACCTTTTTATGTATAGATAGTTACTTGCATATAATTGAATTGAATAAAGGTGAGCTCTGGATCGTCATTGGTGAGCGACTTTAAAGAAACAAACTGCTGTTCTCATGTATACCTGTACCCTCAATGTAGCCCTCGTCACCGGCATGCGTCACGCGTATCTCAGGTTCGTATTTATTCCTCTTCTGTTCATCTTCTAGCTGTTCAAGGGATTTGCCTGATACTGGCTACGTTTGTATATCTAGTAACGTGATTATGATGACGGTAAGCGTGAGCATCTATAGGTGACGAGTTGTAAGTGCTCTAGTATATGTGATTATACTTTAAAGAAGAGGTCACGTTATCAAGCTTTTGCGAGGAGTGTAAAGGAAGATGGATACATAATGAAGCACATCGATGAGTTCAGAATAAACAAATTTCGCGGCTTGCGCAATCTCACAATAGAAGAGCTTGGTCAGGTTAACCTCTTTGTTGGCGATAATAATTCTGGCAAGACGAGTGTTTTAGAGGCATTTTCGCTTTTTTGTGATCCCTTAAGTTGGCGTAAGTGGAATGATATCAGTTCACATCGCGAGGTTCTTTCCTCCTTTCGTTCTTCGATCCGCGATCGCATTACATGGCTTTTTGGGCAACCGACCGAACTTGATAAGAATGAGAGCGAAAAAAGTCCACTTTTACTTTCAGCATCTGGTAGCACGTATATAAAGGAAGTTTCTGCTACATATGATATATCTCATGAAATCATAAGCACAGAAATTTCAGAAAGATTAAACCCGCGTTACATAGAGAATGTTGAGGATAAAGCGGAGGAAGAGACTGAAAGCATTAGGGTTCATGTCTCGGTCGCGACAGATCCAGCGCAATCTCTATTTGAGGAAGATGCAAAAAAAGATGTTGATCTGAATTTTAACGATATCGCATATTTAAACCGAGAAATAAAAAGGAAAGCAGTAATAACGCTTTCAGCTCAAATGGTTAACCCCTATACGCATCGAACAAGTAGTTTATCATCAAGGTTGTGGAGCGAAGTTGTTGAAGCGAATTTGAAAGAGGAGACTATTCAATTGCTACGGCATTTTGATCCAGAGATTCTTGATGTTGATTTTATATCTCCAACTGAGCGTAGACAGTTTATCTCTGTTAAACATAAAAGTTTAGGCCGTGCTCCCCTCTACACGTTTGGGGATGGTTTGCGGCGTGTATTTACATTGGCAACTACTATACCTAGGGTCAGAGGTGGTTTTTTGCTGATTGATGAGTTAGAGACAGCTATTCACACTAGAGCTCTGGAGCGCACCTTTGAATGGCTTGTGAAGGCTTGTATTGCTAACGATGTACAACTTCTTGCCACCACTCATAGCCTCGAAGCTTTAGATGCTATATTGGAAGTTTCAAAAGAGAGAGCTGATATTGTCGTGTATCGGCTTCAGCAAGGAGCAGAGAAAACAATAGCGAAAAGGTTTGATAAAGAAACTGCTTTGCGACTACGGGAAGAGTTAGGAATGGAGTTACGCTAGTGGATTACTGCTTGCTAGCTGTTGAAGGACCACATGATCAAGCTGCAATAGCAAAGTTACTTGAAATCTCTGGCTTCAAAAAGTTTAAAGGCGACTCTAATCAATTAGATCCTTTTTGGAATGGTTTTATCCCCATATACCCTAAGAATGGCGATCTATATAAGCGTATGGATATGCCATCAGTCCTTACTTCGACAACGCAATCGGTTGCAATTTATGTCGGAGGGGGTAGTGATTTACCGAAAAATATAAATTCAATTCTGTATAATTACGAACAATATGCAAAAGATATTAAGGCTTTTGGGCTAATTATAGATGCAGATTTAAAAAAACCAAAACAGCTTGCCGTAGAGAAAGCATTGGCATTACACTCTGTATTGCCAATGCTTTCCGATGAGCCAGGAGTTATTACAGGTGGATCTCCTCGGACTGGTATCTATATTCTTCCGGACAATAAAAGAGCAGGTGTTTTGGATTCTATGCTCCTTGAATGTGCATCGGTTGTTTACCCTCATCACAAAGAGGGTGCAGAAAAGTTTTTAGACAGTCTAGCGCATGTCCATAATTTGCGTTCTTTCAAAAAAGAAAAAGCATTAGTCGCAAGCATTGTAAGTATTCTTAGACCAGGTATGGCAAACACGTCCAGTATAGCGCAGGATGGCTGGATAAGTAGGCAAACAATAGATACTGTAAAGGATGTAGCATTATTGTATAGTTTTCTTAAGTCCCTTATAGGTTTTGATTGAGAGATCATACTTCTTTGTGGTCGTGGAGTACGGAGGGGGCAGAGAGTAGATTGATATATCTACATAAAATAAAAAGGTCTCAGAGTACACTTCATACCATGAGGCCTTTTCTTGTTGAGAGAGCCGGTGGAGGGATTTGAACCCCCGGCCAGCTGTTTACAAAACAGCTGCTCTACCCCTGAGCTACACCGGCTTGTTGTGTCGTCGTTCGTGACTACGAGGGGGATTATACATCTCTTGCTTTCCGTTGTCAAGCTATTTTCAGGCTGAATTTATATGGATTTTTACTGAGTATTGAAACCTGCTAATTTAAGCAAACTTATATGTCGTGAGTGAATATTAATTCAAAATTAATCAAATAGCGGGGAATGCGCGAAACTGACTATTTGCCTGGGACGTGCCACTGGTATATATTCGTGAGGACCGTTTGGTTGATAGTGATGGTGATGGAGGATTGGTTTATGCAGCAGTTACAAGAACAACATTACGTAGGACGACGTTCAATGGATAAGACAATTCTGGTGGTTGAAGATGATGATAGTATCGGTACTTTTCTGGTCGAGGCTCTTTCGCAAGAGACTTCGTATCAAGCTGTACTGGTGACAGATCCAATGCAAGCATTACACACAATGCAGCATATAAAGCCGTGTTTGATGATTACTGATTATTGTTTGCCGGTGATGGATGGGATTGAGTTCTATGATCGAGTCCAATCTCTGCCCGCTACTTCTGGCATACCAACTATTCTTATGAGTGCTTATATGCCGGAGGCTGAAGTGCAGAAGCGACAATTGATGAGTCTGCACAAACCTTTTGAGCTGGACGATCTATTCGATGCCGTCGATAGATTGCTGGAGGACTCATAGCCGTGAGCGTGCGAAGGTCCCGCACTGCTCACTATTGTTCTACCCTGACAATTTCTACACAACAGAGAGTCGTGAGAGCATAGAAGCTGATTCTACTGGCATCAGCCTTGACTCTACCGCGACTCTCTGTTTTTGTGTTGCAACATATTTCTAGCCACGAGTGTCACATTTCTGCATGCCTATGGATATTAGCGTCGCTCCAGGTAGATCTCATCCAGATGTTTGAGTTGGTCCGCTATCTGGTCGGCGAGGACGGCTCCGGTGCTGTCCCAGTAAAGTAGGAAGTAGAGGCTGCGCAGGAAATTTTTACTGTTGGTGACGCGAGTCCAGGATATGACGTCGGTTTCTCGCGTAGGTGTGCAGGTTTCAAGCCAGCTTTCAATAAAGTCTTCGTTGACCTGATGCCCCAGGATAATATGGTAGGGGACCTTGGCCAGCCGGATATCTTCTTCGTTATACAATGCCCTTGGCAAGCTTGCCAGTTTGCTGATCTGTTGCATGATCTCCTTGCGGTCGCTCTCTACCATATGAGGATGTTGCGCACATTCATCCAGGGCGTCTGAGAGATGTGCCAGGGCATGTGCCCAGCCCTTCCCCTCGATATAGCCGCGCCAGTCCTTCTCCTGTTCTGCGTATTGTAAGAGTCTGCGTTTTGTGTTCTGGATGGTTGTCTCGTCAAAGGCAGGGTTGCGCTCGTCATTGAAGAGGAGTGCGGCGATAATCAGATTGGAGAAGCTACGCATAAATATTGCGTCTGTCGCTGTGCTCCCCAGCCGATAGAAGAGATGCTGGTCGTCCAGTACTGTCTCGAGTAGATTGCCGAGTTGCTTCTGACTGAGGAGCTGCTTGTCGATAATCCCGCGTGCTAATATCATATAACTGAGATCGTCACGCAGCTCGCTGTCCGTCGAGCCAAAATTAGGAAGTAACGCTTGTGCGAAGGTATAGGCATCAATATCAGAGGGCAATTCAAAATTGTTGTCTATGATTGAAAGCAAAAACTCTTTATCAGTTGCTTGTGTGCGCAATTCATCTTGCATTGTATTACTCCTTTATATGGCCTGCTATAGCACGAAATCCTTTAAGATGCGCATAAAGGTATGTGCTAGCATATTACTTCATTTCTGTAATTTGCTATGCTTTTCTCTTTATAGCGCTTCAGTATGTGTGGTGATACAACGCTCGTCTATTTCATTATGATCATTGTTCCGAATACGGATGCTTTTAGTCGTGTTGGTGTTCGGATGGCGACTGTGTTGGTAATGAGCGTCGGTGCCAGTCAGTTAACTGTTGATAGGCATTGGCGATACGCAGGACAGTTGCTTCTTCAAAGAGGCGACCGGCTATCTGCAAGCCAATGGGGAGCCCCTCGCTACTAAAACCGCAGGGTAATGAGATGGCTGGTAGGCCTGTGAGATTGAAGGGCATAGTGAGCCGTAGATAGGCGGTGGTCGCCTCTTCGCGTATTCCTTCTATGACAATCTCTTGTCCAGCCTGTTCGGCAGGGATGGCCGGTACCGGTATAGTAGGCAGTACGAAGGCGTTCACTCTCTGGAGGAGGCTACGCAGGGTCCCTGAGAGAATACGGCGATCGTGCAAGGCCTTGAGATAGTCGATAGCAGGAATCTGTTCCCCTTCTTGTAAACGTGTTCTGACCAGATCGCCATAGAGCTCACTACGTTCTGGATACCAGTGCTGCTGGCGATGGGCCAGAGCTGCTTCCGGTTTCTGAATGGTCCGGTAGAGCTCCATGGTCGGTCGGGGTAGTTCGATGTTGACGATCTCAGCCCCTTCTTCTTCTAATACGTGCAAGGAGGCTTTCCAGACCTGACGGACTTCCGGGTCCAGGGGCCCAAGAAAGTCTTCTTGTGGAACTCCAAGTTTTAATCCCTGCAATGAGAGGGGTCCCTGTCCCTCGACGCCGCCGATTAAGCCGGCTGTGGTGCGTTCGGTCGCGCTCGATGGACCAGCGACGCTATTGGGGTCCCGCGGATCGTATTTTGCGATGGCGTCAAAGATAATGGCACAATCTTCTGCGTTTCTGCCCATAGGGCCGACATGGTCTAGCGACCAGCTGAGGGGGATGACTCCATAACAGCTGACACGTCCATAGGTTGGTTTGAGGCCAGTAATGCCACAGCAAGCGGCTGGAATACGTATGGAGCCGCCGGTGTCGGTCCCAATCGCGCCCAGACTCATGCCTGCGGCGATTGCTGCCGCTGAGCCGCCGCTGGAGCCACCCGTTGTTTTGCTATGATCCCATGGATTGCGCGTTGGGGGCGAGTAGGGTCCATAAGCGAACTCGAACAGGTTCGTTTTGCCGACGATGATTGCTCCACTCTTGCGTAGCTGTTCGATGACCGCCGCATCTTCCTGCGATATGTGGTTGGCTAATACCTGTGAGCCTGCGGTTGTGCGTACCCCTTTGACAGCTATCAGATCTTTGATAGCGATTGGTATGCCATGGAGTGGACTGCGATAGAGACCTGTGCGTAGCTCTTTCTCTGCCTGCTCGGCGTCTCTCATTGCCTGTTCGCGTGTTACTGTTGTAAAGGCGTTGATTACTTGATCATCCTGTTCAATTTGCTCAAAGGTCTCTAGTAGTAACTCGGTCGGTGTGACGATACCTGAGCGCAGATCTTCTGCTGCCTCGCGTATCGATGAGTATTGCAGTTTGTTTTGCATGTCACCAGCCCCCTCTATCAATTTTTATGAGTATTACTGTATACGTCAGCTCTCTATCAGGTTCTATGAGTATTTACTGTATACATCTATACGCGTGATTATTGAAACGACAATAGCCACTATTGTTTGACTCCATTGTATCATCCACACTGTGCATGTTAGCGGTCCCTATGCCAATAAAGTAGGCGGCTATCGGGACCCTTAGGGTGTTATAGAGCAGAAACAAGAATGAGCAGAAACAAGAATCCCCCTGTCGCTGTAACGACGGAGGGATTCTTCACACTCCATGCAAGAGCATGGTGCCAGCGGCTAAGCTAGATGCTGGCTTCTGTCTTTGTGCGCTGTTGTTGCCACATCTTCCAGTAGAGGCCCTCTTTCTGGAGCAGGTCGGTGTGTGTGCCACGTTCGGCAACGCGACCTTCACGTAGGACGAGAATCTCGTTAACCGTCTCCATGGCGACGAGGCGATGGGTGACGAGGAAGGTTGTACGTCCATTGCGCAGGGCGTTGATCGCGTCCATGATTGCTCGCTCTGTGATGGCGTCGAGATTGACGGTGGGCTCATCCAGAATCAAGATGGGCGTGTCTTTAAGAAATGCGCGGGCGATTGCTACTCGTTGTCGTTCACCTCCGCTCAGGCGTAGTCCCTGCTCGCCTACGTGTGTATCGTAGCCGCGGGGCAGTGTCTGTACGAAGTCGTGGAGTTGTGCCTGTTTGGCAGCGGCGATCATCTCTTCTTCACTGGCATCCGAGCGTGCAAGCATCAGATTCTCGCGAATACTGGTATTGAAGAGATGGGTATCTTGCTCGACGACACTCAGATGGGTGTACAGATCGTCCTGCTGATACGCTTTGAGTGGATAGCCGCCGAGTTTGATCTCTCCCTGCTGATAGTCCCAGAAACGCAGCAGGAGTTGTGCTAGTGTGGATTTGCCCGAACCACTAGGGCCAACGATCGCCAGGCACTGGTTTGCTGGCAGGGTGAAGGTGACATCTTGCAGGACATCAGGTTCGTCTTCGTTATAGCGGAAGGTGAGATGCTCAACCTGGATGCTCTGGTCCTGTGGCTCCGGTGAAGGGGTGTCAGGGTTTGTAACGGCTGGCTGTGCATCGACGATCTCAAAGAGTCGACGCGCCGATTCCAGGTTACCACTCAGTTGCTGAAACGCGTTTGGTAGCGGCATCACGGCCTCAAAGGCGCTTAATGCTGCCAGGACCAGTACTGCGAGCAGGGTGCCGTTGAGTCTGTGCTCGTAGACCAGTGGGATTGCGCTGAACAAGAGCACCCAGGCGGTGCCGTTCATGAGCAGATTCGTGATGCTACCTTCAAGACCGCTGACGTAGGCGGTCATCATCTGCAGGACTTTGGTGCGTTTGTTGAGCACCGCAATCTGTTGGGCCTGACGCTCCTCCTGACCAAAGGCCACGAGGTCTGCGATCCCCTGTACGCTATCGACCAGCATTGTCTGCAATTCGGCCCTGGTTGTGACCATCTCGCGGCCTGAACGCTTGCCCAGCAGGTGTGCAAATAGCGGTACGATAATAGCTGAGATGATAAAGGAGACGATATAGATCAAGGCAAAGATACCGCCAAAAGCTCCGAAGAAGATCCACATGCAGATACCGATGATCAGTGCGACGGCCGGTGGGGCCAGAACACGCAGATAAAACTGCTGTAACTCATCGATATCGGAGATGGCGCGCCGCAGGATATCACCACTACGTAGCTCGCTGATCTCGCCGTGCTTATATTGCAGCAGACGGGCCGGGATCAATGGTTCCAGTGCGTTATAGAACCAGACACGCAGATTGGCGAGCAGCTTGAACGTGGCTGTATGCGAGACCAGACGCTCTAAATAGCGAAAGATACCGCGTGCAATACCAAAGAAGCGGACGCCGACGATTGCGACCTGCAGGACAGCGACCGAGGGATGAAGCGCAGCCATTGAGATCAGGTAGGCTGAGGTCGTGAGCAGTCCGACGCTACTCAGAATGGTGAAGCTACCCAACAGCGCAGCCAGCGCCATCGTGCCACCGACTGGCGCGGCTAGCTTCACCAGGCGTTGAAATGTTGTACTCATATGCTTGCCTCTTCTTCCCCGTAGGCTTTTACCAGTTCCTGATAGATAGGCGATTGCGTCAGCAGCGTTTGATGGGTGCCGCTAGCGATGACCTGTCCTGCTTGCATCACAAGGATCTGATCCGCATTACTGATGGTATTCAGGCGGTGCGCAACGATCAGGACGATACGCTCATGTGCTAGCGCATTGATTGTCTTGAGGATCTGCGACTCGCTCTCAGCATCAAGCGTCGAGGTCGCCTCATCCAGGACCAGGATCGGAGCTTTCTTGAGCAGTGCACGGGCCAGACTCAAGCGCTGTAACTGTCCACCGCTCAGACGTGTACCACGTTCGCCGATGACGGTCTCATAGCCACGTGGGAGCGTCTGAATAAAGGTGTGCAGGTCTGCCTGTCTGGCAGCATCCTCGACCTCCTGTTGACTGGCCTCTGGACGTCCCAGGCGAATATTATCGGCGAGCGTCGTATTGAAAAGGTAGGGTCGCTGTGGTTGCCAGGCGACGAGCGTGCGCCAGTCCTGAGCAGAGAAGTTCTGGATCGGGATACCATCGACCGTCAGCGTCCCGCTATCCGGTTCGATAAAGCGTAGCAGCAGATTGGCGATCGTACTCTTGCCCGCTCCGCTCTTACCGATCAGTGCGATCTTCTGTCCGCGCCGTAGCTCAAATGAGACACCATTCAGGGCCGCTTGCTGTGTGGGCGCTGTAGGTGCTGTGGCTGCTTCTGCCTGTGCTGCGTTTGTGTTCTGCTGCTTCGTCTGCTGGGGCAGTGATTGGATGGGCGCTGGACCTTCACGTGAGGTCACGAGTTCGTCTTCCCCTGCCTGCACCATCACGCCTGCGATCTTACGTCCCTGTGAAGTTGTACTGAGCTCTTTGTTGTCGATATCCGGGTACGTATAGTGGATATCGTGGAGGGCTACGCTTTGTGGCGTGTGCGGTAGGGTCTGCAGTAGGGTCTGTTGTGTTCCTTCCTCTGTAGTCGCCTGGTGCGGGGCAGTCGTCTCCAGAATATCGAAGATGCGTTGTGCTCCGGCCGCACTCTCCATACTATTATGGAACTGCGTGCCCAGGTTACGTAGAGGCATATAGAACTCTGGTGTGACTAGCAGGACGAAGAAGGCCTGCTCAAAGGGGATCTGCCCATACAGTAAGCGCAGGCCGATCTCGACGGCGATAATGGCGTTACTGATCGTCGCACCGAGCTCCATAACGAGTGCCGAAAGGAAGGCTACCCGTAGTACCGACATCGTTGCATCGCCAAAGTGATCGCTGATCTGACGGATCGTCGTACGCTGGCGTGCCGTGCGCCCGAATAGCTTGAGCGTCGTCATCCCTTGCAAGACATCCAGAAAGTGGGCACTTAACGTGCTGAGCTGATGCCAGCGGCGCTCAGTCATCGCGTTAGCCCGCTTGCCAATCAGGATCATAAAGATCGGGAGCAGAGGGAACGTGATCAGCAGGACGATGCCAGAGAGGGGATCGATTGAGAAGACGACGACCAGGAGCACGAGCGGAATAACGGCGGTCGCACAGACCTGTGGGAAGTACTGGATAAAGTAGGCATCCAGTGCCTCGATACCATCGGTTGTGGTATTGGCAATCTCGCCGCTGCGCTCCCCTTTAATATACATAGGACCGAGCTTTAAGATATGGCGAAAGAGGCGCAGGCGCAGATCGCCTTTGACCGTTGTCGAGACAAAATTGGTTGCTGCTGTCGTGCCCCAGATCACGGCGGCCCGACCAACAATGACCAGCAATAGCACAAGGAGTGGAGACATCAGATATGTCAGACTCTCATGCTTGAGGAATGCTCCGTTGATGATCAGCGCGATATAGTGCGATTGGAGCAGAATAAAGATGGCTGTCAGGAAACTGAGCAGAGCGACCACTATAATATAGGGGCGCATGGTCTTGACATATTGTAGCAGGCGTTTATTGATATTCATACGTTACCACCCCCAGAACGTGGTACATTTGTCGTTTGATTGAGCTGACCAGAGTCAGATGATGTATAGGTTTATCCATTCTTTTTTAACGGGTTCTCTTGTGGTCTGCTCGCATATCAGGTGAGCGATCCCGTCCTCAATTTCTTTATCTATCCCGCCTGAGCGGTTCATCTATCTACAGTTATTACATACCCTATTATAATCTCAATACACAGTCATCCCTGGATCCCTTCTCTGGACCCCTCCCTGGGCGTTAAACCGTTAGCCTGAAAAACCGACATCTGGCATGGACAGAATACAACAATCCCTGACATGCAAGTGAACATGCCAGGGATAGAAGAGCTTATCTTGTTGGCTGCTACCTCTGTAAATGCTACAGATGCTGCATGCTTACCGCTTTTTCGCACAAACGAAGCTTTAGTGATGACCGACCACGCCTGGCTGGATGCGTTTGCGAAAAACGTAGTAGTTCCAGGCTTGATACGCAATCACGAACGGGACGATACTAAGTGCGAGCCAACTCATAACCGTAAGGGTATATGGGCTAGAGGAGGCGCTGGTCGCCGTCAAGGTCCAGGCGGCATTCAGACTGGAGACCATGACGTTCGGAAATGCTCCCAGGCCGATCTCTAGCGCGCCCAGTATGATGGTCAGGGTTGTCATACCAAAGGCCCAGCCGGTATGCTTACGCAGCAGGAAGACGAGCGTGGCTATCATAACGACGGCCAGCAGAATATTGATCGGTAAGAGTGAACCCGCCGTCAGGATATGACGCATGATCGGCGAATGTGCGTATCCGATACCGTAAGCCGCTGCAAAGAGTACTACAACCGGAATCCAGGCAAAGAGTGCTGTTCGATGCACGCGTGTGGTGAGCTCACCTTTAGTGACGCGCAGGTTAATAAAGATCGCGCCATGCAGAATGAAGAGTGCTACCAGTGCCAGACCGAAAAAGATCGCCTGAGCGTTAAACGGGGTCAGTATCGAACCAGCGTAGTTCTGCTGTGCGTTGACTGGCACACCTGTGATCAAGTTCGAGAGAATAATGCCCCAGAGCAGGCCTGGCAGAATGCTTCCTACAAAGAGCACCCACTCCCAGGTACGATGCCATGTAACGTTATTACGCTGACCGCGAAACTCAATGGCAGCGCCACGTAAGATCAGAGCGAACAGGATGAAAAAGATCTCCAGGTAGAAGCCGCTGAACATCGTCGCGTACCAGATGGGGAACGCTGCAAAGATCGCACCAGCTCCCGCAATAATCCACACTTCATTGCCATCCCAAAAAGGGGCGATCGTATGCAGGATCATGCTGCGCTCGGTGTCGTGCTTGCCTAAGAAGGGAAGCAGGATACCGACGCCATAGTCAAAACCTTCCAGCACGAAAAAGCCCGTGAAGAGGACGGCAATCAGCCCAAACCATAATGTATGTAGGTCCATGAATTTTTCCTCTTCGTCTAGTATGCTGTTGCTAATTCTTCTTGTGGCTCATGTTCTGCTGAGGTGTCTTCAACAGGAGGCATACCCTGACGTGCTGTCTTGACGAGCAGGTATGCATCGACAACCGCCAGAATACCGTAGAGTACGATAAAGGCGATCAGCGAGAACAGGATGACAGCAGGGCTAACCGATGTCGAGACACCGGCACTGGTCTTAAGTTGTCCAAAGACCAACCAGGGCTGACGTCCGATTTCAGCGAGCACCCAACCGGCAGAGTTGCCGATATACGGTACAAAGAGGCTTGCGACCAGCAACCACAGGAACCAGCGCCGCTGCATTAGCTGCTTCTTCCGTATCAGGTAGATACCTGCCAGTGCCAGCAGTGCCATCACTGCGGCGACACCCATCATCAGGCGGAAACTCCAATAGGTAACGATTACTGGCGGTACGTAGTTGCCCGGGCCATACATCTTGACGTACTGGGCCTGGAGCTCTTTGATACCCTGTACAGGATGGGTGAAGCTATCGTAGGACAGGAAACTGAGTACATAAGGAACCTTAATCGCGAAAATGTCTTTCATATTCTTCGGATCGCCTATCGTGAAGACCGAGAAGGAAGCAGGGCTCTCTGTATTCCAC
>Ga0102924_1003928_pt1 | contig 15290 bp, 16 predicted proteins | sample PaiPotPPM11metaG_FD_80116 | JGI IMG/M metagenome (GOLD analysis project Ga0102924, IMG submission 80116) | Iron sulfur acid spring bacterial and archeal communities from Banff, Canada, to study Microbial Dark Matter (Phase II) - Paint Pots PPM... ... | reverse complement strand
GAGCAAGCGTGATCACCCTCGCCCGGCCAATCGGTTGTACCCTCAACGTTTAACGAATACTTGCGTACAATCCGGCAGCGTTCGGTTTCCGGTTTGGGAGTTCAAATGGAACAAATGACACATGAAGGTCACGGACAAGCGGTCGGCCCACATACCAATAGCAGGATGTCCGTCGCCCACGGAAACCACGACCGCCACGCAGGACACTCCGTCGCGATGTTTCGCGACAAGTTCTGGTTAAGCTTCGCTCTCACGATTCCCGTGGTCTTCTGGTCGATGGACGTCCAACATTGGCTTCGTTACACCGCGCCCTCTTTCCCCGGTTCGAAATATATCCCCGCAATCCTTGGAACAGTCGTCTTTGTTTATGGTGGCCTAGTCTTCATACGCGGAGCGCGGGGCGAACTTGACGATCGGAAGCCCGGCATGATGACTCTCATCAGCCTGGCGATCATAGTCGCCTTTGGAACGTCGCTCGCCGCGACCTTCGGCCTCTTCGAGATTGAAGTCTGGTGGGAGCTCGCATCGCTGATCACGATCATGGTCCTCGGCCATTGGCTGGAAATGCGAGCCATTTCCCAGGCTCGTGGTGCGCTCAATGCACTGGCTGCGCTACTCCCAGACACTGCCGAACGTGTAAGCGGAACCGAGACTCAAACCGTTCCAATTTCTGAGTTAAAGGCGAACGATATCGTCCTAGTCCGACCGGGAACGCGCGTGCCAGCCGATGGCACAGTCGTCGAGGGAGCTGCGGACGTTGACGAGTCGATGATTACCGGGGAGTCCCGGTCGGTCTCCAAGGGGATAGGTGCTAAGGTCATTGCGGGAACGGTCGCCGCTGGCGGAAGCCTTCGAGTCCGCATTACGGCAGTGGGGGATCAGACCGCCCTGTCCGGCATCATGCGGCTCGTTGCCGCTGCGCAGGCTTCCGGGTCTCACACGCAAGATCTCGCCGATCGTGCAGCCGCGATCCTGTTCTACGTAGCCATCGCATCTGGCGCAATTACTTTCGCTTACTGGTGGCTTTCAGGAGAAAAAGAACACGCTCTGATCAGGACAGCAACTGTCCTCATCATCGCCTGCCCGCACGCCCTGGGGCTGGCGATTCCGCTGGTGATTGCGATTTCGACATCCATCGGGGCTCAGAATGGTCTTCTCGTCAAGGACAGACTCGCACTCGAACGTGCCCGCAATTTGGACATGGTGATTTTCGATAAGACCGGAACCCTCACGCGCGGATCGCCCACATTATCGGGAATCGCAACCGCGCCGGGTGGCAACGAGAATGACTTGCTCGCCGAAGCCGCTGCTGTCGAAGCGAACTCCGAACACCCGCTCGCGAAAGCAATCGTAGCCGAAGCCAAGCGCCGAAACCTGCCAACGTTGCAAGCTGCTAACTTCGAATCGCTGCCCGGTCGCGGGGCACAGGCACAAGTAAGCGGAAAGAGCGTCATTATCGGCGGGCCGCGTCTGTGGACCGAGGGCAAGGTGACAGTACCCACCGAAGTTGAAAAGTTGACGATCCAGTGGGCATCCGAAGGAAAGACGGTTCTCTATGTCGTCGCGGAAGGGAAACTGCTCGGTGCTTTCGCCGTCGAGGATGAGATTCGGCCCGAATCCAATGAGGCCGTCAAGGAACTTCATCGCCTTGGTATCCGAGTCGCAATGATCACGGGAGACTCAAAGACGGTGGCCGATTCGGTCGCGAAACGCATCGGTATAGACGAAGTCGCAGCCGAGGTGCTTCCCGCTGACAAAGCTTCGGCAGTAAAGCGCTTTCGGGCGGGCGGCAAGAGAGTCGCAATGGTTGGTGACGGCGTGAACGACGCACCGGCGCTGGCGACCGCGGATGTCGGAATCGCGATTGGCGCAGGAACCGATGTGGCTATTGAGTCGGCGGGAATCGTGCTCGTGCGGAGTGATCCACGAGATGTTATGGGAGCGATCGAACTATCTCGTGCTACTTACAGAAAGATGATCCAAAATCTGGTGTGGGCGACCGCATATAACCTTGTCGCCATCCCGGTCGCAGCTGGCGTTTTCGTCCGCTGGGGGCTCGATCTTCCAATGAGCGTTGGCGCAGTTGCCATGAGTCTCTCAACCATCATCGTGGCTGCAAACGCGCAGTTGCTTCGCCGGCTAAAGCTGCAACGTGCGGTGCTCTAAGATCTGACGATTATTGCCGTGCAGGACCAATCAGCAGCGCATTGTTGACGACTCGGGCTTTACTTCGCAGCTTGTTCCGGACGGATTGTCGGCAAACCGGAAGTTGCGAACTCGGAGGGCTCATCATCGCCCGAGTTTGTCATTTTCAGCCAGTTTTCGTGCTGATTCTCGGCATGCACGGAGACATCGAATGCTCAAAGGCGGCTCGTCGCGTGAACACACCCTCACAGACCAAGCACTGGCGAAGGCCCTCGCCGAGCGCGATGAATACCTTGCCAGTCTGGTCGGTGCGGACGGAGTCCGTGCCTCGCTCGGTTTTGTCGCGAACTGTCATGTTGACTAAAGACGCGCATCCAGCGCAGCTTCTCCGCTAGGAATTGCAATGGCGACGGAGCAATCGCTGTTCGCCTGTTTCATCAGACGGCAGACGCTCGCCCGCGAAATTGCGTGCTTCTTTGCGACCTGCGTCAGCGACATCCCGGACCGGCGGTCAAGGATGACTTGGTCCCGGTTCACGTCCAGCCGCGACCTCCCGATCTGCCGACCTTCAAGCTTCGCTCGACGCATACCTGCTTTAACGCGCTCGATGATGATGCACCGCTCAAGTTCCGCCATTGCCGACACGATAACGATGATTGCTCTGCCGAGCGGTCCCTCGGTATCAATTGCCTCGCGTTGACTCAAGAACTGGACGCCCATGCCGTTGAGTTCGTCGATGGTCTGAAGAAGATGCTTCGTCGAACGAGCCAGCCTGTCGCACGACCAAACCAGCAACACGTCGAACTTGTGTCGACGGGCGTCGTCCATCATCCGGTCAAGCTCCGGTCGCCGCGCCCGCGTCCCAGAGACGCCGTGGTCGATATACTCGCCCGCGACTTGGAAGCCCTTATTTGCGGCGAACTGGCGAATCTCGCCGAGCTGGGTCTCCGGATGCTGGTCAATCGTGGACACGCGACAATAAAGTGCGGCACGTTTCATCGGCATTGTTCCTCCTAGATGTTGGGGGAATCAAATTCGGTCTTCATAGAGCGCGTCGGCGCAGCCGAGTCACAGCCACATCGCAAACGGTTGACTCCGGGGCGAAAAGGTTCAACTTTGCCCCGACCTCATCGTCAAGTAGTTGACCAATCTCGAGGTCATTCAGCTGGTCGAGTCGCTTTGCCAACTCGCCCCGAATGAGGAGAGCCGCCGCGAGTCGTTCCGCAGGATTCGCAGAGTTCAAACGCCTCTGCTGCTCCTCGATTAGTTCTCGGATGGTCAGGTTCACAGTCCCTCTAGTCTTGGTATACGGGCGTTTTGGAAAAATCGTCCAGATAACACCCCGGCGTTACCAAAGAGTTCTGCCCAAAACCAGACGAATTATCCGAAGTACCCGTATACCTAGACATGAGGCAAAGCGGCGAGATAAATGACACCATCGAGTGCCCGCTGTGTTGCGGCGCGGGGAAACTGAAGCGCACTGAGATTTTGGATCGCCTTGGAGTAAAGGACTTCGCTCGCGTTGCACAGCTTTCCGCCGAGGAAGCGTTCCGACTGCTCACACAAAAGCACAATCACGACCAACAAGGCGTATGGTCTCGCTTCGACATCGAACTGGCAAAGCGGACGGCCGAGATCAGGGAGCGACACAAGGATGAACTGCACTCCGCCCAGTCCGACCGCGACGACCTCACGCGGCGAGTCGAAGATTGCCTACGAGAAGTAGCGCAGCTTCGCGAGCGCAACCAAGAACTCGAAAGTGAAATGTCCAAGGCGGCTCGACGCGGGAAACTGGAGGAGATCAGCTTCGAGGAAGAGGCTCGGACTTGGGCGGGCATAGCTGTCAGCGAGAAGTTGCCGAAGAACGGGGACTACGTGTTGGCGTTCCGCGATCCTGGCGGCGCTCCGCTGGAGCCTGCAATTCTCGTGGACAACAAGGACAAGGCGACCGTGACCGAAGGCGACATCAGGAAGCTTATCCGCGACGTTAAGGAGCGACGCAGTCCGGTCGGAGTGATCGTGGCAAGGGAAGAAAGCCAGCTTCGTCAGGTTGACCGCGAACGGAGATGGGGGCAGGAGGACGGGGTTTGGGTTCTGCGCACGACCCGACACTGGCTGCCGCGAGACCTAGAAGTGCTCAAGCCCGTCTTCGAAAGGATGAGAACCGAGGGGCCGAACTTTCTCCAGAGGAATTCAGCATTGGCGGAAGAGGTCCGCCGCACGTTCGTAGATTTCGACGCAGTTGAGAATGAGTTAAAGCGGGCAGCCAAGGCAATAGATGTTGCGTCGGGGCTGACGGCGAAGTACAGGACACGGTTGCAGACGCTTTGCGACAACGCTGCCAGCCCGAGGGTTGCTCCGACGTCGGAGCGGAATGGTGGTATCCCACGAACGATAGGGGCGTAGTTCATTCGAAAAAGACGGAGATTGAGGGAGAACCGATGGAGTTCATAAGGATCGTCGTAAGGAACCTGACCTACTTTCTGCTGCTCAACGCAGTGCTGGTGCCTATCATGGTGCTGGGTCCGTTGCTTTACGCGATCCCGCTCTTCTGCATTGTCGCGAATCCGCAAGATGACTTCTCAGGGCTGGCGCAGCTTTACTTTTGGGTCGGACCGCTGTCGTGCGCGTTCTGGATGTTGATCTCGTGCCATTGGCCGACCGTTCGCAGGGCGCAGCGCGAAGGTCGGCTAGCAACTTGGCGCGAGAGCGAGGGAGGCTTGCTGTGTACCGTCACCAAGGCGGTTGTTTACATGTTCGCAGGACTGTTCGGTGCCTTGTTCTTTGAGATCACGTTCCTAGTCGTTTTCAACTTTCGCCCCGGCAACCCATACAGCGACATGCTGTGGTTCGCGATTCTGCCGTTCACGACGTTCGCCCCGGTACTCCTGCTCTGGCTTAGTCGTTGGACACGAGGTAGGAAGCAGGGGGACTTCATCACCCGAGCGAAAAATGACCCTGACCTGCAAGACCAATTGCGGGCGGCTTCTCTCTACGCTAGGAACCTCCGCAGCAGGAACGCGCATTGCGGGCAAGAGGAGGGATGATGGGCGACTCCAACTTTATCAATGCGTATGTACTCACGTCCCTCTTCTTCGACGGCAAAGGGAACATCGCGAGCCGGAACGTGGGAGTGACCTTCAGTCTGCACGAAGCCGAGCGGCATAAGGCGCAAGGCGTTGAGAGCGAGTTTGAGACCTTCCAGATATGCTCGAACTGGCAGGAGCATGCCGTCACGACAGAACTCGTTTTTGCCATGCGCGAGTTCTGCGACATGGTCAAAGAGTTGCAGAAGGATGCGGAATTCCGGTGATTATGAGAATCAGCAAGTCAAAATTTATTGCAGGTTGTCAGTGCGCCAAGCGACTTTATTTTCAGGTTCACGCGCCGGAGTTCGCAGCGAAGCCGGGTGCTGCGGATCAAGCGATCATGGAGCAGGGACGCGAAGTGGGACTGCTCGCCCGCCAGTTGTTTCCCGCTGGAGTCGAGGTTAGCAGCGAAAGCACGCTCGATCAGGCGATCCGTACCACGCGAGAGTTGGTCGCCAACCGTGAAGTCCCGGCAATCTTCGAGGGAGTGTTCGAGCATGACGGCGTGCTGGTGCGCGTCGATGTGCTTCATCGCCGGGGAGACGGGCGCTTGCGGCTCATCGAGGTGAAGTCATCAGCATCACTGAAGGAAGAACATCTCGATGACGTGGCGATTCAGTATCGCGTGCTATCTCGCTGCGGATTGGACGTTGGTTCGTGCTGTCTGGCGCATGTCAATCGCTCGTATGTGTTCTCGGGCGGCGATGTCGATCCTTGGCGTTTCTTCCGAATCCGAAACGTCACGCGGCAGGTTGCGAGGTTGCAACCGAAACTGACATTCCAGCTACGGTCACAGTTCACCGTCCTAAGCATGCCCAAAGCTCCTGATCTTCCACCAGGACCGCACTGCACTGACCCCGTCACGTGCGAGTTCCTCGATCTGTGCAATCCGCCGCGCCCCGATAACCACGTCGGGTACCTGCCGCGAATCCATGCCAGCGCCGTGAATGAACTGATGGAGATGGGTGTCGAGAGCATCAATGACATACCCGATGACTTCGAGTTGACTGAGATTCAGCGGCGTGCGGCAGAGTGCGTGCAAACGGGTGAGCCGTGGTACGACATTGACGGACTCAGAGGGACATTGGCGGGTCTGCGGTATCCCCTCTTTTTTATGGATTTTGAGACCGTGAATCCGGCAATTCCCCGGTTCGCGGGCATGCGACCTTACGACCAACTGCCCTTTCAGTGGAGTGTCCACGTTCAGAGGCAGCCCGGTGCGGAAGTTGAGCACCACGAGTTCCTCGCCACCGACACGACTGATCTCCGGCGCGAGTTCATCACTTCGCTATGCTCTACCCTTGGTAAGAGTGGAAGCATAGTCGTCTACTCAGCGTTCGAGTCGCAGCGGCTCTCGGAGCTTGCGGCATGCCTGCCGGACTTGGCGGGGCGCATCAAGCAAATCCAGCAGCGGCTGTGGGACTTGCTCCCAGTAGCCAGGAACCATGTGTACCATCCGAAGTTTGCAGGGTCATACTCAATTAAGAACGTGCTGCCCGCGCTCGTGCCCGAAATGACGTACGAAGGCATGGAGGTTGCGGATGGCACGGACGCTGGGCTGGCTTGGGCATCGCTGGTCAGGGGAAACTTGGATCAAGCTGTGCGGGACAGGATCGCGACGGCTCTGCTGGAATATTGCGGGCAGGATACGCTGGCAATGGTGAGATTGCTCGAACAACTTTGGTTTGCATCGCGGTGATCCGGCCCGCCCAAAAGAATGTCTGTTCCTGTCATAGACGCTATGACGCTACCGAATCCGATAACTCGTGATCAGCAATTCCGTGGTCTTTCGACGGTGGAGGAAATCGGCGGCGAGAATGCTGGTACGCTCAACACGATGATGAGTTCCGAAATCGCGATACAATTCGCGTACGCTTTGGTGATCGGCATTCGAAACCATGACGGCAGCACCACGGCGTGCGGCTTTCTTAACTGCTGATGCGAGTCTTAGCTGGTCGGTCCAAGAAAACAGCTTAGCGTTGTATTTCACGAAGTTGTTATTGTTGTGCATGACGGTATACGGAGGATCCACAAATACAAAGTCATCCGCCACTGCCTTGTCGAGGGTGTTTTCAAAATCGGCAACGCGGATTGATGCATGACGAAGGCAGGCCGCGACGTCTTGAAGGTAATCATCGGGATATGCGACACGATCCTTGGTGCCAATCGGGACATTAAACTCACCCCTGAGATTGACTCTATAGATGCCGTTGAAACATGTCCTGTTGAGATACAGGAAGCGCACCGCTTGTTCAATCGCGCCAGTTGGACGCGTCTCCCGAATGCGATAGTAAAGCGTGTCGCGGTGTTTGTGTTGAAGATCCGACAGACGCTTCTCGATTGCCTTTGCATGGGTCTTGAGGCACTGGTATGCATTGACAAGCTCACCATTAGTATCGGAGAGAACTGCACGTTTCGGCTTGAGGTGAAAGAACACAGCACCTCCGCCCAGGAAGGGTTCCAGATATCGACGATACTGCGATGGGAACAGAGAGGCGTATTGATGCACAAGCCATCTTTTGCCTCCAGGCCACTTCAGAAATGGCTCAAGCATCTTCGTCCTCGGGAATGGGCGATCCTTCGAGTACAGGATTCGCTTGTGCCTCCTTGATCCGCTTCATCAGTTCTTCATGAATGAGGTCGATGTACTGGAAATCTTCAACCTTATATTTCCTCTCCCTCGCTGGGTGCGCTGGTATTCGCCGAAGTTCGTTGATGCGCTCCATCCATTTCAGATTCTTTGCGAGTCCCTTCTCCCCTGGCTCCGGGATGTTGAAGACTGTCTTGAAAAGTGGCCAATTGAGACGGTTTTCGACGATTTTCTTCATCTCGACTACCTCAAGGTAGGTTTCAAGAGGAAGGCGATCTTCAACATCAGCATCCAGCGACCGTTTGTAGGCATCGGTCTTGACTGTTTTGTCAGTGATGCCTTTTTCCCAGTACAAATCCTTATGGATGGTTCGAAAGACATCGAAGATATAGTTGCGTATTTCCGACACGATGTTCTTAAGCTTTGTATCGGCTTCAAGGATCTTGTCTTCTGACTGCTCCTGTTCCCACTCTTCCATGCCTTCTGGTTTGAAGTCTGAATACTTCTCCTGAATCATCTTGCACAGGCGGTAGTAATATTCGGGCGGTCCACCTGACCCGAACGGGACTTGGAATGCTGCTTTGATCTGGGCCGCATTACTGGATTCTAGGAAATCCACGAGCGGCTGTAGGTATTCCTCAACTTCGATCATGATGTCTTCGACTGCCATCTCCCTCGCATCGGCGGCAGTGTTGGCTTCCCAATACTTTACGAGTGACCCGAGCAATCGAATGTAGGCTTGCACTGCGACGTTCGTGCAGACGGTACCGTCGCGCCCACTCTCCCACTCTGCGAGATTCGCATCTCGCACGAGGCCAATGTACTGGTTTATCGCTGCTCTCGCTCGATCCAAAGTTTCGCTATCTGTAGTTCCACAAAGCGCACCGAGTTCGTAGTTATTCAGCAGCACGCGGCCAAGAAGCCCCGAACGCCGCAACGCATCCTTCAAAGCAGGGATTGTCAGGCAGGTCTTGTTGGTTGAAGGCATGCCCTGCTGGGTAATGCGATTGTAGAAAGGCTCACCAACATCCGTGTTCAGGTAGTTGATCAGGCGCGAACCAATCGCGCCTATGCGCTCGCTCGGCACGTCAGAACCCCACTTGAGCTCACCCTCAAGATCGTCCAGAAGATGTTTGGGTACCGACTTCTGTTCGTGATTGATAGTAACGAAGAGGTTGGCCTCTTCTGCCTTCGGCAACTGCTCGAACGCAACGACAACAACATTCTGGTCAAGGAACCTATCGTCAATGGGTGAGAACCCGTAGAGACGATGCTGGCCGTCGATAATCCAAGCTGATCTGTAACGGTCTGGCAGGTAAAGCTGCCCAAAGACAACTGCGTCGCCGTCAGTCTGGGCCACCTTATCAAACCGTACGGAACGAGTGAAGTTAATGATGAGGTTGTTGGGAAAATAACCGCCACCCTTGATGAACTCGCCAATGTCTCGCAGGCGCGAGCGACTGACCAGCCGCTGGTAAGTAGGCGCACCTTCGGGGTCGTTTAGAGACCGATGGTTGACGAAGGATATTTTCAGTAGGTGGCGAGGCGTTGTTACGAAACAATAGAATGGCTTCCCACCCAGCTTGCCTTTGGTCGCAGGTACGGTCTTCCCCTTGAGTTCAGGTATCGGCTGGTCCTTGAGAAACTCTGCAAGAAACTGATAGCGAGCCGCCTTGCCCAGATGCTCGGCGATTTGTGCATAGTAGCGGAGTTCCCGCTCCGTGACGATTTGAATGTTCTCGCCCAATGCTCGCTGTTTGTCTGGAGCCGACCAGATAATGTTCTCAGTGACAAACAGCCAGATAATCTTCAGCTTTACAGCCGTGCCATAGTGGCTGCGGACTGCGCTCGAAATGGGTCCCTTAAGGTTGGCAAATTCCTCAATGTCTTTCTGAAGAGTGCGTCGCGTCAGCTTTGCGCTTGCTTTGCACTCTGCCACGACTACTGTTTCATCGTCTTTGCCAAAGACATCGACTTGCTTGCGTAAAGGTTCGGCACCCTTCCGGTCGATCAAGATCGTGAAGGATCGACCGTCGCTGAGTTCGGGATAACCCAGCTTGAAGAGAAGCATCCAGAATCTGTTTTCGAGCCGCTCGTCAATTTCCTTTTCGCGCTTAACCTTTGTTTTTCTTTTGAGCTTCCGATCTACCTGCCAGCCTTTAGCCTCGTGGTCGGGGATGTCATCAGGGGACAAAGACTTTTCGTCAAACGGTTTGCGCCTACGCACCGCTTCTCTCTTGATGCGAGATGGGTCGGTTAGTAGCGGACCGAGGTAATCAATATCGTCTTGTGTCATCGGCTTTCCGAGCGTGATTCTATCGTGCCATGTCGCTGAATACAATTATGTTAGGTGGTGCATTCAAGACAGGAGATTAAGTTCTAAACTGCGGGGTAGCTTGCCATCAGTCGTGAGGCGGGTAAAAGCTTTCGGAGTCATCAGTACGATGGAATCAAAACCTTTCGCCAGAGCGGCATTTCTCCAGAGCACATCGTGATCGGCGATTTCCTCTAAGCTCATTCCGGCACCTGCCTGCCTTCAGTAAACATCTTTAGGGTTGATGACGAGATGTTTTGGGGGCCGTACCTGATTCGTTCGCAGAGCCGTAACGCACCAACCTTTGTAGTGCGACACGGAGGAGAGCTTTATCGCCGTTTAATGTGGCATTTCGACACCATTTGGGCCGATGACAATTTATCCCGCAACCCCACTCCCGAGGATGCCCTCCCCGAGGATGGCGAGGTCTAGTTTGAGGAGGGTGATCTCCTACCCAAGGTTACACACCTGTCTGTTTGATCTCGGAAATGCTACGCCAAGGAGAAACGGGGGCGCGGGCTTCACTCTGGCTGGGCTGCCCAACCGATCCGCTGTAGTCAAGTCTGACCTCGCGCTGCATGTGCCAGGGCTGAGTCGCCCGATTTATTTCCATGGTGAAACCAAGGGCGTCATTGCAGATCAACTTCCGGATTTTGGGGAGAACCGACAGTTTCCATGGCTTACTCCTCACTCGTTCAATGGTTGGTTCGTGCCCGAGGGCGCAGCACGGGTTTTGGGCCAAATGTCTCTTGAAGAATCATGGCAGTATGACTTCAGAACGCGGGCATTGGAACAGCTAATCAGCCGACTGGAAGAGTACACGGCCACTCTAAACGCGCCAAGTTCGGCGCACATGAGGAAGGAGGTTGACACCCCTCTTGACCAGTTGTCTCTTCTGCCACCGCCTGAAGATCAAAAAGTCTTCGTCGTCGTGGGACACACGTGTGCGGGAAAGACTACGTTCGGAGAGTATTCGCAACTCGCCGGACTTCAATTTGTGGAGGCTAGCGGCGTACTGCGCATGATTGCGCAGAGCAAAGGATTGAGCGACTCTGACGCGTTCAATTTAGCGAAGACAACACTCGATCAGTTTGGACCAGATGTGGTTGCAAGGAAGATTGTCCAGCTCTACACAAACATCGATCGCGGATTGGTGATCAGCGGGTTTCGTACCATTGAAGAACTTGAGCTTTTCAAAAAGCACGTTACGCATGCGCAAGTCGTGCTAATTGATGCATCTGAGCGCACGCGTTATCAGCGACACCTTGAGCGCGGGCGCTACGAATCAGTCCGATCCCTTGAGCAATTCCGAACCCACGATGTTCAGCAATGGTCGCTCGGGCTGTTACGTGTGGCTGAAGACTTTGCGGATATCAGAATTACCAACGAGGGGACGAAGGATGAGTTTTACATGCGCATTGATGCTCTTTTGAGAGGAAGAGAGCTTGTGGGCTTCGCTGGGATTTCGACGAGAGTCCAGCCGCGCCATGCCATCGACGAAAACCAATTGTTTCGCTGTCTGGCTTCACTGGACGATGCGGGCCGCCCACTAAGCTGTGACGAGATTCAGGAGAACACTGGGGGTTCAGGCAGTCCGGTGAGGCATAATAACGCGAATAAGGTGCTGAAACGCGTCCCGGAGCTTGCTCGCCGGCTCGAACTCGAAGGTACTCGTGTTCGTTACGAAATTACGAACGCTGGTCGAGCATACCTTCGATACATGCGCTCAAAGCCCATTCAACCGTCTCGTTCCAGCACTTTGGTGAACGGTGGGAGAATCAAATCACGGTGAAGATCGGTTGCGTAGGCGTCGATATGCAGTTTCGCCCCTGTTGAAGCCTCAGCGCTGGATCGCACCGCCCCCGCCACATGGCACCCCAGAAATTATCCAGACGCGTCATCTGCGAAGGATGACATGCTCGATCTCTCCCGCGCTTCGAATCGCTTCAGGACGAGACACATATGGTTTGAGCACCTGTAAGCGACTTGCTATCTCGTCAAGAGAGCGGATTTGTTCGTTTGTTTTTATCCAAGCGGCGGTCGCCAAGAGTTCGATCTCGAACAGTGGTTTCCGCGCCAAGAATCGGCAAACTTGGGCCACAGCGGCCCGAGCTTCTGGTTCCAGCTGAACCTTCTGCTTTAGGCGCAGGGCATTCGTTCCGGGCTGCAGTACCTGCGAAAACCCGGGCCGCGAATCATAACAAATCGCACCATAACTCTTCATCTCGCCCAGTTCAGATTCTACGTCCGGCGAAAAAGGTCCATGCTTGTAAAGAATGAACGAAAAAGGAAACTGTGGGGTATCCATCGTTCTGAGCAAAAACATTGCCTTCTGAACATGTGTGCTCTTTGGCAGTTCTCCGTTCTCACTAAACTGCTCAATGGCCTCAAGCAAAAATGCGTGACTCCTGAAATCCACTGTCATCTCCTAGTTATCTTCCAAGCGCTTCTCAACAAAGGTTCGTATTTTCTTCTCCCCGTCTACTTTAAGTGAAAGAGGCAAGAAAATCAACCCAATTTCGACCCTGGGGAGATTGGGAAGAACACTCGATATGTCTAACGAGCTCTGGACGGAGCCGTCGTCCATGATTACTAGAAAGTCGTTTCCCTCAGACTTGGGCGCATAGCTGTCTGAGCGAACATTCTCGCCTCCGAACTCGCGCTGAGCGAATTCTACAGCATCATCAAATATCGTCGCAGATTTTAACTTGTGCGGAGAGAGCAGTTCGTAAACCGTCCGAAAATGTTTTCTCCCGATCACGCGAGACGCGAGCTCATGATTCTTATCACCAGTGTCAGCGAGCGACAGCCTCAGTGCACTCATAATTTCGTCGTCAGTCAGCTTAAGGAATTCATTCCAATCACTGGGAAATTTGCTGCCCGGAAGGTACGCGAGCAGAAAGTCTTTTAGATGGATGTCGTAAATCCGTCTCACACTGTGCAAGTAAACTTGCACATACATGAAATAGCGTGCCAGGAGAAGAGCTTCGGCTGGGTGAAGGCTCCCGACGTCCAAACCCAATGCAATTTCATTGTTTGACGGATCAATGGTCACGCGCAGTCCGCTAATGAGCCGCGACGGGTCTATTTTCCCGTAAGGAACGCCGACGTGATAGGAATCGCGCAGGAGGTAATCGATACGGTCTGCACCAAATGTGTTCCCCGTAATAATCTCGTTGAGCAACGTTTTCCAAGGCGTCAGCGTAACATCCTTACGCTTGCGAAAATCCCAAGCAACATCGATCACGTCCTCCGCTTTTATAGGCGGGGACGGATTCTCCAGGATTCCCTTGAGTTCCGAATTTCGGATGATCTCGGCTGTCATTCTTTCGTGGTCCCACCCTTCTGGTAAGAGCGCCTTTTCGGCAGCGTGCGAAAATGGCAGATGGCCTACATCATGCAACAACGCCGCAGCTCGAAGAACACTGCGCCAATAATTCTTGTTCGCGCCCTGCATCTCATCCGAAATTCGATCCTGCACTCTTTGATCTATTTGACCTTCAAATAGACCATCAAAGATTCGTCCCGCGACCTCCATGACCCCAAGGCAATGCTCGAAACGCCTATGAGTGGCACCGGGGTAGACTTCATATGACATTGCCAACTGATGAATTGACCGGAGACGCTGGAAAGGGACGGAGTCTATAAGGCATTTTTCCAGATTGTTGAAGTGAACGAAATCATGGACCGCATCGCGTAGTTCGTGGCGAATCTTAGCCATCAGCGCTAGCCAGGTAATCTGGTTATGAAGAAGTTTAGATTTCGGAGCCCCCCGACGCAAGTAGGGCCTATCAGTGATATTGAGTGCCAAATAGTAGCGGCTTCGTCCTATCGTCACGAGGGTCACCACGAAGCTGCTCCCACCTCTTTTGTATCGCTTCCCGGTTGCGAGGCTCAAGCGCCTTTCTTCTGGAGTTCCAGCCTTACCTCCCCAGTAACCTTGGTGATCCTCAGGGCCAGAGCGAACGCGAGAAGGAGCGGCGAGACAAGAGTCAACATTTGTTCGGTGCCCGAATGTTCAGTACTCGCTCTGAGCATTGCTACATATTTCGCACGCTCGTTGTAATGGTCGAAAACGACGCGTAATCCTGCGATTGTTTCCTGAAGGTCTTTCAGAGTCACTTCAGGGGAGACGGGCAGGCTGCTGAAAGGAATCTCTCCGCTGGGTTCAGTTTTAGGAAATGCGGCAGTGACCTGATTGAACCACTCACAAACTCGATTGTACTCATGCAAAATACGCTCCGCTTCTTCAGGTGGGGGTGAGTACTGTGACCGCGTAAACGTCCTACATATAGCTGGGCTTCCGACTTCCATCTCTATGTACTGACGGATATTTCTAAACTCCAAGCTCTTAGTTTCTGAAGCGTATGGAAGAAAGCCTGTGGCGATCAATTGACGCGACTGTGCGACAGCACCAATGAGTCCAAACGCAGCGAATCCCAGCCAAACGTAGTCCACTCGCTTCCACGCAACTGCTGAAATCTTGCGCCATCTCACTAGGATGAGATCGAGCAAAACCAAGAAAACGATGAAGATGATGCCAACCACCCACAATTTTGCAAAGAATGGAAGTGGCACATTCATGGACCTGACTCCTCTCCTGTGGTTTCAGATTAGGCGGAAGGATATCAGTTATGACTCGCCACATGGCACGCTAGGCTGGTCACAAAGGCTGCCTGCACCTCTGAAACGCGCCAGCCGACCTGAATCCCGTCTGGGCAGCCGAATCGCCCCAAAGCGGCTTTCCAGAGCGCCAATATTGATACAATCCCCGCCAAGGGAATCCACCCCTGCCCTTGGTTCGCAATGGGAGAGTTCTCGCCGACAACGCGAAACGGCGATTGCGAAGAGATCGCCAATACTTCCACCGCCTACGGTCGGCGACGGCGGAACTGGATTGACGCCCACGGTTCCGTCCCTCCCCGCCAAGTCGTTGATGCCTCATGCGGAAACAAACACTGCATCGCGCTCCGACACTCCTATCTTCGTCCGCGGGTTGAGCAACCTCGCAAGTACCCCAAGATTGCCAAGCGTGTTCACAAGCTGAAAATCGGTCAGCACCTTGACGTTGCGGGTGTCGGGACTGACGAGAGGAGCCGCAACCGATTTCGGTCCGGCTTATATGCGGCTGTGCGGTCAGACAAGGTCTCGG
>Ga0102924_1003926_pt1 | contig 15295 bp, 11 predicted proteins | sample PaiPotPPM11metaG_FD_80116 | JGI IMG/M metagenome (GOLD analysis project Ga0102924, IMG submission 80116) | Iron sulfur acid spring bacterial and archeal communities from Banff, Canada, to study Microbial Dark Matter (Phase II) - Paint Pots PPM... ... | reverse complement strand
CCTTGTAACCCTCCCTGGTCCCCCGCCGGACGTGCGTCGCCGACAGCCCCCGAGCCCGGAGCCGGGCGACCGCTCGACCGGCGATCCCCGCGGTCTCGTCGTCGGAGTCGTCCAGGACCTGGATCTCGAGCCGGTCGCGGGGCCAGGCCAGCCCGCCCGCGGCGGCGATGACGCGCTCGGCGACGTGCCGCTCACGGCGGCCCAGCGCACGCAGATCGAGAAGCTCGCTGCCGACGCCGAGGCGCGGCACGCCGACGCCCGCGCGGCGCACAAGGACCTGATGCTCGCGGTCGCCGCCCAAGTCGAGTCTGGCGCGATCGACCGGCAAGCGCTCAAGCCCAAGCTCGACGCGCTGACGGCCGCGATGGTCAAGGTCCAACCGGCGGACCGCGCCTCGTTCGAGCAGCTGCACGCGCTCCTCAGCGCCGACCAGCGTACGGCGTTCGTGGACGCCCTCACCGCGCGCATCGGCGAGCACAAGGAGAAGTTGCACGGAGCGCACCCCCTCAAGCAGTGGGCCGAGGACCTGAAGCTCACCGACGCTCAGCGCACCCAGATCCGCGACGCGCTGCACGACCGCTTCCGCGGAATGGGGCACGCTCAGGGGGGAGAGATGCCTTGGACCGTCGAACATCACGACGCCAAGGTGCTCACCGCCTTCAAGCAGGATCGCTTCGTGATGGACGAGGTCGCGCCGCCCAAGGACCTGTCGGACGTAGCCAGCAAGTTGAGCGAGCACGTCCTCGGGCTCGCCGAGACGGTGCTTCCGCTGCTCACGCCCGAGCAGCGGACGCTCGCAGCGAGCAAGATCCGCGAGAAGGTGAACGCCGGAGCGTCGCTCGGTCAGGTGTTCTAGTCCGCGTCAATCGCCCTGGCCGTACGTCTCGTCGATGACCCGCTTGAGGCGGACGCCGTACACAATGGCGAACGTACCGCGGCTGCCCGGGAACAACTCCTCGGCGCGCGCCGCCACCGCATCGACCAGAGACTCGGCGTCCTGCCGAGTGACGTCGCCGGCCCGGATGGTGATTTCGGCCCAGTCGACGGTGCGCCTCAGCAGGTAGACGCGCTTGGTTTCCTCGCGGCCCTCGGGGCTGCGCAGGATGCGAATCGCCTCTTCGAGGGTCATCCTCGACGAATTATAGCGGTCGCTGGCCGCTGGAGCGAGCAGCGGGGGCGAGTTGCGCGGCGTCCCGGCCGCGCGTCCCGCGCCTGAGCGCATACCGGACCAGCAGCCCGACGAGCGAGCCGTAGCCGATCCCTACGGCCGCCGCCGCGCGGGCCATGCCGGCGTGGGGCGAGAGATCGCAGTTGGGATTGACGTCGACCACATAGGGTACGCCCGTGCTCGCGAGGCGTACGTCCACGCGCCCGTAGTCGCGCACACCCACGGCGCGGAAGGCGTCGGCCGCGGCCCTGCGGACACGGGCCGCCACGGCCGTGGGAAGCGACGGGTGCAGGATGGGGACGGTCCCGAGGTCGTCGACCGAACCGCTCGACCACTTGGCGTCGTAGGAGACGATGCGAGGAGCTTCGACCGGCAGCGCGCCGAAGTCGATCTCGCTCAGCGGCAAGACGCGGGGCGTCGGATGCCCGAGGAGCGCCACGTTGAATTCGCGCCCGTCGACGAACTGCTCGACCAGAGCCGGCTGTCGAAGGGAAGTCGAGACGGTGTCGACCGCGCGCGCGAGCTCCTCGCGGTCTTGGACGACGCTTGCGCGCGAGATGCCCACCGAGCCGTCCTCGCGCACGGGTTTCACGATGAGGGGAAAGGGCAGATCGCAGGGGTCGTCCGCTCGAGCGAGCACCCGCCCGGCCGGCGTCGGGATACCCGCCGCGGCCAGGCGCTGCTTCACCCGGTCCTTCCGAAGGGCGAAGCCGAGGACCTCGGGCGGGGATCCCGTGAAGGGGATGCCGAGCAGCTCGAGAACGAGCGGGACGGCGCTCTCGAGGCGCGCGTCGCCAGCCAGCGACTCGCAAAGGTTGAACGCGCAGTCGGCGTCCACCTCGGCCAGGCGCGTGCGAGCGGCGGGGAGGTCGCCGTCGACCGGAACGAGGTGCGTCTCGTACCCGGCTTCTGCGAGCGCAGTGGCGACCGACTTCGCGACGAGGCCGACCTCGGCGCGAGCGGCCCATCCCGGGTCGGCCTCCGGGTGCGCGTCTTCGTAGTCGACGTTGTAGAGAACCGCGATCCGTTTGGCTCGCGTGCGTCTGGCTGGCGGCTTACGCTCCGACGCGCTCGGCGCCGGGGCGATGCTTGGCGGTATCTCGACCGTCATTGCTCGGCTGCGTCCTTGACCCGGCGCGCGATCCCGAACCTAATAGCGCGCACCCTTGTACGCGAATCTACAATCGTGGCGATCCGGGTCAAGGCGGATTCGCGCCGATCGGTCTCGTCCTCACCGAAAGAGTCGTGCTCTCGATATGAGAACACGGTGAGGACACTCCCTGGAGGCGCGGCGCGGGCAGCGGTGAAGCGACGGGTCATGTGAGAGACGGCAACTTGGGCAAGTTGGGCAACTCGGCCAACGTGGACGATGGGAGCGGAGCGCGAAGCACCGGACTCCCCCTGGGTCCTACCTTCTGGGGTGCCGCGCGCACGGTCCTCGCCAAGGACCTGCGCGTCGAGCTTGCGACCCGGGAGATTGTGACGACGGCGGGGTTCTTCGCTGTCCTCGTCGCCATCATGGCCAGTGTGGCGTTTGCCACCGGCCCGGAGACCACCACCCGAGTCGCCCCCGGGGCGCTGTGGCTCGCCGTCTTCTTCTCGTCCATTTTGGCGCTCAACAGGACCTGGCAGCGCGAACGCGAAGAGAACGCGCTCGCAGGCCTCCTCGTGTCCCCGATACCCCGGGCGGCCATCTGGTGCGGCAAGGCGCTCGGCGTCCTCGCGTTCGTCCTCGCGGTAGAGGTGGTCCTCGTCCCCGTCGTGGCGCTCTTCTTTCACGTGGACCTGCCCGCGGTGATCGGGCCTCTGGCGCTCGTCCTCGTCCTCGGGACCGTCGGGGTCGCGGCCACCGGTACGCTCTTCGGCGCGATGACCGTGCGGACGCGAGCGCGCGAGCTACTCCTCGCGATTGTGCTCTTCCCCTTGCTCTCGCCGGCCCTGCTCTCGAGCGTGGCGGCCACGCGAGAGATCTTCTATGCGGCCGAACACGGGGTCCCCGTGGAGGCAGGCGAGGTGAGCGGTTTGCTCATCCTGCTGGGTATCTTCGACGCCGTTACGGTCGCTGGCGGGATGGCGATGTTCGGCGCGCTCCTCGAGGACTAACTCTCGGCGAGGGCGGCCGCGCTTCGTACGATGAGGTCGGGATCCAGCCGGGCGCCGGTGACTTCGCCGAGGGCAAACACCCCCGCTCGAATGCGGCCAGCAGGACCGGTGGCGACGGAGTAGCCGTCCTTGCCGTGGACAAGCCGGGCGCCGGCCTGGGCGCAAAGCTCGTACGCCGGAGCCCGCGGGGCATCGATCAGGAGCGCATCGCACCCGAGCGTCCGTTCGCCACGGTCGGTGACGAGGGTCACCTCCCGGGCGCGTGCGCTACCGCGGACGCGCACGGGTGCACCGCGCACGAGCGTCGCCTCCGGGACGGCTCGCGCGTAGGCCTCTCCGAAGGGGCTCGCCCCGTCGGCGACGGCGACGACCAGGCGCTTCCCGGGCACGACACCGCGCGCGAGCAGCCACCCTCCCGCACGCGCGCTCATGACGCCCGGCACGTCGTTGCCCTCGAACGCGACGACACCGTCGTGGGCTCCCGGAGCGAGGACGAGTGTACGGGCGGTCACGACCTCGGCGGCGCCCTCCGCGAGCACGAGGACATCGTCGCCGTAGATTCCCGCTGCGGTTGTGTGCAGCCGCACCGTCACGCGGCCGGCTCGCACCGCACTGCTGAACGCGCCCCGCAGAGGAACCCACGGCTCGGCGTCGGCACCGTGGAGCGCCCGCAGGCTGCCGCCCCACTCGAGGTCGTCGTCCAGCACTTCGACGGCCCTGCCGTGGCGAACCAGCTCGAGCGCGGCGGCCATCCCGGCGCCTCCCGCCCCAACGACGAGGACGTCGACTTCGCGGCGGGCCGCGGCGCGCACGCCCGCGCCTTCTTCGCGGGGCGCTTCCGGGAGCTTGCCGAGGCCGGCCACGCGGCGCGCGAACGCTTGCATGACGCGCTGCAAGCCGGGCACGCCGGCCAGGAGCTCGTGATGGTTCATGCCCATCGGGAAAAACCAGTCGGCCATGCGCAGGAGGTCCGTCTCGCGGGAGCCGACGACGTTCTGCGTCTCGACGCGCATCCCCTGCCGAGCCGCGACTCGGCAGGTCATCACGTTCGGGGCGCCGTCGACGCGCGCGAGGCATCCGTCGCACGCGGCACGCAGGCACGCCGGTCCTCGGGGACGGTGGAACTTGGGGCTGCGCGCCAGGGCGACGTTGCCGGCCGCCAGGAGCGCGACCGCGACCGGTTCACCGCGCTCGGCCACGACGGCGCGTCCATCGAAGCGCAAGCTCACCGGATCGTGCGGAGGCCGAAGCCGCGGCATCGCGCCGACCTGCTTAGCAGCTTTCTGTTGTACGGTCGCCGCGGTGTCCCTCGCGCAGCTCTTCCGCACCAAGTCGATCGACGCCATTCTCGACGAGGCCGATCGCTCCGGCGCCGGCCTGTCCCGGGTCCTTGGACCGTGGAACCTCACGGCGCTCGGCGTAGGCGCCATCATCGGCACGGGCATCTTCGCGACCATCGGCAGCGCCTCGGCCGGAGACCCGAGCCGTCCGGGCGCCGGCCCAGCGCTCTGCCTGTCGTTCGTCCTCACCGCGGTCGTCTGTGGGTTCACGGCGCTCTGCTACGCCGAGTTCGCCGCCATGGTCCCGGTGGCCGGCAGCGCGTACACGTATGCGTACGCCACGCTCGGCGAGCTCGTGGCCTGGGTCATCGGCTGGGACTTGCTGCTCGAATACGCGATCGGCAATACGGCCGTGGCTATCGCCTGGGCGGGCTACGCCGACGCGTTCCTCAGAGGGCTGCACGTCGAGCTGCCCGCCTGGCTGCTCACGGACTATCGCACCGCGGCGCACGCGAAGGCCCTGGTGCTCGCGCAGGCACCTCACCTGTTCGGTGTGCCCATTGTCTTCAACGCGCTCGCCGTGGCGATCGTGGCTGCCATCACGGTCATCCTCGTGTGGGGGGTACGCGAGTCCGCGCGCTTCAACACGCTCATGGTCGTCGTCAAGCTCGGGATCCTCGCGTTCTTCGTACTCGCGAGCACCAAGTTCGTCGCACCGCAGAACTGGCGCCCCTTCGCGCCGAACGGGTTCGCGGGCGTCGGCGCCGGAGCGGCGGTCGTCTTCTTCGCGTACATCGGCTTCGACGCGGTCTCGACGTGCGCCGAGGAGTGCAAGAACCCCGCGCGCGACATGCCGATCGGCATCATCGGGTCGCTCGTCGTTTGCACGGTGATCTACGTGATCGTCGCCGTGGTGTTCGCCGGGCTCATACCGTACCCGGAGCTCGTCCGCCTCGACGAGACGCAGCGCGCCGAGGCGCTCACCGTAGCGATGGCCTACGTGCACATGCCGTCCTGGATGGTCGGCGTGGTCGCGTTTGGCTCGGTGGTCGCGCAGACGGCCGTGCTGCTCGTATTTCAGCTGGGCCAGCCGCGCATCCTCTTCGCGATGGCGCGGGACGGTTTCTTGCCGCCGGTCTTCGCCCGCGTGCACCCGCGCTATCGCACGCCACACGTCTCGACGATTCTCACCGGCGTCCTCGTGGGCGGCGTGAGCGCGTTCGCCAACATCGACGAGATGGTCGACCTCACGAACATCGGGACCCTCTTCGCGTTCATCCTCGTCTGCCTCGGCACGATCATCCTACGCTTCCGCGACCCGTCGCGGCCGCGCCCCTTCCGCGTTCCCTTCGGCCCCCTGCTCGTTCCGTGTCTCGGACTGGTGTCGTGCGTGTTGCTCATTGGCTACTTGCCGCCGACGTCGTGGATCCGCTTCGTGGCCTGGCTCGCGACGGGGCTCGTGATCTATCGTCTGTACGGGTTTCGTCATTCGCGGCTACGCCACGGGGCACCGTCATGACGCGAGACCCGCGTCCTCATGTGGGCACATGGCCTGTGACACGATGGATAGTATGCCGGCCGCGGCGGCGAAGCTGCCGCTGGCTGCCGGGACGAGCCCGTTCGCCATCAAGGGCGCGGGCTACTGCGGCGTCGTTCGCCTCGTCGCAAGAAAGGTGAGGGGAGGGTTCGTCGCTCTGGCGCGCGCCCTCGACGACGCGGAGCTGCTCGCTTTCGTTCGCCAACCCTTTCATCCGGCGAGGCGCTACGACGTCCTGCCGATGCTGCCCATCAACGCCGCGATTGCCCGCGTGATGGGGAAGCCGCTCGAGATCCTCGCGGCCGAGCAGGGCATCGCCCAGGCCTGCCACGACATTCAATACGCCTACCGGCGCATGTTCGAAACGACGACGCTCGAGGCGCTGCACAAGTCCGTCCCGCGTCTCGCCGACCCGTACTTCGACTTCGGTCAATGCACCGCCGACCGCGTCGGCGCAGGGCACCTGGTCGTTCGCCGGCGCCGCGTGCCGGAGTACGTCCTGCCGTGGTTTGCCCCCGCGCAGACGTCCTATCTCGAGGAGTTCGTCCGCTGGAAGGGAGCGCGCGTGGTGCGGGCCACGCTACTCCCGCCCGCCTCCGCAGGAGTGCAGGACGGGCTCACGCTGGTCGATCTCGCCACCGAGGTTCGCTGGGCCTAATGCTTCGCACCGGAGCCCCCCCCCACCGCCTTCGGCGAACGTCGGGCTTCGCTCGACGCAGAGAACTGCGCGTCTCGTCTGTCTCTCCCTCGACTTCCGACTTCGCGTCGCGAAGTCGTTCGCCGTCAGGCGATACGGTGAGGCTCGGCGCGAAGCGAAGCGCCGGGGGGCGTTAGCCCCGCGTAACCGTCGTGTCCCGAGTAACGGGCCCCTTGCGACCGCGACTCGGGACACTACGGCTTGCGGTAGACGCTGACGATGGGCACGCCGTCGTGCTCGACGATGTACACGGGGGCGTCAGTGCCCGTCGAAGCCCAGATGTCATAGTCGACCTCATTCATGTGCAGCTCGTGCTGCACGAGCGAGAAGGTCGCTTCGTGCGGCGCCGCTACCGCGCGAAGGTCCGATCGCACGCGCCCCTCTTCCTGCATGCGCGCCCAGGCGTCCCACGTCGTGTCGTGGATGAAGACAGTGGACCCGCGTGGAGCGCGGTCGTTGAGGAACTCGGTGGCAGCCGACTGCGTCGTGAACCCCCAGAACTGACGGTTGAGGCCCAGGTCAGCGCCCCCTGCAGTCCCTCCGACGAGCGGCACGTACGCCGACAGGCCGAAGGGGTGCGAGTGGATCGTGACCGCGAGCGGCGCCGCGAGCAGGCAGACGAGGAGCGCCGCTTCTGCGGCAAGGAGGCGCCGTCCGGCGAGCGCGGGAAGAGCGCGCCGCATCGCGCCGACGACGAGCTGGAAGCCGCGCCCGGCCAGGATCGCGAGCACGGGGTAAGCCGGCATCCAGTGCTTGGTGCCGCCGAAGATGGGGGTCTTCTCGAGGAAGAACGGGCCGATCGAGGCGCAGAACGACAGCGCGAGGAGGAGGTCGGTCTCGGACGCGTCGCGCACGAACACGGCGCCCTTGGGCCTGCGCAGTTTCTCCGCCAGCCAGGCGCGGACACGACGTGCGCCGTTGCGAATCCGGTCGGCGGCGCCCACAGCGAAGAGGACCAGCGTCACCGTCGGCACCGTGGCGACGACCATCGTAGGCAGGTACCCCTTGGGCGACGGCGGGCCGAAGTAGTTTCGGCCGAGAAACTCGATGTTGTAGTACTCGTGATGCAAGTGGAAATCGACGTACCACTGCACGCGTGCGAGCGTGTCGTTCCAGAGGTACGGCCACAGCGCCAAAAAGACGATCGGGCCGAGCAGCGCCATCGAGACGAGGCTTGCCGGAAGGGCGACGCGCCCCGCTCGAAGGCCGCGTAGAAGTGCGTGACGGTGGACGAAGAGAGCATGCGGCACGAGCGCGGCCGGAAGTACCCACGCGTTGTGCTTCGTCTCGAGCGCGAGGCCGAAGACGATGCCGGCGGCGAGGGTCCAGCCGAGGCTGCGCCGCTCCTGAGCGCGCCAGTGCACGTACACGCACGCGATCCATGCGGCGGTGATGGGCACGTCGAAACAGGCGAGGTGCGCATGGAAGAAGACGCGCGGCATCAAGGCGAGCAGCGCGGCAGCGACGACTCCCGCGCGACGGCCGAACGCGCGCGCGCCGAAGAGGTACGTGATCCAGATCGCGACGCCCGCGGAGAGCATCCCCGGGAGCCGGAAGGCCGTGCTCGCGTCGGCGAAGACGTGCCACTTCTCGTGGAGCAGCCACCAGGAGACGCCGAAGAGGGACTTCATCAGGGCGGGGTGCTCGTGGTTGAAGCCCCACGCCGAATCGATGGCGCCCTGCTGGACCGCGTCGCGTCCGCGCTCGAAGAGCATCCGCCACCAGCGCACGTAGTCGATGGCCGCGTGGAAATACATGCCCTCGTCGCGCGGGAAGCCGAGCGAGCGCGCGGTGGCGAGCAGCCAACCGACGTACGCCAGCCCGAGGGCCGCGCCGACCCCGTGATCGCGCCACCCGATGCGCTCGGGGAACGCCGGACCCCGCAGGGAGAACGGGCCGATCTTCACCGCGTATCCGCCTCGAAGCAGTACATGCGGCGATCGCCGTTGGGCGCGCCGATCTCGGCGACGAGCTCGGTTGCGACCGTTCCTTCGCGGTCGGCCGTGTCGAACTCGAACGACTTCCAGCTGTCGCCGTCACGGTGAACCGCGATGCCGATCACCGCGTCGCCGGTCCGGAAGGTCAGCGTGACGGGCGCACCCCGTCGCTCGCGCTCGGCCTCCACGTACAGGCCGTGGTGGCCGTGGAGAGTCCTCCCGAAGCGAACGCCCTGGAAACGCAGCCGGAGAGGCGCGCCCCCGAGGGGTGGCGCGTAGATGCACCGGTGCGGGAAGTAGTCGAGATCCGCGACGACGCTGACGGCGACGAACCCGCCCCCCGGGCACGCGAAGCGGTCTGCAGGGACGCCCGGGCCGAAGCCCAGGCCGCCGCTTTGCGGCGGCGCATGCCCGTAGGAGCACTCCGAGTCTCCACGGAATACGCGCAGGTGCTGCCCGTCGACCATCGAGACGAGATCGTCGAGGACGTGCGCCGGCGCCGGATTTTCCAGCGTAGTCACGGTCACGCCGCCGAACCGGTGCTCGTCGTCGCGCCGCCAGCCGGCAAGCGCGGGTACGTGGGCCCCGCGGATCGACACCTCGAGTGCGCGTGGAAACCTCGTCACGTCGCCCGGGGCCTCGCGCTCCACGGTGGCGAGCCGCGAGCCGAACTTCTCGCGGCCGACGGGATCGACCCAGCGGGGGGCGAAGGCGACGAGGTCGTCGGGTCGGGACTGCGACGACACGAAGTCGCGCGCCGCCTTCCAGTCGCCGTCGCGCACGGCCGAGCGGGTCTGAACGGCGTGCGCCCCGAGCTCAATCACGCCCAGCGCCGGCACGAGCGCGAACGCCCACCTCTGCAGACCGCGCTGGAGCTCGCGCGCTCGGTTGCCCTGCTCGCGCTGGGGGTCGGTCACGGCGGCGCGCAGCTTACACGCCGTCTTGAACCTCGTCACGGGCGGCGCATCGTGTAAGTTGGGCCCGTGCGTCTGCCGGGTCAGCGCTTTTCGCCTAGCACCTTCTTTTACCTAGCCATCGCGATCTTTGCTTCGGCGCCGGCCTGGATCGTCAAGCACCCCCCGACGCAGGACCTGCCGATTCACCTGGCGACGATCCGGATCATCAAGAGCTTCCACGATCCGGCCTTCGGCTTCTCGGACAATTACGTCCTCACGCTGGAGCGCACGCAGTACGTCGTTTACTACCTCATCGGTGCGGCGCTCGCGTTCGTCGTGGGCGTCTTTGCCGCCAATGTCATCCTCGTTTCCGGCTATCTGAGCGGTACCGTCCTCGGGATGCGCGCGCTCCTGCGCGCGCTCGGTCGCGACGAGCGGCTTTGCCTTCTGGTCGTTCCGCTGCTCGTCAACGCCATGTTCATCTACGGGTTGTTCCCGTTTCTGCTCGGGATCCCGCTGATGCTCTGGGGGCTCGCGATCGCGATCGGTCACTTCGAGCGCCCGACCGTCAAGAGCGGGGTGAGCCTCTGCATCGTGTCGCTCGCCCTCTTCTATTCGCACATATTCCCCTTCGGCATCTTCGGTATCGGCTTTGCCGCGATGTTCCCGTGGACGCGCCCGAGCCGCTGGCTGCGCAGCGCGGCGCCGGTCGTGCCGGCCCTAGTGACGCTCGCCTGGTGGACGCTCTTCACGACCGCAGGGCGCCTTACCCGGGGCGCCGCCACGTCCAACGAGGGGGACCCGCACCTCTCGATGGACTCGGCCATCGATCAGATTCCGATGTGGTTCACGAACGTGATGCGCGACAACAGCGACGAGCTCGTCACCGTCGCCCTGGCGCTCGTCGTCATCGCCGCGCTGGGACTCTCCCTGGGCGAGCGTGACGCATCAAAATCCGTCTCGCGGCCATACGTGGTGCTCCCGCTTGCGTGCGTGGTTCTCTACTTCATGATGCCGCAAGGCCACGGGTACATCTGGCTGATCGCGCAACGCTTCCCGATCTTGTTCGCGATCACGGCGATTCCCCTGGTGCGCATGCCCCGGGGCGCTGCAGGAACGCTGGTGACGTCGGCGGCCCTCGCGGTAGGTGTCACGTCGATCGTGAGCACGTGCAAGCACTTCATCCGCTTCGAACTCGAAGAGGTGGGAGACCTCGACGGCGCCATCGACGCAATGGAGGCCAATCGAAAGGTGTGCACGCTGATCTACGACCGCGGCTCGACCATAATGAACAATCAGCCCTTTCTGCACTTCGGCTCCTATTACCAGGTGCGGAAGGGGGGCGTCTTGATGTTCACGTACGCAGGGTACGCGCACTGGCCGGTCGACTTTCGCCCGGGGCACTATCCGCCGCCGGGGGGCGGTCCCGCCCGGCTGCGCTGGGAGTGGACTCCCGAGCAAGTGTCCATTGGCGAGATCTATCCCTATTACGATTACGTCCTGACCCGTGGCAACGGCTTCCGTCCGCCCGCCGGGATGTATCGCATCAAGTGGCGGGGAGATCGCTGGACGGTCTGGCAGAGGGAAGCCCCGTGACCTCGCCGTACACGACGCAGCCGCTCGAGGCGTACATGGCGGCGCAGACATCGGTCGGTCTGGTGCTTGGCGCGCTCCTCTGGCTGCGTCGCTTGCGCCCCGCGTGGTCGACGCTCCTTCTCCTCGCGGCGATCGCGCTCGCGGTCGTCCTGCCGGTGAGCGGGGAGACGCTCGCCGGGATCGGGGTCGCGCTCGGACCGGAGCACTTCAAGAACGGGCTGCGCGTGGCCGCCGCTATGGCGACCCTCGCGGCGGTCCTCACCGGGCGACCAGCCCTCGTCGTGGTCGCGGCGCTCGGCGAGGCGGCGCTCTGGCCGATCACGACGTACATCAAGGACTGCGACTGGGAGCTCGCGGCGGCGCACATCGCCTTCTTCGGTCTGCTCGTCGGCGTTCACTACCGTACACTGGGCGCGGTCACTTCCTCCGCGCCCGCGGAGCTCGACATGCCGAGCAACGTGTGGGTCGATGACGCGGCCGCGTTCGTAGCCGGCACGGTCGCTGCCGCGATCGTGTGTCGCGTCGTTCTGCACGGGTGGACGAACAGCGGCGACGAATGGGGGAACACCTTCGAAGCGGCCATCTACGCGAAGCTACGTGTGAGCTCGTCGGTGCCGCGATGCACGGAAGCGTTCCGCAACTTCTGGATATTCCCGTACATGGGTCACAGCGTGCCCGAGTACACGCCGGGCTGGCCCCTGTTCATGGCGCCGTTCTTCGCGCTCCGCGTCCTGTGGCTGGCGGGACCGGCGTCTTTCGGTTTGCTTGCGGCAGCCGTTTCGCGTCTAGGTCGTCGCGCGGCGGCGGGATTCGCGCCGGGCAGCGCGCCACCCCCACTCGCGCTGGTCCGTGCGTCGGGTCGCTTCGCTGCAGCCGCGACGATCCTCGGTTCGACGATGGTCATCAACGGCGCATCCCGCTACCCGCACGTCTTCGCGTCGGCGATGTACGCGTGGTCGGTGGAGGCACTCCTCGCGATCGCGACCCCCGGGCTGTCGCGTCGCGCGCAATGGCGCTGGGGATCCGTGCTCGGGATGGCCGCGGGTCTGCTCGTGTCTGCGCGTCCGGGCGACGCCGCGATGCTCGGCACCGGGCTGTGCGCTTACTTCGTGTACGCGCTGGTGAGGCGCCGCATGGGCTGGCGATCCATCGTGGCGGGGGGCGCGATCTTCGGCGCAATCGGACTGTTCACGCTCGTCGTGCTTCGTCTGCAGCTCGGGAAGTGGTTCGCGACCGGCTACTCGCTGAACCCGATCTTCTATCCATGGAACAAGTTCTCCTGGAGCATTCCGAAGGCGAACGAGTATCGAGCAGGGCTTCCGCTCGCGAGCGGCGCGTACTGCTGGCTCCCCTGTTCCCCGGCGATCGGAATTGCGGGCATCGCCGCGTGCCGCGGTCGCGCGCAGCGCCTGGGTTTCGTGTTCGGCATCAGCAACCTGGCGCTCTGGGCCTACGTCACGACGCTCGAAGTCGGCCGCACGTTCGACCTCGGTTACGGGCCGCGATACGAGTTCCCTTACGTCGTCCCCATGGCCGTCGGGACGGGCGTGATGTTCGCGCAGCTCTGGGCGGCTGGACGCTCTCGCTGGAGCGCCGCACCGGCCGTCCGTATCGGGGGGCCCGCCGCCGTGGCGCTGGTGGCGATGGCCGTCGGCGTCCTTCGCGTCGCGCCGCTCGTGTACGGGCCGACCTACGCGGACGTCCAGAATCACAATCGCCTTCACGAGGCCCTCGCCAAGGCGAACCTGCACAACGCCGTCGTGTTCGGCGGAAGCGGGTTGAACAACACCGATGTCATGGATCTGACCGAGAACCTGCCGCTCGATCTCTATCCCAATCAGGATGTTCTGATTGCACTGGAGCGCAATCCCGAGCTGGTCCAATGCGTGAAAGACCTCTACCCCAACCGGCATTTCTATCGAGCGATCCCGGGGCCGCCGGTCAGGATCGTGCCGTTCTAGAGTCGATTCTACGGACGGGCGGGACGTACCCGGTTGGGATCTACGGCGATCGCGCGCGCGTTTCGGCGATCCAGTTTCCGATCCGCTCCTCCAGGAGGTCGAGCGGCATCGCGCCGTCGCGCAAGACGACGTCGTGGAACTCCTTGATCTCGAATCGCGGCCCGAGCTTGGCCGAAGCTTCCTCGCGCAGGCGGCGGATCGCGAGCTCGCCCAACTTGTAGCCGACGGCTTGTCCGGGCCACGCAATGTAGCGGTCCACTTCGTTTTGGACGTCGAGGCGTGATCTCGGCGCCAGCGACAAGAAGTAGTCGATCGCCTTCTGGCGGTCCCAGCGCAGCGCGTGAATCCCGGTGTCCACGACCAGCCGGACGGCGCGCCACATGTCGTACGTCAGCTGGCCGAACTTCGCGTACGGGTCGTCGTACAGGCTCATCTCGTCGCCCAGCGACTCGGCGTACAGTCCCCAGCCCTCGACGAACGCCGTCCACCCGGCGTGGCGACGAAACGCGGGGAGCCCCTGCCGCTCGCTGGCGAGCGCGAACTGAAGGTGGTGACCAGGGACGCTCTCGTGAAGCGCCAGCGCCATCATCTCCCACTGCGGGCGCACGTGCGGTTCGTAGAGGTTCACGAAGAACGTTCCGGCGCGCGATCCGTCGGCCGCCGGCTCGCGGTAGTACGCCGCCGTCGTGTCGGGCGCCACGGCGGACGGTATGGGCTCCACGCCGTACGGCGTGCGCGGCAGCGTCTTGAAGAGCAAGACGAGCTTGGGGTCGATGCGCTTCGCCGTCGCTCGGTACGCCTGGAGCAGGGCGGCCGGGTCCGAGTAGTAGAAGCGCGGGTCCTCGCGCAGCCAGGCGAAGAAGTCAGCGAGCGAGCCTTTGAAGCCGAGCTTCGATACGAGCGCGAGCATTTCGCCGTGGATGCGCGTGACCTCCCGCAGGCCGACGTCATGAATTTCTTGGGGCGTCATCCGGGTCGTCGAGTGAAGGCGCACGAGGTACGCGTAAGCCTCGGCTCCCCTTGGGAGCTGCCAGGCGCCGACCTGGGGGAAGCACGCGGGCAGGTACTCGTCGACGAAGAACTGGCGGAAGTGCCGGTAGGCCGGGACGACGGCCTCGCCGATCGCTCGTCGCGCGTCCAAGACGAGCCGATCGCGCTCCGATGCCCCGACGACACTAGGAAACGTGCGGAGCGGCGCGAAGAACGGGCTCTGCTCGGGGTCGGCGACGATTTGCTTGTCGATCTGCGCGGGAATTCGCTCCATGACGACGCGTGGCTGCACGATGCGTTCGCGAGCGCCTTCGCGCAGCGTGGCGATCGTCTGGTCTACGTACGCCGGCAGGGCGCGCATCCGCGTTATCCAGGCCTCGTAGTCGCGGGCCGTCGCGAAGGGGAGGGCCGAGGCGAGGTCGTCGGCGGTCTGCACCCCCTCGCGCTGGTTGAGCGCGAGATGCCAGAGGCGAAAGGGCGCGCCTTCGTCGTCGAGCTCCGCCTCCCGCAAGAAGATCGCAAAACTCAGGCGATCCTCGTCGGCGAGCCCGCTGGCGTCGAGGCCGCGCAGATGGGCCAAGAGCTCGTGCGTATGCTCGGCGCGTCGCTCGAAGGCTGCGGGCGAGACGTCGGGCCAGCGATCGTCGAAGCGATGGTCGCCGAGCGTCGATGCGCGCGTCGGCCATTCGCGCATCGTGTACTCCCATTCCGAATCGAACAGCGACCGGAGCTCCGCCGCGGAGATCGGCCGTGCCCCGACCGGCGCGCTCGGACGCGGCAGCGACGGGCGAGGGGGCGCGCACGACACGGAACCGACCGCCAGTGGGAACGCGAGCGCCAGAAGGTGCGTGAGCGCAGCTCTCATGTGTGCGGCGCAGCTTAGAGCGCGTTGCGGACGACCCTTCCCCCTTTCAGCACCACCTCGACCCGTTCGAGCGCATCGATGTCCTCGAGCGGGTTCCCCCTCACCGCGATGAGGTCGCCGTACGCTCCGGGCGCCAGCGATCCCACCCTTCCGCTCCAGCCGAGGAGCGCAGCCGCCGTCTCGGTCGCCGCGCGCACCGCCTGCTCCGGGCGGAGTCCAGCCTGGACGAGCTGCAGCATCTCATCGACACGCTCGTCGTGCCCTT
>Ga0102924_1003925_pt1 | contig 15296 bp, 15 predicted proteins | sample PaiPotPPM11metaG_FD_80116 | JGI IMG/M metagenome (GOLD analysis project Ga0102924, IMG submission 80116) | Iron sulfur acid spring bacterial and archeal communities from Banff, Canada, to study Microbial Dark Matter (Phase II) - Paint Pots PPM... ... | reverse complement strand
GTTCAGCGGCGGGGGCGGCGTCCGGATCCACTGGCGGGCGTGGCTCCCAGAAGGCGAGCCGACGGCCGTCGTGGTGATCGCACACGGCGCCAGCGAGCATGCCGGGCGCTACGGCCACGTCGCCGCGCGGCTGGTCGCCGACGGATACGCAACCTACGCGATCGAGCACCGCGGCCATGGCTACTCTGAAGGGGCCCGCGCGGTGATCGACCGGATCGCCAACGCCGTCGCCGACCTCGACGTGCTCGTCGTGCTGGCGGCGGCCGAGCACTCGGGCCTGCCGGTCTTCCTGCTCGGCCACAGCATGGGCGGAACGATCGCCGTCAGCTACGCGATCCGCCATCAGGATCGGCTCAGCGGCCTGGTCCTCTCCGGTCCGCTCGCCGCGCTCGAAGCCGCCCCCGCCCCGATGCGAGTGATCTCGAAGATCCTGTCGGCGATTGCTCCGCGGATGGGACTGATCGAGATCGACGCCGCGCTCGTCAGCCGCGACCCGGACGTCGTCGCGGCATACGTCGCGGACCCGCTCGTCCACCACGGCAAGCTGCCGGTGCGGACTGTCGCCGAGCTCGCCGCCGCAATCGACTCCTTCCCGCATGCCGTGCCGGCGGTCACCGTGCCGACGCTGATCATGTACGGGACCGCCGACCGCCTCTGCCCGCCGCGCGGAAGCGTGATGCTCGCCGAGCGGATCGGCTCCGCCGACAAGACGATCACGCCGTACGAGGGGCTCTACCACGAGATTCTCAACGAGCCCGAGCAGGACCGGGTGCTGGATGAGCTCTCGCAATGGCTGGGCGCGCACATCGCCCCAGCCGCTGCGGCGGCGGGCCGGGCCGCACCCCCAGCCTAGGGGCGTCCCCAGCCTTCAGCAGGTAGAGGAGGGCGCCGACACCCCGGCTCCGGTGCTCGGCTCGTCGACCTCGCCGCCGGCCCCCGATCGCAGGATCGCCCCGAGGTGCACGACGTACCAGGCGCCGCGCCAGGAGATCATCGAGGCGATCCCGAAGGAACGGAGCTCGCCGTGCTCGCGGTACACGACCCGCGAGTTGGGCACCTCGTAATAGCCGACGCCGTTGTAACAGGCACCGGGATTGACCCAGTGGGCATAGCTCGCCGGGACCTGGACCTCGACCAGGCTGGCGCTGGTGGGGTCGGCTCCGAGCAGCGAGTGCGCTGCTCCGAGATCGAGGCCGTAGTCGACCATCAGCCGGTCGCGGTAGTCCGACTGCGCCCCGGCGATCTGCTTCAGCTGGACGTAGGCGCCCTCGGGGAAGAACGCCGGAAGTGCGGCGCCGACCGAGTCATCGCGCACACCGTTCCAGAGCGCAGCCATCTCGGCGTGGAAGGCGGGAGTGCTCGCCGAGGGCAGCTGCTCGGTCTGCGGCAGCGAACCCGGCGAGGGGCCAGCTGGCGGCTGTGTGAGCGGTGCGGGTTTTGGCTTCGGCTTGGGTCGCGGGAGCGGCGCCGGCGTGGGGACAGTCACCCCGATGGCCGCAACGGTGCTCGTGGTCGCCGGCCGTACGGGCACCGACGCGGTCGTGCTCGAGCTGCCGCAGCCGCTCACCATCGCACACGCGAGCGCCGTGGTGGCAAGCGCCAGCGCGCGCATGATCATGCCACCGCGCCGAGCTCCAACCGGCAGCCGCTGAGGTACTCGCCCGCCGGCGAGACGAGGAAGCACACCAGCTCGGCGAGCTCCGCTTCGGTGGTCGCATCGCCGGGCGCGAGCATCGCGGTGGTGACGCCGTAGCGCGCCCACTCCACCGACAGCGTGCGCGCAAGGTTCTCGAGCGCCGCGCGGGCCGCGGCGGCGTGCGCGCCGGCGTTTGGCCGCGGGCCGATCAGCAGGACCTTGCCGGGGGCGTCGGCAGGGATCAGCGCTCCGTTGGCGACCTCGCGGATCGCCACCCAAGCCCCCTCCGTCGACGCCACCAGCGCTTCGGGGCCGCCATCGGCAAAAGCGCTCCCCGCGTCGTAGACGAGCGCATCGAGCGGATCGTGCGCGCGGGCCCACTCCCCCAGTCGCTCCTGATCGGCGGCCAGCTCCTCGGACGGCGGAAGCGTCTCGACCCGAGCGCCGAGTCCCACGAGCGCACCGCGAACGCCGTCGCCGACGTCGCCAGCGAGCGCAACCGCCCGCCCGATCAGGAGCTCCGCGCGCAACGCCGTCATCTCCCGCGACACGGTACCGGGCGGTAGGATCGTGCTTGGCGCGGCTTGCGAGCAAGGAGGGAAATGACGATGCTGTCCTACGCACACGGGGCCTGTGGCGAGGCGCTGCTGGGGGAGTCGATCGGCCACAACCTCGACCGCACGATCGCTCGGGTCCCGGACGCCGATGCGCTCGTGTCCTGCCAGCAGGGGGTGCGCTACACCTACGCCGAGTTCGGCGCGGCCGTCGACCGGCTCGCCGGCGGGATGCTCGCCGCGGGGCTTTGCAACGGGGACCGGGTCGGCGTGTGGGGGCCCAACCGCGCCGAGTGGGCGCTCGTCCAGTACGCCACCGCCAAGCTCGGCGTGATCCTCGTCAACATCAACCCGGCCTACCGGACGAGCGAGCTCGAGTACGTGCTCGCGCAGTCGGGGTGCCGATTCCTGTTCGCAGCGCGCGAGGTGAAGGGCTCTGACTTCGTGGCGATGGTCGACCAGGTTCACCCAAAGCTTCCCGCGCTCGAGCGCGCGATCTTCTTCGAGACCGGCCAGTGGGATCAGATCGCCTCCGGTGGCGCGTCCGCCGATCAGCTGCGCGCCGCGATGCAGGAGCTCGACTTCGACGACCCGATCAACATCCAGTACACGAGCGGCACCACCGGCTTTCCCAAGGGCGCAACGCTCAGCCACCACAACATCCTCAACAACGGCCATTTCCTCGCCCAGCTGCTCGGCTACACCGAGCGCGACCGCGTCTGCATTCCGGTGCCGCTGTACCACTGCTTCGGGATGGTGATCGGGAACCTCGCTTGCACGAGCCGGGGCGCGTGCATCGTCTATCCCGCCGAGACCTTCGAGCCGGAGGCGACCTTGCGGGCCTGCGCGCAGGAGCGCTGCACGAGCCTCTATGGCGTGCCGACGATGTTCATCGCCGAGCTCGGACACCCGAGCTTCTCCGATCACGACCTCGGCTCTTTGCGTACGGGGATCATGGCCGGCTCGCCGTGCCCGGTCGAGGTGATGAAGAAGGTGGGCTCGGAGATGGGCATCGAGCAGGTCTCGATCGCCTTTGGGCAGACCGAAACCTCTCCGGTGTCGACGTTCGTGCCCGTGGATGACACGCTCGAGCACCGCTGCTCGACGGTCGGGCAGGTGATGCCCCACACGGAGATCAAGATCGTCGATCCGGCCGGCGGGCGGATCCAGCCGCGCGGCGAGGCCGGGGAGTTCTGCGCGCGCGGCTACCTCGTCATGCAGGGCTACTGGAACGATCCCGAGCGCACCGCCGAATCGATCGATGCCTCCGGCTGGATGCACTCGGGCGATCTGGCGACGATGGACGCCGAAGGCTACGTCCGGATCGTCGGGCGGATCAAGGACATGGTGATCCGCGGCGGGGAGAACATCTATCCCCGTGAGATCGAGGAGTTTCTCTACACCCATCCTCGGATCGCCGATGTCCAGGTGATCGGCGTACCCGACGAGCGCTACGGCGAGGAGCTGATGGCGTGGGTGGTGCTGCGGTCCGACGCGACGCTCACCGACGAACAGGTGCGGGACTTCTGCCGCGGCAAGATCGCGCACTACAAGGTCCCCCGCTATGTGAAGTTCGTCGACTCGTTCCCGATGACCGTCACCGGCAAGGTGCAGAAGTTCAAGATGCGCGAGACGGCGATCGAGGAGCTCGGGCTCGGCGAGGCCGCGACGATCGCGACGGCGTAGCGCTATCCGGTACGGCTGTTCCCCAGCGTGGCGGAATCCTGCTGAACAAGCGTCCTCTGCCGCGGCCCGCCGATCAACCGCGCGCGTGGTTGTACCGATACTGCCCAGGTGCGGACGCACCTTTCTCCGACGCCGCCGCCGTGCATGCCGGACCGGGCACTAGAACATCCGGCCAGTGACGGCCGTGCGGGCGTCACGCTCGGCCCGTTACGGGATCTAGCTAGGTGGAAACCAGATTGATGGTGCTGCCGCACATCTCCCAGACACTGCTGCTGCGCAAGCCGGATGAGGCCCTCGTCGCGCTGGTGAGGAGCGGTAGCGATGCGGCATTCGCGGCGATCGTGGCTAGACACCACGCGGAGCTGCATCGTCATTGCCACGGCCTGCTGCGCGATCAAGGGGCCGACGACGCCGTCCAGCAGACGTTCATTCGGGCGCTGCAGGCCTTGCGCTCAGGAACCGAGGTCCAAGACCTGCGGCCGTGGCTGCACAGGATCGCCCATAACGTCGCGCTGAAGGACCTCCAAACGCACGGACGGGACCACGACGAGCTCAACGAACAGTGGGCGGACACCAGGCGGGCGGACGAAGTCGACAACCGCGCGCGCCTCAGGGAAGCGCTGCTGGCGATCGAGTCGCTGCCCGATCGCCAGCGGACCGCACTGCTCCGCTCCGCCGATGGTGAGACCCCCGCCGCGATCGCCCAGGCACTCGGGGTCAGCAAGGTCGCGGCCCGGCAATTGGTGCATCGCGCGCGGGTCACGGTCCGCGCGGCCGTGCGGGTCGTGCTTCCGCCACCGATCGTGTGGCTCGGGCGGCGCCTGGGCACGGCTGCGGACAAGCTTCCGGCGCCGGCGGCCGTCCCGGCGGCGCTTGCGCCGATGGCGCCGAAGCTCGCTGCGGTCGTGGCGGCGGCCGCGCTCGGCGCGGCGCCGGCGACGCTGATTGCCGCAGCGCACCCCGCCGACTCCCAGTCGCCCGCCGCCGCCTGGAGGGCGCTGCAGACCGAAACCGCTGGACAGGCCGCGGGCGCTACGCCCGCCGGCGGGCAGGGCGCGTCCCAAGCCGCTTCCGTCCCGCCCGGCCTCCGCGCGGACGCAGGCGCGAGCTCACCCTCCACTCCGGCCTCGAGTCCAAACGCCCCGGGCATTGGTGGCGGCGCGACGACCACGGATACCACCTCGACCGATCCCACCGCGACGGACACGACCGCGACAGACGCCAGCGCGACAGATCCAACCGCGACGGACACGACTGCGACGGACACAACTGCGACCGACACGACCGCGACGGACACAACGTCGACGGACACGACGGTGGCGGACACGACCGCCACCGACACCACGGCGACCGACACGACCGCCACCGACACGACGGCGACCGACACTACGTCGACCGACCCCTCAGCCGCGGCGACGCCCACCGCGTCACCGTGAGCAAGCCGCTCACCTAGAACATTTGGCCAGCGACGGCGGGGCGGCCGTCACGCCCGGGCCCGGACGGGATCTAGGGAGATGGAAGTCATTGAACCGATGCGTACGTCGCGTCACCAATCAAGGAGGATCGTCGTGAAACGCTGTCGCCTCGCAACCACCGCTGTGCTGCTCGCTCTGGTCAGTGCAGTTGCCGCTCCAGCGAGCGGCGCCTCGCCGTCAGCACACAAGAGGCTCACGCATGCGTCGAGCCGTGCGCGGACGTTTTCGTTCTATGCGCGCGTGGTGAAGTCAAGTGCGAAGGGACTGATCGTCCGTACGGCCGATGGAAAGCAGCTGAGCTTCTCTGCAGCCCAGATCGCGCGCAAGCGCGCTCCCGTGACCAAGGGCCACAAGCACCACAAACACCATAAGGCCCGTAAGGGGCACAAGAGTTCCGCTCGCGCGGCGCTCGATCCCGCGACATCGCCCGGTGCGATCGCAATCAACATCGTGGGCCTCCAGCCCGGCGTGACCGTGCTGATCACGGAGGCGATCGATCAGAACGGCAACATCACGATCACGATCACGCTGCCTCCGCTGAGCGTGACAGGCCAGCAGAACGCGAGCGGTCTGGTCAACGAGGTCGACAGCGACGCGTTCCAGATCACGACGGGTGATGGATCCGTGCTCCGGCTGCACATGGCCCAGAGCGATCTTTCGAACCTCAACCTGCAGACGTGCAATACGGTGGACGTGACCTACCATCAGGACGCTGGCATGTTGATCGCGGACAACGTGAAGGTGACTGGAGCGTCAACCTCCGGTGACTGCTCGCCCACCACTGACGCGACCGGCATCATCACCGAGGTCTCCGGCTCGGGCCTGACGATCAACACCGACAGCGGGCCGCTGACGTTCACCGTCGCGTCGCCAGATGTAACCAATGGATTCCAATCCGGCGATGTCGTTGACGTCACGTATACCGAGAACGCCGACGGCACACTCAACGCAACCGCAGTCCAGTACGTGGAACAGGATGCCAGCGGGGTCGTCACTGCCGTTAGCGCGACGAGCCTCGCGATCACCGACAGCGGCACGGGTCACTCGGAGACGTTCACCGCCGATCCGAGCCAGGGCCTGCAGATGTTCACCTACGCGTTCAACGGGGTGAAGATCGGGGACCAGGTCGATCTCACGTACCACCAGTCGGCTGGATCGCTGGTGGCTGACACGGTGAACGATCGGCCTCCTAACGCCTAGGAGTCAGACCGCGTAGGCGGTCGCGGTTTGCAGGGGGTGGCGCCGCATCGGCAGATACTGCCGGTGCGGCGCTTGCGCTATGCCGCGGGCTCGGGATCGCGGCGGCGCCGGCGCTCGTGCTTGCGCCGATCGCGCGCGGCCATCAGCGAGCCGCGGTGACCGAGCAGCTTGAGCCCGGCGTACAGCTCCCTGATCCGTTCAAGGATGTAATCGGCTGCCTCCTGCTGCTGCTCGCGCGTGCTGTCAGGCACGACGTCGAATTTGAACGGCGTGCCGAACTGAACGGTGACCTTCGGAAACTGCAACCGCTTCCAGTTGCGCACCTGGTGTGAGCCGAGGATCGCGACCGGCACGACTGGAGCCCCGGACTCGAGCGCGAGGCGTCCGATCCCGGGCTTTGCCTGCTCGGCGATCTCGCCCGTTCGCGACCGTCCTCCCTCCGGATACATCACGACCAGATCGCCGCGGTCCAGCAGCTTGAAGGCGGTCGTGAACGCCTCCTCGTCGTGAGCACCCCGCCGCACCGGGAAGACGCCGCCGTGGCTGAAGATATAGGTGGCCGGTCCCGGCCCGAAGAGCTGCGACTTGGCCATAAAGCGAACGCGACGGCGGATAAACGAGCCGGCGAAGAAGTGGTCCATGAACGACCCATGGTTGGGCGCGAGGATCACCGGGCCGTTGGGCACGTTCTCCGTCCCGATGCCCCGCGCCCGGAACGCAAGCAGGGAGTACGGGACGACCACGAGCCGCGTGAGCTCATATGTCCAGCCCGCGTCGCCAGCCCGTGCGCGCGCGTGAAACTGATCGAAGTATTCCTTGGGGCGCGGGTCGCGGTAGACCTGCGGCTTCAGCTCGACGTCAGGCATGGCCCGATTCAGATACCCCAAGCGCGGGAAATCGTCACGTCCGCGGATAACTGCGCGGGGCGGCGCCGGATAGCTGCGCGGCTCCGCGGCGGATAACTGCGCGGCTTGGCGGAACTGATCCGTTTTGGTGCCGAGGGGTGGCACCAGAACGGATCGCTTCGCGGCCAAGGCCCCTGGGGGCGCCACTCGACCACGGCGCCAGGCCCGGCGCACGGCGCCCCGGCGCCCCGGCGTCACGTCCCCGGCGCCCCGCGCGCGCCGGCGCCGCGCCCACCGCCCTATTCCTCGACCCAGCCTCGCGAGCGTTCGAGCGCCCGATGCCAGCCGCGTAGCAGCGTCTGGCGCTGGTCCTCGCTCATCGCCGGCTCGTAGCGGCGCTTCTCACGCCAGCTGGCGCTGACCTGGTCGATCGTCCACAGGCCGGTTCCGATTCCGGCGAGGTAGGCGGCGCCAAGCGCGGTCGTCTCGGAGATCTCCGGCACGACGACCGGGACTCCGAGGACGTCGGCCTGGAACTGCATCAGCCAGTCGTTGGCGGTCGCACCGCCATCCGCGCGCAGCTCGCTCAGCTCCACCCCGCTGCTCTGCTCCATCGCGCGGACCGCATCGGCGGTCTGGTAGGCGATCGCCTCGAGCGCTGCGCGCGCCAGGTGGGCTCGAGAGGCACCGCGGGTAAGGCCGACGATCGTTCCGCGCGCGTAGGGGTCCCAGTGGGGCGAACCCAGTCCGGTGAGCGCGGGGACGAAGTAGACGCCGTCGTTGGCCTGCAGCGAGGAGGCCAGCTGCTCGCTCTCTCCCGCCGAGGCGATGATCCCCAACCCGTCGCGCAGCCACTGGACCGCCGCGCCGGTGACGAAGATCGCCGCCTCGAGCGCGTAGGACAGCCGGCCCTCTCCGATCCTCCACGCGACCGTGCTGAGCAGCCCCTCGGTCGGCTTCGGCACGCTGTAGCCGGCGTTCTGGAGCACGAACGAGCCGGTGCCGTAGGTGTTCTTGCCCAGCCCCGGATCGATGCACGCCTGGCCGAACAGGGCGGCCTGCTGATCGCCCGCGACCCCGGCGATCGGAACCTCGTGTCCGTGCAGCGCCTCGGCCCTGGTCCTGGCGAGCTCACCGCTGCTCGGTCCCACCACCGGCAGCGCCCGCTCGGGGACCCCGAACAGCTCGAGTAGCTCGGGGTCCCAGCGCCCGCCGGCGATATCGAACAGCATCGTCCGCGAGGCGTTGGAGGGATCGGTCACGAGCTCGCCACAGAGCTTGAAGATCAGCCACGAGTCGACCGTTCCGAAGACCGCGCGCCCGTCCCGCGCGCGCTCGCGCAGCCCCTCGACGTTCTCCAGCAGCCACTCGATCTTGGTCGCGGAGAAGTACGGGTCGAGCACCAGCCCGGCCCGTTCTCTGACGAGCTGCTCGCGGCCCTCTGTGCGCAGCTGCTCGCAGCGCTCGGCGGTCCGGCGGTCCTGCCAGACGATCGCGCGATGCAGCGGCTCGCCGGTGGACGGATCCCACACGCAGACCGTCTCGCGCTGGTTGGTGATCCCGACCGCGTCGAGCTCGCCATGCGCAATCCCGGCGTCGCTCAGCGCCTCGCCGGCGACGGCCTGGGTCACTTCCCAGATCTCGGCGGCGTCGTGCTCGACCCACCCCGGCTTCGGGAAGTGCTGCTCGAACTCGCGGTAAGCGCGGCCGATCAGCTCGGCGTCCCGATCGAACACCAGGCAAGTGGTCCCGGTGGTGCCTTGGTCGATCGCGAGAATCATCCGTTGGAGCCTAATGGCGGTTGATCCGCTTGACCGGTGTGAGACAGTGGACAACGTGAAACGGCTCGCTCGCATCGTCGCGCTCCTCGCACTGGCCGCGCTGCCGGCCACCGCGCTCGCTGCGGCCTCCGGGCAGGTGTGGGTACCGAACTGCACCAAGGCCCAGTACAAGCCAAGGCAGCTGACGCTCAGCTGCGGTGACGGCTCCAACTACATCAAGCAGCTGAAGTGGTCGAGCTGGACCACCACGCAGGCGACCGGCTCCGGGACCAATGAGATCAACAGCTGCACGCCGAGCTGCGTCGCCGGGCACTTCAAGGCCTATCCCGTCTCGGTCACGCTCTCAAAGCCCAAGATCTGTCCGAAGGTGAGCCACAAGGTCTTCGGCCGCATCGCGATCAAGTTCACCAGCAAGCATCCGGGCACCAGCCGCAGCACCGGCGGCCCGCTGCCCTGCCCTTACTGAGGGCTACACGCCTCCGCGCGCTGCGACGAGAGCGCCCAGCAGCGCCGCCAGCACGAGCACCGCGAGCACGACCTGCATCCGCAGCGGCGAACGCGTAAGTCTGCGGCGGGAGAGCTCGCGCCTCGAGCACGAGCTGATGAACAGGCTCCGGTCATCCATCAGGTTCTTGCTCACAATCCAAGCTCCACGAGGCTCCGCAGTCAAGCACCGCGGCCGGATGAACCGCGGAAAATGCGCGGAACGCGCAGCTTCACGCCTGCCGTCGGCGATCACAACTATTCTGCAGCGCTGATGGTGCCCCGAGGCGCCACCGGCCCGCGAGCATAGGAGCGCATCGAGTTGCCCGACGTCGAGGCCCACATCACCGGGACTGTCTGGAAGATCGAGGTCGAGCTCGGCGACCGCATCGAGGAAGGCGACACGGTCGTGATCCTCGAGTCGATGAAGATGGAGATGCCGGTCGAGGCCGAAGACCCGGGCGTGGTCAAGGAGATCCGCTGCGAAGAGGGCCAGTCGGTCTCCGAGGGCGACACGCTCGTTGTCCTCGAGTAGGCCGGCCGGCCGGCTACTGGTCGACGAACCGTCCCCCGGGGTAGCGCGGCTCACGATCTCCAACCCCGACCGGCGGGGAGCGCTCGACCACGCGATACTGGACGCGTTCGCGTCGACGATGCCCCAGCTCGACGCCCGCTGCGTGATCCTCACCGGCGAAGGCGAGACGTTCTCCGCCGGCTATGACCTCGGCGGGCTGCCCGACGAGATGCTTCCCGAAGAGGCAGACAAGCTGGTCGCCCATCCGTTCGCCGCCGCGATCGATGCGGTCGAGTCCTACCCATACCCAACGCTCGCCGCGCTCAACGGCCACACGATCGGCGGAGGGCTCGAGCTGGCGCTGGCCTGCGACCTGCGGATCGCCGCCGCGACGATCGCGCTCGGGATGCCCCCCGCGAAGCTCGGGCTCGTCTACTCCCACACCGGGATCCGGAAGTTCATCGACACGATCGGCGCCGCGCGCACACGCGAGCTGTTCCTGGTCGGGCGGCGGATCGATGCGCGCACGGCGCGCTCCTGGGGACTTGTCAACGGGATCATCGGGATCGACCACCTGCCCGAGGAGGCGGTCGGGCTCGCCAAGGAGATCGCGGGCAACGCCCCGCTCGCGCAGCGCGGCAACAAGCGGGTGATCGCCGCGGTGCTGGCCGCGCAGGCGGCGCTCGACCCGGCTGCCGAGCAGGAGCTGCTCGACCTCCGGCGGGCGTCCCTCTCATCCGAGGACTTCCGCGAGGCCGTCCGCGCGTTCAACGAGAAGCGCGAGCCTCGGTGGCAGGGCCGCTAAGCCGTCCGGCGCGCCTCGTATCTTCCTGCGCGTGCCGCCGCTGATCACCCGGGACGAGGCGCTGCGCCTCGGTGAACTCGAGGACCACGCCGCGATCGAGGCCCTGGTCGAGCGGGCATGGAACGCGCGCGTCGAGCGCTTCGCCGACTCGACCGACATGTGCTCGCTGGTCAACGCCAAGTCGGGCGGTTGCGCCGAGGACTGCGGGTTCTGCGCGCAGTCGCGCTACGCCGAGGCGGACACGCCGATGCACGCGATGATGGAGCCCGAGCAGATGCTCGAGCACGCGCGCGCGGCCGAGGCAGCGGGCGCCCACCGCTTCTGCATGGTCACGCAAGGCCAGGGGCTGTCAAAGCGCGACTTCGAGAAGGTGCTCGCCGGCGCCCGGCTGGTCGCGGAGAAGACCAACCTCAAGCGGTGCGCCTCGATCGGCCACATCTCGACCGAACGTGCGGTGGCGCTCAAAGAGGCCGGGATCCAGCGCGTGCACCACAACGTCGAAACCGCTGAGTCCTACTACCCGGAGGTGTCGACGACCGTCCGCTACGACGGGCGCATCCGGACGATCGAGGCGGTCAAGGAGGCCGGGCTCGAGACCTGCGTCGGCGGGATCCTGAACCTCGGCGAAAGCCCCGAGCAGCGCGTCGAGATGGCCTTCCAGCTGGCCGAGATCGACCCTACGAGCGTGCCGATCAACCTGCTCAACCCGCGTCCCGGGACGAAGTTCGGCGACCGCGAGCTGATGGATCCGTGGGACGTGGTCAAGTGGATCGCGATCTTCCGCCTGGTGATGCCCGAGGCTCTGTTCCGGCTTTGCGGCGGGCGCGTCGAGAACCTCGGCGAGCTGCAGCAGACCGCGATCAAGGCGGGGCTCAACGGCGTGATGATGGGCAACTTCCTGACGACGCTCGGAAACACCCCCGAGCAGGACCGGTCGATGTTCGAGGAGCTCGGGCTGAATGTCGCGCGTCACAGCGACAACGGCGCCAACCCGCGTCCGGACAACCGCAGCGGCTGGCTCGACGGCGAGACCCCCGACGTGATCGGCGAAGCGCTCGCGGAACCTGCCGCGGAGCTGAGCATCCGCCTCTGGGATCCCTCGACGCAATTGCGCTTTGACCGCAAGCGCTCGGTCCCCGCCCGGCCGGACGGCGCGGAAAACCGACGACCCAGTCGCGCCGCGTGATCCAGATCGACGCCCGTCTCGACGAACTCGAGGCGGTCGGCCTACGGCGTCGCACCCGCTTGGTCAGCGGTCCCCAGGGGCCGCACGTGGTGCTCGACGGCAAGCCGGTGCTGATGCTCTGCTCCAACAACTACCTCGGGCTGGCGGACCACCCGCGCGTCCGCGAGGCCGCCGCCGAGGCGGCGATGCGCTGGGGAGTGGGCGCGGGCGCCTCACGGCTGGTCTCGGGGACGATGACGATCCACCGCCGGCTCGAGGAGCGCCTCGCCGACTTCAAGCGCCGCCAGAGCGCGCTCTTGTTCGGGTCGGGCTTCCTCGCCAATGCCGGCGCGATCGCCGCGCTCGCGCGTCCCGGCGACGTGGTCTTCTCCGACGAACTCAACCACGCCTCGATCATCGACGGATGCCGCCTCTCGCGAGCCGAGGTGTTCGTCTACGACCACCTCGACGTCGAGCACCTCGCCTGGGGGATCTCAAAGGCGGAGGGGCGCGGCGCCCTGATCGCCACCGACAGCGTCTTCTCGATGGACGGCGACGTCGCGCCGTTGCAGAAGATCATCGAGCTCGCCCAACGCCAGCGGATTCGCGTCCTGGTCGACGAGGCGCACGGGACCGGCGCGCTCGGCCCCGGCGGGCGCGGGGCGCTCGCCGAAGCCGGCCTCGAGGATCAGGTGGACGTGATCGTCGGCACGCTTGGCAAGGCGCTCGGCTCATATGGCGCGTTCGTCGCCTGTGACCGCACGATGTCCGACTATCTCCTGAACGCCGCCCGCACGTTCATCTTCTCGACCGCGCCGCCGCCACCGGCCGTCGCGGGCGCGCAGGCCGCGCTCGAGCTGCTCGAGCAACGGCCCCAGCTGGTCGCGAGGCTCCAGAGCAACGCCTCCGCGCTGCGCCAGGAGCTCCGTCGCGAGGGCTTCGACCTCGGCGATTCGCGCACGCAGATCATGCCGATCGTGGTCGGAGACGCCGAGCTCTCCGTCGAGGTCGCCGAAGCCGCGCTTGAACGAGGGGTGTTCGCCCAGGCGATCCGTCCGCCGACCGTTCCGCCGATGACCTCGCGGCTGCGCTTGGCCGTGATGGCCTCACACCGTCCCGACGAGTTGCGCGTCGCCGCGCACGTGCTCGCCCAGGCGGTGCGCGCTGCCGGCTTGGACCCGCGTGCCGAGGTGTTCGCGGATGACGAACCCGATTTCGACGAGCGCCTCCCCGCAGCGACGGCGGCGCCACGGACGTCCTCGAAGATCTTCGACGGAGAGGTCTCCGAGCGGCTCGCAGCCTAGACGTGGCCGAGCGGTTGGGCGGCCTGTTCGTAACCGGGACCGACACCGGCGTCGGGAAGACGGTGCTGGCGGCCGCGATCCTCGCGGCGCTGCGGGGCCGGGGTAAGGCGGTCACCGCGCTCAAGCCGGTGATCACCGGGCTCGACGAGCCGGCTGACCCGGTCTGGCCCCGCGACCACGAGCTGCTGGCACAGGTGGCCGGCCTCGAGCCGGCGGAGGTCGCGCTGATCGGCTACGGACCAGCCGTCTCCCCCCACCTCGCCGCCGAGCTGAGCGAACATCCGATCGACCCTCGGGAGCTGCGCGAGCGGGTGCTCGCCGCCGTCGCTGCGGCGAACGGCCGGGGCGAGCTGCTGGTGATCGAGGGCGTCGGCGGGCTGCTCGTCCCGTTCTGCGAGGGCTACGACGTCCGCGACCTGGCGCGTGAGATCGGGTTGCCGCTCGTGATCGCCGCGCGCCCGGGGCTCGGGACGATCAGCCACACGCTGCTGACGATCGAGGCGGCGCGGCGCGAGCAGCTCGAGATCGCCGGCGTCGTGCTCACACCGTGGCCCGAGTCACCGGACCGGATCGCCCGTTCCAACCGCACGACGATCGAGCGGCTGGCAGGGGTGCGCGTTTCGACCCTGCCCGAGATCTCGAGCCCCGACCCGGCGCAGCTTGCGGAGATCGGCTCGAGCCTGCCGATCGGCGACTGGCTGGCCTGAGCGCGCTACCTTGCCTGCGTGCGAAGGCTCGCAACCGCCACGACACTGATCGCCCTCGCGGTCCTGCCGGCGGCCGCGCAGGCAAGCGCCTACACCGATGTGCTGCGGGTGTACCAGGCCTCCGGCTCGATCCCCCCGTGCAGGTTCACGAGCGTGCAGCTCGACGCCGCGCTGAAGGGCGTGGACAGCTATGGCCAGCAGTACTTCGCTGACTTCACCAACGCCGTTGACAGCGCGCTCGCCGCGCGCGCGAGCGGCGCCTGCACGCCGGGCGCGTCCGCCGTCAACACCGCCGGCGCCTCCACCCGCGCGGCGCTGCCCACGGCGACCGCTTCCACCGACGCCAACCTGCCCGCGCCGATTCTGCTGATGGCCGCGCTCGGCCTGTTGCTCGCGGCGGCGCTCGGCCTCCGGACGCTCGCGCGGGCCTTCGGCTGGGAGCCCGCCCGGCTCATCGGCTGGCGCCACGCCTGGGCCGAGGCCTCCTACCGCGTCGCCGGCGGGTGGGCCGAGGTACTCGACTGGTGGCGCTCGGGGCGCTAGCCGTCCTCGGGGCGCTAGCCGTACGCGAAGATCGCGCCGAGCAGGTGCGGCGCGACATAGACCTCCCAGACCGCGGTGATGACGAGCATCGGCACCGCGAACGCGACTGTCACGAATGTCGCTGCTAGCAGCTGATCCCACTCCCCGCGGCGGCTGGCGATGATCCATGCGGCGAGCGGTAGGAACAGCGCCACCAGCTCAGGCAGGGCGTGCGGCAGCAGCCCGAACAGCAGCAGCGCGGAGCTGGCGTGCAGTCCGGATGCGACTCGAGCGACGGTCGTGCCGAGCGAATACGCCTGCAGGCTCAGCGAGAAGCCGGTCGCGCAAACCACGAACGTAATCGCCACGCGCCGGCCGCCCTCGTGGATTCGTCGCGAGAGACCCGTGCGGTAGGCCGCCTGCAGCGGCAGCGAGCTGCCGGCGATGAAGCCGGCGACGCACGCCATCGCGTGCAACGTCAGCACGAGCATGTTGTGGCCGAGGATCCGGACCACGTCGGGCGCCTGGCCGACGCCGAACGGCGGGCGTCGCAGGGACACGAAGCCGTAGGCGGGCGAGACGAGCGAGACCACCCAGATCGCCACGAGCAGCAGAACCG
>Ga0102924_1003924_pt1 | contig 15296 bp, 9 predicted proteins | sample PaiPotPPM11metaG_FD_80116 | JGI IMG/M metagenome (GOLD analysis project Ga0102924, IMG submission 80116) | Iron sulfur acid spring bacterial and archeal communities from Banff, Canada, to study Microbial Dark Matter (Phase II) - Paint Pots PPM... ... | reverse complement strand
CGCTTCCACCAACGTGGAAGTGCAGGCGCCTGCACCACCACCGGAAGTTGCTGAATTGGAAGCGAGGCTTTCGCTCCACAGTATTTACTTCCAAACCGCCCGGCCGACCGAAAAAAATCCCGACGGCGGTCTGGTGGAGAGCCAGCAGGAAGTTCTCGCTGCACTCGCTACGGACTTCAACCGCTACCTAACCTTCAAGCCCGATGCGCACTTAATTCTGGGCGGCCACGCGGACGTTCGCGGATCCGAGGAGTACAACAAGCGCCTTACCGAACGGCGAGTGGAGCGCGCCAAGAGCTTCTTGGTCGAACACAACGTCCCGGCCGGCAGCATAGACGTTCAGTCGTTTGGAAAGGACGACAATCTGACTGCCGAGCAGGTGAAGCAGGAAATGCAGGATAATCCTGACCTCACTCCGGAAGAGCACCAAAGGGCCTTGGCCAATTTGCAAATCATTGTTCTGGCCAATAATCGCCGTGTGGACGTCTCACTCAGCACCACGGGCCAACAGTCCGTTCGCCGTTACCCGTTTAACGCGAAAGATGCCATGGCGCTCATCAGCCCGAGTGTTCACGGTAAACCGCCGGCGTCAAAGAGCACGCCACCGAAACAATAGACCATCATCTGCAACCGGCACAGCGCCAAGGCTGTGCCGGTCGCCGTCCCGGCACGTAACCCCGCGTCAATACTAAATCCGAAAAAAACAAAAGCGGGACAGCCTTGCGAGCCATCCCGCCTCGGTTGCGAAGACGTTCTGAACTTTCCAGTTCGCCCTCCATCCATTTACTCACCGCAGCTCGAGCATTTAGAACCGAACGTACCGGACGGCGACGTTGGAAGTCTGTTCCTTGGGCATCGTAAGGAAATAGCCGTACAGAATTGACCCATCGGTATTGAGTATCGTTGAACCTGAGGACCCCCCGGGGTCGCAAACATTGGGAGCAGTCGGCACCGCGTACGCGACTCCGCCCCGATCCGTGCTCGGCGTGTTTTCATCATTCTGGATCATCAAACCGTAGGGGGCATTCTCACTTCCGCTGTTGGCGGGTGTCCACGCAAACGCGCTATCGTCTGTGGAGTCTAAGTTTTCATCGTAACCAGCGGCTATCGGGTCACTAGGATCGGAGTCGGCCCAGCGCATAAACAGCGCAGACTTGTTAACGCTGGAGTTGTTCTTGAGCGACGTTTGAATCTTGGCATAAGGCAGTGTTCCGGGGTTCATGCTGATGGTCTGAGTGAGGATAAAGAGATTGTCGCTGGTCGTGCGCTCGATCTTCACCGATGAGTTGGTCTGTTGAACGAGTGTTGGTGCGTTCCAGTTCGGGCTGGCGCCGTCATCGGCGAAGTCGTAATAAGAAGCGCCGGTATTTAGATCGCAGATGCCGTAGCCTTCGCCGACGGAGCCCTGCCGGATCTGTTCGATTCCCACCGGGCTTTGAAATTCCGTGATGTTCCCATTCACCGTGACGCAAAATTGCAGAAAAGCGTCGGTGCCCGCGCCGGTGGTAAAGGTGTAGGCGCATGTATTTGTTGCGGCGTTGGCCACCGTTTCGTCCTTTATTTTTTGCTGCGCCGCGGCTTGTGCAGCGATTTTATCCGCGGACTCAGCGGGCTGGCTCGTAAGGTGGAGCGCTTCGCGAAACTTATTGGGTTGTTGCTGAGCCGGAGTGGATGCTGCAAATAACGTAACCACTGCCAAGCATGCTGCTGAAAAAGTTGCTGTGTGTAATCTCATTTCTATCTTCCTCGTTTAGTGATTTCTACCCCGGGCTTGCTCGCCCTTGGGGAGTCACTTGAATTTCACCCGCCCTTACGTATGAAGGCCGTGTGTTGAGCCCACTTTCGCTGAAGTGGGAAGGGAAAGTCCTTAAGCGGCGCCAAATGTTTTCCAAATAATTTCCAAGTACGTTTATGAGCCGGAAAAGAATGACTTTGCCGGTCGCGAGCCTCGTCACCTCCACAATCAGCGACATAAAACAAAAGAGCGGGACGCCTTGCGAGCCATCCCGCCCTTTTGCCTGACACGAACCGAACCTCTACGGATACTGCTTACTACTACTGCGTGCAGCGTGCGATGCGGCCCAGGAAACCGTCGGTGGCTCCGGTGGTATCCACATAGAAGCCCACGATTTCTCCTTCGTCGTTGATTCCGTTCACAATCGTGGTATCAGCGCCTTTGGGATCGTTTACCGCTTCGTACTCGTTGGACAACTCGTCGTAGAGGAAACCATGCATGTTGCCCTTGGCATCGTTGTAGGTGCCGACTACCTGCTGCAGGTTGTTCAAGCCGAATGCCTGCGTCAGAGTTGCGCCGGCGAAGTTGAGCAGTGTGACTTTCCCAGTGTGCAGGATCAAGAAACCATGGTTGACGCTGGAGGAGTCCACGTAAAAACCGCAGATGTCTCCTTCGTTGTTCACCCCGGTGGCTTGCGCGCTGGTATTTGACGGCAGTTTGGTATCGAGCAAAGTGAAAACGCCGGCCTTCTCAGTGAAGGGGAATTGTGTGCCGGAGCCATTCTGCCAGTAGCCGGCCACTTCGTTCTGTCCGTTAATGCTGAGAATTTGGGTCAACACGGAGGTCGGGTCCGGGAAATCCACGGTGACGAACTTGCCGCTGATCTTGGTGAAGCCGTGGTTGACGCCGGAGTTGTCAATGTAGAAGCCGGCGGTCGCTCCATTGGTGTTGATGGCGGTCACCTGTGTCTGGGCGGATCCGGGATAGTTTTCAATCGTGAACGAGCTCGGCGGAATGAGCGTCTCACCGACGAACGGATGGCCGGCTGCGCCGCTGCCGTGGTAGCCGACGATCTCTCCGCTGTTGTTCACGCCCAAAAGCTGCGTGAAGTTGTCTGTGGTTACGTTGATGGTGGTAAACGAATAGGTGGTGCTTTCGGCCGACATCACCGTGGTGACGCTGGCGGCGACGAACGCTGCGAGAAGACCTGCAACTGCCAACTTCTTTTTCATTTTCCTATCTCCTTTTTTTCTCTCTACTAAAATTTGGATTACCCTTCTTAAAAGGGCCGTTCTTTGCAAGAGGCCTTGTCCACTTCGGAAATCAACTTTGCATTGACGTTCGCTCATGTACCGGGCCCGCGATGCAGGCGCACTTTCGCAGAAGCGCGGAGAAAAAGTCCTTAAGGAGCGCCAAAGAATTTCCAAATAATTTACAAGGAGCCCGCCTGCCTCAAAACAAGAGACTTGCAGGAAGCGACCCCTCGTCAAGAAATACGGACGCGAGCTAAAAAAAAGACAAGTTTTGCAACTTGGTATGAATCCCGGAAGGCGGCGTCGACGAGAGGGAATTCAAGAGGGCGTAACAATTCGAATGGAGCCGGACGAATGGGAATGTAACGCGCGAGTCACAAAACAAAAACGCGCCGGACGACCCTGCCTTTCCGAGCAACGCGCGCTCGAGGAGACTGGGCCGTCCCGGCACGGAGAGCTAGAACGACATGTAGCGGTTGTTTACGGTAATAGCCTGTTCTTTGTTTACGCCGAACTGGTAAACATACACGATTGAGCCGAAGTTATCGGTTATGGGCGACGCAAAAGTGGCGAAGGGATTGCAAGGATTGGGCGCAGCACTTGTGTTCGCCATGCCTTCCGACAGATACGGAGTTTTGGCCGGTGTGGGATTGCCAACAATTTGGAGCATCAGACCATAGGGATCGCCATTGCCGCCGGAGTTAATCGCAGTGTAGCCCCACGCGCTATTCACGGTTCCGTCGTAGTTCTCTTCGTAAGTCCCGCTCGAATTAGGCTTATCGGGAACAGGATTCGCGTAGCGCAGCAAGAGAACTTCCTTGGCCTCGTTCGTATTGTTCTTCAGCGTCATGGAAATCTTGGCAAATGGAGTAGGGCCTCCGATCAGGCTCACCATCTGGGTCAGAGTCCAAAGTCCATCGCTGGTGCTCCGCTCGATTTTCACTTCTGTCGCGGTCTGTGAAACCGTGATCGGTGGATTCCAGTTGTTGCTCGAGGTAAATGCGTAGTCGTAATACACGGTGTTGTTATTGGTGAGGTCGCAAATGCCGTAGCCTTCATATGCGCCGATGTCCTGGGGGTTCAGCTGTTCGATTCCCTCCGGGCTTTGAAACTCGCTGATGTTGCCCTTGTCGGTCACACAAAACTGCAGGTAGGTGATGCCGCTTCCGGTGGTGAACTGATAACCGCAGTTGTTCACAACTTCGGCCGGGGATGCGTCGTTCTTCGTTCTTCCGTGGGTCCGGCCGTCCGAGGTGTCTGCGCTCACCGCGTTCGCAGGGTGAGCGGGGAATTTAGATCGCTGAGCCGGAGTGGATGGAGCAAACAATGCAAATGCCATGATACCTGCTAGCCAAAGGGTCCTGATATTCGCGTTCATTTTCTTTCTCCTCTTTTTTTGTTGAATCCCGTTCGGGATTCTCAGTTTGAACTGCGAGGCCTCGCACTTTTTGTGAGCGGCCTCTTGGCGCAACGGGTCTTGCCCCTCTCGGGCCTTTGGTCTAGAATCGCGTCTTCCAAAAGAAGCGCCACGTTGCAGGCGTACATTCCCCTAAGTGGCTGGAAGAAGTACTTAAGGAACGCCAAAGAATTTGCAAATAATTTCCAAGGCGCAGGTCAAGCCCCCCATGACCTTGAAAACAAGAGGGTTCTACGAATTCGGCCCTTTTCGCTTGGAGCCCGATGAGCATCTCCTTCTCCGAGACGGCGTTCCCATTCCGCTCCCGCCCAAGACTTTTGAGCTCCTGGTCTTCCTGGTTCAGAACCATTCTCGTTTAGTAACCAAAGAACAAATCATGCAGGCGGTCTGGCAGGAGAGCTTCGTCGAGGAAGCGAACCTCACCGTGTCAATTTCCGCTTTGAGGAGGGCGCTAGGCGAGAAGGAAGGGGCGCCGCGGTATATCGAAACAGTCCCGAAGCGGGGCTATCGCTTTACCGCTCCCGTCAGGGAAGTGAAGCAGCCGCTGGAGCTTGGCTCTGCGGAGCCTGCTGTGGCGCACCTGCCACAGGCGGCTGAAAGGACTTTAGAGGTTACGACGGGAGATTCGGATGTTCCGGGACTTATGGCTCACGGGCCTCCCCCCGCGAGCACGGCGGTTGCGGCAACCGCCCGGGCGCAAACCCTGCCGCCCCCAATTGCGCAACAGCAGCCCGCTAACGAAAACCGCGGCAGCCTTTCGGCCTTGCAGGTTGCGCCGCAGCCGCACGCTGGTTCCGCAGCGGCGATGCCGCAGGCGCTGGAGAATTCAGGAAGCCCCAAACCGCGCAAGTATGTGGTTGCGACAGCGCTTCTAATCTTGATGTGCGCGCTGGTGGGCGTCACCGGTTACCTCCGTAGCAAGCCCGATGGAACCGCTACGTCGAAGCACCCGCGAAGCCTGGCCGTTCTTCCGTTCCAGAATGTGGGGCAAGACTCCAGCAGCGATTTCCTCGGTTTCTCGCTGGCCGACGCCGTGATAACCAAGCTTGGCTATGTCAGCTCGCTCTCCGTCCGGCCTTCTTCCGCCGTCGAAAAATATCGCAATCAAGCCATCGACATCCGCAAAGTTGCCGCCGAGCTCAATGTGGACACTCTGCTCACCGGCAATTTCATTCGCGACGGAGATAATTTTCGCATCACGCCGCAACTGATCGACGTAAAAACCGAAAAGATTCTCTGGCGCGGCACCATCGATTTGAAGTACGACCATCTTTTAAACGTTCAAGACAACGTGGCCCAGCAGATCATCAAAGGCCTGGAGCTGAGCCTTTCTCCCTCCCAGGCGGAAAAGCTGAAAACCGACGTGCCGGTGGACCCGCTGGCTTACGAATATTATTTGCGCGGCGTGGACCTTTACTCGCAAAACGATTTTCCCATGTCCATCAAGATGCTCGAAAAGTCCGCGCAAATCGGGCCCAGCTACGCGCTCACCTGGGCGCAACTGGGAAAATCTTACGCAGCTACGGCCTCTCTGCAGTTCGGAGGGCGCCAGCAATACGACAAAGCGCAAGCCGCTTACGAGAAGGCCCTCTCCATCGAGCCCGGCCAGATCGAAGCGCATATATACATGGCCAACTTGTTGACCGACACGGGCCACGTGGAGCGCGCCGTACCGTTGTTGCGCGACGTGCTGAAGACCAATCCGAATCTGGCGGAAGCGCACTGGGAGCTCGGCTACGCCTATCGCTTTGGCGGCATGTTGCATGATTCCGTCACGGAGTGCGAGCGCGCACGCCAGCTCGATCCCGGAGTCAAGTTGAACAGCGCGACGCTCAACGGCTATCTGTATCTCGGGCAGTACGACAAGTTCCTTCAAAGCCTGCCCGAAAATAGCGATTCAGCCCTTGTGATTTTCTATCGTGGCTTCGCGAAGTACCATAAGGGCGATTGGGCCGGTGCAGCCGCGGAATTCGATCGCGCTTATCAGATCGATCCCACGTTGCTTCAGGCTGCGGTCGGCAAAGCGTACAGCTACGCCATCGCACATCAGGACGCCCAAGCGCTCGAAATTCTGCGCGACACCGAGAGCAAGATCGAACAGCGCGGCGTCAGCGATCCCGAAGCGATTTACAAAATCGCCGAAGCTTATGCGGTCCTCGGCGATAAGACCTCAGCAATGCACACGCTGGGGCACAGCATCGAGAAGGGTTTTTTCGCTTATCCCTACTTTGTGAACGACCCGCTATTGAATAATATTCGCAATGAAGGCGGATTCGCTGAGCTTCTGAAAACGGCGCAGCAACGCCATGAGACTTTCAAAACCACTTTCTTTTAGCGGCTCTTCTGTTTGCGGCTCTGGTGGTGGGCCCGCCTGGACTCGAACCAGGAACCTACCGATTATGAGCCGGACGCTCTAACCATTGAGCTACGGGCCCGAGCCTTAACTATAAGCGAAGCCGAAACCCATTGCACTATGCCGGCCGGCATTTTCTCGCTGCCAGCCGCTAATTCGTTGCTGCAGCCCGTGGGCGGCCTTGCAGCTTTCACTTAAGCACAAGCCTGTACATTTTGTATTCCTCTCCCGAGCCGCCCCAGTCCGGAAAATTTCCCGTAAAGACCGCGCCGAATTTCGCATTGAGCGCCTGGCTTCCGCCCGGCCGTGCGTGACCGTACACCACTTCAAATCCATTACCAACCGCCAGGCCCAGCCAATGAGCCTTTAGAATCGATCCCAACCCGCGATTTTGAAACGCGGGAAGTATGGTGTTTGAGTAGCAATAAATTCCGCGCTTCTTTTCGGTCTCTGATAAGGCTCCTAATTCTTCGATCAGCTCGCAATGGCTGGTCAGCGGGACGCCGTAGGTCTCACCTACGAGTACTCCGTCCACATACATCCATACAAAAATTGATCCGAACGCATTCCGAATTTCGGTCTTCTCGAAAATATCCAGCTGCATGGCCTCGTGGTACACGGGCTCGAAAGCCATGGTCTGCTCAAGCGGAACATCGTATTTGAATTCGATTCGCACTGACGTTTTCGTCTAGTGATTGTCGGCGGTGGGTTTCGGTTGTGCTGCTTGCGGCACAAGGGGCTTGGTGATGTCGTCCAGATACGCGGGGGTTCCTTCCACGCGCTCCAGGACCGGATAGCGTTCACCGTCGTGGTAATCAATGTTGGCGGTCGATACGAAATTGTCCGTTTGAACGATCAAGCTGATCGGCTCGGATTTACCTTTAGCGTCACGGACCGCATCTCGAAGCAGATCGCCGGAAAAAACCTGTCCATTCACCGCGATAATCTTTGCTCCCGGCACGATCTTTGCCTTGTCCGCCGGGCCCTTCCAGCGAACATCTTTGATTTCGCCGTCGGCATCGACTTGTAGCCCAACGGAGAACCAGACGTCGACACCGACCTTGGCAGTTGGCCCCGCATTCGCAGATTCGATCAGCTCAGAGGCACTCGGTTTGTCAGCGTAAACCAGCTTGTAGCCCCCTTGCTCGATGCCGGCAAGATCTGCATGAGGATTAATTTTATCAACGCGATCGTGCAGGAAAGTTGCCCAGTCGTAGGGCGCCACTTCATTCAGGTCGCGAACCAGTTCGTCAAAAGTGTAGGTGACGATAAGGGGCCCGGTGTTTCCACCCTTGCCCAGGAAAATCCGCTGGAAGTCATCGAGAGATTTCTTATTGCCGGTCATTTTGCGAATCAGGGTGTCGGCATCAAGCCAGAGTAGTTCGCCTTCATCGTAATAGTCCTGTCCACGCTTCCAGTTGGCCCAGGCTGGATTTCCGTCGCGAAGAATGCTGGCGGCAATTGCGGTGTCCTCGGTTGAGCGCCATTCGCGCCCAGGTTTGTGGTCAAGATTCGCCGCAGACATGGCAAGGAGGTCGCGGTACTGCGCCTGAGACTTGAGTCCGGAGCGCGCGGCAAGCACGTTGCCCAAGTATTGCGTCATGCCCTCATAAACCCAAAGCAGCGCACCTTGCTGTGCGGTGGCGAAATCAGTTTGGTACAGCCCAACCGGGCGGCGATACTTGCCATTCCATGAGTGGGTGAATTCGTGTGGGAGCAGATCCGCGTTGGCTAGCTGGTGATCTTCATCCGAGAACTCTTTCTCGCCAAGACCGTTTTCCGAGGACTGGCCATGCTCGAGGCCCAGGCCGCCGGCGGTGTCGGATAGATCCAACAGGAAATGGTATTGGTTGTAGTGGTGCGTGCGATACAACGCGTCCGCCTCGCGAACGAGGTTAGCAATCTCAGCCAGCGCTTCGGGGCGAAGGTTGGAATCTTCGGAAGCGTCGGAAACCACGTCGATGAAATGTTTGGGAGAGATTTCCGGAGCCAGCGCGAATTCGTGGAAGTATTGTCCGGTCAGGATTGGAGAATCCTCAAGCTGCTCAACGCTCGTGACCGCGAAGCGTGTAGTGCTGCCCGCGGCTGGCACAGGATACGCCCCGTTGCCGATCGGTGTAAGCGCGGTCCCGATGCCCCAACCGGCCGGCACAATCACCGAAGGCTGTATGGGAATATCGCGGACCGGCGTGTTGGCCGGATAAAGCATGATCTTGTCCCATTCGAGGTACGCCAATTTCTGCGAAATATTGGTTAGAACGATGGAATCGAGATGCGCGTGAAGGGTGGTGACGCCGGGCGGAATCGTCAGGTGAAACTCGTAGAGGTCCACATCGTCGCGGCGCCACCGTAGCGTCTGGCCGTTGGCGGTGAATACTACACCTGTGATGCTGTCCACGGGACCGGTCGGCCGGTGGTCGCCGGGAATCCATTTGGGAGTGATGAGAGTGACTGGGCCGGCGGTCACCGGCAAATCAACTTCGGCGTGAAAAAGCTTGCGCGGAACGTCCGAGAGGTCAACAGTGATCTGAATCGGAGACTTCTGGCTCTGCGTGGGAGGCTTCTGGCCCTGCGAGCGCGCGCTGGAGGCCACTAAGAAACTAAAAACGGCTGCACAGCAAAGTGATCTGCGATTCCAATGCATTCTGTAGCTTCCTTTGCGGGTTGAAGCCAGGACTTCCATTTTGCCCGTCAGCTAGGCGTGACAATATACTCCAGTTGTTCACATTCGCCATACACCGGAGGTTCTCTCGCTCAGTGAAATGTGATAACTGGCCTTGAAGGAGCCGCTTCGCGCCATTGCCGCCCTTAGACGCGAGAGACGGCGTTTCAGGTAGCAGCACTCTTGAAGTTTCCGTACCCACGGCGGTCTCCCCGACCCCTTGGCCGCTGGCTAAGAGTTCTTCCCACCTGAATTTTGTGAGCATCAGAAAATTTCCAGGATTTCTTCGTAGCGCTTGAATGGGGGGATTAGGTACGCGCCGGCGATGCCTTCGGCTCTTGCAGTGCGCGCCCAGTCGAGCATTCTACGGGCCAGGACGAAGCCCCGGTCGCGAGCGGCGTCTCCGGCTTTTTCCATTTCGCGGAGAGTGGGCTCCGGAATCACAATTCCGGGGACTTCGTTGTTCAGGCGCAGAGCTTGTTTGTAACTGGTAAGCGGCCACAAGCCGACGATTACCGGGACCGGAGATTTTCCACCGAGGCGTTTTAGAAAAGTGCTCCAGTGCTGGGGGTCGAAGATTGGCTGAGTCATGGCGAAGTGCGCGCCCGCTTCGATCTTTTCCTGGAAGCGGCGCAGCTCTTCGTCGATGTCTTCCGCAACGGGATTTACCGCGACGCCGATGGTGTAATTTGTTGCGCCGCCGAGACTCTTTCCGGCCCAGTCGGTTCCTTGATTGAGCCTGGCGAGAACTTTTACCAGGCCGATGGAGTCCACTTCATAGACGCCGCTGGTTTCCGGGTGATCGCCGAGCGAGGGCGGGTCGCCGGTGATGGCGAGGACGTTGCGAACGCCGCCGACGGCCCAGGCTCCGAGCAGCATGGCTTGCAGCCCGATGATGTTGGAATCGCGCGTGGTGAGATGCGGAATAGTTTCGAAGCCGTGCGCTTCCAGAGCGCCCGCGAGGACCATGGCGTCCATACCCACGCGAGCCAGCGTTCCGCTATTGATGTCGATGGAATCGACCTGGCCGGAAGCCATCACACGGGCGGTCTGTTCCACGATGCGCTCGACGGTGACGCCTTTGGGCGGGTCAATTTCGACGGAGACGACGAATTTTTCGGCCTGGATTTTTTTCCAAAGCTTGCTATCGGGCTCGCGAGTGGCGACCCGGCGGAATCTTTCGGCGGGCTCGAATACTTCGATGGAGCGCGCCTTGATTGGTTTTGCTCCGCGCGTTTTATCGAGATGAATTTTCTTTACCGCCTCGGCAATGGCGTGTATGTGTTCCGGAGTAGTTCCGCAGCAGCCGCCGATGAGTCGTGCGCCTAGTTCCGCAGCTTCCTGGGCGAAGAGCGCGAAATATTCGGGAGAGGAGCGTGGGTACACGATGCGGTCGCCGACGCGCTTGGGAAAACCTGCGTTGGGCATGACGCAGAGCGGCAAGGTGGCGCAGGAAGCGAGTTCGCGCAGTACGGGAAGCAAAAGCTGGGGACCGATGGTGCAGTTCGCGCCGATGGCCTGGATATTTTTGTCTTTCAGTTTTTCCCAGGAGTCTTGCGGACGATTGCCGCCGAAGGTGGTGCCTTCGTCGGAGTAGGTCATCTGCGCGACGATAGGCAAACGCGAGAAGGAGCGAATCGCGTCAATGGCGGCGAGCAATTCTTCCACATCGCTGAAAGTTTCCAGCATGAAGAGATCCACGCCACGCTCTTCGAGTGCTCCGGCTTGCTCTTTGAAAATAGCGAAAATTTCACCAGTGGGAAGTTCGCGAACGTGCTGGACGATTCCAAGCGGGCCAATGGAGCCGGCGATCAAAACTTCGTGCTTGGCGGCCTCGCGCGCTTCGCGGGCAATTTTTACGCCGCGATGATTGAGTTCGGCGACGCGGTCTCCCATGCCGAAGAGGCCAAGCTTGTGGCGATTGGCCCCGAAAGTATTGGTCTCGATGATTTGGGCGCCGGCTTCGAGGTAGCGCTGGTGGACGTTGAAAACGGCATCGGGGACGAGCGAGTTGAGCTCGTCCACGCAGCGCTGCGGGCCGATGGATTCGTAAAGCAACGAGCCCATGGCGCCGTCAACGACCAAGATGGAGTCGCGAAGGCGTTCGTAGAAGGCTTCAATCTTCATCGCGGGACCGTTGGATTAGAATTTTGCATGGTCGTAAACCGTCGAGTATATCATCGCGACTAGCGACCTGGGTGGGCGGGAATTCGCGGCGAAACACGTCGCAAACCGCAAAACCCAACCATGCAAATCTAGAACCGGTTAGACAGGGTTTAGTCATTCGTTTTCCGCTACTTCTGTTTTTGGGTCAGAACCGGTTAGAAGTGGCTGTGCTGAAGGCGATTCGATGATTTCGGAAGGATGTTCTCGCACATTCAGGGCGAGTCCGGGTATGGAGCTTTGATTTCGAACGTCGCCTGCCGCAAACGGGACCACTTGAACGATGTGTGAGGTGGGAGTATCGATCCATTCGCCGGAGTCGTTTATTCGGGTATATGCGCGAATAGCCTTTACGAGCCCTTCGGCGCTCGGGACGATGCGCTCAGATTGTTCGATCACGAATTCGAGAGACGATCGAAGGGTGAGGTTTCGTTGCTTGAACAAATTCAGGGCGCGGGCGTGGCGGTAAATCGCGGTAATGCCGCCTTCGGGTTTGAACTCACGGTCGATGTATCTGACGTTGCGCCATTGAAGGAACGCCTCTTCGAGGGCTTCGCGGTCGGGATGGTGGCAAACCGAGCAGCGGCGCCTATGATGGGATAGGTCAATCTCCGCAGGAGTTTTCGGCAGCTTGGGAGGCGTTGCAACTTCAGTCTGAAGGCCGGCACTTTCAGCGATTCTCTTTCGTTTTGGCGCGTGAGGCCGGAGGTTCTGGCGGCCAACGATTCGCTTGCTTCTATGTTTTGTCCGCTTTGGTTTGGCATGTCGGCGCTTGGTTGTGGATTTTGTGGGTTCGGACTCAAAAATTGAAATCCCTCGCTCTTCGAGAGATTCCATTGCGGCCTTGAATGCGGGTAACTCGTCCAGCAGGTTGCCGGTCTTTTGACCCGAGGACTCGACCTCTTCGGTAGGTGCGTTGGCAGATTCGGCTTCCGCACCGGTTTCGGCCGGTTCGGCGGCTAGGGGCGGGGGCGTCGGTTGAGTGGCCGGTGGGGTGAGAAATGCGGGCATGTAGCGGTGGTTTTGATCGCGATTGGCCCATAGGGCTTCGACGTCGACGGTCATGGGACCGGTTTGGACGCCGTCCCATTGGGACGCGGGGCGTCCGGTTCGAAATCTTTTCATGTTTTTCTCCATTTTTTACTTCGTGGGCTGCAGAGAGGGCGCGCGGTGATGCGTGGTTGGCTCTCGGTGAAGCGCTCTAAATTTTTTGAAACTAATCCTGAAAAAACGTAGCACGAGATTTTGGGAGATGCAAGCGCGGGGAGCCTGTGGATGGGCTAGTACTGCGGTGCAACGTTTCCCGTTTCGGGAATGAGACTCAAGAGAAGATAGGGTAGAGGCTCAATTGCGGCTCGTTAGCCCCTACCTTGCCTACCGACCTTCCTTAACCAAACCCGGAACTTCCTCGGATCCTTTTTCCTGTTTGGGCTGAAGTAAAACTCAGTTCTCTTGTTCGGTGTTGCGCTAAGTGCATCGAGGCTTATTTGCTGTCCTTGTCCGCGATAATTGCTGGCTTGCGTCCTAAGGTGAGCTGTTGAGATTACAAAGATAGTTTCTTCCACTTTCCATTTGGTGTTTGGAAGGCCGTGTAAGATTACGTAGTCACAGCGTCGCTTCATACCTAGAGGCCTTTTCCACTCCCATCGATGGAAGGTGCGCCTTAGTTTGTGGTTTCTTACTCGGTGAGGATTCGCGAAACGATAAAGCGCCCGTTTTTTCCCAATTTCCATATCGTAGAATTCGATATCGGGCGGTAATAATTTGTAATCGCGAGCAAACTTCTTGAGTTTTTTCGCTTGCGGAGCTCCATCAAGCATGGGCCACCTCCAGCATGAACTACAAGTACTCTAAAGTTTAAATATTGTCAAGTACGAATTTAGATTCTTAAACTTTAGACTGTACACCGACAGCAGGTCCCTCGTCGGCGAAAAGCGCCTCTGTCGGGATGACAACGTAAACACTAAATTCAAAAGCGAGGCTTAGGCACCGCGCTCGCACGGCGAAACCGCCGAATTAGCAGCGGGTTAGAAAATCCAGAAGCGTTTTTTCTTGCGGGTGGGCGTGGCGCCGGGGGCGAGGCCTGCGTCTTCGGCGAGTTCCGGCACGAACGGGAGCGGGCGGCCCTCGAACGCGGCCAGCGGATTATCCACCAGCAGCGCTCGCGCGACCTCTTTGCCATGGGCTTTCTCTAAAAACGCGAAAGCCTCGCTCAGGATGGGCGGCCGGGACGTAACGTTGTGCGCGTCACTGGCCAGGAAGTGCACCGCGCCGGCATCGAGCCATTCCAACGCGGAGTCCTTGGCTGCCCTGCCGAATTTTCCCAGCAGCGACCCCGCGGTGACCTGCACGTAGCAGCCCTGTCGCATCCAACGGAATAGCCGGTCGGACTTCACGCGGATCAAAGGATTTCTTTCGGGATGCGTGATGATTGGCTGAAGTCCAGCCAACTGCAGGTCATGCAACGCATGATCCATGGAAGGCGGTATTGAGAAGTCCGCGAACTCGACCAACAGGTAGTTCTTCTGGTTCAGCGTGTAGCGCTCGGGGTAGAGCCTTATATCCTGCAAATTTTCAAAGCTGAGGTGGAAGTCGCAGCCGGTGGCGATGGTGAGGCGGCCTTCGAAGCGCGATTGGATTTCATCGCGGCGCGCTCGTACCAATTCGGGAATGAAGTCGTGATTGGGGTGGGCGTGAGGAGTGCCGATGATGTGAGTAATCCCGTCTTGGATGGCCATTTCAGCCATGGCCAGGGACATATCGAGGGATTCGGCGCCGTCATCGAGGCCTGAAAGGATGTGGGTATGGATATCAACCATTGAAAACGAGAATAACGCAGGCGGGAGTTGATAACAACGAAGTAGGACGGAAAGGGTGTGAAACACCTAACGATTCAAAACGACATTGGCCAAGCGCTTGCAATCATAGGCGAGAACGCGGCGAAACTGTTCCGCTTTGGGAACCTGAATTGAGAATGCGTTCCTCTGGACAGCATATGTTTCAAAGACGAACACGATGAGTCAGGGAATGAAAAGCCGGACCAAGCGAGCACTGATAACGGGCGTGACGGGACAGGACGGATCGTATCTGGCCGAGCTGCTGCTTTCTAAAGGATACGAAGTTCACGGGATCAAGCGGCGGTCGAGCAGTTTTAACACCAGCCGGGTGGACCACCTGCTGACCGACTGGCACGAACGAGACGCGCAATTTTATCTTCATTTCGCGGACCTGTCGGATGCGACCAGCTTGTCGAAGCTGCTGTACCAACTGGCCCCGGACGAAATTTACCACCTGGGAGCGCAGAGCCACGTGCGGGTGAGCTTCGATATTCCGGAATACACCGGAGACATCACCGCGCTGGGCACCACGCGGCTGCTGGACGCGATACATCAGACGGGAATTCCGGCGCGATTTTACAACGCGGCCAGCAGCGAGATGTTCGGACAATCGAGCGGGAGCACGCAAAACGAGAACACGCCTTTTCGCCCGCGCAGCCCGTATGGATGCGCAAAACTTTACAGCTACTGGATGACGGTGAACGCGCGAGAGGGCTACGGACTCTACGCGGTGAACGGGATTCTGTTCAATCACGAATCGCCGCGGCGCGGTGAAAATTTCGTTACGCGGAAAATTACGCGCGCGGTGGCGCGCATCGCCGGCGGGATGCAGGAAAAATTGTACCTGGGAAACCTGGAAGCGGAGCGCGACTGGGG
>Ga0102924_1003920_pt1 | contig 15313 bp, 5 predicted proteins | sample PaiPotPPM11metaG_FD_80116 | JGI IMG/M metagenome (GOLD analysis project Ga0102924, IMG submission 80116) | Iron sulfur acid spring bacterial and archeal communities from Banff, Canada, to study Microbial Dark Matter (Phase II) - Paint Pots PPM... ... | reverse complement strand
GCAGAGCTCCGCACCCGGTAGGAGAGGCCAAGCAACTGCGCCGCTTGCTCGCCTGGAGGACACTTCCACTCGCCGGATGCGTTCCGCTGATAGCGGCGAGGCCGACTGATAGCGAGCTTGTCCAAAGAGGCGGCTTGTTTCCATTCTTCAAAAGAGGCTCCATTTCGCCGCAAGACCAGGAAATCCGGGGTATGCCACGGCGAGGTCTTGCGCCCAGAGCGAGCCTGGTAGTGAAGCTGGATGCGGGTCGGTTGGTCATACATTTCCAACACATCTGGGTCGCACTCCATCGTGTAGATGCCCCACAGTTCTACATGCTGGCTTTCAAACTGGATAGACCAACCCATTTTCACACTGGGGTATCGCCCGCTCAGATTGGAGACACGGCTGTGCACCTTGCGCTCTGGCTCAGACTCGCGAATACGTTGAATGTAGGCTTCGGTCCGAGGTGCAATGTGGTTCTGCTGGCACCAAGCGCGAAATTCCTCATCAGTAAGCCGAGCCATTGCATCTTTCTTCCTCTCTTTGTCTCGAAGCGAGTTGGAACCTCGCGCAAGATCACCGAAGCCAAGCGTCTTTAGCAAGTATACCAGAGATTGGTGAAAGAGACAAGTTTCCACCCCATATCTTTTCGTTTGTGTCAAATATCACTTCGCTACGCAGCATAGATGGCATCAAAGGAGGAAAATAATTGTTCGCAAAAGGTAGGAAAAGATGCAGGGAAAATTTATGTGTCGGAGTGTGCTTGTTTTACATCTTAAAGTAAGAAGTGCTGCGAAAAGTTAGTGTCGAGATACGGAAAATTAATTCTTCAAACAACACTCAACGAACAGCTCTTGCAAGAGTATGCATTCTTTCTCGCAAATAAAGCAGAAGGAACCATTGAAGCCTACCTGCGAACAGTGCGCCAGGTCATGATCTGGGTCGTGGGACGACCTGGCAATGGTGGGTTGTTCCAACCACAACAGTTAACCAAAACGGCAGTCGAGATGTACCGGCCTGTCGGTGTTTTTTTGACGAAAAGATACGACGTACCATATAACTACCAGGAATCACTGATCTTCTTCCGCCTCGTCTAACAGAGAATGTTGGACCGAGATCATCTTCTCTTTATAAGTAGTTAAATTGCAGTGTACAAATTCCACCGCATAATTTCAAAATTTACAATCTGACAGTAGAGGTTCCCTACTATTCGGTCCCTTCTGATCCTTGAGCTTCAACGCCAACATACATCTGATGTTTCCTCTGCCTCCAGATACACTCGGCCCTCCTTAAAGGGAATCATAGGATAAATGGGCTAGGCGTTGCAGCAATCTGGCAAGCAGTGTAATGCACCTCTTCGGGCAGTAATGCATTGCAAATCCACTTGAAAATAGCACGTTTTCTCATGTTAAACCAGTCATGCTTCTTCCTCTTTGGGATCGTTGGTCTTTGATAGGAGCAAAATGTGCTAATTTTCCCGCAGGAAAAGGCGTCATAATCCATTATGGGACAAGTAAAGAATGAGAGACGAACTAGCGCACATGGTGATACTCAGTGACATAGTCTGATCAATGAAGTGCTTTGTCCTGGCTCTAAGAGACGCTTGACGTCGTTTTTCTTTGTTAGCTATACTCTTGGAAGCGAAAACGTCGCGTGTGCTGGGTGGGAGGCTCCCTTTCAACGGCAAACAGAGACCTCGAAAGGTCTTTTCTATAAAGATATTGGAACCTTGGCAGAGAGCTGCTGGATAATTTGTCCCTCGGAGGCACTGTCCCTTCTGGATTGAGCGCTTCTGAGGCCGTTCCAGGGTTCTATCGCAACGGGTAAAAACATTGAGCCATGTCATAAGTCGGCTACAAGCCAGTTGGCGGTAGCCTATGAGTAGCTCAATCTTTGCGCCTGCCTCTATCACGGTAGTTTGTGGACTCGGGGAATCGCGCCTGATTTTGGGCGTATATTCTGAGCGATTTGAGCTCAGATTGCTCTCATTTGATGAGTTTAAAACGAGGCAAAATCCTGAATAAACAAAGTACCGATAAGAAAAGATCGAGAGGTGTCTCTGTTTGATTGCTATTTTTGTTGAAAGGTATCTGAATCCTTCATGCATCAACAACTTTCTGTACACAATCAAGCAGAGCGCTCACCAGGAAAAAAGCGCGCGCTTGACTCTAGTACCACCCACAAACGGGTCACACGACGCATCTTTTTCTGGGCTGCTTGCTTGGGCTTGATGTTACTATTCTTCAACGTGTTAAGTAGTATCATGAGTTCCCCACTGGCGTATGCGTTGCCAGTGCCAGCGGCGATTCAGCTCAAAGGTTCGCCCTCGAAGCCGAACACCGTGAAGTCAACTGTCGGAGCAACATCTCTGACGCACTTGCCACCCCCGGCTGCCCAAGGATCAGCCAAACCAGGGGCACCACAAATCATTGCACACAACACAAAAATGCCCATGCAAGCTGGCTCGATCAGCCTGCAAGTGGGCAAGGCAGTCAGTTTTATCGGCAGTGATAAGCGGCTGGAATTGCAGATTCCGGCAGGAGCCATCACTGCACAAGATCTGCAGGCGGCAGGCGGCAAGATTTCGCTACGTGTGACGCAGATCGCCCCGCCCTCTGGCTCCAATGCGGGCGGTAGCGGCGAATTTTCGCTGGGCACCTATTTGGTGCAACTGGTGGATTCCCAGGGCAAACACTCACGGCGCGCTATCATATCCAAAAAGGCGAGCAAAACCTCTACCTGGACCATGCGTATGTGGTGTTCAATGGGGCGCTCTCGGAAGGAGCGCTGAGCACCCAGGGCGTCGCGCAGCCAGCCGTCGGGACAAGCTTGGCCAGCACGATGGGGACGCGTCAGGTCCAGAAAGTCAGCCTGGACACGACAACGAAAACGCTGAGTGTCACGCCGCAGCTCGCTACGCCGAGTTCGTCGATGAGTTGGGATAGCGATTCCCCTATCGCGACCTTCGGTAAACCAGACTCGACCTCGGTTGATCTGTCTGCTGGCGCGCTGTCTGAGAGCGAGCCGATTACGCTTCCAGCGGGACCGGGTGGCCTCACGCCTCAGGTGAATCTGACGTATAGTAGCGCAGCGGTCAACGGGCAACATAACCCTTCGGCTGCGGCTGGCTGGGTGGGTGAGGGCTGGAGTCTCTCGACTGGGGAGATTTCCTGGTCTGAATCGAATGTCCTGGCTGGCTGCTCGAATAGCTGTAGTGCGGAATGGGAGAACATGTGGAATCTGAGTGATCCGTATGGCACCAGTTCTCAACTCGTCCCGCCCAATATCAATGTGTCGACCTACTACGATGATACCCCCAACTACTATTGTGCGACGGGCAACCCTGCGGCCTATCCTTGCCCGATCCTCTGGCATACGGCTACCGAGTCGCACGACAAGATTTACGCCTATGTGGGCCCGGTCAATATTGGCCAACCTGTCAATCCGCCCTGCTGGCGTGTCTGGTTGCCCAACGGCCTCATGGAAGAGTTTGGCTGCACGAGCGACTCCTTGCAGTATTATTATGAAGCGGGCCTGGGCGCGATCGTCACGGGCTGGTACCTGGACATGGTCACTGATCCACAGGGAAACCAGATCCATTTCACGTACCAGAGCGACATGGAGAATTGGACCAGTGTCACAACTGGGAAAACCTACAGTTATCCCCGCGATGTTGAACTGAGCACCATTCAGTATGACTCCCCCGTCTGCCATAGTGTGCAGAGCATGTGTACCGGCAGTAGTTGGGCACCGCAGATGCAGGTCGTCTTCAACGCCAGCCACGGTGTCGCGCAATTAACCGGCTCGCTGCCCTCTGGCTGTAACACCGGCGCGAATATGCGTTGTGACGATCCGGTCGATCTGTCGGGCAACAATGGCTACGCCACCTCGCTGATCCAGAACACCTATGTGCTCAATGGCATCCAGGTCCAGGTCCGCACGAGCGGCACAGGGAGCTGGAATACCTTGCGCAGCTATACGTTGAGCTACGAGCAGTCTGGACCTGCCACCAGCCCCGATCCGGCCAGTGGTATTCAGCGCTCGACGGCGGGCATGCTCGATCTGACACAGATCCAGCAATATGGCAGTCCTGCAGCCAGTAGTATGTTGTATTCAGGCGAGGACAACAATAGTAGCACATCCTTTGCCTACCTGAAGGCCTTTGATGTCAGCAGCAAAGATTTGGTGGTTGGACCCAATACGACGCTTTCGTATTGGATTTATCCGCAGAGTAACGTCACCAGTGGCCTGGTCAGTGGGAGTAATAGTACCTGTGTGGCGCTTGACATGGTATTCAGCGATGGTACCGATCTGCGTGACTCTGGGGCTGTGGACCAGAATGGCAATCAGTTGCACCCGGCCCATCAGTGTGGACATCTGACTCTGGACCAATGGAACTATGTCACGTCGGATATTGGAGCAGCAGTCAATGGGAAGACCATTAATCGTATCGATGTGGGCTATGATCAACCAGCTAACACTGGTGGTTACCGTGGCTACATCGACGACATTAGCCTGACCAACCCGACCAGCAGCACCCCACTGTTTGCCACCGATTTCGAGAGTGGTTCTCCACAACTAACCTGGACGAATAGTGTCGATAATACGGGGGGAGGTAACATCGCGAACGTGGGGGGCATTTGTTGTGGTCTCACCGGCCCAGAACTGTGGAGCGGTGGGCAGGCGGTAGCACATACCGATAGCGCGACATTACCACCAATAACTTTCAGCTACACAAACGAGACCAACACCTACGTGGACTCGTTCTTCCATCCCAATTCCGCCGCTGGTTGCGGTCCTGCCTGGAACACGGGCAACGGGAGTGGCTGTCTGTTGTGGAGCCAGAGCTACGCGGGCAACGACCGCTTTCTCAGCTCGAGCAGCAATGGACAGGGTCTCTCGCAGAGCTTTATCTGGGCGATTGCTCACAACAACAGTCATGGGGTTCCAGGAGGAGGAGCTAATAACGCCAACCCATTCGCCTGTGACAATAACCAGAGTGGGTATCCCTGTAACGAGGCCGATGACAGCGGTTGGAGTCAGGCGGTGCTCACCCAGCAGAACAACATGACCATCCGCCTGACGCAAAATGGGCAGGTGGGCGCGCAGAGCAGCACGCAGAATTTCCATGGGGCGAATGACGGCAACTGGTATGGGAATGTTCAGAGCCTCACGGTGACGGTGAATCTGCATGCCGGGAATAACACGATCCTGTTCTCCAACCCCTCTGCTCCGGCTCCTAACATTGACCGCATTACCGTAGCTGGGACTAGCTATGAGGCAGAAGCGCCCGGCAATACGTTGGGAGGAGGCGCGCGTGTTGATGCGTGCTCCACGTGCTCAGGGGGCAAGGAAGTTGACTGGATTGGCAATCCCTCAAACACGGGCGCGCTCCAGTTCAACGGCATTAATGCGAGCACGGCAGGCACCTATCCGTTAACTATCTACTATATCGATGCTGACGCAGGCCGTTCAGCGCAGGTGACCGTCAATGGGACCAGCACGCCGGTGATGGAAACCACCAACTACAGCTACCAACTTACCTACCCGCTGACGGCGCAGGAGTGTAGCGACTGTGTGGCGGGCATGTACTGGGGTAACCAGAACGATAACGACTATCTGAATTTCTATAATGCTGTGTTCATGGGTTTTGCCCAAGCAACCGTGGATCTGCCGACTGGGGCTGTCCAGATACATAAGTATTATGCGGGTGAAGGATGGGGCGTCTATGACACTGGACAGGTGAAGTGTTACACGGCGGCACCCTGTCATAACGATGCCTGGTGGGATCTGGCCAACGCGGCGCATGGAGCCGAGTACCAGACGCTCTCCTACGATACCGATGGCAGCACCTTGCTGCAGCAGGTCAACACCACCTACACCGCGACCTGCCCACCCAGCGGCGTGGGTGGCACCCCTGCGTCCTCGACCTATGGAAACTGGGACGGCAAGCTGGTCAGTTCGTTAGACCATAATAATCCGGTCGCAGCCTGCGACATCCAGCAAAATCAGCAGACGACCCAGACCTTTGATGGGTCGAGCAACCCAGTCTCGACAACCACGAACGACACTTACGACATCTATGGGCGCATAACCCAAGAGGCGACCACCAGCAATGGTGGTACACCGACCAAAGTAGTGAAGAATATAGCGTATGTTTGGAATGATACTGTCACCGCGACTCAAACGAGCGCGAGCGGCACCTATATCATCAAGAACATAGCCTTTACCGATACGGAAGATGGTTCGGGCAACCGGCTTGCCTGTAGCTACACGAGTTATGATGGGCAGAGCTACCTTACGGGACCGACCAGCGCCCTGACTGGTGGTTTGGCTACAACCAAAACCAGCTATAGTAACTGTGGCACATCGTCCAACAGCTACGCGCCTAGTGGGCCAAGTACAGTCACTCTAACCTATAATGCGTATGGTAATGCTGTTGGCAATGATGACGCTGATGCCAATGCTGGAATCAGTGGACACACCGGGTGTACGATCAATAGCGCGCAGTACACAAACTGCACAGCCTACGATGGCACCTTTGATGTTTTTCAAACATCCCTCAGCAATGCGCTGAACCAGACAACCAGCACGAGTTATGCCAACACAGGTGGGTTGTTTGGTTATGGTACCTGGCCACTCAGTAGAACTACTGCTAATAACCAAACAACCAGTTACACGTATGATGCGCTAGGGCGCATGACCAGTCAGACGGAGCCACGCGAGACCAGTGGAGTTGCAACCAAACAATGGATTTATACGAACTGGTGTAGCGGGACTGCTGCGCAGTCGCCTTGCGACGAGATCGATGAAGTCGATCGGCTCGACAGCAGCACCACGACAACCACTCGTGCTTTCTACGATGGCGAAGGACGCCTGATAGAAACGCGCGCGCCTGGAAGCAATGGCCAGGACGTAGTGACTTTCATCTACTACGACACCTCTGGGCGACAGGTCTTTAAGAGCAACCCATACTTTGTCACGGCCTACACCGGTGTAGCGGGGGCGGCCGCTTACTCTATCCCCGATAGTACGCAGCCAGGAACGAGCACAAACTATTCCAATTTGCGTCAGACAAGCGTAACTGATCCCAACTCGTACACGACCACGACAACAGAGAGTGTGATCTGTGGCGTTTCGGGTACAAGTGACACTGGCTGTTATAAGCAGTCCATGGTCGTCGATGCCAATGGGCATCAAAGTGCTACCCTCACCGGCGGCCTGGGCAAGACCAACTATACCCAGAAGTACAACGGGACGAACAGTAGCGGCTACACCCTCTATGCGACGACGGCCTACACCTACGATGCAACGGACAACCTCCTCTCGACGGTCTCGCCCGATAGTAGCACAACTACCTCGGTTTATGATGCCCTAGGGCAAGTGACCAGCCAAGCTGATCCTGATAACGGTACCACAACCTATACTTACGATGCCAATGGTAACCTCACCGAATCGGTCGATGCGCGTGGGAGCGCCGGGACGGTTTACAATGGCTATGATGGGCTGAACCGTATTGTGTGGAGCAATAGTAGCAATAGCCCCAGCGGGGCGTTGGTGACTTATACCTATGACAGCACGGCGAATGGCAACAATGGTGTGTGGGAACTAACTGGCGAAAGTTTCACTGGCAGCGGTGGACTCTCTGGTTCCTATGCCTACAGTTATGATGCACGTGGGCAACAGACTGGAGAGACGCTCACGGTCAATGGGACTAGCTATCCTACGCAGACAACCTACAATGACAATGGTCAGATCTCAAGTCAGACCTATCCCACTGGTGAAGTCGTAACTCCTGGCTATTCATCGACTGGTTGGCTGACTGGGCTATCCACTCAGTCTGGTAGTATGGTGACTACTCTGGCCTCCAACCTTGCCTACACAGGCTTGGCCGGAGCCACAGGTGAGATCACCACGATGGACTTTGGCAGCGGGGATATCTACAACGCTAGCTACGATACTGGGATGCGCCTGACCTCTGCTTCGCTCAATCGTGCCAGCAATAACGCGCTGCTGTACTCGACGCAACCGGCCTATGACTCGGCCAACAATGTCGTGAGCGTGCAGACGAACATCTCCGGTGCGACAGACACGCAGCAGTTCTGTTATGATAGTCTGAACAGAATGACCTGGGCAGGTTCGACAGGCACGCCGCCCTGTGCAAGTCTGACACCGGGTACACTGACTGCCGCACAGTACCAGCAGAGTGACGCCTACAATGTTGAGGGCCAGCTCACCAGCGGGCCGGCTGGCAGCTACACCTATGGAGACAGCAGCCATCCGCATGCGGTTACCTCGACCAGCAGTGGCTATAGCGCAGCTTACGACGCGGCAGGCAACATGACATGTCGCGCACCGAGCAACGCCTCTACCTGTAGCGGCACCCAGACGGGTCAGCAACTCAGCTATGATGCTGAAGGCCGACTCACGAGCTGGCAGAATCAGCCGAACTCGCCCAGCAGCACGGCGAATTACCTTTATGATGGTGCGGGCAATCGCGTGGCTATGTCGACCACTGTTAACGGTACGACCACCACTACGGCCTACATCGGCTCCATCGAAGAAGTGCAGACCACTGGCGGCAGTACAACCACCACAACTTACTATGCGATTGGGAACCAGCGTATCGCTGCTGCGATCAATGGCACGTTTGACTACTTTGGCTATGACGCCTTGGGTAGTCAAGTGGTCGTGCTCAATAACAGCGGCAATATCATTGGCTCACAGCTCTACGGCCCATATGGCGACCCGCGCTATAGCACGGGCACGCTCCCAACCAGTATTGGCTTTACCGGCCAGCAGGCTGATAGCGTGACAGGGCTGGACTACTACGTCGCTCGCTATTATGATCCAGTAGTGGGTGGGTTCCTTTCGCCAGATAGTGTCCAAGGCAACGCGCAGGGCATGAATCCCTACGCCTATGTGGGCAATAACCCGGAGACGTGGACAGACCCGACAGGTCAAATGTTTGTAAATCCGGGTCGCGGCGGCGGTTCGGGTATAACGACTACACCAAGAAGGAATTCTCAGGATACCACCCATAGACCAGCTCCAGGGAAACAGCCAAGCGCATGTGCATTTGTTTGTGGGTCATTTGATTGGGGAACTTTTTGGATAGGACTTGGCAAGCTCATCTTGGGATTAGTAGTCGGGCTAGGCTTAATGGGAGCTTTTATAGCATCAGTTGATAGTTCTGGAGGGCTCATGGGAATCCTCTGGAATTATTCACCCGCAGGTGATTATCTCAAGAGTGCAATAACGGCAGCATTTCGTCTAGCGTTGCAAGGTATACAAACGATACTGCATGCCTTTCAACATGTTAATCCTTGGGTAGATGTTGTTTTTGACGCGGTAGGTCTCTTAATTGATGTTGTCTATATTCTGCTGAATTTTTCAGATACAGCGAAAGCAATTAGCAGAATGGGGTGGAAATCAGCAACTTTCTGGACGAAAGTCTGGAATGCGATCAAAACCATTTGGAACATGGTTCGAATGAAGGCGGTGAATAGTTTCAAAAACTACGTTGGTTTTGCGGTGGGCATGTTAGAAAACCTGGGTCTAGGTGGCCTCGTTATGTTATTGGGAGGCAATGTACTTCAGGATTGGGACAGCTTTTGGAGAGACTTGTGCAGAGCAAGAGGGGGTAAAAAATGTTAGAAATTTGACTTGATAGATTACAGTCCCTTTCAAGCCACGTATAACTACACGAAGTAGTAGAAGCACCGGATTCAAGCACAATATACAGTTAGGTTGTACTTAATTGCCTAATGATGCTATTAAGTGATTGAATCTTGGTGCTTCATTCTTCATGTTTAGACTAAAAATAAGCTCAGGTGATCTTCTCTTACAGAAGATGGCCCGATGGAGTAAAGTTCCAGCAAACACAAAAACCGTAGGAGTATACTCCGCATGAATCTGAACTCAGTGAAAGGGTTTCGTCACGCCGTGTATGGATGCCTCCAGCGAGCAGGGTTGGCTCCTTTCAGCGAACTCCGCCCAAAGTTCTGGTGGGTGCTGTTAGTTTAAAGCGTTCTGACTCTGTGAGTCAGAGAAGAAGATGAAAGTGGATCGATCCCAGTAATTTATCTCAGCAGTAATTCACTTTCTTAGGAACGAGAATCACTGCACATTTTACGGAGTATTTGGTGAAGAAAAAAGGAAGAATTCTCCCATGAATAGTTATCTACGAGGAGCACAGCTCTTTTCGCTAATTTGTATCATGCTATTATGTATGCAACTCCTAGCGAATAATCTCAATGACCGCATACATTGGCCATGGATTTTTCTTATTGGTTTCGGTTTAGTAATGGCCAGTTTTATCGTAATCTTGAAAAACAAACGAAAGCTATCGTGTATGCTTCTATCCGGACATTGGCCTTTCTATTGGCCTTTCTATTATTGGCTCCTTTTTATATTAATCCTGGATGAGATTATATGGCTTGGCTCTTTTATCACAACTTTCCGTTGATTGTACCATATAACTCCTATTATATGGTACAATCAACGAAAAGAAGAGAAGCCAGTTGCTGACCAACTGGCTTCTCTGGCCGATTTTTCGCTCTCTGTTACTCACGTGAATCTCAGACAGTTTTACTGGTTATATGGTACTCGTGAGAATGAGAGGTGAGAAGCAACGATGTTTGAGCAATCCGCTATACCCCTAACCGATGCCGTCGAGGCTTTTGTGGCGAGTCTGCGTCAACGTGCAGTGCCTCTCAACACTATCAAATCGTATGCGCATGATTTGCATTTGTTCGTGCAGGCGATGCCTGCGGATCTGACAGCTGTGACCCCAGAACAGATTCAGGTGTTTTTAACACATGATGAGCACCACAGTGCTGCGACACGCCGCCGACGCTATAGCACGCTCTGCACCTTTTATCGCTGGCTCATCCATCATGAAATCGTCAACAGCAACCCCATGGATCGCCTTGACTCCATTGAACAGGTCCAACGTGAGCCACGTCCGCTCTCGCCGGAAGTGGTGACCAAAATACTCCAAGCGATTCCTGCATCCAACCTGCGGGATCGCACGCTCTTTACGCTCCTGTACGACACGGGAATCCGCGTGGGAGAGGCGCTCAGCTTGCTTGCCACCGATGTTGATTTGAGCACAGATGATGAGAAAATCCGCGTCTTTGGGAAAGGCCAACGGGAACGCACCGTGATGCTCACCGCAGCGCCTGACAGTGTGCGCTTGCTCCGCCGTCATCTCAAGCAGAGCCACATTACGTCCGGCTCGGTTTTCCGTGGCGATCCGCGCTATGGCGGAAGTCCTCTGCCTTTGGAATACAGCGTGGCCCACTACGCGTGGCAGAAATATTGCCAGAAAGCCGAGATTCAGGCCACGATTCACCAATTGCGCCATAGTCGAGCCAGCCAGCTCTTACAAGCAGGGGTGCCAATCACAACGGTACGTAAACAACTTGGCCATCGCCATATCCAAAGTACGCTGCTGTACGCGGAGGTGGATCAAGCGACCATCAAACAGGATTTGCTGACCTATCAACGACGCAAAGGAAGGCGGCGGTAACCCATGCCAAAAGAACGCAAAAACGGAGGAGGGGAGGAAAACACCGAGGAGGTTCGCCGTCTCTTCACTTTGACCCCAGATGACCTGTATTTCCTGAGCCCACTGCGGGTCGATTCGCAACGACTGTACCGTGCCCTGGTCCTGGTGTGGGCGCGGGTCGAGCGCGTGCTGCTTTCCGAGACGAGTAGTATCCCCGCAGGCGTCATCACCCAGGTCTGTAAGCAGTTAGGCCTCTCCCCGGCGCTCCTGGGACACCTGCGTACACACCCCTCGATGCGCTCTGCCACCTTTGAGGCCGTGCGAACCTATCTTGAGGTCCGAGCCTTTCAGGAAAGCGATGAGGATCGACTGCGCACCTATGTGATGGAAAAGGTCACGCATACCGGCAACTACGCGGTTCTCGCTCAAGCTGCGATGGATTGGTTAGTGAATGAAGGGATCTTACGCCCTCACGGCGAAACGACGTTGGAGCGTTTGATCTACCAGGCCCGCAATCAAGCGGAAGAGGCCCTGTTTGAGCAGCTGGCGGCTCAACTCTCGCCAGAGGATGGGGAACGTCTGGATGCCCTGCTTGAGACCACAAGCGGAAGCAGCCAGATTGTCTGGTTGGCGTCCCCACCACGCGCTGCCTCAAAGATAGCGATCAAAGACGCCTGCGCGCGTTTAGTCGCGGTGCGGCAAGCCACGCCGCTCGCGCTGAACTGGGGAGCGATTACCACCAATCGCCTGCGCCAATGGGCCGCCATTGTCCGCAAACATCGCGCGCGCAACCTGCGTGCGTACCCCGAGACCAAGCGCTACACCATGGTGTGCGCGTTTTTGCATATCCAGGCAGAAGAACTCACCACCATTATCGTGGACATGTTTGATCAACTGGTGGGCAAACTCTTCAGCAAAAGCGAGGAAGATCTCGCCCAGGCCAAGGTGCAAAAGCTCCAGACGCATCAACAAAGTGCGCGCCTGTTTCGCAAGGTCGCGGAAGTGCTCCTGGATGTGGGCGTCCCGGAAGAGCGTGTGCGGGAAGAGATTTTCAAACGGGTGCCGCGTGCGCAAGTCAGCGGGCTGGTCACCCTCTCGGAAGAATTGGAGAAGGGAGACACGACCACCCTTTTTGCCTCGCTCGACCGACGCTACGCCTATATGCGCGAGTTCGCGCCCGTCGTGTTACGAACGCTCCAGTTCGGCTCACCCAGAGCCAACAATCCAGTCCTGGAGGGACTGGAGACGTTGGGCACGCTGAACGAACAGGGCGAGAAATCCCTGCCTGAGGATATCTCCGTGACCTTCGTGCCGAAAAAATGGGAACAGGTAATGCAGAAAGGGGAAGAGGTGGATAAACACGCCTGGGAATTTGCCCTCTTGCATGAAGCCCGTACAGCCTTACGCGCAGGGGATTTAACCGTCACAGGCAGCCAGCGCTACGCTGCCTGGGATAGCGATCTGTATCAAAGCGACGTGTGGGCGACGCGACGGGATGCCTGGTACAGTGAACAGGCGCTGCCGCGAGATGCCGAAACCTTTCTCTCGACCATGCTCGATCAGCTCCATCGGCAGACGCTGCACGTCTCCAAACGCATCGCGAACCACAAAAATCAGGATGCCCGGATTGAAGATGAGAAACTCGTGCTCACTGCCCTGGAGAAAATTGAGCTGCCCCAGGACGTGCTCGCTGCCCGCGCGGATCTGGTCAGCTTGTTTCCCTCGACAGGGTTGCCAGAAGTGTTGATGGAGGTCAATCGTTGGATGCATTTTGACCAGGATTTGACCCATCTGGGTGGTCGCCGCCAATCCTCTGCTGAGAGCGATGCCGCGATCCTTCCTGCCTTGCTGGCAGTGCTGGTCGCGGAGGCCACGAATCTGGGTCTCGCCACCATGGCGAATTCCTCTGGCATCGCCTTACATGAATTGGAGGCGGTCTACGATTGGTATTTTCGCGAAGAGACGCTGCGAGCGGCCATCCAGCATGTGATTACCTATCATGGCACCCTTGCGCTGACTCCCCGCTTTGGCGATGGGAAAACCTCTTCCTCTGATGGAATCCGCTTTGGCATGGCTGCCTCGAATCTGAATGCACGGCACAATCAGCGCTTTTTTGTCAGAAGGCGTGGAATCACACTCTACAACCATGTGAATAACCGAGGCGAACAATACTGGATTGATGTCGTCAACTGTACTATGCGCGAAGCCACGTATGTCCTGGATGGACTCCTTTACCAGGATGCACCGGAAATTAAGGAACATTACACTGATACCGGCGGGTACACCGACTTGATTTTTGGTCTGTTTACCCTGCCAGGGTTTCGTTTTGCTCCACGCTTGCGTGATCTCCCTGACCAAACCCTCTATCGCGGGAGGAAAGGGGTTGACTATGGAGTGATTGCACCCACGCTCAAAAAAGATATCAAGGTTCACCTCATCATTGAGCACTGGGATGATTTGAACCGCGTGGCGGCCTCACTCAAAGATGGGTTGCTTCGTCCATCTCTACTCATTTCAAAACTTCAGGCGATGCAGCAGCAAAACCCCCTGCAACAGGCAATCCAGGAGTTAGGCAGGCTAGGCCTATTAGGCCCGCCGGAGAAATTTACAACGCTAAGCCCTCAAAGATCTCTGAAGCGAGAGATATCCACAACGTTAAGCCTCTTTAGAACAGCGGAGGTGTTGTCCGCAAGGGGCGCAGTTGCCCTTTCCGCTTTTTGGGGGCCTGTAAGTCCAGATGATGCGAGCCATGCAGGTTGATATGAGCTGAAGTAATCGGTGATAGATGCTCCAGGTCGCTTTCCTGGACCGGATAGCCAGTAGTTCTCAGGTGATCGAGCGCGGCCTGCATATAGCGGGTATTCCAGGCGGCAATAATATTCAGCAGAAGACTCAGGCAGGTTGCGCGGTTGAGTTGACTGGCGAGATCGAGATCGGTGAGCACACCACGCTGTCCGTAGGAGACATCACGGACCAGACTATGCACCGCTTCCCCCTTATTGAGCATGCGTCCCACGCGGCGGCGGTGTGGTTGGTCTGAGATGAACGTGAGAATGTCCATGGTGTAGAGGATACGCCCGTATTCCTCCAGCCCACGATGGATCAGGTTCTTGTTGTCGAGGGCCTGTAATTTGTTCGTGAGCAGGACCGCCGTCACCGTCCCATCTTTGAGCGAGGCCGAAATCCGATGCATATCATCCCAACACTTCACGATCAAATCTCGCCGGATCGTCGGCCCTCGAAAGAGTGGTTTTAAGACCCCGTAATCGGTGATGCCCTCCAGCGGGTAGAGGCAGTGGTCGGCCAGATCGCGAATGCGGGGTGAGAGCTTGAGACCCTGCAAATCGTAGAGAGCATACATCAGTTCTGTAAACCCTGCGGTATCCACCATCATTTCGTGAATGGGAAGCTCGGTCTCATGATGCAGCATAGCATCAAGCGCCGCGTGAGCCTCGCGCATATGAGGAGGGATAATCTGGATGTAGGGATGGGAATACTGATCACTAATCATATCGTGGAGTGTCACCCCACGTCGGGGGCCAAAATGCCGAGAATGATACTGCGCATGCAGGGACCGGGCCGCGACCTCAAAGCGAATCCCGTCAGACATGGCCGTGGTGCCAGGACCAAAGGCCGACGCCAGGTCCAAGCCGTGGTGGTAGTCGACCACCCTGGTGATGCCTCGCCGCACGTTCTCTTCGCGGATATACCAGTCAGAGGCGTTCGTCATCTCGTGATAGGGGATCTCGGTGGATTCGGCCATCGTGGTCAGAGGCAGATTCAGGCCATGCGCCAGGATCGCGGCAAACAACGCAAGGT
>Ga0102924_1003919_pt1 | contig 15319 bp, 12 predicted proteins | sample PaiPotPPM11metaG_FD_80116 | JGI IMG/M metagenome (GOLD analysis project Ga0102924, IMG submission 80116) | Iron sulfur acid spring bacterial and archeal communities from Banff, Canada, to study Microbial Dark Matter (Phase II) - Paint Pots PPM... ... | reverse complement strand
TTCCACAGGCGCGAAGTGATGCCGGACAAGCTCGCCGTCACCGTCACCGACGCGCTCGAACTCGCGACCATCAGAGGCGCGCGCTGCTTCGACCTCGACCACAGGATCGGCTCGCTCACGCCGGGAAAGGACGCCGATGTCGTGCTGCTGCGCCGCAGCGACATCAACATGCGGGCAGCGTCCGATCCGATCGCAGCCATCGTACTGCACGCGGGCGTCGCCAGCGTCGATACCGTCATTGTCGGCGGCAACATCGTCAAGCAGAACGGAAAGCTCGCTTACGGCGAGCTGCCGCGGCGGCTCACCGAGCTGGAGCGCTCGTCCGAACGGCTTCACGCCGGCTTCGCGCCCGCCTCGGCGGCGTAGCTTTAGCGATGAATTTTAGCCCGGATGGAGCAAAGCGTAATCCGGGTAAACTTCGAGGATGGTCCTTTAGCGACTCCGCGCGGCGAGCGGATAGATTGACCCCGGATTGCGCTTCGCTCCATCCGGGCTGCGTTGGCCGGTCTATTCGGCTGCGCCCGCTACAGATACAATCGACGGGTGAGCTGTAGGGGGCGCTATGGCAAACATCGTCGGGCGCTATTTTTCCTTCGAGGGTCGTCTCGCGCGGCTGCCGTTCTTCGGCCGCGGCGTTTTTCTGGGCGTTATCGCGGCCGCCCTCGCCATGGCGAGCATTCCCTTGTTCGCTCGCGAAGGCCTGGGGTGGTGGTTCGGCATCTCCATTGTCATAGCGTCGCTCATGCTGCTCTTCGTCGGAGGCTTTTCCCTGACCATACGGCGTCTGCACGATATGGGATTGTCGGGCTATCACGCGATCTGGGTTGGTGCGGCGCAAGCGGTATGGGCTCCGCTCTCCTATGGACCGCCCGAAGTCATGCTCGCCGGACTGCCGCTTGCTGCTGTCGGCGTATGGCTCCTGTTCTGGCCCGGCAACCGCGGTCCTAATCGGTTCGGTGAAAGGCCGGCTTGATTTCAGGCCCTGCCGGAGGAAACCAAGAGATGGGTATATTCGACGACTATCTGGTTGATCCCAAACTGTCGCTCTTGGACAAGACGCGGATCCAGGCTCAGGTTCTGGTGCCGGTGCTCAGGGCGCTGCGCGCCGAGCTGGGGAGAGAGAAGGCCGCTGCGATCGTCAAAGAGGCCTTGCGCGGCTGGTCGAAAGAGCTGTTCGCGGCCATAGGCGACGGCGTCGACGGCAGCCCGCGCCGCAAATGGCGGCGATGCATTCCGCCATGGGCGAGGCCACCGAGCAGGACGTTACGGTAAAGATGCGCCGTCACGACAAGGAAGCGCTCGAATTCGACATCACGCATTGCCGGTTCGCCGAATTCTTTCGCGCGCTCGGCGAGCCCGAGCTCGGCGCCTTGCTGATCTGCGAGACCGATTTCGACATCGCCGCGGCGGGCGGCGGCGATGTCGCCTTAACGCGCGACCAGACCATCATGCAAGGCGCGCCGAGCTGCACATTCCGCTACAAGTTCGCGCCGCGGTGATGATGCGGAAGAGCTTTACGCTGAGCCAATTCCGTCACCCTGAGGTGCTTGGCGCAACGCGCCGAGCCTCGAAGGGCGACGGCCGTGGCGCCGTGGCCCGCATCCTTCGAGGCGCGCCTCCGGCGCGCACCTCAGGATGACGGGAAACGGCCGTTCGTAGGGCGCAATAAGCGAAGCGCATTGCGCCGCATGTTTCTCAGCGATCGGCGGAATACGCTGCGCTATTCCGCCCTACGGTCCTATGTGACCAGCTTTGGGCGTGGAAATTTGGGGGCGGTACTATTTGTAGCCTTGATAAGGTCGGAAACGCATTGGGCCGTAGGCCGACGTACATGATCGACTTCTCGAAAGCGAATTTCAGCCGCTTGCAAACTAACGTGGCAGGTCTCGGCAAGATCTCGCGGCGAAATGAATTGCGTGACAATGTGGGTGGGAAGTAAAAAGAAAGCTCCAAATTTCCGCGCCTGTCACTCTGCGCTTTCAAACGGTCTCAGACGGCTCTCCGACTGATTGCCGCTTTCGATTCTCAGTTTGGCGGCACCTGGATGGAGAACCAAATGACCGAACTCGTGTGCAAACGTCATTCGAGCGCGGTCGTCATTGCGCCTTGCCAGAAGATATACGCTGTTGCGGACAGCTATAATCGGTGGGTTAAATTCAGTGTATGCTTCTGCGCCGCCGATTGCGAGTATTTCATCATCGGGACGAACGACTAGAGTATAGGCGGGAAAGATGACGGGAAGCTTTCTTTCGAAGAGATCAATGACGTCTGGAGCCCACGCATCCCGCACGTCGAACGCGTCGCGCCACGCAAGTGCTACTGCTTCGATGCTTTTAGCTGATTTCGATGGGACCAGAAAATCTTCGATCATTCTCTGCCTCGCCCTGTATTTTTGTCCCTAAGCGGCGGATTTGCGTCGGCCCCATCTTGCTTACTTTTCGAAACAACCGCATCGATGTACTGCTGTTGCTGGTCGAAAACCTTTGTCTCAGGTCTAATACGTTCGCTTTGCTTCGTTTCTTGAGCGAATCGTACTGGATGTTGTACAGCTGCAGCCACTGAGAGAATTTCTCGATGTATTCGCTTGTCGGCTCAATTTTTCCGGTTTCGACTGCCGACACATAATGGACTTCACATTCCAGAACTGCTGCTTGGTCGCCCATGCTTTGATTTTTCGAATGGCGTAAATCTCGGCAAAGCCGCCCAAATCTAGTTAGTGCGCACGCCATGGCCGTCCTCCCCTGGGCATAAACGATCGAGCGGCTTCCTAGTTGTTTTTGAGGTAGTCGGTGAGCGATTTCGAGTTGGTTCGTCCAAGCAGCGTGTCGAGCTTCATATCGCCGCGAGAGCCCTCAGCGAATCTTGGACCGTAGGTTTCTCGGAGGGTATCCACTCTGGTGCTGCCATTCTTGTGTCGTATCTCACCGTTTAGATCGCGGCATCGGTGATCAAGGCCGGTACGGCAAGCTTTTCTGGTCATTTTTCCCTATCCCCATCCTTGTCTGTGTGTGTTTATGAACACCCCGTCGTGGACCCGCACGTGTCGCACTTCATGCACGTGCCGTTGCGCACGAGCGTAAAATTCCCGCACTCGCCGCAGGCTTCGCCTTCGTAGCCCTTGGCGCGCGCTTCGGCGCGTTTCTCCGCCGCGGCGGCGCGCGCATGGGCGCGGGCGTCGGTGCGGTTGTGTTGCTCGAGGAGCTCGGTCGGTGAGAGTTTCTGCTCGGGCTCCGCCTTGAGCGCGGACGTGCCGGAAAATTCCGCGCGGGGGGCGGAGGAGGTCAGCGCGGTGACCTTTGAGGTCGGTCCCCCCTCACCCCGGCCCTCTCCCCCTTGGGGAGAGGGAGAAGATGCGCGGTCGGCGACGCCCTGGCCGCCCTGCATCACCTTGAGGCGGTCGGTGCGCGAGCGGGTCAATCCCTTCGACACGTAGCGCGCGTCGGACGCGGGCTTGCCCTCAGCGACGCCTTTGCCGAGGGCGTCAAAACCTTCGCCGCTCGGGTCGACGTGGGCGAGGTCGAAGCGCTCCATGTAGGAGACCGCCAGCTCGCGGAACACGTAGTCGAGGATCGAGGTCGCGTATTTGATCGAGTCGTTGCCTTGCACCGGGCCCGACGGCTCGAACCGCGTGAAGGTGAAGGCGTCGACATACTCGTCGAGCGGCACGCCGTATTGCAGGCCGAGCGAAACGGCGATGGCGAAGTTGTTGAGGAGCGAGCGCAGCGCCGCGCCCTCCTTGTGCATGTCGATGAAGATCTCGCCGAGCCTTCCGTCGTCGTATTCGCCGGTGCGCAGATAGACCTTGTGGCCGCCGACCACGGCCTTCTGCGTGTAGCCCTTGCGCCGGTCGGGCATGCGCTCGCGCTCGCGCATGACCACGATGCGCTCGACCACCTTCTCCACGATCTTCTCGGCGAGCCCGGCGGCGCGGGCCGCCTGCGGCCGCTCGAGGAAGGTCGAGACGGCGTCGATCTCCTCCTCGTCCTCCTCGTCGGCGATGAGCTGGCTCTGCAGCGGCTGCGACAGCTTCGAGCCGTCGCGGTAGAGCGCGTTGGCCTTGACCGCGAGCTTCCAGGAGAGGAGGTAGGCCGCCTTGCAGTCGGCGACGGTGGCCTCGTTCGGCATGTTGATGGTCTTGGAGATGGCGCCGGAGATGAAGGGCTGCGCCGCCGCCATCATGCGGATGTGGCTCTCGACCGAGAGATAGCGCTTGCCGGTGCGCCCGCACGGATTGGCGCAGTCGAACACCGCATAGTGCTCGGGCTTGAGGTGCGGGGCGCCTTCGACCGTCATGGCGCCGCAGACATGGATGTTGGCGGCGTCGATCTCGCGCCGGGTGAACCCGAGATGGGCGAGGAGGTCGAAATTCGGCGCGGCGAGATCGGCCGGCTCGACGCCGAGCGTGTCGCGCAGGAAATCGGCGCCCAAGGTCCATTTGTTGAAGACGAACTTGATGTCAAAGGCGGTCGGCAGCGCCTTCTCGACGCTCTCGATTGCCTCGGGCGTGAAGCCCTTGGCCTTGAGCGTTGAGTGGTTGATCGCTGGCGCCGCGGCGAGCACGCCGTGGCCGACGGCATAGGTGACCACGTCGGCGATCTCGCTCTCACCGTAGCCGAGCGCGCGCAGCGCCGCCGGCACCGCGCGGTTGATGATCTTGAAATAGCCGCCGCCGGCCAGCTTCTTGAATTTGACCAGCGCGAAGTCGGGCTCGATGCCGGTGGTGTCGCAGTCCATCACCAGGCCGATCGTGCCGGTCGGGGCGATCACGCTTGCCTGCGCATTGCGGTAGCCGTGCGCCTCGCCCAGCGTGAGCGCGCGGTCCCAGGCGCGCCTGGCGTGCTCGGAGAGCCGCGCATCCGGACAGGCCTTGTGGTCGAGCGGCACCGGCGGCGTCGCCACCTTCTCATAGCCGCTGCGCTCGCCGTGGGCGGCGCGGCGGTGGTTGCGCATCACCCGCAGCATCCCCTCGCGGTTCTCGGCAAAGCGCGGGAAGGCTCCGAGCTCGGCCGCCATCTCCGCCGAGGTCGCGTAGGAGACGCCGGTCATGATCGCGGAGAGCGCGCCGCAGAGCGCGCGTCCGGCGTCGGAATCGTAGGGGGTGGCCGACGACATGAGGAGTCCGCCGAGATTGGCGTAGCCGAGCCCCAACGTGCGGAATTCGTAGGACAGCCGCGCGATCTCGCGCGAGGGAAACTGGGCCATCATCACCGAGATTTCGAGCACGATGGTCCACAGCCGCACCGCGTGCTCGTAGCCTTCGATGTCGAATGTTTGCGTCATTCCAGGGCCGGCCGCAGGCCGGAGCCCGGAATCCATACCCGCTGACGCCGGGCCTCCCTGACCCCCGCTTGCGGGGGAGGGAAGGGTGGGGGCGAATGCGAGCAGGTTCAGCGACGCCAAATTGCAGGCGGTGTCGTCGAGGAACATGTACTCCGAGCACGGATTCGACGCGATGATCGGCCCCGACGCCGGGCAGGTGTGCCAGTCGTTGATGGTCGTGTGATATTGCAGGCCGGGATCGGCGCTCGCCCAGGCGGCGTGGCCGATTTTCTCCCACAGCTCGCGCGCCTTCACCGTCTTGGAAATCTTGCCGGGCTTGGTGCGCCAGAAGAGATCCCAGTCGCGGTCGGCCTCGACCGCCTTGAGGAATTCGTCGGTGATGCGCACCGAATTGTTGGAGTTCTGCCCCGAGACCGTGAGATAGGCGTCCGAATCCCAATCGGTGTCGTAGGTCGGGAAGTGAATGTCGGTATAGCCCTGCTTGGCGAACTGGATGACCCGGCGGATGTAGTTGTCCGCCACCTGGTTGCGGCGCGCTGCCTTGATCTCGCGGCGCAGGACCGGGTTCTTGTCGGGATCGAAGCAGTCGTCGCCCGAGCCCTCGCAATTCACGCAGGCCTTGAGGATGGCGCGCAGGTGCTTCTGATTGATCTTTGAGCCGGTGACGAGGTTCGCGACCTTCTGCTCCTCGATCACCTTCCAGTCGATGAACTGCTCGATGTCGGGATGATCGACGTCGACGATCACCATCTTGGCGGCGCGGCGCGTGGTGCCGCCCGACTTGATGGCGCCGGCAGCGCGGTCGCCGATCTTGAGGAAGCTCATCAGGCCGGAGGATTTGCCGCCGCCGGAGAGCCGCTCGCCTTCGCCGCGCAGCCGGGAGAAATTGGTGCCGGTGCCGGAGCCGTATTTGAACAGCCGCGCCTCGCGCACCCACAGGTCCATGATCCCGCCCTCGTTGACGAGATCGTCGGCGATCGACTGGATGAAGCAGGCGTGCGGCTGCGGATGCTCGTAGGCGGTGGTCGACTTCACCACCTCGCCCGTCTTGTCGTCGACATAGAAATGGCCCTGGCTCGGCCCGTCGATGCCGTAGGCCCAGTGCAGGCCGGTGTTGAACCATTGCGGCGAGTTCGGCGCCACCATCTGCATCGCGAGCATGTAGCGCAGCTCGTCGCAGAAGGCCCGCGCATCGCTTTCGGAAGCGAAATAGCCGCCCTTGAATCCCCAGTAGGTCCAGGTGCCGGCGAGGCGGTCGAACACCTGCTTGCACGAGGTCTCGCCGACGACGCGCTCAGCTTCGGGCAGATCGTTCAACGCCTCCTCGTCGGCGACGCTGCGCCACAGCCAGGACGGGACGCGCTCCTCCTCGACCTTCTTCAGGCGCGCGGGCACGCCGGCCTTGCGGAAATATTTTTGCGCCAGCACGTCGGAGGCGACCTGCGACCACGCCTCCGGCACCTCGACGTCGTCGGCGCAGAAGACGATCGAGCCATCCGGGTTGCGGATTTCGCTCGCGGTCAGCCGGAAGACGATATCCGCGTAGGGCGATTGGCCTTCTTTGGTGTAGCGCCGCTCGATCCGCATTTTCTGCCCCTTTCAGTCTCATTTATTCTCGTCGGCACCCCGGCGGAACACCCGCTGCGAAAAGGGCGACGACAGTTTCCCCGCGGCACGGGAGCGAAGTTCGCCCGCGCCTTTCCCACAAAACCCCTGCCTCGATCCGACACCCACCCTGGCCCGGATTGACCGACCGGACCTTTTGTCACGGCACGCCGCACGCTTCCGCTGGTGCAGGGCACAGCCATCCCCATGCTCGCGCCGTTGCCGGCTCGAGCGGCCCAGACACCCTTTTTGGAGAGCCCGGCGGACTCTTTGTTACCCGCGCCGAACGTCCCAAGGCTAGGACAAGCTCGCCGCGTGCGTCAAGCCTTAGTACGAAAACCTGAATCAACTACTAAATGTGGGGATTGCGGGGACGAATCGGGAGGGGATGCGCAAGTATCGGATATCCGTAGCGAATTCAAAAGGGCGTAGGGGCGAGCGGCTAGCCGTTTACGACTGCGGCGTGTGGCAAGGCCATCCGCGAGGTCCCGGCCGATCCCAAGCGCGGCATTGTCATGGATGAGGTGAAAGAACCGGGCAGCGGGCTTCGTCATTGCCCCGTCACGCTACGGCGCGGGTTTCCGGCTGATTCTGAGTGAAATAACCCCAAAAATCGGCGCTTCCGCCATGTGCGGTCCGCCGAGAGTGTCCTAAGTCGTTATGTGCTTGAGGGAATCTCGCGGCCAATCGCGGGCGCTACGGCTCGGTGGAAAAACCACGGGCCGGCTGACACGTCACGCCTCTGACGCACTGTTGCCGCAGAGGGGCCGCGCGCCGCCGTTAACCGTGAGGGAACCCGGCCTTCTTCGCGGCTGACGACCGCTTGAGGTGGGAGTAACGCGGGGGTAACCTTACAAATGGTGTCGGGGCCGCTGCAGATTTTCGTCCGCGCAGGGCGCGTCGTGGCGTGCACGGCCCTATTGGTTGCTTGCGCCTCCGTACAGAACAATCCGATCAACCAGCCGCTGGTGGAGGACGGCGCACCGATCGCTGCCCAGCTCGGACCCGGGGTGCGGGGCGTAGCTGACACAGCCGACCGTATTGGCGATGCGGCCAACTACGACGATACCGTGGTGGCCTTGTCCTTTTCGGGCGGCGGGACGCGCGCTGCGGCCTTCTCATTCGGCGTGCTCACCGGCTTCGACGAGACGCAAGTGCCAAGTTCTACGCGTAGCCGATCGCTCCTTGACCATGTCGACTTCGTCAGCGGCGTGTCCGGAGGGTCGATCATCGCCGCCTATTTCGGGCTGAAGAAGCGCGCCGCGATGGCGGATTTCAAGCAGCGCTTCCTCCTGCGCAATCCCGAGCAGGGTTTGCAGATGGATCTCAGCCTGCTGAACATTGCCAAGGGCCTGCAGGGCGGCATCAACGACCCCACACAATTCCCGCGCTGGCTTGACGATAATCTCTTCGATCACGCCACATTCAAAAGCCTGCTCTCCTCGCGCTGGCCGCGGGTCTGGATCAACGCCTCCGATATCTACAACCGCACGCCCTTCGTGTTCGGACACACGACCTTCGCCGCGCTGTGCAGCGACCTTTCGAGTTTCCCGGTCTCGCTTGCGGTTGGGGCGTCGGCGGCGGTGCCGGTGGTGTTCGCGCCCGTGGTCATCAAGAACTTTACCGGCGGCTGTCCGCTGCCGCTGCCGCACTGGGTGCAGCAGGTGCGCAAGGACCCGAGCGCCCCGCCGCTGCTCAAGATCTACGCCAACGCGCTTGAGCGCTATCGCAGCGGCGAAGTGCGCTACGTAAAGCTGCTCGACGGCGGCATCGTCGACAATTACGGCCTTGCCCCGCTGACCATCGCCCGCCTCGTCTCCGACACCGCCTACGAGCCGCTCTCACCCGAAGAAGCTGTGAAATTGCGCAGGCTGTTTTTCGCGGTCGTGGATGCCGGTCGCGGGCCCTCCGGCTCGTGGGTGCAGACCGTGGAAGGCCCGACCGGCGCCAACCTCATCACTGCCGCATCCGATACCGCGACCGAATCCGGGGCTGTCGGGAGCTTCTCGACGTTTGAGGACATGATGAACACGTGGCAGGAGCGGCTGATCAAATGGCGCTGCGGGCTGTCGACGGCCGATCGCCACCGCTACGGTGCGACGGCGGGATGGAATTGCCGCGATGTGAAGCTGTTCCTCACCCGCCTCTCTTTCGATCAATTGGGACCGGAGCGGTCGGTTGCGCTCAACGCCGTCGAAACGCGCTTCAAGCTGCCGCCCGATCAGGTCGATATGCTCATTGGCGCGGGGCACGACGTGCTCATTAGCAACGGCGTGTTCCGCAAGTTCCTCAATTCGCTGGGACAGGGAGCAGCGCCGCCGCCGCCACGCAATGGGCCGGTAGCCACTCCAACAGCGCGCCTGCAGCAAGCGGAAGCGCAGTAGCGGCCCTCCGATCCTGACGGCGTCCGGACAATCGCGAAAACTTATTCCGCCGCCGCCTTGGTGTCGCCGAGCCGCTGGTTGAGCGCGTCGAGCAAACCTTCGGCGGCTTCCGCGATCACCGTGCCGGGCGAGAAGATCGCTTCGGCGCCGGCGGCCTTGAGCGCGTCGTAGTCCTGGGGCGGCACCACGCCGCCGACCACGATCATGATGTCGCCGCGGCCGCTGCGCTCGAGCTCGGCCTTGAGCTCCGGCACCAGGGTGAGATGCGCGCCGGCGAGCGAGGAAATGCCGAGGATGTGCACGTCGTTCTCGACCGCCTGGCGTGCGGCTTCGGCCGGCGTCGCGAACAAGGGCCCGATGTCGACGTCGAAGCCGAGATCGGCGAACGCCGAGGCGATCACCTTCTGCCCGCGGTCGTGGCCGTCCTGGCCGATCTTGGCGACGAGGATGCGCGGGCGGCGGCCCTCGTTCTCATCGAATTCGGCCACGCGCTTCTTCATCCGTTCGAGCGCGTCAGACATGCCGACCTCCCGCCTGTAGACGCCGGAGATGGCCTTGATCTCCGCCTGATGCCGCCCAAAGACCTGCTCCAGCGCCAGCGAGATTTCGCCGACCGTCGCCTTGGCGCGCGCGGCGTCGACTGCGAGCGCGAGCAGGTTGGCGTTGCCGCCGGCGGCGCCGCGCGTGAGCACCGCGAGCGCCTCCGCGACCGCCGGCGGATCGCGCTCGCGCCTGAGCCGCTTGAGCTTGTCGATCTGCAACTGCCGCACGGCGCCGTTGTCGACCTTGAGGATTTCGATCTGCGTTTCGTCCCGTGGGCGGAACTTGTTGACGCCGATCACCGACTGCGCCCCGGAATCGATGCGCGCCTGGGTGCGGGCCGCGGCCTCCTCGATGCGCAGCTTGGGCAGCGACGCCTCGATCGCCCGGGTCATGCCGCCGAGTTCTTCGACCTCGCGGATGTGAGCCAACGCCGCCTCGGCAAGATCGTGCGTGAGCCGTTCGACGTAGAACGAGCCGCCCCACGGGTCGATCATGCGCGTCAAGCCGCTCTCGCGCTGCAGCACGATCTGCGTGTTGCGCGCGATGCGGGCGGAAAAATCCGTCGGCAAGGCCAGCGCCTCGTCGAGCGCGTTGGTATGCAGCGACTGGGTCGCCCCCTGCGTCGCCGCCATGGCCTCGATGCAGGTGCGTACGACGTTGTTGAATACGTCCTGCGCCGCGAGCGACCAGCCCGAGGTCTGGCAATGGGTGCGCAACGACAGCGAGCGCGCATCCTGCGGCGCGAACGGCTGCATCAGCTTCGCCCACAGCATGCGCGCGGCGCGCAGCTTCGCCACCTCCATGAAGAAGTTCATGCCGATGCCGAAGAAGAAAGAGAGCCGCGGCGCGAACCGGTCGATGCCAAGCCCGGCGGCGAGCCCGGCGCGCACGTATTCGACACCGTCGGCGAGCGTATAGGCGAGCTCGAGATCGGCGGTCGCTCCCGCCTCCTGCATGTGATAGCCGGAAATCGAGATCGAATTGAATTTCGGCATATGCGCCGAGGTGTAGGCGAAAATGTCGGAGACGATGCGCAGCGACGGCTGCGGCGGGTAGATATAGGTGTTGCGGACCATGAACTCCTTGAGGATGTCGTTCTGGATGGTGCCGGCGAGCTTTTCCGGCGGCACGCCCTGCTCCTCGGCGGCGACGATATAGAGCGCCAGCACCGGCAACACCGCGCCGTTCATGGTCATCGACACCGACATCTGGTCGAGCGGGATGCCGGCGAACAGCGTGCGCATGTCGTAGATCGAGTCGATGGCGACGCCGGCCATGCCGACGTCACCGGCGACGCGCGGGTGATCGCTGTCGTAGCCGCGATGGGTGGCGAGATCGAAGGCGATCGACAGCCCCTTCTGTCCGGCGGCCAGATTGCGCCGGTAGAAGGCGTTCGAGTCTTCGGCGGTGGAGAAGCCGGCATATTGTCGGATGGTCCACGGCTGGGTGACGTACATGGTCGGGTAGGGCCCGCGCAGATAGGGGGCGATGCCGGGATACCCGTCGAGCCCGTCGACGGTCTTGAGGTCGTCCGCGACATAGACGCTCTTGACCGCGATGCCTTCCGGCGTGAGCCAGGGCGTCGCGGCAGCAGCCGGCGCTGCGGCTGCGGGCGCGTCGGCAAATTGGACTTCCGTAAAATTCGGGATACGACTCATGCGGTCATCCGACCTTTTCAGCTACAATATCGTGCGCGCCCTTGAGTGTCGCCAGCGCGTCGCAGCCCTCGAAGATGAACGACTGCACCCCCGCCGCCCGCAGGGCAGCTTCGCGGTTGCCCGGCCGGCCAGCGAGGTAGATGTGCCGCGCTCCTGCCGCCTTGAGCGCCCCTGCCGCCGCGGTCCCTTCCCGTTCGTAAATGCTGTCGGAAGAGCACAGGCAAGCGAGGGCGACGCCGGACGCTTTGAACGCGGACGCAAGGGCAGGGGGGCTGTCGCTCTCACGATTCACCGCCTCGATGCCCCCGGCGGCGAAAAAGTTGCTGGCGAACGTTGCGCGCGCTGTGAAGTCCGCGGGGGTGCCGAGATTGGCGAGGAAGATCTTCGGCCGGGCCCCAGTCCGAGCAAGAAACCTGTCGGATGCATCGCGCAGCGCTTCGAACGGCTCGGCGAGGCGGATCACCGGCAGCGGCTCGAACATTTGCTCCGGCGCGGCGCGGCGGGGCGATGGCGGAATTGACGCGAGCACCGGGACGACCGGTTCGTCGAGGTCGGGGAAGATGCTGACGCCGGTGAGGGCCTCCTCGCGCCGCGCGACGGCGGCAGCGCGTTCGGCGCGGATGGCGGCGACGTTGCGCTGAATGAGACCGTTCTCGAGCGCTGCGGCGGCGCCGCCCGCCGCTTCAATCTCCTGAAAGAGCTTCCAGGCCGCGCCGCAAAGCTCATCAGTCAAATCTTCAACGGCGCCGGAGCCGGCGGCCGAATCGGCGACCTTGGCGAGGTGCGATTCCTCAAGGAGGATGAGCTGGGTGTTGCGCGCGATGCGGCGCGCAAACGCGTCGGGCAAACCGCGTGCGGCGGTGAACGGCAGGACGGTGATCGCATCGGCGCCACCGAGGGCGGCCGCGACCACGGCGATGGTGGCGCGCAGGATGTTCACGTGCGGGTCGCGCGCGGCGAGCATGCGCCACGCCGTTTCCGCCGAGACCAACGCCGGCGCGGGCGCGAGCGCGCACGAAACCTCGACGCGCGCCCACAATTTCCGCAGCGCGCGGAATTTCGCCATGGTGAGGAACTGATCCGCATCGGCACAAAGTCGGAAGAAGAGCATGCGCCGTGCCGCATCGAGCGCAACGCCTTCCGCCTCGAGCGCGCGCAGATAGGCGGTCGCGACCGCGAGCACGAAAGCCAGTTCCTGCGCCTCGGAGCCGCCGGCATTGTGGATCACGCGGCCGTCGGCCGCGGCCTGCGGGCTCGCAGCATCTTCGCGGGCCAGCGCGGCAAGTCGTCGGGCAAAATGCGGCGCGTCTTCGTTCCAGCGCCGCGCCCCGCCTCCCGCGATCGCCATGGCGCCGAGCGGATCGCGTCCGACGCGAAGATTGCTCGCCGGCGGCGACAGGACCAGTCCGCTGGCGAGCGCCGCGTCGATGACGGCTTCGGCGGGCGGCGTCAGATCAAGCTCGACGGCAATGCCGGCGCCGAGATCGACACCCTCGAGGACGCGTCCGAGCGTGCGCTCATTCGCCGGCAGCCCGAAGCCATAGTCGCCGACCGCGACGGCGAACACGAGTGCGAGGCCGCCGGCGCCGTTCTCAAGCTCGTGCAGCGCCGCGGCGTTCGCTTCGGCGGGATCGGGGTGGTCGATGCGCGCGAGCGCTTGCCAGGGTGCGGCCCCCCGCCGCCCGGAGCGCGGCTGCGCGTCGGCGCGGCGCGCGGCAAGCGGCTCGATGGCGAGGCCGTCATAGGTCGTGCTGCGCAGCCGCTCGAACGGCGCGCCCTTGAGCACGGCGTCGACGAGCTTGCGCCAGTCCTCCCGCGTCGCCGGAGCAAAATTCGCGGCAAGCGGCGGCTTTTCGCGATCAGTCATCGGTTCAGAATTCCACGCCGATCGGAATAGGCCAACAGGCCGGGTCCAAGCAATCCGCCTCTCCGGCCGGCGCGCCAGAGTTTACCGCGGCGCCAGCTTCTCGATCCCGCTCGTGTCGATGCGATCGAGCGCGCCGGGGACCCGCAGCCCGCCGATCACGCGGTTCGGCGCGATCTCGGCGAGCGGGACGAGGACGAAAGCGCGCTTGAACAGAAGCGGGTGCGGCAGAGTGAACTCGGGACCGGCAAGAACGAGATCGTCATAGGCAAGGAGGTCGAGATCGATGGTGCGCGGGCCCCAGCGCGGCTCGGCGGCGCGATCGCGCCCGAGCGTGCGCTCGCATTGCTGGGCGCGCGCGAGCAACACGTGCGGCGGGAGCATCGTCGCGACGGCAATGACGGCATTGACGAACGGCGGCTGTTGGATGACGCCCCAGGGCGGCGTGCTGTAGTCGGAAGAGCGCGCGGTCAGGCGTACGTCGGCGCCGTCGCACAGAAAAACGATGGCCCGCTCGAAGGTTGAGCGCACGTCGCCGACATTGCCGCCGAGCGCGATGAACGCTTCCGCCATGGTCAGCTCTTGCCGCGGGCGCGATCTCGCGCGCGCACGACGATCACGCCGACATCGTCGAAGGTCGCCGCGATCGGCGCGTGCGGCTTGCGCACGGTGACGCGCGCGCAGCGAATCTGCGGATAGCGATCGAGCACGGTGTCCGCGACCGCGCCGGCGGCGGCCTCGACCAGCCGATAGCGGCGGACGCAGAACGCCTCGCTCGCGATTTTCACCAGCGTCTCATAGGAGATCGTATCCTTGAGCATGTCGCTGCGCGAGGCGGCGCCGAGATCGACGTCGAGCATGAGATCGAGCTTGAACGGCTGCCCGACCTTGGCCTCGTGCGGCATCACGCCGTGATAGGCATGGAGAACAAGCCCGTTGACGAAGATGGCGTCGCTCATCGTGCGCGCCTGATCGCCGCCGCGACCGCCAGCGCCTGCACGGTCGGCGCCACGTCGTGCACGCGGACCACGCTCGCGCCGTTCTTGACGGCCAGAAGATGCGCCGCGAGCGACCCGCCGAGCCGTTCCATGGGCTCGGAAGGCGCGACCGAATGGATGAAACGCTTGCGCGAAGCGCCGACGATGAGCGGTACGCCGAAGCCGCGCCATTGGTCGAGCCGGGCGATGCAGGTCAGGCTCTGCTCTGCCGTCTTGCCGAAGCCGATGCCGGGATCGAGCGCGATGCGCTCGCGCGCGATGCTGGCGTGCGCGGCAATGACGAGCGAGCGCTCAAAGAACGCCGCCACGTCGGCGACGATGTCGATGGCGGGATCGGCGCGGTCGCGATTGTGCATGATGATGACCGCCGCGCCGCGCGCGGCGACGACGCGCGCCATGTCGGGGTCGCGCTGCAGGCCCCAGACGTCGTTGACGATCGCCGCGCCCTGATCGAGCGCCCAGGCGGCGACCGCCGCCTTGAGCGTATCGATCGAAACCGGGACGCCGAGCGCGACGACATCAGGCAATATCGGCGCAAGCCGCGCCCGCTCCTCATCGAGCGGCACGCTGACCGCACCACCATAGGGGCGCGTCGATTCCGCGCCGATATCGAGAATATCGGCGCCTTCGGCGGAAAGCTGCCGCGCATGCGCGATGGCCGCCTGCGGATCGAGAAAGCGTCCACCGTCGGAAAAGGAATCCGGCGTGACGTTGAGCACGCCCATGACCAGCGGCCGCGCTTTGGCGAGGAGTGCGGCAAACACGTTGCCGCCGGGCGCCAAGCCTGGCGCCGGAGTGGTGCGCGTGTCGAGGCGCCTGGCCATTCTTTGGCCTTGCGCGGTCACCGGCGAGGAGTCAAGCCGCCGCGGGGGAGTGCCCGCGGCGCGCGTTCGTTCCGGCTCGCGCGTTCAATAGCGCACGATTGGCGGCAGCTTCTTGGCGATCTCGATCCAGCGCGCCACGGTATTCACCGAGGGCAGCAGCCGC
>Ga0102924_1003917_pt1 | contig 15324 bp, 22 predicted proteins | sample PaiPotPPM11metaG_FD_80116 | JGI IMG/M metagenome (GOLD analysis project Ga0102924, IMG submission 80116) | Iron sulfur acid spring bacterial and archeal communities from Banff, Canada, to study Microbial Dark Matter (Phase II) - Paint Pots PPM... ... | reverse complement strand
CCCGAAAATCGCGTGCCATTTCCTATGCCAAATCGGCCGGCAATACTTTACTAATCGCATTTTGACTGAGTACAGATTTTCTGCCCACAGTTCGCAGCGCAATTGCTTGCCTTTCGACTAACATCGGCCTCCCACCGATATCGCTTTTTGACAGGGGAAGGATTTCACATTAAAAGTGCTGCGGTGAAGAACGATGGTGTCACTCTGAGCAACGGATTGGCCGAGTTGAGTCGAAGACAGCTCCCGTCCGGAGGGTGGGCAGCCCTGCGCTCGTCTGCTCAGGCTTCTCTTGAACCTACGTGCCTCGGAGCGCTCGCGACCGGATCGGAAGATTCCGACGCGGAGCGATGCGCTCAAGATTTCCTTCTTCGTGTGCAGAATCCGAATGGAAGCTGGCCTGCTTTTTTCGGGGACGACCAGGATGGTGTTTGGGTGACGTCACTAGCTGTGATCGCTCTTCGCGATATTGTAAGCGCCATACCGGCGAGGCTGCGTGGCATTGGTTGGCTGCTGGAATGTGTAGGCAGAGAATCCACTTGGTTGTGGAAATGGAACTTTCGAACGGTGGATCGCCGCGTCCGTTTTGACCCGGACAAGTTTGGCTGGCCATGGATTCCGGATACGGTTAGCTGGGTCGTACCCACCGCATTTGCGATTCTTGCCTTGAGCCAACTTCCTTGCTCCTGCGGCCGCCTGGAGGACATCCCGGTTCGCGTTGATCGCGGTATTGAGATGTTGATAGACCGTGCCTGTCCAGGTGGAGGATGGAACGCCGGAAACGGCGTCGTCTACGGATCAGCACTCGCTCCTCACGCCGACGATACGGCTATTGCGCTTCTGGCATTGAGCAATCGAACGCAACATCCGGTTGTACGAACCAGCGTGGAGTGGTTGGAACACACCGCTCCAACGCTAACCGCTCCGTGGAGTTTGGCATGGGCAATTCTCTCGCTTGCCGCTCATGGTCGAGCGGTAGAGTCGTTGATCACGTCGCTTACGGCTCTTCGTGATCTGTCAGCCGTTGACGACACCTGTACTCTGGCGCTTGCCTGTCTTGCGACTGATTACCGCCGCGCCTTGGCTGCCCTTGGACTAACTCTATGACCCCTAATCGCCGGAATTTTCTCGTCGGGACTGCCGCGCTGGCCGCCGGCGCTTCCGTGTCCGTCCCCTTCTTCCTTCCCAAATATCACTCGGTCCGGCGAGCGAAACGGTCACGAGTCGCGATTCTCCACGTCGAAGAGTATTCGCAGCGTATTGATCAGATACTCGCCTCGGGTCTACAGTTGTTTCGGATCAACGTTCAGGGCAAGATAGTGGTCCTCAAGCCCAATCTGGTCGACTACATTCCAGGCAATGCAATCAACACTCACCCAACATTAGTTCTCGCTGCAGCCGAATCGTTTAGACGCATGGGCGCTAAGTGCGTGATTGTCGCGGAGGGGCCAGGACATCAGCGGGACACCGAGTTGGTGTTATCACAGAGCGGTTATCGAGAGTCTCTCCGCGAGGAGCAAATCCGTTTTGTCGATCTCAATCGCGACGAATTGATGCGCACGCAGTTGCTCGCGAGCTACATGGGAATGAAGAGCCTTTGGCTTCCTCGCACAGTATCGGAGGCCGATTTTCTGGTCTCCATGCCAAAAATCAAAGCTCATCACTGGGCCGGCGTTACGCTGAGCATGAAAAACATGCTCGGCGTCGTGCCCGGTGCGAGGTATGGCTGGCCAAAGAACATTCTCCACTGGAAGGGCATTCAGGAAAGCATTCTTGATGTGTGCGCGACCATCCCGGTCCACTTCGTTATCGCCGACGGCATTATGGCAATGGAAGGGAATGGCCCACTCAACGGCACTGCTCGTCCATTGGGAAAGATCGTGCTTGCTGACGATCCGGTCGCTGCCGACGCGACGTGTGCGCGGCTGATGGGTTTCGAACCCGACCGAGTTGTCCACATTCGCGAGGGTGCGAAATTCTTGGGCAACCTTTCTCCTGCGCTCCTTGATCAGATGGGAGAAATTCCCAGCGCTCCCACGACTCCGTTCCAAGTGGTTCCGGAGTTCCGGCATCTCTATGCGCTTTGACCCGTGTGTGTCTATCTTCAAGTCGATGAAAAGCGATTTGGAGGATGAGAAGCCTTATTGGAGCTACGAAGACATTGGTGTATTCTCCCTTATCCTTGCAGCATTGGGTCCGATCCTTCATCTTTTCGCACGCGTTCATCTTCTCTCGCGATCGGAGCTTGAAAATCCCGGGCTCGGCCTACAGTTCGCAGTGATCGTGTTTTTGATCCTGGCGTTGTACTTGGTTCTCAAACTACGGCATGGGCGACCGGTATTCCGGCCATTAGGTTGGGTCTGGCCGCGCACGGTTTACGTGATCGTCGCTCCGCTCTTAGGGGTGTTGTTGGCAGCGGATGTGGCAGTCAACCTCCGCTTGCACGGTCAGAGCATGCCGACCATGCCGCTCGTCGAGATAGTGGTGTTGGGATTGGTGCTCGGGCCGATCCTTGAGGAATCTTTTTTTCGGGGATGTCTCCTACCGGTTCTTGCCCATACCGCCGGCAAAGTTCTCGCTGTGGTTCTTAGTGCTTTGCTGTTTGCGCTTTTTCACAGTCCAGGCAACTTGGCGCACTGGGTCTCATTTACCGGGACCGGAGTAGCCTACGGGTGGATTCGCGTGACGTCGCGTTCTACTACTGCCCCGGCTCTCGCGCACGCTACCTACAACTTGGCTCTTTTTCTCTTGGCCAGGTTGTAACCGAACTCGAGTATTTCAATGGTCTCAACTCCTGCGCGCCTTGCCATCACGCAGGGGGCCGCGGGTTCGAGTCCCGTCGCTCCCTAAGAGCGAAAAGAATCGTGGGTAAATCGTGGCGCGGCAGCGCGCAAGGCCAGAAGCAAACGCCCTGAAAGCGGTTGGAGTGTGCGCCGCGCTTTTCGCCGTACCACTTGTCGCAGTTGATCTACCTCGGGGATCTCCGTCGCTGTGTCCTAAGACTTCGTTTTCCGGTGTCCCGTCTTTCCGGGGACAGATTCGCGAGCAGCTTTCTTCCTGTCGGATCGGTATTTTAACGCTGAAGCTTTGGCGCGAGCGATTGTCGTCGTTTTATAGTTCTTTTTTTTCGCCATAAACATTTTCCCAACAGGTCGACCAGCTTGCCTCTACCTGTCCTTTGGATCCCAACGAGTGAGCTTGCTGACAAACTTCTTGCCCTCTGACACAGCCTCCACCGCACGAATGAGGTCAGTTGACACAGTAGACTTCGTCACATAGGCGAGTGCGCCAGCGGCAAGAGCCGTTTGCGCTATTGTCTCGGAATTGTGCTGGCTCAGAAAAACGATTTGTGACTTTGGAGCAACCCGATGGATGCGCCCGGCAGCCTCGATTCCGCCAAGACGGGGCATACTGACATCCAGAACCACCACATCCGGTTGAAGCTCCTCCGCTTGACTAACGCCCTGCAGCCCATTGGCAGCCTCACATATGATCTCGAATCCCGGCTTGCTCCGCAAAAGCGCACAGACCTGCTCTCGGAAAATCTCATGATCATCTACAACCAAAATTCTTAGCGACCTGTCTTCCTTCGTCACCGGGCACCCAGGACTTAGTCAATGCTCTATGGTGGAGTTTCCGATCTCGTTTTGTTTCAGACACGGAGAAGGGGCGCCAGCGGGGTTGGAGGGCGGGGTTCGGGGCGATGTTTCGATCTGGTCACAAGCATGGACTGTTGGCGAACAATTTTAGTCGCGAAAGTGAAGGTCAATTGACGCACGCGCTCAACGTTCATGGCCGGCAGGTTTCCGTGGTATTTGTTTTTTGAAGATCGCTTACCAAGTTCGGCACTATACGAAGTTTGGCGGAAGACTCGGGGGGCAGGCCGATGGGCCCTAACGGGGTCTCGCTGGAAGCGAGCAGTTCCTGCAGGATTGCGACAAGCCCATTGGAATCTTCGCCCTTCGAAATGACCTTGCATATCCCAAGCTCACTCGCGTCGAGTTCCAGTTGGGGGTTCTTATGCAGCGTGTAGAGCACGATTGGAAACGCCCGGCATGGCTTTTAGAATCTCCCGTGCCGCCTCCATGCCGTTGACCATGGGCATAACGAAATCGAGAACGATCGCATCTGGCTTCAACTGACTCGCCATCAAGACAGCCTGTCGTCCATTCGCTCCTTCTCCGCAAACAACCCAACCGGGGCGTTGTAAGAACGCCCTCAAGTGCGTGCGCAAGAACTCGCTGTCATCGGCAATCAAAATTCTCGCAAAGGACGCCATTCCTGGAAACATGCTTATGTCGGCAATCCCACATAAGCGTTTTCGGTGAGAGTAGCATTCGTCGCTTGCCAGCTGATATACAGGCCTCACCCTAGATAGGGCGGTTTTTTTCCTAGGTCTCGTTCTCTCGTCCTCGCAAATCGCGGCAGGAGCAGAGACAGTGCGGATCGAGCCGTACGAAGGCGGGCGGGTCGTAACACGAGGAGCCCATGTTATGCATCCGTTAGTTCTTCCCGGAGAGCGCACGGGAAACCAAGGGAAGCCAATCTCTAACCAGATCCTGCTCTCTTTGGGAGAACGAGAGTTCGACGCAATCCGGCCATGGCTGAAGCTGGCAACGCTCAAGCACCATGCCGTGCTTCACGAGAGCAATCACAAGACCGAGGACGTATATTTTCCAGACAGCGGCCTGATTTCGCTCGTAATCCCCAGTAACGGAAGAACTGCCGAGGCAGGCGTGGTCGGCAACGAGGGTATCCTCGGGCTAGAGGGTTTGTTCGGGCTGAAGCGAAGTCCTTTGCGAGAAGTCGTTCAAATTGGAGGGACCGGGCACCGCGCGCCTTCCTCAAATGTCCTACTGGTCCTGCGGGAGTTCCCAGACCTTCTCTTTCGATTTGGTCGTTTTGCGGTTATAAATCGGTTGCAAGTTTCGCAAACCGCCGCCTGCAATCGCCTGCATGAAATCGACAAGCGACTGGCCCGATGGCTACTTATGGCGCAGGACCGCGTTCAGGATGGTCTAATTCGAATGACGCACGATTTCCTGGCTACGATGCTGGGCACGGACCGTGGCAGTGTTACGGAGGTGGCTGTTCGCCTGCAGAAACGTGGACTGATTGAATACTCACGGGGTTCCGTGAGGATTCGGAATCGCAAAGCACTAGAGAAGTCATCCTGCGAGTGCTATTTTCTTATTCGCGAATACAACGCCGAATTGACTCGCTGATCGGCATGACGAAGTATTGCGATACACAATAACGTTGGGCGGCGATGCTCTTCCGTTCTACGGACTGTTCTCGGCATTAATGGAGGAGACTGGGACTCCTTGCCCTGCAGTCGGCGGAGGATTCTCAACCCACAACGCCAAACCCACAAAATTGAAATGTCTTGTACGACTTGCGCAGTGTTTGGCAGTTCCCGCGTGCTTGCGCCCAGGAGAGCGTGGCGTCACGCATTCCGAGGGTGGAATGGATAATCGCGTTGAATCCGCAGAGGAAATAGGCCAAGTCTTGATGAACTCAAGCCGCCGTTTCGCATGCGGGCCCCTGTCGCAAACGGCGGCTTGTTCGTTACCAGAACTGACCCGAGTTGCAGCAACCAATGCGCGGAAAAGTTCGGCTTATCTCAGCTGATGTTGTCGAGAAACGTTGATGACGGTGCAAAAAATAAACTCCCGGTAACTGGCTTGCTGAAATCGAGCAGGCGGTCGTAATTGCCAGGGGGACGCCCCACGAACGTGTTCTGAAGCATCGTTTCAGTGATGCGCGGAGTGCGGCTATAACCGATGAAGTAGGTCCCGAACTCCCCGTAGCCTGGCCGCCCGAAAGGCATGTTGTCTCTCAGGATCTTAATTTCTTTTCCATTTTCTTCGATCGTAGTGAGCGCATTGTGCGCGAATAGTGGCTTCTCGGCGTCCTTCAGTTCGATGTCTGAGAGTTTCTTGCGGCCAATAATGCGCTCCTGCGTCCCAACCGAGAGAGCATTCCATCCCTTCATGTCGTGAAGATACTTCTGGACAATGACATAGCTGCCGCCCGCAAAGGCTGGATCTTCGTCACCAACAATTGCAGCCTCGTGGGCTGCACCGCCTCGCGGATTTTCTGTGCCGTCCACGAACCCGATGACATCGCGATCATCGAAATAGCGGAAGCCGTGAACCTCGTCTTCAACCGAAACTGCCTCGCCGATGCTGAACATGATCTGAGCGGCCAATTCAAAACAGAGGTCGGGGCGCTTGGCTCGAATGTGAAAGAGGATGTCACCCGGAGTGGAGACGGCATGGCGGCCGCCTGAACGAATCTCTCGAAACGGATGGAGCTCGGTGGGGCGAGGTGATCCAAAGAGTTTGTGCCAGGCGTCGGAACCGAATCCAACGACGCATGTGAGACCGGCTTCCGCGTCTCGAAACTCCACAGCGCGCACGAGCCCTGAGAGGTCTGCGCAGAATGATCGTAGCGCCGCATAGTTGTCCTGCTCCGGGCGAATGCAAACGACCAGAAAAATTGCAGCGCGTGTGAGCGGGCCGGTCACAGTCTGCGGAAGAACGATCTCGTTTAGTTCCTTGGGTGTGTCCATTATCTCAATCGCAATCCACGATGATTCCCATCATTTGAGTATTCTCAATAGGTGTAGCGAATGCAACCGGCGCGCGGAGTCGTCCTTCGCGGGTCGCGCGCTTGCAGCGAGCGGGTAGAGTATATCAATCTCTTTCAGATACGGACGAAGACCTCCAGAACAGGGAAGCAGCTTGACTGATTTTCGGATCCTCGCATAGATCTCTGAATGTCTCTTCTGAAGCTCGTTCGCAAGCTCATTCGATACCTGATGTCGTGCTTGTCGCACAAGCGCTTGTACCAACAAGGCTCATGACGACATGCATATTGGGGAAACTGTGGCCAAATTAGTTCTCCGTTTACTTATTCCTCTCGGCCAATGCTGCTATTGACCGGTGGCGCGGTTCTCGGCCGTGTGACTCACCTTTCGCAGGAGGTTCCTTAGGGTCTCCTTCTCGGAGTCGTCGAGACTGGATAACGCGTCCTCCATGCCGCGCGTGTGATCGGCAAACACTTTGCGGATTACCGATCCTTCCGCCGTCAGCGCATTGATCGGAAGGATTACGACGAAGTAAATAACCGCAGCAATCAATAGTAACGAAACCAGAGCATTGATGAAATCGCCAACAGCGAAAACGCTTCCGTTCACCGTGAACCCGATTGCCGAAAAGTCGGGTTTACCCACGAGTGCTGCGATCAGTGGCGTCAGCAGATCTTTCGTGAGCGCAGCCACTACCGCGGCGAACGCGCCACCGACTACCACACCAACTGCCATGTCAACTACGTTGCCACGCAGAACAAACTGTTTGAATCCGCTCATCATAGGTCGCCTCCCCGCAGCGTTTGTATTGTTTCAAGAAGAAGAGTTGGACTCCAGTCCCTTTATCCCCTTGTAGGCAAGTCGTGGTTCGGTACGGTAAGCATTCGCATTTACAGGCCGCTTCTGGTCACTTGCGGACGAAACGAGGGCAACTGCAATGAAGCAGGATGCGACAGTCGTCAGAATCGAATGTGTCCGCACCCGGCCTCCTAGAGCGAACCTAGCAAAAGCTACCGGCCCGACCCGCGCTCTACCACCACCTTCAGGCAGGAACTCTGATCAGGCCAAGCGCTAACGTGACTACAGAAACCGCAAGGATGACCGCTCCGACATAGATAAGTGAGACTGCCCCGTTTGGTTGAGCCGCTGTCGGCGGCAGCATTGAAAAGAAAAATCCAGCAGAGATAAGAATCGCTGAGAGTGGCACTCCGATTCGAACAAACCATACGACCGGCGAGGGAAGAACCGCCGCATCCGCAAGAATCTGGCAAACTAGCGAAAGAATCACGATCACTCCAGCGTGGGCGTGCCCTGCACGGAAGAAGTTTTGGCGTAACGGATTCTCCATGTAACCACTGCCTTTGTTCATCAAAGAAGTCAGCAGAAAATATCCGCCATATTGAATCGTTGGCACTGTGATGAGGATGATCCCGCACATCAATCTGGCTTCGCGCGTCATAGGGTTCTCCTTGAACTCTTCACAACTATTGGTTCGCACCAAGCGATCAACTGACGATCTGAGGGGCCAACGCTTCTTCAAGCCCGTAAGCGGCACGCACCTTCAACGACTCAGCAACAGCTTGCGAATCTTCGTTCGCGTCAATCTCCACGATCTTCCCCCATCGCATACGAACGACATGAACGCCGTGATTACGATATGGCGAACCATCTGGCAGTGTATCCGTTGCCGACCACCGGACGATAATGACAGTGTTATGAGGCAATCCTTTGACCCACACATCGTGGACCGTCAGGTGGAGACCCGGACCGAGACGGCCTAGCCTGCCCAGCCAGCGACGCAGCGCTTCCCGATCATGGCGCTCCCCGCCTAGTGCATGGCTCCCCCCAAACCGATGATAGACGTTCGGCGCACAGTCATTTGCCAACGACTCAAAATCCTTCTGATTGACCCGCTCGAAATTCTTCTTCGCTATCCGCTTAACAATGGCGTGGTACATGAGTCACCTTCTGAATCATCTGTCGGTTCATTATCTAAAAGAAACAACCCGCACAGGAGTCTGTTTCCCTCTCCCCTCCCATGCGGGTGCCCGCTGCGGTATGGGGGAGTGATACCGTTAGCGGATGCGTATTATGCATGCCCAGAATGCGACCAGGCGGCGGCTTTGGCGATTGTCATCGTTCATCTTCATGCATGAAACCCGCACAGGAGGATTTTCTTTGACCCCTCGTCCTGTGCGGGTGCCCGCTGCCGGTGGGAAGGCGAACCCGGCGACGCGGATTCTTTGATGCTGATGCCAAAAATCAGTTTACTGTACGGGCGAAACTCTCGGGAACTCCTTGGAAGTAATTTTGTGCCTTCTGCCAAGCCTCGAATGCGACAAGTCTTCCCAGCAAACGTCCGGCGAGATCAGCGGCTCGAAAATGGATACCCCCATAACGCCGCGACATGCCAGCTTCGTTGGCGGCGTCGGTAAAAGTCTCCCAACGCAGAGTGACCGAACGCAATGGTGTAACTCCCGGCTCGATCTTAGAGCTACCTACTGGAAGAGTGACAGAGTTGCCGAAGCGGTCACTTCCGCTCCAGAGTTCGAGAATCCTGGCTGCGGCTGCGCTATACGTGCTGTGCCCCGAAACGTATTCAGGGAATGGCGGCGTGGGAAAAGTTGCCGACTGATACGGAATCCACTGCGCGCCGTCCATTTCTTTCGAACCTTTGCCCGGACCGCCCCATGCGTGGATCGTCTTGCCGCGAAACAGAAATAGAATGGCTGTGACCGGACGAACCGAATCATAGGCGCGTTTTGCGTCCCAAGCGGCGATGCCCGCGTCGAAGATGGCGTTCGAAAGCACGAAGAACATCTTCACATCATCGTCGAGCGTGTGGTGATCTCGGGCAGAAACGAACTGTGCAAACAACGCCCCAGTGTCCTGGAGGCTGCTCAGAGTTCGGGCCATCGGACCAGTATTCGGCAATCATCTTCTGCCGGTCGCCCACCGGAAAGCCTTGCTTAACGAAGCCAATCGAATTCAACGATAAGCGAATATTCGGCGCTCATCAACTGCACTGGGCCGCTCCCCCCAATCCTAAGCCCGAAGCCGCGCTGGTGACAACTGCCCAACCTGTTGTCCGGTCGTTCAAGATGCTAACTCGACGAGCAGTTGTCTAACCAAATCCCCGGCTGGTATCGTCCGGCATTGCGCTACGCCTTGCCCCGCCCACAGAGATAAGAAGCCAGCCTTGCCGAGTTGCGCAGCCGCAGTTCGGGGAGATTTGGTCTCCTGTTTCGAATTCCGAATTCGTAACAAAGCCGATCCTCCCGTTTCTTGCCCTCCTACCGGTGCTAGAGTTCTGGGTTCTATCCCTCCCCCTCACTCAAAGGAAATTGGTCCATGCATGGCACAGAGGGAAGAGTGTGTCCGTATTGCAACGGTAAGGGCTATGTCCCGGTCGAAGCGACGCGAGAGAACAACACCGGTCTCAGCGATACAAGGACGTGGGTACGCAAGGATTGTCCGCTCTGCGGAGGTACAGGGCGACTACACAGCGATTCGAGCGAATCAAAAGATTCGGACTAGGCGTTGCTGTCTCAGCGTGAAAAGGAACCGCGTCGTCGCTGGACGACCGCAACACATACCCCGACAGAGTAAGGACGAGCCGTGGGACTAGACGATGGCACCAAACAGCAACGTATTAGGGAATTGGTTGCGAAAATCGAAGCCGAACAAGATCACGACAAATTTACAGTGCTTGTCCAAGAACTCAACAGCCTGCTAGACGCCGATCCGCCAGTCGAAAACCCTCCTACGCCGAGCACCTGACCGATCCGTTTTCTGTGCTGGCAAGTCTGGCGGCAGCCAGTCTTCAGCAGCCCGCTCAACGTGCGCGGTGGGTCAAAGCAATTTGAGATGGTGGGTCAGTTTGTTTTTCACAGACTAGATTAGTTTTCGCTGTCTGTGGGAAACTGTGTGGGCATGGAAGAATCACGCCTTCGGGTGGTCGAATGGCTTTCCAGTACTCCCATAATTGGGGTCTGTACGGGTTGCAGTAAGGAATTTAGAGTTCCCATGAGAGCGCTGACTCGAACCACGGATGCTCAAGAATATCTTCAGCAGCAATACGACCAGCACAAATGCAAAACGCCTAAAATCTGAAATGAGCAGTATTGATCAGCTTGCTTTCGGTGTTTTACCCTACGCTACTTGTGACCGTCCGAAGGAGGCAGTTATGGGTGGTCACCCTTTCCCAGAAATTCCCTGCATAATTTGCAGCAAGCCCCTCGATTTGAGAGTCGATCTGTCTGCCGATGAAAACGGCAAGGCAGTTCACGAACGTTGCTATGTCACGCGGATCATTGGTCACCGCAGCACTGTTGCCGCTGCTGCCATCGGGGATTAAATACGATTCACTACCCGGCGCACAGATTCGGGGCAGCTTAAAGTTCCTAACTGGCATTGCGAAGCTGCGGAAGTCGGTATTCTCGTTCTATCGACAGCAAGGCTTTAGCTTGGGGAATCAGTTGGGACATTGCCTGATCCTTTGAAACCACCGCTTGTATGCCAGCCGCAAATGCCAGCCTTTCAACTTCTCGTCCGTGATGCTCCGTAAAGAGGATAATCCGTGTCTCAGGCAGAATTTTTCTGAGTAGCGGAGCCGCATCCAGACCGCCCAACAGAGGCATACTGAGGTCCAAAATAATCAGGTCGGGCTTGATTTTCGTTGCTTTCGCAATGGCGTCACACCCGTTTTCTGCTTCTCCTGCAATCTCGCAGTTCGTCTCCGTTTCAAAAAGTCGCCGCACCATGGAACGCACGATGGGACTGTCGTCTACAACGAGAACGCGCTTCTTAGGCATCGGCTGTTGAGTGCTTTGATGCGGTATACGTACATGATGCCATACGGTCAAAAGGGCAGATTGTTGGGGAAGAACACCTGAACAGAACTAGGCAACGGAAGATGCAGTTGAAAGGCAGAGGTACAGGTCTGCTCCAAGCTGACCGTTCCGATACTGTCAGCCACGGATAGAAGCGTCTCCAAACCTGTGCAAGACTCACAAGATGAAGAAACCCGAATTGCTGTTCAAGGAGACCCCGAGCGGCAATCGACTCTTGAAAGGATTTTGCTCTTCGTGTCCATCTGTCACCTTTGCGTTCGTCGGGGACACAGAGGAAAACCGAAAGCTCATGCGGCTTGCATTCGACAGGCACGTTCGGGAAGTACACACGCGAGACGATGCCAGCCATTCTGACGCCTCTACGATCCCCAAAGCGTAAAACGGTTCACTCTTCGTCCGTGACCTCTCTTTTGTGATTCGTGGTCCCCCGTTTCTCACTGCCTTTTGTTGAATTTCGCGAAGCGTTTTCTCGGTCGATGGGATCGCCCCCCCGCCGAAAATACATAATGTAGGGTATCGAACACTAGGGACAGCCATGAGACTTTTGCTTTGCCTGCCAAAATGTCTCAGCGATTGGATGATCGGATTAAGGAGCTTTGCGCCAAGGCTGTCGCAACTCCTGAATCTCCCGAACTGGAAGAAATTCTTCAGCAGCTACAGAAGGCCCTCCACGAGCACGCCGAGCCCTCAGAAAGCTGGTGGCTCACTATCCCGACCGTCCAGACCGGCGGCGGCGATCCGAAAAAACTTGAGTTGTCGAGGATCATTGCCGATGGTCATGGCCTATGCCTCGTGCCTTTCGGTGGCAGGGATAGCCGCTACGTCGAAGTCCTCGGAGTGCTTCAGCTTAACGTGTGCGCGAAACGCTTCATAGAGCGCTTCATTGGTTTGTTGCCCGGTACTCGGTCCATCGGTCACGGCCTTTTCGACGCAGATGATCTCATGGCACTCGGAGCACTTGCCGAAGCGGTGACTGGCGCGATCCATTTCGTCCCTTGGTCCAAGCCAATCTATGCCGGTTAATTCTGGGTTTTTCATACCTCAGTTTCCCACAGGCGGGACAGCTTGGCCACAGCAACCATTCTCCGAAGTACCGGCGTCCAGCACCAAATGCTGCACCTATTGAAAGACGCGTAGCCTCTAAGTGTTCCGCTTTTGTTCTTGGAGAGCGGCATCGAAGATAGCGACCCGACGCCAACCTATTGTTTCCATGTTGTTCTGAAGTTTGTCAGCCTCTTCACGGGTCTGCACGAAGCCGAGATATTTCGGGATGTCATGTGAATCGCAGCCAACGACGGCGAAGTTCCAACCTTCAACTTTGGTAGTCACAGTTCCTCCGTCCGCACAGTGTATACTCCGCCTCATTTGACATTCGTAGCGGCGGCTTCCAAGAGCTTCATTCCTGCCTTAAATGCTTTAGGGGTGATCTGCTTTTTATAAACGTCCAAGGTTGTCTTCATGGACTTATGCCGCAAAAGAGCCTGAGCTACGGCGTAGTTTCCGTTGGTCGCTTCAATCGCAGCGGTACACGCTCCCCGGCGTCCTGCGTAAAGGCCCTTCCACGTTACCCCCGACGCCTCTGGCACGCTGTTGCATGGGATGCACTTGCGACCGCCGTTTACATGTGGGATGAGGCAACGGCTTATAACGTTGTGCAGGTCCACAGGCGTGCCGTTGCGACTCTCGAAAACATACCCTTCGGACGGATTGCCACACTTCTGACGCCACAGTTCAAGCGGCACGTGCACCTGATCTATCAGAGGCAGGGCTGCTTTCTCCTAATGGATCGCCTGAAATTCCTGGGAAGCCGGCGTCGCTCGGCATTCACCCGGTCATACTGCTTGGTGAGTTCCCTCCACCGAGGAAGGCATGTGCCATTTTTGGGTTCCCGCAATGGCAGCGCTTTCACTGTTCGACGAGCCACGACGGCGAGCGAAAGATAGCAGAACATCGCGCTCCAGAACGGGACGAGAGCAGTAAGCACCTCACCTGCTGTCCGCTGGGTTTCAAACGCTCCTCTGGCGGCTGCGAGGCGATTCTTTTATAATCGAGCGTGATCTCTTCGGCCGCCGACAAATCGCCTAAGGCGTATTTGGGAATTCTGCTGCGACGATGGCGCGCTGTTCGCCGGATTAGCCAATTGGCCCTCGCACTCGATGCCGATATTTCGACACGTCACCTGAGCTGCGTTGAGACCGGCCGGGCGCATCCGAGCCAGGAGATGGTGCTGCGTCTAGCGGAAGCTCTAGAAGTCCCTCTGCGCGAGCGCAATGCCCTTCTACTGGCGGCCGGTTACGCACCGTTCTATCGTCGGACCGGCCTCGACGCACCGCAGATGGAGGCAGCGCGCCAAGCGGTGGATCTTCTCCTTCGTCAACAGGAGCCGTATCCCGCAATTCTCACCGACCGATATTGGAACACACTGAGGATGAATGCTGGAACAAGGAGTTTTTGGACGCGCTTCCCCATCTGCGATTCTGTGCAGCCACAGAACGGTGTCCGTCTGGTGTTTCATCCTAAGGGGCTGCGGCCATTCATCGAAAATTGGGAGAGCGTCGCAGCACGCATCATTCAGCGGGTCCATCGTGAGATTGCTGCGAATCCGTCTGACGAAACCATGCAGTGTTTCCTTGAAGAGTTGCTTAGTTATCCAGCGGTGCCCAGCCGCTGGCGCATGCTCAATCTTGACAGCTCGCCTCCGCCGTTTCTCACCATCAACTACAAATGGAACAATTCCACCCTGAGGTTATTTTCTGCTGTTACGACCTTCGGAACGGCGCAGGATGTCGCCCTTCAGGAATTGCGCATTGAAACCTTTTTCCCCGCCGATGAAGCCACGCGCATCGCGCTAACGGCAGCGCCATAGTCGCGAAGGCATGAATTGCATTAGCGACGGAACCATCCGACTCGCACGTCGTCCTTTCATGACCTGGGAGGTCATGGACTGCATTTGCCTCGTGTTGGATACTCGGCGTGAAGGAAATGGCCGATGCGCAGGCGCTGTTCAAGGCTTCTCTGTTTTATCGCATTCCCTTGTTTTGCTCTTTCCACTATTGGATCTGCCTTCGCGCAGCAGGATGAGGTTACCCGCGCAAGGCAGCGTGAACAAACGCGGGAGGAAAGCACGTGCAGGCTATGGCACTGGTGCTACTTCTAACATCTGTCGCCACAATTATGAATGGGCAGGCCACAGAATCCCCGGGCGCAGGATATCAGCGTAGGGGAGAGATGCGGGATTACTTCCTCGGAGCTTGGAAGCTGGGTTCCACCGAGAAAAGGTATCCTGACGGTCGCACGATGCCTTTTCCTGATTTGGGAGCGGATGCAGTCGGCTTTCTGATCTACACTTCCTCCGGCCATATGTGCGCGCAGCTGATGAAACCGGGGCGCCGTCACTGGATCGTAGACGGAACGCCAACGCCATCAGAGGCAACATCGGCACTCGATGGATTCTTCTCCTATTGCGGAACCTTCGAATTACGAGAGCATGAGCAGACAATCGTTCATCTTCCGGAAACAGCATGGTCGCCCAACTGGGTGAGGACTATACAAGCGCGACGATATCATCTCGTCAGTTCAGATCGGTTCTTTTTTCGGGGTACAGAACAGGAGAAGCAAAAAGACGGGCCTGTAATCCCAGTAGTCTGGACGATTACGTGGGAACGGCTGAAATAGCTGGAGCATGTTTCAAGAATTTCTTTTTCAGCTTCCCTTAACTTTGAATTCCTGGAGGTAGTGAAAATGACTACAAGTATTCTGACCCTGTTCATCGTATCTCTCGGCGCTCCTGCTATTCGCGGTGAGCCCGCAGTCAAAGGAGCAGCCTGACGACAGCGCTCACGGAAACTGTAAGTGCTCTGGCAAAGAAACGGAATGGCTCGT
>Ga0102924_1003915_pt1 | contig 15329 bp, 13 predicted proteins | sample PaiPotPPM11metaG_FD_80116 | JGI IMG/M metagenome (GOLD analysis project Ga0102924, IMG submission 80116) | Iron sulfur acid spring bacterial and archeal communities from Banff, Canada, to study Microbial Dark Matter (Phase II) - Paint Pots PPM... ... | reverse complement strand
GGATCGGGCGGCGCTGCCGCCGGGCCAGGTGTTCGGCGCGCTGGCGCTGGCGGGCCTGGTGGGGTCGGCCGGGGCGGTGCTGGCGGCGAGGGGACGGCGGGCGGCGGCGGTGCCGGCGCCGCCCCGCGGGTGACCTACCGCCTCGTGTAGGCGACGACCCCGTCGACGGTGCCGACGGGCCGGTAGTGGCGGGCGAGATAGCTGGCGAAGCGGGGGAAGCGGCGGATGGCCTCGTAGCGGCCGCCGCGCACGTTGGCGGGCGCTAGGTCGAGGACGAGCAAGGGCGGGTGCGCGCGCAGGTCGGCCTCGAAGTCGGGCCACGCGCCCGGCGTCGCGTACTGCATCGCGGCCACGCTCGGCGGCCGACCGCCGCTCTCGCCGGTGAGGAACTCGGTGGTCGCGAAGCGCGTCGCGGGCGGCCGGTCGGAGCGCCAGTAGACCTCGGGCAGGTGGCCCCAGATGAGGAGCCGGCCGTCGCGGGGCACGGTCCGCTGCACGTAGCGGGTCAGGTCGGCGGCGACCCGCTCGGTGTGCGAGAGCGGACGCCCGATCTGCTGGTGGGCGAAGAACGCGATCGGGACCGCCAGCGCGATGGCGGCCGCGGCGAGCGCCCGGCGGGACGCGTCGACGAGGGGCCGGGTGGCGAGCAGCGCCAGCGGCGGCAGCAGCTGCAGGTAGTAGTGGCCGAAGAAGCGGAGCCCGGTCGCGACGGAGACGACGCCCGCCGCCACCCAGAGCCACAGGTCGAGGTCGGCGCGCCAGCGACGCGCCGCCAGCGCGGCCAGCGCGACGAGGGCGATGGTGGCGAGGAGGAACCAGAGGGTCTGGATGAGGGCGCGGTGCACGACGAACCCGACCGCGCCGCCGGTGCCGAGGTAGCCGCCGTTGCCGGTGAACACCCAGTGCAGGAACGCCGAGCCGTCGAGGGCGAGGAAGGCGACGACGATCGGCGCCGCCGCGCCGAGGCCGAGCGTCACCAGCCGCCGGGCGCGCGAGCCGGTGCCGTGCCGCCAGGCCAGGAAGGCGGCGGGGAGCAGCGTCGCCGCCGCGGTCTGCTTGGTGAGGGTGGCCAGCCCGATCGCGGCGCCGCTGGCGAACGGCCGGGCGCGGGCGGCGAGCGTGAAGCCGGCCACCATGAGCGGCAGCATGAAGACCTCGAAGTTGGCGGTCTGGAAGTCGGTCGCGTAGAAGGCCGCCGAGCCGCCAAGGAAGAGGAGGCCGGCGATGAGCCCGGCCCGATCGCGCTGCAGCCGCCGGCGGGCTTCGGCGGCCAGCAGCAGCGCGGTGACGACGTCGGCGCCGAGGGCCAGGATCCGCAGCGGCAGCAGGTCGTCGCGGCCGGTGACGCGGAAGGCGGCCGCGTACAGGTACGGGACGATCGGCGGCTTGCGGTCGACCGTGTCGACGTACAGCCGGCCGCCGCGGTTGATGACCTGGGCCTGGGTGGCGGCGTACGCCTCGTCGGAGTTCAGCGGCCGGTTCGTGAGCGACGGCACGTGCACCGCGACCGCCACGACCGCGAGCACGAGGACGAGCAGCGGGCCCCGGGTGACCGTCAGCCGGCGCCCCGGCGGTGAGACCGGAGGAGGCGCCGTCGACGTCGGGGCGGGAGGCGGCGCGTCCACGGGGTCAGCCGCCGGGCGCATGCGACGCGGAGCGTACCGGCGCGTCGCGGTCGGCAGGCCGCGTCGAGGTCCCGCGCGGGGGCTCCCGTAGGATGTCGGTCTTGCGCGTCGCTGGTCCCCGCCCGCTCCGCTGATGACCGCTGATCCGGCGGCCGTCGAGGTCGAGGCGCTGGGGGCGTCGACGAGCGAGTCGCAGCGCCGGTGGCGGCCGACCCGGCTGCAGGTGAGCCTCTTCGTCTGGGCCGGCCTCGCCAGCTACTTGTTCTTCAAGTGGCACGTCACGACCGACCGCACCCACCTGTTCATCATCGTGGGGTCGCTGCTGGTGGCGGCCGGCGCCGGGCGGCTCGACTACGTGGCGCGGCTGGTTCGGGACTGGGCCCCGCTCTTCGCCGTCCTCATCGGCTACGACCTGCTGCGGGGCCAGGCCGACGCGTGGTTCTCGACCCACGTGACGCCCCAGATCGATGCCGACCGGTTCATGTTCGGGACCGTGCCGACGGTGTGGCTGCAGCACGCGCTCTTCACGCCGGGCCGGCCGCACTGGTACGACTACGTCACCTTCTTCGTCTACCTGAGCCACTTCTTCGTCGCCATCATCGTGGCGGCCGTGCTCTGGCGGTTCGCGTACGACCGCTTCCACCGCTTCGCGGCCATGTTCGTAGGGCTGAGCTTCGCCGCCTTCATCACGTACGCGCTCTTCCCGGCCGCGCCGCCGTGGCTGGCGAGCCAGTCGCGCGACCTCGCGCCGACCGCCAAGGTCGTCGACGAGATCTGGGTGCACCTCGGCCTGCACAACGGCGCGAGCATCCTCTCGGCCCGTGGCACCTACGCGAACCCGGTGGCGGCCATCCCGTCCCTCCACGCCGCGTTCCCGCTGCTGCTGGCGCTCTTCTTCTGGAAGTCGGCCGGCCGGTGGCGCTGGCTGCTCGCGCTGTACCCGGTGGCGATGGCGTTCGCGCTCGTGTACTCGGGTGAGCACTACGTGATCGACATCTTCCTCGGCTGGATCTACGCCGTCGTCGCGTACGTGGTCGGGCTTTGGATCGCGGCGTGGTGGGCCCGCCGGAAGGCCCGGCAGGCACCGGTGCTGCCGCTGCCGGTCGCGGCGCCGGAGCCGCCGCTCGTTGGCGCCTCGGTCAGCAGTCGTCGTTGAGCTCGAGGCCGGCCGCGACGACGGTCCGGCACACGATCCCGAGCTTCAGCCCCGCCGGCGACACCCCGCGCGCTCCGTAGAAGGTCGCGCCCCGCAGCCAGCTGTCGTCGAGGCGGGCTCCTCGGAGGTCGGCGCCGCTCAAGTCGGCGTTCTCGAGGTGGGCGTGGCGCAGGTCGGCGTCCCGCAGGTCGGTGCCCCGGAGCTTGGCCCCGCTCAGCACCGCCGAGGCGAGCACGGCGTGGCGCAGGTCGGCCCGGCTGAGGTCGGCGCCGTAGAGGTTGGCGAAGGCGAGGTGCCCCCGGTACATGTAGGTGCCGTGGCAGACCGCGCCGTCCTGGATCCCGCACCCGCCGACGCTCGTCACCGTCCCGGAGTCGCACGCCACCGCGCCGGCCGCGACCACGACGAGCAGGGCCACCAGCCCGGAGCGCCCCCGTCCCCCACGCCGCCGACGCGACGGCGGCCGCGGGACGCGGGACGCTCGCATCGCCGCAACGTAGCGGTGGCGTCCGAGCCCCGGACGTCGCTTCGGGACCGGGCCCGGACGAGCCCCCGGTGACCGGCCGCGCGCTCGTGGTTGGCGGCACCGGCCCGACCGGCCACCACGTCGTCGAGGGCCTCGTCGAGCGGGGCTACGACGTCGCGATCCTGCACCGAGGGCTCCACGAGCGGCCCGACACGCCGCCGTCGGTCGAGCACCTCCACCACGATCCCTACGACGACGACGCCATCCGCGCCGTGCTCGACGGCCGGACCGTCGACGTGCTGGTCGCGATGTACGGGCGGCTGCGCCGGATCGCCGAGGCCGCCGCGGGCCGGGTCGGCCAGTTCGTCTCGGTGGGCGGCGTCCCCGCCTACCGGGGCTGGATGAACGCGTGGCTCCACGAGCCGGCCGGCCTGCCGGTCCCGGTCCGCGAGGACGCGCCGGTGGTGCAGGCGCCGGAGGAGGACGAGAAGGGCTACCGGATCGTGCGCACCGAGGAGCAGGTGTTCGAGCACCACCCCGACGCGGCGCACTTCCGGTACCCGTACGTGTACGGGCCGTACCAGCTCGCGCCCCGCGAGTGGTGCGTCGTGCGGCGGGTGCTCGACGGCCGCCGTCGCATCGTGCTGCCCGACGACGGGCTGACGCTGCACCACCACGGGTTCACCGAGAACCTCGCCCACGCGGTGCTGCTCGCGGTGGACCAGCCGGCCGCGGCAGCCGGAAGCGTGTTCAACGTCGGCGACGAGGAGGTCCTCTCGCTGCGGCAGGTCGTCGAGCTGGTCGCGGCCGCGCTCGGCCACGAGCTCGAGATCGTCTCGATGCCGTACGAGCTGGCGGTCCCGGCCTGGCCGCTGCTCGCCCAGCCCGTCCCCACCCACCGGGTCCTCGACCTCGCCCGCGTGCGCGAGCGGCTCGGGTACCGGGACCGCACGCCGGCCCGGGACGCGGTGCCGGCGACGGCCCGCTGGCTGGCCGCCCACCCGCCGCCCCGGGGCGGCCAGGAGGAGCAGGTCCTGACCGACCCCTTCGACTACGACGCCGAGGACCGCCTCATCGACGCCTGGTGCCGGCGGCGGGCCGAGGTGGCAGCCGCGGCCCGCTTCGACGCCCGGCCCGGCTACGGCCTCGCGTACAGCGGGCCCGGCGGGCGGCCGCGCTCGAAGCCGGACTTCGCCCCGTGAGCGACCGCGGCCCCCTCCACGGCGTCCGGGTCGTGGACCTGTCGATCGCGCTGACCGGCCCCTACGCGGTGGCGCTGCTGGCCGACCAGGGCGCCGAGGTCGTGAAGGTCGAGCGGCCCGGGCTCGGCGACATCGCGCGCTGGATCGGCGTCTCGGTGCAGGGCATGAGCGCGCTGTTCCAGATGTGCAACCGGGGCAAGCGGTCGATCGCGGTCGACGTGCACGACCCGGCCGGTCGCGGCGTCGTCCGGCGCCTGGCCCGGGAGGCCGACGTGGTGGTGCAGAACTTCCGGCCCGGCGTCGTGGAGCGCCTCGGCATCGCCGAGGCCGACCTGCGACGCGAGAACCCCGAGCTCATCTACGTGTCGATCTCGGGTTTCGGGCCCACCGGCCCCTACGCGCCGAAGGGCGCCTACGACACCGTGATCCAGGCCTACGGCGGGCTGGCGTCCAACCAGGCCGACGCCGAGACCGGCGAGCCCCGGTTCCTGAACCAGACCGCGGCGGACAAGATCACCGCCCTCGTGGCGGCGCAGGCGATCACCGCGGCCCTGTTCGCCCGCGAGCGCGGCGCCGGCGGCCAGCACGTGGAGCTGTCGATGCTCGACGCGGTCGTCTCGTTCCTGTGGGCCGACGCGGCCGGTAACGAGGTGCTGCTCGACGCCGACGGCAGCCGGGCGTCGAGCTTCGTCGCCAACTTCCGCCCCTTCCACTTCCGGGACGGCTGGGGGATCGCGACGCCGACCTCGGACGCCGACTTCGCGGGGCTGTGCCGCGCCTTCGGCGTCGATGGTCACGACGACCCGCGGGTGGCGACGATCGCGGCCCGCAACGAGCACCGCTCGCTGACCCGGTCGATCATGGACCGCTGCTACACGGCGGCGCGCGCCCTCAGCACCGCCGACGCCATGGGCCGCCTCGAGGCGCAACGGGTCCCGTGCGGGGTCGTGCTGTCGCCCGCCGAGCTGGCCGCCGATCCCCACGCCCGGGCGATCGGCCTGCTCGTCGACTCGCGGCACCCGGTCGCGGGCCGGGTCCGCCAGCCCCGGCACCCGGTGCGCTTCGGCGCCACCCCGGCCGACCTCGGGGGCCCGGCCCCGGGGCTCGGCGAGCACACCGACGAGATCCTCGCCGGGCTCGGCCTCGGCGACCGCCGGGACGCCTGGCGGGCCGCCGGCGTCGTGGCCTGATCGGGCGCTCGGCCCCGGCCCGAGCCCCGGCCCCGGGCGGCCGGCCAGGATCGACTTGATCGGCGCCCGGCCAGGGCCAATAGTGGTTGGGGCACCACGCAGGGTGAGCAGGGCTGGGCGGCTCAGGGGACGAGGAGACAGAGCTAGTGGGGTGGGCTCGCAGGTCGAGGCCGCGAACGAGACCGGAGCACGCCGCGACGCGACTGCCGGCCGCCGACACGGTGTGGAGCCGGCTGGCCCCCTCGGCAGCGCCCGACGACGCGATGTTCCTGCTCGAGGTCTCCCGACGCCGGCGAGGCCCCCGGTTCCGCTACGTCGGCATCAACCACGCCTACGCGGCCCAGGTCGGCCTGTTCAACGACCCCACCGAGGTGGTCGGGCGCAGCCCCGAGGACCTGCTGCCGGTCGAGTTCGGCGACCACGCGATCGAGCGCTACGAGCACGTCGCCGACACCGGAGAGACCCTGCGCTACGACGTCGGCTTCGACCTGCACGGCCAGTCCCTCGAGTACTCGGTGACCCTCGAGCCGATGGTCGACACCGCGGGGCGGGTCACCCACGTCCTCGGTTTGGCGCGGGTGGTCTCGGAGCTCGGTGACGCCGCGGTGCGGCAGCTCGAGCGGCGCTTCGCCGCCCTCGTCGAGCACTCCTCCGACATGATCACGGTGATGGACGCCGAAGGGCGCATCCTCTACGGCAGCCCGTCGGTGACCAAGGTGCTCGGCTGGCCGAGCGGCGTGTTCTCCAACGGCGACGGGCGCGAGGTCTCCGGCTTCGACCTGGTGCATCCCGACGACCACGAGCGCGTCGAGACGCTGTTCCGACAGGCGATCGCGGAGGGCAAGCGCGAGGACCGGCGCGAGTTCCGCCTGCGACGGGCCGACGGGAGCTGGTGCTGGGTGGACTCGGTCGGCACCAACCGCCTCGACGACCCGTCGGTCCAGGGAATCGTCGTGAACGCCCGCGACATCACCGAGCGGGTCGCCGCCGACGCGAAGCTGCGCGCCAGCCAGGCCCGGTTCCAGTCGCTCGTCCAGCACGCCTCCGACTTCGTCGTCGTCTACGGCGCCGACGGCCTCATCAACTACGCCAGCCCCTCGGTCGGGCCGTTCCTCGGCATCGACGCGGCCGAGGTCGTCGGGACCGAGCAGTCCGAGATCGTCCACCCCGACGACCGGGAGCTGTTCATCGGCGCGCTCGCCGCGGTCGGCGAGCGACCCGGCGAGAGCACGCGGCTCCAAGCCCGGCTCGGACGCACCGACGGCGAGTACCGGTGGCTCGAGGTCGTGGCGACGAACCTGCTCGACGACCCCAACGTCGAGGGGATCGTCGTCAACGCCCGCGACGTCACCGACCGGCTCCAGGCCGAGGCGGCGCTGCGCGAGAGCGAGGACCGGTTCCGCAGCGCGTTCGAGCACGCGCCGATCGGCATGGCCCTCGCCGACCGCACCGGGCGCATCTTTCGGAGCAACCAGTCCTTCGCCCGGATGCTCGGCCGCTGCACCGAGGACATCAACGGCCACACCATCCGCGAGTTCACGCACCCCGACGACTGGGACGACAACGACGACAAGATCAGGCAGCTCTTCGCGGGCGAGATCAGCGGCTACCACCTCGAGAAGCGCTACCTGCAGGCCGACGGGCGCTCGATCTGGGTCTCGGTGAGCGTGTCCTCGGTGCGCGACGACGAGGGCACGCCGCTGTACATGATCGGCCAGATCGAGGACATCACCGAGCGCAAGGCGATCCGGGAGCGGCTGCTCCACCAGGCCATCCATGACCCGCTGACCGGGCTGCCGAACCGCACCCTGTTCATCGACCGCCTCGGCGCCATCATGGGCCGCACCAACCGGCGGCGGCGCCGGGTCGCCGTCCTGTTCGTCGACCTCGACCGGTTCAAGGTCATCAACGACAGCCTCGGCCACGACGCCGGCGACCAGCTCCTGCTCGCGGTCGCCCACCGGCTGCGGGCCATGCTGCGCCCCACCGACACCGTGGCCCGCTTCGGCGGCGACGAGTTCACGATCCTCTGCGAGGACGTCTCCGAGCCGGCGGCGGTCATGCTGCTCGCCCAGCGGGTGCTCGACGAGATCGCCCGCCCGGTCTGGCTCGCCGAGGGCGAGGTGTTCGTCACCGCCAGCATCGGGATCGCGTGCTCCGAGCGCGGGGTCGGGACGCCCGAGACCCTGGTCCGCGACGCCGACGCCGCCATGTACCGGGCCAAGGAGAAGGGACGCCGGCGGGCCGAGTTCTTCGACGAGGCGTCACGGGCCCAGACCGTCGAGCACCTCAACATCGGCAACGCCCTCCACCGCGCCCTCGAGCGGCGCGAGTTCGAGCTCCACTACCAGCCCATCCTGGAGCTCGAGACGGGACGGGTCTCGGGGTTCGAGGCGCTCGTCCGGTGGCGCCACCCGACGCGGGGGCTCATCCCGCCGAGCGAGTTCATCGAGCTGGCCGAGGAGACCGGGCTCATCGTGCCGCTCGGCTTGTGGGTGGTCGAGACCGCGTGCGCGCAGGTGGCCGACTGGCAGGCCGAGCGCGAGTCGAGCCGACCGCTGACGATCAGCGTCAACGTGTCGCCGCGGCAGCTGGCCGAGCCGGGGCTCCCCGAGCGGCTGAGCCGGATCCTCCGCCAGAGCCGCATCAAGCCCGGGTCGCTGTGGCTCGAGATCACCGAGACCGCGCTCATGCAGGACACCGAGTCGGCGATCAGCGTGCTGCGGGCGCTGCGGGCGCTCGACGTGCACCTGGCGGTCGACGACTTCGGCACCGGGTACTCGTCGCTGAGCCACCTGAAGCGCTTCCCCATCGAGGCCCTGAAGATCGACCAGAGCTTCGTGAGCGGGCTGGCCCGCGACCCCGAGGACACCGCCATCGTGACCGCGGTGGTGAGCCTCGCCAACGCGCTCGGCTTGAGCTCGACGGCCGAGGGCGTCGAGACGCCGCAGCAGCTCGCCGCGCTCCGGACGCTGGGCTGCGAGCTGGCCCAGGGGAACCTGTTCGCCGAGCCGCGGGCGGCGGCCGAGGTCGCCGACCTCGACGACCGGGGCGCCTGGAGCCAGCTGGCCGATCGCTGAGTCCGTTACTCGGCCGCGTCGCGGTCGAGCGGGTCCATCCGGAGCCGGGTGAGCTTCACGTGCCGGATGCGCCAGCCGTCGGGCTCGCGGACGTACTCCTCGTGGTAGTGGCCGTACCCACGGAAGCCGGGGGGCGGGTCGCCGGGGAACGTCAGGTAGTCGAACATCGCCCAGACGCCGGTCGCGGTGCCCGGCCCGGTGATCGTGATCTCCGGCATATGCCCGTGGTGGGTCGTCACGACCCCGTCGAGGGTCTGGCGCAGGAAGGCCGCGATCTCGTCGCGGCCTTCCCCCACGTAGCCGTCGGCGTCCATGACCGCGTCGGCGGTGAACAGCCCGGCCCACCCGTCCCAGTCCTTGGTGTCCATGAGCCGGAAATAGCGAGCCTTGAGCTGCTTGATCTCCTCGATGTCGAGCAGCCGCTGCAGCGCGTCCGCGGAGTCGCCGGCCACAGGCCGAGTCTCGCGCCCGGCTACGGGAACTGGGTGAAGTCGACCGCCAGCACGGTGGCCAGCGGGTCGAGCCGGTCCTCGGGCACCGCGATGACGAGCTCGCCGAGGGGGTCGGCGTTGAGCTGGTCGAGGACGGTCGTGCGGGCCCGGTGCTCGAGTCGGCCCTCGTGGCCGAGCACCGTGACCTGCTCGACTCGCTTCACCGGCACCCCCCGCACGACGACCTGCTCGTACGGCCGCAGGAGCAGGTGCAGGTACACGCGGGTGCCGCGGCGCGTGCTCGGGCCGTAGAACTGCCAGGGGTCGAGGCCGGGCTCGGCGTCGAGGATGCTCTCGGCGTGGGTCGCCATCCAGCCCGCGACGGCTTCGAGCCGCTCCTCCTGCTCGCGTGGGAGGGCGCCGGTGCCGGTCGGGCTCACGTTCAGGAGCAGGTTCCCGCCCTTCGCCGCCACCTCGCAGAGCGTGTGCACGAGCTCGCGCGCCGACTTGTAGTCGGTGTCGGCGGGGACGTAGCCCCAGCTGTCGTTCATGGTGAGGCAGGTCTCCCACGGCCCGCCGGGCGGCTGCGCGGGCACGAACTGCTCGGGGGTCTCGAAGTCACCGACGCCGGGCAGCCGGTCGTTGATGACGATCTCGGGCTGCAGCCCCCGGATGAGCGACTCGAGCGCCTCCGGATCCCACCACTCGGCCGGACGCTCCCAGCCGCCGTCGAACCACAGCACGTCGACCGTCCCGTAGTCAGTGAGCAGCTCGCGCAGCTGTCCCTGCAGGAACGCCAGGTAGCGGTCGCGCTGCTCGGGCGACGGGAGCGGCGGCGAGAAGCCGGGCAGGTACGGGCGGTCGTCGTCGGTGAACGCCGGGTAGTCGGGGTGATGCCAGTCCGACAGGGAGCAGTACAGGCCGACGCGTAGACCCTCGGCGCGCACCGCGTCGACCCACTCCCGCACCAGGTCACGTCCGCCCGACGCCGCGACCGAGTGGTCGGAGAGCCGGGTCGGCCACATGGCGTAGCCGGCGTGGTGCTTGGCGGTGAACACCGCGTAGCGCATGCCGGCCCGACGCGCGAGCGCCGCCAGCGCCGGCGGGTCGAAGGCGGTCGGCTTGAACGTCGACGCCGACTGCTGGTACTCGGCAACCGGCACCTCCTGGCACTTCGGGAGCGCGAACAGGCCGCCGACCATCGGCCACGACAGCTCGAGGCCTTGCGAGCTCGCGTGGTCCCAGTGCACGAACATCCCGAACCGCGCGTCGTCGAACCAGTCGGCCACGGCGGCGCACGCTACCGGGCCCCGACTTTCCTCACCGCCCGGTGAAGCGGGATGCTGGTGCCGGTCGCGAGCGAGCACGGCGACGATGCGGCCGCGGCGGCGGAGAGGGGGCAGCGATGGGAGCGGAGGGGACCTGCGAGCCGCGGTTCGCGACCGTGCGGGAGGCCTTCGACCGCAACCTGGTCGAGCGGGGCGAGGTGGGCGCGTCGGTCTGCGTCACCGTCGACGGCGAGTGCGTGGTCGACCTGTGGGGCGGCGTCGCCGATCCGTCAACCGGGCGGGCCTGGGACCGCGACACGATCGGCGTGGTCTGGTCGTGCACGAAGGGCGCCGTCGCGCTCATGGCGCACCGACTGGTCGCCGACGGGCGGCTCGACCTCGACGCGCCCGTCGTCGACTACTGGCCCGAGTTCGGCAAGCACGACAAGGACACGATCACGGTCCGGGTGCTGCTCAGCCACCAGGCCGGGCTGGCGGCGCTGCGGGAGCCGATCCCCGAGGACGGCCTTGCCGACTGGGACCTCGTCGTGGACCAGCTGGCGGCCCAGGAGCCGCTGTGGCCGCCGGGGACCCGGGTCGGGTACCACGCGCTGACGTTCGGGCACCTGGTCGGCGAGCTGATCCGCCGGATCGACGGCCGGTCGCCGGGGACGTACTTCCGGGAGGAGGTGGCGGGCCCGCTCGGGCTCGACTTCTGGATCGGCCTGCCGGCCGAGCACGAGTCGAGGGTGGCGCCGACCATCCCCGCCGACCCGCCGGGCCCGGACGACGCGGTGCCGGAGTTTTTCGTGCGGGCCATGACCGACCCCACCTCGATCCCGTTCCTGGTCGCCGCGAACTCGGGCGGTCTGCTCCTGCCCGGTGCCATCGACCGGCCGGCCATCCACGCCGCCGAGATCCCGGCCGCCAACGGGGTCGCGAACGGGCGGGCCCTGGCGCAGCTCTACCGGCCGCTGGCGCTCGGCGGCGCCGTCGACGGGGTCGTCATGCTCGACCCCACGACCCTGGCCGAGGCGACCCGCGTCGCGGCGGCGACCGCGGTCGACGCCACCATCGGGCTCCCGACCCGGTGGGGGCTGGGGTTCATGCGCGCGGTTGACAACACGAGGCTCGGCGGCGTCGAGGACAGCGTGCTGCTGAGCGACGACGCCTTCGGCCACAGCGGCCTCGGCGGCTCGCTCGGCTTCGCCGACCCCGGCGCCCGGCTCTCGTTCGGGTACACGATGAACAAGCACGGCCGCGGCGTCGGCGGCAACGTTCGCTGCCAGGCGCTCGTCGACGCCGTGTACCGGACCCTCGGCTACCGCCAGCCCGACGGCGGCGGCATCTGGCTGGCCGCCGCCTGAGCGACCGCCGCCGCGGTCACGCCAGGCGGTCGTTCGCGGCCCGGTAGCTGCGGTAGACGCTGAGGAGCGCCTCTCGCTGCTCGGCCGACAGGTACGGGTCCCGACGGATGGCGGTCTCGGTCTCGCCGTCGCCGGTGGCCTCCGGGGCGGTGTCGACGAGGCCCGCCTCGTGCAGCAGCGTCTCGGCCGGGATGTGCAGCGCTCGGGCGACCGCGCTCAGCACCCGGACCGACGGCTCGTGCAGCCCCCGCTCGAGCTGGCTCAGGTACGGGTTCGAGATGCCGGCGCGGGCGGCGGTGGCCCGCACCGAGAGGTTGGCGAGCTCGCGCTGCATGCGGATGAAGGACCCGAGCGCGCGGGCTCGGGCGTGGTCGTCACCCGTCGGCATGGTCGCGGCCGGCCCTCCCCTCGGCGTGAGTGTCGCGCGAAGCGAGCGGCCGCCAAGCGGCCGCTCGCCTCTCGTTCGTGGCGCGGTGGCTACGAGCCGATGCGGTCTGTCGCCGAGACCAGGCTGGTCGCGAGCTCGTGGCTGCGGCTGACGGCGGTCTCGACGATGCCGAACGACCGATCCACGACGTCCTGCAGGTCGGGCTTGATCCGCTGGGCGGCGGTCTTCAGCGCGCCCGTGGCCAGCTGGTAGCTGCGGACGGCGCTGCCGATCAGCTCGGCCCGAACCTTGTCGGCCTGGTCGAGGGTGGCGGTCACGTAATCGGGGGTGGTCATGCTGGGTGTGCTCCTTGTGGGGGATCCGGCCCGGCCCTCCCGGGAGGAGTGCCGGCGTCTGCGAACTATACTGATCGGTGCTAACTATGTCAAGCAGTAGCGCACCAGAGGGTCGGCGCCCGGGTGGGGTTCCACCGCTCGGCGGCCCGGCTCGGATAGAACGACCACCGATGGGGCGCATCGGCCTGGTGCTGGGGGCGGGCGGTGTCGTGGGCCACGCCTTCCACGCCGGGGTCCTCGCCGCGCTCGCGGACGAGACGGGCTGGGACCCGCGGCGAGCCGAGGTGATCGTCGGGACGTCGGCCGGCTCGATCGCCGGCGCGCTGGTCCGGGCCGGGTTCTCGGCCTCCGACCTCTACGAGGAGGCGCGGGCCGGGCGGCCGTCGTGGCGGGCTCGCCGCCGGCTCCAGCGGGCCGAGTACGTGCAGGAGGAGGTGCCCGCGTACCCGCCCGCGGCCGACCTGCTCGGCGCGCTGGCGTCGCCCCGCCTCGCCGCCCGGGCCCTCGCCACCCCGTGGGCGGTCCGCCCCGGCGTGGCCGCGGCCGCCCTCCTGCCCGAGGGCTCGCTGTCGACGGCGCCGTTCGCGGAGCGCCTGCGGCTGCTCGTCGGCTCGGCGTGGCCCAGCGCCGCGCTGTGGGTCTGCGCGGTCGACCTCGACCGCGGCCACCGCGTGGTGTTCGGCCGCGACACCGCGGCCGCCGACGTCGTCACCGCGCTGCGGGCGTCGTGCGCGATTCCCGGCTTCTTCGCCCCCGTCGTCGCCGACGGGCGCCGCTACGTCGACGGCGGGGTGCACTCCCCGACCAACGCCGACGTGCTCGCCGACGGCAGCCTCGACCTCGTCGTCGTCAGCTCCCCGATGTCGCACACCGGGACGTGGCCGGGCGTGGCGCTGGACGCGCCGGCGCGCGCCTTCGCGCGAGCGCAGCTCCGACGGGAGGAGCACGGGCTGCGCAGCGCCGGCACGCCCGTCCTCGTGGTGCAGCCCGGCCGCGGCGTCAGGGCGGCCATGGGGCTGAACCCGATGCAGGCCTCGCACCGGGCCGACACCGCCCACGAGGCCTACGCGGCGGCGCGGCGATGGATCGCCACCCGGGCGCCCCGCGACCTGCTCGCGCACCTCGGCGGGGTGCGGTCCGCCGCCTCCTGACCCGCTCACCGGGGCCCCGGTTTCGCCGCCGGCGACCCGGTCCTAGGTTTCCGGGCAATGACGCTGGAGCACCTGAGCCCGCTGGACGCCATGTTCCTCGACCTCGAGGACGGCGTGAGCCACATGCACATCGCCTCGGTGCTGATCCTCGACGGCCCGCCGCCGCCCTACGAGGAGTTCGCGGCCATGGTCGAGGGGAAGCTGGCCCAGGTCCCCCGCTACCGGCAGGTGGTGCGGACCGTGCCGCTCCAGCTCGGCCGGCCGGTGTGGATCGACGACCCGCACTTCAACCTCGCCTACCACGTCCGCCACACCGCGCTGCCGGCCCCCGGCGGCGAGGAGGCGCTGGCGCGCCTGGTCGGGCGGGTGATGAGCCAGCAGCTGGACCGCTCGAAGCCGCTCTGGGAGCTCTGGATGGTGGAGGGGCTGAGCGGGGACCGCTGGGCGCTGCTCGGCAAGACCCACCACAGCATCGTCGACGGGGTATCGGGCACCGAGCTGCTCACCGTGCTCCTCGACGCCGCGGTCGACGCGCCCCACCCGCCCCCCGAGCCGTGGTCGCCGGCACCGGCGCCGACCGCGCTGGCGCTCGCCGTCGACGCGGTGACGACGATGGCCCGCAGCTCGGCCGAGCAGCTGCGCGCGGTCCGGGCCGCGACCCGGGTGCCGCGCCAGGCCGCCGCGGAGCTGCGCGAGGTCGTCAGCGGCTTGGCCGCCCTGGCCGGCATCGTCCCGCTGCCCCCGCAATCGAGCCTCAACGGGCCCATCGGCCCCCACCGTCGCTACGCGTGGGCGACGACGACGGTCGACGACATCAAGCGGATCCGCAAGAGCCTCGGGGGCACGTTCAACGACGTGATCCTGACCGCCATCACGGCCGGGTTCCGGACCCTGCTCGAGCGCCGGGGCGAGACCACCGACCGGGTGGTCCGGACCCTGGTCCCGGTGTCGGTGCGCGGGCGCGACGCCGGCGGCCGCGCGGTCGGCGACGGCACCTACGACAACAAGGTGTCGGCGATGTTCGCCGAGCTCCCGGTCGGCGTCGCCGACCCCGTCGAGCGCCTCCAGGTCGTGCAGGACCAGCTGGCCGGGCTCAAGGAGTCGAAGCAGGCCGTGGCGGGCGAGGCGCTCACCTCCCTCTCCGGGTTCGCGCCGCCGATCCTGCTCGCGCTGGGCACGCGCATCGCGACCAAGGCCGCCCAGCGCAACGTCAACACGATCACGACCAACGTGCCCGGGCCCCAGCTCCCGCTCTACGTGCTGGGGCGGCGGGTGCGCACCGCGCTCCCCTACGTGCCGCTGGGCGTCCAGTGCCGGATCGCAGTCGCGATCTTCTCCTACGACGGCCAGGTCAACTTCGGCGTCACCGGTGACTACGACACCGCGCCGGACATCGACGTCCTCTGCGTGGGCATCGAGCACGGGATGACCGAGCTGCTGCACCGCGCCGTCTGATTCCCCCGCCGCCGGTCGTCGCCGCCGCGCCGGCGTGCGGCGCGGCTCACCGCCGCGCCCTTGACGGGCTCACGGGCCCGGCCAAGGCTGCGACGATGGCGACGAGCCAGATCCGCAACCCCATGTTCGCCCGCGCCTACGAGCGCTGCGCCAAGCTCGCCGACGCCCGCGGCGCCCGCGCGCACCGCGACGAGCTCCTCGCCGGCCTCGCCGGC
>Ga0102924_1003914_pt1 | contig 15334 bp, 12 predicted proteins | sample PaiPotPPM11metaG_FD_80116 | JGI IMG/M metagenome (GOLD analysis project Ga0102924, IMG submission 80116) | Iron sulfur acid spring bacterial and archeal communities from Banff, Canada, to study Microbial Dark Matter (Phase II) - Paint Pots PPM... ... | reverse complement strand
CTGCCGGTGAGAACCGAACGGCATAACCCACATTCCATCGCCACCCTGCGCCGCCAGCTCGCAACCCACCTGGCCCGTTCCCTGCCACGTTGTCCCTGCTGCTGACGTGGCTTCTTGTAACACAGTAGTACTAGCAGCGAGAGTGGAAGTGCTGACTGGTACTGTTAGTCGCCGCACTGTTCACAAAGCTGGGGGAACGACGGAACTACTCGCGCGGAAATTATCAGAACGTCGAGCAGACCGCCCGTGAGGTGATTAACTTTTCGACCCATCCGGGCGTGACCGATGTATTCGCTTGTGATCGCTGAGCGAACGCCGCCTTTTCCCCGCTACCACGCCCAGCCCGCAGCCTGAAGCGGTCCTCGTAACGGTCCCATCACCATGCGCGAGTCCTTCCTTCCGTTTCACCGGCCCAGCATTGACGAGGGCGATATTGCCGCCGTCGTGCACGCAATGCGCTCCGGCTGGCTGACCTCCGGTCCGGGCGTGCTGGAATTTGAACGTGCCTTCGCCGCGTTTGTTGGGGCAGAGCATGCCGTTGCCGTCAACTCGTGTACGGCTGCGCTGCACCTGGCGCTTGAGGCTATGGGTGTAGGTAAGGGAGACGAGGTCATCCTTCCCACCATGACGTTTGCGGCCACCGCCGAGGTGGTGACTTACCTCCAAGCGCGGCCGGTGCTGGTGGATTGCTGTCCATCCACCCTCAACATGACCGCCGGTCTGTTGGAACCGGCTCTCACCAACCGCACCCGCGCCATCATCGCGGTTCATCACTCTGGTCTGCCCTGCGATTTGGACCCGATTCTTGACTTGGCCCGCTCCCGTGGGGTCGCGGTCGTCGAAGATGCGGCACATTGTTTCCCCGCCGCCTATCGTGGGCGAATGATCGGCGCGATTAGCGACGCCACCTGTTTCTCGTTCTACGCGACCAAGACGATTACCACCGGCGAAGGTGGGATGGTCACCACGCAGTCCGCGTCGCAGGCCGACCGCATGCGCCTGATGCGACTGCACGGCATCAGCCGCCACGCCTGGAACCGCTACGCCGACAATGGCACCTGGCGCTACGAGATCCTCGAGGCCGGCTTCAAGTACAACCTGACCGATATCGCGGCAGCCCTGGGTTCTTCCCAGCTCGCGAAGGCACGGACCTTGGGGGAGGCGCGGCGGCGCCACGCCGAACAGTACTCAAAAGCGTTGCAAGATGTTCCGGAAATTGAAGTGCCGCCCTCGGGACTCGACGGTGAACACGCCTGGCACCTTTACGTGATCAAGCTGAACTTGGAACGACTCCGCATCGGCCGCGACCAGTTCATCGAAGAACTACGCGAGCGCCGGATCGGCGCCAGTGTCCACTTCATTCCGCTCCACCTGCATCCCTACTATCGCACCCTGCTGGGTTGCCGCCCTGACGAGTACCCGGCTGCAACCGCTGTATTCGAGCGGATCGTTTCTTTGCCGCTCTTTCCGGACATGTCAAGCGCGGATGTGGCGGATGCCGTGGCTGCGGTGACCGACATCGTACGGAGCCATCATCGATGAGCAAGCGAATCTTCGACTTCTGTGCCGCCCTGGTAGGCTTGCTGGTGCTGTCGCCGGTGTTGGCGCTGGTCGCGATCGCGATCCGGCGTGACTCGGGGGGACCGGTCTTTTTTAGACAGGTGAGAATCGGGCGCAACTTTCGGCCGTTCACGCTCTTCAAGTTTCGAACGATGACGACCAATGCGTCGGCCGGCGGCACCTCTGTGACGATCGAAGGAGATCCGCGCATTACACGGGTGGGTCGCGGTCTCCGCCGGCTCAAACTCGACGAGCTACCACAACTGATTAATGTGCTGCGGGGCGAGATGAGTTTCGTGGGCCCTCGTCCCGAGCTGCCCGAGTTCGTGGCGAGGTTCCACTCCGAGTACAAGCAGATCCTGCAGGTGCTTCCAGGCATTACAGACCCTGCCTCGCTGCGTTACCGGGACGAAGCTACCGAACTCGGGTGTCGAGCCGATCCTGAGCGGGCTTACGTCGAAGAAGTGCTTCCCGATAAACTCCGTTTGGCTGCGGAATATGTCGCGCGCGCGTCGTTCTGGCGCGATATCGGGATTATTTTTCAAACCATATTTGCTGTCGTCACCCACGCCATCTCGTCGCGCCGGAGTGAACCTGATCCAACGCAGGCTGCCCAGAGGGGTGCGCGTGATCTGGCCAGCACTATTCATCGCCGCTTGGCGGCGCTGCTCTACTCGCGCGGGGCGCAGATGCTGGCGGACTTCTGCGTGGCCGGCGCGAGCTTGGTCGGAGCGGTCTTTCTGCGCTTCGACGGCGCGCCTCCCGACCTCGAGCTGCATCGTGCCGCCCTGCTGCTGGCCTACGTATGCCTGGCGCGCGTCGCGGTCGCATGGCTGGCAGGAATCTATGACCAAGTGTGGCGCTACGTCAGCGTCGGCGACACCCTGCAGATCGTTCGCGTGAACCTGGCGGTCTCTGCCGCGCTGCTGCTGCTGCGCCTGACCCTGGTGCACCGACACACCTATCTCACACTGCCCCTCGGCGTGATCCTCATGGATTACGTGCTTACCAGCTGCGGGATGGTGGGGGTGCGCCTGCTGCGGCGGGTGACACACGAGCGGGAAGTACGCAGTTCCACCCGCGCGCCGCGGACGCGCCGGCGGGTGCTGCTGGTGGGCGCCGGCGCGGCCGGAGTGATGACACTGAAGGAGTTGACTACGCGGCCGGACTTGGGCATGGACGTCTGCGGGTTCGTGGACGATGACCTGAAGAAGGCGCGCATGCGGATTCACGGCGTGCCGGTGCTGGGCTCGAGCGCCGAGCTGGCCGGCTTGGTGCGGGCGCACGGCGTCGACCAGGTGGTGATTGCCATGGCGAGCGCGCCGCCCGCCGCCGTCAAGCGGATTGTACAGTCCTGTGCCCAGGCGCAGGTGCCGGTGCAGATCGTGCCGGGGTTGTTCGAGATTCTCGACAACCGGGTCAGCGTGAGCAAGCTGCGCCGCGTCGAGATCGAGGATCTGCTCGGACGCCCGTCGGTGAACTTCGACACTTGGAAGCAGGGCAGCCGCAGCGCCTATGGCGGACGGACGGTGCTGGTGACCGGGGCGGGCGGCTCGATCGGCCGTGAACTGTGCCGCCAGGTGCTGGCGCTCGAGCCCCGCTGCGTGCTGCTGCTGGACAAGGACGAGAACGCGCTGTTTGAGACCCAGCAGCTGCTGGCGCCGCTGTTGGCCACGAGCGCGGTGCAAACGCAGGTGCTGGTCGCCGACCTGCGGATGCGGAAGCGCCTGCACAAAATCGTGGCCGGGTACCAGCCGCAGGTGATCCTACACGCCGCCGCGCACAAGCACGTGCCGCTGATGGAAGACAACCCCGCTGAGGCGGTGTTGAACAATGTGCTGGGCACCGCCAACCTGCTGGCCGAGGTGGCCGAGGCGGGCGTGGAGCGCTGTGTGATGGTCTCCACCGACAAGGCCGTCAACCCGACCAGCGTCATGGGAGCGACCAAGCGGCTGGCGGAGATGATGTTCCAGGCGGAGGCACAGCGCTGCAACGGCGCGGCGCGCTACTCCTGCGTCCGTTTCGGCAACGTGCTCGGCAGCCGCGGTAGCGTCATCCCGACCTTCCGCGACCAAATCAGCCGCGGCGGTCCGGTGACCATCACGCACCCGGACATGGTGCGCTACTTCATGACCATCGCCGAGGCCGCCCAGCTCATCATCCAGGCCGGCGCCATGGGACAGCGCGGCGAGATTTTTCTACTGGACATGGGCCAGCCGGTCCGCATCGTGGACCTGGCGCGCGAGATGATCGAACTGTCCGGCCTGGTGGTCGGGGACGACATCGAGATCGAGTTCATCGGGATGCGTCCGGGGGAGAAGTTGCGCGAGGAGTTGCTGATCGCCACCGAGGGCTCGACGCCCACCGTGTTCGAGAAGATCTTCGTCGCGCCTCCCTTGGACTTCGACCACGCCCGCTTGGAGCACCAGATCGCCGATTTGACGGACAAAGCCCTGCACAGCCAAGACCGCGAGGTGATCGCCCTGCTCGGGGCAATGGAAATCGGGTATGCGCCACTCCGTGTCACTTCGGATCTCGCGGCTATCGCCGTTGCGGGAGCATAACGCCGGCTCTACACACAGCGCTTTTCCGAGGATATGGACAATCCGCAGGTGCCGGCTGGATCGTGCTTTTCGTAGCCCACCCCACAATCAAAGCCACTACTCGCACTGAGCCAACCGTACAATACTGCGGATCCACCGTATGGATTTCATTATCCGACTCGCCAACAACGATGACCGACCAGCCATTATCGGCTTTCTGCGTGAACACTGGAGTCACGATCACATCCTCGTCCAGTCCAGCGCCTTGTTCGACTGGCAACATCTCTCCTCCACCCATCCCGGCCAGCTCAATTTCGTGCTCGCTTTACATACCACGTCCCAAGCCGTCCTTGCCATCCTCGGATTCATCCCTATTAGCCAGTTCAGCCTTTGTACGGAATGGTCCGAGACATTCCTCGCCATTTGGAAAGCCCGCGACGATGTCCGTTGCGTCGGTCTTGGCGCCCAACTTCACAAATACCTGATCCTCCGCACCCAGCCCGCCATGATCGGGGCCGTCGGCCTCAGCCGCATGGTCGTTCCGATCTACCGCGCCCTTGGCTACCAAACTGGCCTACTCGATCATCACGTCGTCTTCAACCCCCACCGGCGCACATTCTCCATTGCCTCTGGCGTCGAGCGCCAGCACATTCCCGCGGTCGTCCGACCCGATCCAGCCACGCGCTGCATTCCGCTAATTGACGCCCCAGGTTCCCCAATTCTCGAAGCCCTCTGCACTGGGGCCGTTCCCCGAAAGACTTGGCACTACGTCCGCCGTCGCTACTTCCAGCATCCTTTCTATCGCTACCATGTCTTCGGTTTGTTTCTGGACGGAACTCCCCGCGCGATCCTGATCGCTCGCAAAGTTCAGGAAAACGACTCTGCGGTTCTTCGCGTCTCCGACTACCTTGGCGACGCGACCGTCCTGCCACGCTTCCAAGGCGCCCTCCAGGAAATTCTTGCCACTGAAAATGCGGAATACCTCGACATTTACCAGCACGGAATAGACGATAACATTCTCACCGCCGCCGGATTTCTCAACCGCCGTCAACAGCCATCCCTCATCGTTCCGAACTACTTTGAACCGTTCGTAGCTGCCAACATCGAGCTCGACTTTGCCTACAAACAGTGCGACCCTAGCCTTGATGGCATCCGCATCTTTCGCGGAGATGCCGACCAGGATCGCCCTAACCAGCCTCTAACAAAACAAATGGTGGAACTTGATGTCTGATGCAAATCTTATGATCGTCATGTATCACTATGTTCGCGAACTTGAGCAAACGCGTTATCCGGGAATAAAAGGCATTCGTGTTTCCGAGTTCAAGGCACAGCTAGCATACATTCGCCGCAATTATCAGCCTGTCACTGTCCTCGATGTGGTCCACAACCTCCGTTGTGGTGAACCTCTCCCGCGAAACGCTGCCCTCCTCACCTTTGATGACGGCTATCTCGATCACTACACGTACGTATTCCCGCTTCTCCATGAAGCTGGCATCCAGGGAGCCTTCTTCCCCCCAGCCGACCCCATCCGCCACGGCAAATTGCTCGATGTGAACCGCATCCACTTCATCCTTGCTTCGGTCGAAAACAGATGGACTCTGGTCGATGAACTCAACCGGAGCCTCTCTAACTACAGCCGGACCCACGGCCTCAAAACAGCAAGTGAGTATTGGGACGAATGGGGCAGGGCAGACCGCTTCGACCCTGCCGAGGTGATTTATGTAAAGCGCATGCTTCAAGTGGCGTTGCCCGAAGCCGTGCGCGCTGAGATCGCCGCACTCCTCTTTCGTAAATTCGTCAGCGGTGACGAGCAGGCTTTTGCCCGCGAGCTTTATATGGACATGGACCAACTACGCGTGATGCAGCGCTGCGGCATGTACATCGGCTCGCACGGCGTCACTCACCGCTGGTTGGACAGCCTCCCACCGGAGATCCAGAGAGAAGAAATCGAGGGAAGCCTCGCCTTCTTGCGTGAGATAGGTAGCCCTTTGGACAAAGGCTGGGTGATGTGTTACCCGTACGGAGCGTCGGATGAGAGCCTGCACGGACAGTTGAAGGAGTATCGGTGCGCTTTCGGTCTGACGACAGAGTGCGCCATGGCAAATCTGAAAACAAACGACCCGCTTTTGTTGCCGCGGCTTGATACGAACGATCTTCCAAAACAATAGCGGTATAGCCCGCCGCGCCCCTCCAGCCAGTTATGCACCGAACAGTCGCAATGCACCGGTTCGTCCCAGTAGTTCCGTCGCGGTCCCTGAGAACGAACCTTGCCGGCTTGCGCCTTCGCGTCTCATGCTGACAAGAATCATTGCCTTGGCCCAAAAAGATCCCCGATTGGCAGATCTTTCCTCGCCTCCGCTAACGAGCAGGGGGGCGTTTTGATACAGGAATTGTGGCCTCCTTTCGATGCGCGACTGCTGCTCCGACGGCGGAAAGCCTACCTGCGCGACTTGAGACAACGGGCCGGTCTACTCCCTCTGCGGATCGCCGTTCTGGGCGGCTGGACGAGCGAGGAAGTGGTCAACCTATTGGAGCTGTTCCTGCTGGAGCGGGGCATTTCTCCGGAATTCTACCAGTCCGATTACAACCGTTACTACGAAGAGGCGGTCCTGGACCCCTCGAGCCTGGAAGCATTCCGACCGCAGATCGTCTACATTCATACCGCGTCCGTCAACCTTCGTCGGTATCCTCCGTCGAGCGCGACCGAGTCGGAATTCAAGGCGGCGCTGAGGGGTGAGATGGAGCGGTGGGAGCAGATTTGGAGCTCTCTCGATAGCCGCCTAGGTTGCCAGTTGATTCAAAACAACTTTGATCCGGTGGCTGGGGTGTTGGGTAACTTGGACGCTTCGAGCTGGGGCGGGCGCGGACACTTTGTGGCACGCATGAATATAGAACTGGCTGGCCATGCGCGAGCTAACAAGCGACTCTTGATTCACGACTTGCACGGGGTGGCGACACAACTGGGTCGCGATCAATGGGCGGCCCCCGAACGGTGGTACAGTTACAAGCTTGTGACCACCGCTCAAGGCAGTGGCGCGTTGGCCTACTCGCTCGCGGCTCTGATCGGGGCAGTGGTGGGTAAAAGTCGCAAGTGCCTGATTTTGGATCTCGACAATACACTGTGGGGTGGTGTGATTGGCGATGATGGCCTTGAGCATATCCACTTGGGTCGGGAGACGCCGCAGGGTGAGGCCTTTACCGCCTTTCAGGAATACTGTCTTGAGCTCCACCGGCGCGGGGTGTTGCTTGCCGTCTGTTCGAAGAATGAGGAGGAAATCGCGCGTACCGGATTTCAACATCCTGATTCAGTATTGCGTCTCGATCATTTTGCCGCTATCTGCGCCAATTGGGAGCCGAAGTCGGAAAATATCAAGGCAATCGCTGCCCAGCTTAACCTCGGGCTGGATGCACTGGTCTTTGTCGACGACAACCCCGCAGAAAGGGAGTTGATACGCGCGCAGCTGCCAGAGGTTGCTGTTCCCGAGGTAGGAAGCGAGGTCAGCCGATTTGCCGACATATTGAACGACGGTGGGTACTTCGAGCCAGTGGCACTGTCGCAGGAGGATTTGGAGCGCGGGCGCCTGTATGCCACCAATGCTGAACGGCATACGATGCAGGCTAGGTACGCCGATTACGGCGAATACCTGCAGGCACTTGAAATGACGGCAGAAATCTCCCCGTTCAGGCCGGCGTATCTTGACCGCATCGCCCAACTCACCAACAAGACAAATCAATTTAATTTAACGGCGCGTCGTTACAACCGCGCCGAACTCGAGCACATGGCTGCGGATCCGCAATTTCTCACCTTCGCTGGTCATCTACGTGACCGCTTTGGCGACAACGGGCTAGTGTCTGTGGTGATTGGCAGGAAAGACGGCCGGAGACTACATCTGGATTTGTGGCTGATGAGCTGCCGGGTATTGAAGCGCGACATGGAAGCGGCAATGCTGGATGCGCTGGTGGAGCGCGCAAGTGCGGCTGGAATCAAAGAAATGATAGGGTACTACCAACGCACTTCCAAGAACGATATGGTTGCCGAGCATTATGCCCGGCTGGGTTTCACTCGATTCGCTGCGGAAGATCCCGCCGGGGAAGCTTCGGAGTGGAGGCTATCCTTGGAGGAGGGCTACCATCCGCGCAATCGATACATCCGCTCTGAGGAGATCTCCGATGTCTGACACCTTGTCGCGGCTGCAGCCGATCTTTCGAGATGTCTTTGACGACCCAACTCTCGATATCTTGCCGGGATCCGATTCCAGTACGGTGCTGGGTTGGGACTCGCTTGCACATATTAACTTGGTGAGTGCGATCGAACAGGAGTTCGGCATCCACTTCGCCCTGGGTGAATTGGAGGAGATGAGGAACGTTGGTGAAATGACGGATCTCATCGACCGAAAGTGTGCGGCGCGATGAAGGACTACCGTTGGGAGGACCTTCAAGTCGGTTTGCGGGAGCAGTTCGAAGTGGGCCTGTGCGAGGAGATGATGGCGACGTTTCTTCGGCTTTCTCAGGATTCCAACCCGCTTCATCACGATCTTTCCTTTGCCCACGCCTGCGGCCATCCGTCCCCAGTTGCGTTCGGGTTGCTGACTTCGGCGTTTTACTCGCGACTGGTGGGCGTCCATCTTCCGGGGAAATACGCCCTGCTGCAGGGCATCGACATCGATTTTGTTTCTCCCGCCTATGTTGGCGATCTTCTCTGCGTGAGTGGTGAGGTGCGGTTTTTGAGTGAGGCCGTCCGCCGTGTCGAACTGAAGGCCGAGATTCGGACCTCGCAAGGGCGTCAGGTATCCCGGGCACGCATCCGAGTAGGACTGCACCATGGGGCCTGACGATCTTGTCTTTGTGACCGGTGGTTCGTCCGCGATTGGCTTGGCACTGGCACGGCGTCTCCTTCGCCTGCCTGCCGGACCGTGCCTTTTGGCCCATTACCATGAAAATCTTGGTGGAATCACCGCACTGCAACAGGAGTGGCCGGATCGGGTGAAAGCAGTACAGGCCAATCTTGCCGATCCGGCGGAAGTCGCCGGGCTGGTCGCGCGCGTGCGAGACTCCGCGAAGCCGGTGACTCACTTCGTGCACATGGCCGCCCCGGCCTTACGCTACCAACGCTTTTCCCAGTGCGACCTGGACAGATTCCAGCACGACTTGCAGGTTCAGTTGGGCTCGGTGGTGAGCCTGCTCCGATTCTTGTTGCCGCAGTTGGCCAAACGACCCACCGGGCCGGGAAAGGTCGTCCTGCTGCTGTCGAGTGTATGTGTGGGCGTTCCGCCCAAGTACATGGCGCTGTACGCCAGCATCAAGTTCGCCCAGTGGGGTCTGATGCGCGCGCTTGTCGCCGAGTATGGTGACGGAAATCTGCGCTTCAACGCAGTGTCCCCATCCATGGTGGAGACGCCATTCCTGCAGCACATCCCGGCCAAAGCGGTCGAATTGAGCGCGGCCCGGAACCCCGCGGGTCGCAATGCAAGCGCGGAGGAGGTTGCAGCAACCATCGAATACCTGCTCTCGTCGGCAGCGGATTACCTCAACGGAGTTAACATCCCGATCACGGGCGGGAGCAGCTTCTGAGTCATCTCGCTCAGCTCTTTTTCGTTTATCTTCCTTTGGGTGGCAAATGGATCGCGGAGCGCAGCCCCCTTTAGTGGCGGCCATGCAGCATGGCCCAGACGGCGCCCAAGTATTCGTGGAAGGCAGATTCAGTGCGTAGCAGCCCCCCGGCACGGGGAAAGAACTCCCCCGGTTCCGCGCCCACGGCGCGGGCGGCCCAGTAATCGGTGGGGGCCGCCGTCGGGTGCATGCCGAAGTGCCGAAACAGCACCATCGCACGTGGCATGTGGGCGGCAGAAGTGACCAGCAGCAGCGGTGCCGCGCCCACCATGGGGGCGATCAGGCGCGCCTCATCCTCAGTGTCCCGCGAGCGCGATTCTTTGAGGATGTCCTCCGGTGGGACGCCCAGCGCGATCGCCGCCGCCGCCATGGTGACGGCTTCAGGTGCGGCGTTCACCAACGTTCCTCCAGAAACGATCAACCTGCTGGCGGGGAGCTGCCGGTGCAGCCGCACGGCTTCCACCAGGCGGCTGAGGGTGACCCCGCCCAACTGCGAGGTGGGCGGGAGCGCGGGGTTGGGAGAGGAACCGCCACCGAGAACGACAATGTACGTCGGCGTCGCGGGCAGCGATGAGACGGTCAACAAAGGCGGGTAGCGAGTTTCCAGCGGCTTTAACAGCGCCTCCGAAATGCTGGTGTTGCTCAGCAGAAGCAACAACACTGCCGCCGCCGTCACCAGGACCTTGCCCATCCGCTGCCGGCGTGAGAACCAAAGCAACAGCAGCCCGGCCGTCAGCAACAGCACGCACAACGGCACCGGCAAAAAGAGCGGCGCCACGAGCTTCTTGAGCAGAAAACCAGTCATCTGAGACGACGCCAGACGTGCGTCAAGCCGAACTCGGTCGCGGATGATCATAGCGCGAACGGCTCACAGTAAATGGCTTTCGTCGATCACGGAACGAGGAGGTTGCCCGGATGGAGTGTCTGGTCACTGGCGGCGGCGGGTTCATTGGGTCAACGTTGGTCGGGCACTTGCTGGCGCGCGGCGACAGCGTCCGGGTGCTCGACAACGGATCCACGGGGCGGCGGGACAACTTGGCGGAGTACCGCGGCTATGAGTGGTGCGACGGCGACATCCGCGATCGGGACTGTCTCAAGGCTGCCGTGCGAGGCATGGACTGGGTGTTCCACCTGGCAGCGATTGCTTCAGTGCCGCGCTCGTTCGCCGATCCCTTCGAGAACGAGGCGGTGAACGCGGGCGGGACGCTGGCGGTGTTCGAGGCTGCGCGGCGCGCCGGGGTACGGCGCGTCGTCTATTCCGCCTCCGCCGCCGTCTACGGCGATGCGACCACGCTGCCGCTGCGCGAGGACGCACGGCCCAACCCACAATCGCCTTACGGCATTGCCAAGTTTACGGGAGAACTCTACAGCGGCCTTTACCATCGCGTGCATGGACTGGAGACGGTGGCGCTGCGCTACTTCAACGTCTACGGCCCCCGCCAAGATCCCTCGTCGTCCTACAGTGGGGTGCTGTCGCGTTGGATCGATGCACTCCTCCAATGCCGTTCCCCGGTGTTGCACGGCGATGGCAGCCAGACCAGAGACTTCATCTACGTCGACGACGTCGCGCGCGCCAACCTGCTGGCCGCCACGCAGCCCGCCGCAAACGTGGCCGGCAGGGTGTTCAACGTGGCCACCGGGATCGCCAGCAATCTGCGCGCAGTACTGGAGCTGCTCATTGAACTGACCGGCGCGGGCGTGACGCCGGTGTCTGAACCGGCGCGGCTGGGCGACATTCCGCACTCGGTTGCTGATTGCACCCGGACTCGCCAACACCTCGGCTTTGAAGCCGAGGTTGCCCTGCGTGATGGCCTGGAACGGACCCTTGCCACTTGGCCGCGCACGGCGCTGGCAAAGTGAGATGGGTTGAAAGCGCGGGGATGGAAACACAGTGACCAGGGCGAGAGAACTGGATTCTTCCGCCGTGGCGCACGTTCTCGCGGAAGAGCTTCAGTCGTGCGTTGCAGGCGAGGTGGATTTTTCACCGCGGGCGCGGGCTCTGTACGCCACGGATGCATCGAATTATCGCCAGGTGCCGATGGGCGTGGTGCTGCCGCGCAGTTCCGCCGACGTGGAGGCGGCGGTGGCGGTGTGCCGGCGCCACGGGGCGCCCCTGCTGGCGCGCGGAGCGGGAACCAGTCTGGCGGGCCAGTGTTGCAACGTGGCTGTGATTTTAGATTTCTCCCGCCACCTCAACGCCGTGCTCGAGATCCATCCCGAGGAGCGCTGGGCGCGGGTTCAACCCGGAATTATCCTCGATTCGTTGCAGCAGGCGGTGGCTCGCCATGGGCTCATGTTTGCCCCCGACCCCTCCACCCATTCACGATGCACGCTGGGGGGAATGATCGGCAACAACGCCTGCGGAATCCATTCCGTGTTGGGCGGGAAGACCTCGGACAACGTCGCCTCGCTCGACGTGCTGACGTACGGAGGCGCACGACTGGAGGTCGGCGCATTTTCAGCGGCTGCCCTCAGTGAGTACGGCCGGCGCCAGGACGGCGTCGGTGAGATCTATCGCCGCTTGGCGACGCTCCGCGAACACTTTCGGGAGCCCATCAAGGATGCCTTCCCGCCGCTTCCCCGGCTTGTCTCCGGGTACGGGCTGCATCACCTGATGCACGAGGACGGGGGTGGGAACCTTGCCCAGGCGTTGGTGGGAACCGAGGGGACCTGCGTCACGGTTCTGGAGGCCACTCTGCGGCTGGTCATTAGTCCTCCGGGCCGGGCGGTTCTGTTAATTCGTACTGACGATGTTTTTCAATCGGCAGACTTAGTTCCGTTTCTTCTGCAATTTCATCCGATCGGCCTTGAAGGGCTGGACGAATACCTCGTCGCTCATATCAATGCCCGCGAAGCGACACGAGAACCGGGGTTTCCGCGTGACGGCGCCCTGCTGCTGGTCGAGTTTGGCGGCCCCGACGTTGGAGCCGCCGTGGCCGACGCACAAGCTGTTCTGGGTCGCCTGCGCAAGGAACAACCCAGCGTTCAAGCCGAACTGCTCTCACCGGAGAGGGCCCGCCGCGCTTGGGATCTCAGGGAGTCCGGCATCGGGGCAACGGCGGCAACGGCCAGCGGCCGACCCACTTGGCCGGGCTGGGAAGACTCGGCCGTTCACCCCAATCAACTGGGATCCTACCTGCGCGAGTTGCGCGGTCTGCTTCGCCAGCACCGCCTGGAAGGGGCGTTTTATGGGCACTTTGGCCAGGGCTGCGTGCATCTGCGCATCGACTTTGAATGGCGCACGCCACAAGGCCGGGCACAGTTCCGCACCTTCCTCGAAGAGGCAGCGGATTTGGTGGTTGGTTATGGCGGTTCGCTCTCCGGCGAACACGGCGATGGTCAAGCGCGGGGCGAACTCCTGCCGCGCATGTTCGGCGCGGAGATGATGGCGGCCTTTCGCGAGTTCAAGGCCATCTGGGATCCGACCCATCGGATGAATCCGGGCAAACTGGTTGACCCGCTGCCGCTCGACCAAGACCTGCGCTTTGGCTCCTCTTTCCGTCCTGTTGAATTGAAAACGCATTTCGCGTTTCTGGAGGATCAAGGAAGCTTTCAGGCGGCCGTCAATCGTTGCGTCGGCGTCGGGGCCTGCCGCCGGGAGCAGGGCGGGGTGATGTGTCCCAGCTTCAAAGCGACGCGCGAGGAGATGCATTCCACGCGGGGACGAGCCCGTCTGCTCTCCGAGATGCTGCAGGGTGACGTTCTTGATCGGCGCTGGAAGAGCGTGGAGGTCCACGAGGCGCTCGATCTCTGCCTCTCCTGCAAAGGGTGTAAGACGGAGTGCCCCGCCGGTGTTGACATGGCCACCTACAAGGCCGAGTTCCTCTCACATTACTATCGAGGCCGGCTCCGGCCGCGGTCCGCCTATGCGTTGGGACTTGTGGCAACCTGGGCGCAATGGGGCTCCAAAATTCCCGGGATCGTTAACACCATAGCGGGCAGCCGCTGGACCGGCCATTTCGCAAAATGGGTTGCCGGCATCGCCCCCGAACGCCGCTTGCCTCGTCTCGCCGCACCTTCTTTCGTCGAATGGTTCGAGGGCCGTGGCCAGGGTGCGGCTGCCGGCTCCTCTGAAGTGATTTTGTGGCCGGACACCTTTACCAATTACTTCCATCCCCACGTCGGACGAGCGGCCGTAGCGGTATTGGAAGATGCGGGCTTTACTGTTCGCATACCGCCTGGAAACGGACTCTGCTGTGGTCGTCCCTTGTACGACTACGGCATGCTTGACCGCGCTCGACGCCAGATGGAACGCGTCGTCGATCTCCTTCAGCCGGATGCGACCCCCAGGCCGCCCATCGTCGGACTGGAGCCGGGTTGCGTGTCGGTGTTCCGGGACGAGTTGAAAGACCTGCTGGTCGGGCAGCCGCGCGCCCAAGCCCTGCGGAACAGGGTGTTTCTCTTCGGCGAGTTTCTGGAACGGCATCGTTACCAGCCCACTCCCTTGGGGCGCCCAGCGTTGGTTCAGAGCCACTGTCATCATCGTTCGGTGTTGAATTGGAAATCCGAGGAGCGTCTCATGAGGCAGATGCACCTGGAGGTCCGAACCCTGGAGGGTTGCTGCGGGATGGCCGGGGCCTTCGGGTTCGAAAGTTCACACTACGCCTTATCCTGCAAGGCTGCGGAACTTGAGCTGCTTCCCGCGCTTCGCTCAGTGCCCGAAGGCGAATTGATTATCGCGAACGGCTTCAGTTGCCGGGAACAGATCGAACAGTTGACCGGACGCAAGGCCCTCCACCTTGCCGAGGTGATGCGGTTGAGGTCAGGACGCGGCCCAACATGAAAACCTTGGACGAGCCTATCTCCGACAGAGCATCTTCGAGGCCTGCGACGGCGCGCCGGTTTCTGCCTGTATTGCCTGACTGCCCATGATCTGCTTCTTCTCAAGGCACCACCGCCTCGCTATAACCCATGCACGCCGCTCCCGCAACTTCCCATCCCTGCTCGATCTGCGGCAAGCCCATGCGGCGGGTGCTGTTGCCGCGGCCCTGACGTCGCCTCCGCGGTCGTGCGCCCGCAGGACCCGTTTTGCGGGTCGGACTGCAAGCGGTTGCAAACGGACAGTTGTCGGTTGTCGGTTTTCGGTTGACGGCTACACGAAACAAAACGGTTGTTGGATTTTGGTTGTTGGTTGTTGGCAACACGACGGACAGGTTGCCGGTTGGACGTAGGGTCTTTTCCTTATGCACGCCGCTCCCGCAGCTTCGCACCCCTGCGCGATCTGCGGCAAGCCAATGCGGCGGGTGCGGCGCGGGCTGCTGCCGCGGCTCTGGCGGAGCCTCCGCGGTCGCGCGCCGCAGATGGAGTGCCGATCCTGTGAAGTACGGGTGGACCACCGGGGGCAAGTGCTGCCACCGGCCACCACGCGCTACTGCCGCTGCGGCTGCGACCTGACGCGCGTCTTCAAACGGGCTTGGTACTTCCAGATCCCGCTGGCCTTCGGCCTCCTGCCCTATCGCTGTCGGCGGTGTGGACGGCGGATGTTTCGCTGGTGAAGAAGGTTATCGGTTGTCGGTTGACAACGGTTATCGGTTGTCAGTTTTCGGTTGTCGGATGAAACACGATGGTTGTTGGATTTTGGTTGTTGGTTGTTTAACGCAACTGCTGCCTGCTGCCTGCTG
>Ga0102924_1003912_pt1 | contig 15336 bp, 23 predicted proteins | sample PaiPotPPM11metaG_FD_80116 | JGI IMG/M metagenome (GOLD analysis project Ga0102924, IMG submission 80116) | Iron sulfur acid spring bacterial and archeal communities from Banff, Canada, to study Microbial Dark Matter (Phase II) - Paint Pots PPM... ... | reverse complement strand
CGGATGGTGGGTGTGGCAGACTGGGACACAAGGCGCCTCCGGGAGAGTGGGGATGATGATCCACTCCTACCACAGAGGTGCCTTGTGCTGCTTCAGCAATATGTCAATGAATAATTCGGGCTAGCTCCCCGGAGGTCGTGGCAGCGCTCAAGCAGGAACTGCGGCAGGTGCTCGAGCCGTACCGTCATCGCCTGCTGCGCCAGCTGGTGCCGTCCTTTGTCGTGGTGGACTTCGACTTGACGGGCTTGGTGGTGAGTGATCAAGCCGGTACCTATGAGGGGGCGGACTTTGGCTACATGGGAGAAGCCCACGGAGTGGCCAAACGGGCACCTTCTCCCCCCATGACGCGAAGTCTTGTCAGTCTCACTCGCCTGCGTCGTTTGCACCGTATCGGGATGCGCGGTAGGCAGATTCACATGACGCGACGCGTGGGGGAATTGCTGACTGCCATTGAGTTCGAGTACGCCCGGTTCCAGGAGCGCGAGGACAAGAGGATGTACCTGGAGATAGGAGATAGCTACTGGCGCTCTCATCGATAGGTGGTGATCTCAGACGGTGTACTACACGCCAGCCCAGTAGGCAGAGCTCAGGCGCCCGTATCTGGAGTTCCTCGAGCCGTTGACGCTGGAGGAACGGGAGGAGCATGGGCGCAAGATGCGGGAGTGGCTCAAGGGTGCCAGAGCCACGGCGCGTGCAGGCCGACGGGCCGGCACGGTGTAGGTACGCAAGTGGGGTGTGGAATGACGCAGGAAGAAGGGGCCAGCGAGTGGCGGTCAACGCTGAGGGACCGGGAAGCGGACAAGTGGTGCTAGCGCGGGGCGTTTTCGGCCCGCCTCTGCCGTGCTAGCATCGCCCGTGCGCTACCTGACGGATGAGCAGATGGTGCGTCTGGTCGAGCTCACCGAGGAGGAGACGCCGGCAGCGATCGCCCGTGCCATTGGCGCCGACTACTTCACTGTGCACAAGGCGGTGCAGCGCGTGCGGGATCATGGCTGGGCCATCAACATCTGCTACCGCGACTGCGTGACGTGTGGCCGACGCTTCACCAGCCAGACCGTCAACCCGTGGGACGTGTGCGGTGAGGAGTGCTGGATGGAGCGAGCGCGGCAGCGTGCACGGAAACACCGGGTGGAGCATCCGGGACAGTCGACGCCGTACGTCCGGTCCTGGCGAGAGCGCAACCCAGCGAAACTGCTTGCCATGCGCATCCGCGAGACGGATCGCTGGCGTGGGCCGATGACGACTTTCGGGCCAGTTGCGGCGTGGCGCTCATGACGCCGGCGGAGCGGGCGGAGTACCAGTACCGGATGGCACGAACGCAGGCAGCGCGCGCAGGACTAGGCACCCAGCCAGCATAGGCAGTCTTCGAACCTTCGACGATTTGATCGCTGGTCGCTGGATCGATGGTATGGATTGGCTGTCGTCCGCGGTTGCCATGGGCCAGTGCAGCGACGCCCTCCGTGCGATACGCCGCGAGTAAGCGTCGGACCTGGCGGACCGACACTCGAAGCAACCCTGCCGCTTCAGCGGCGGTCAGGCTGCCCTGGGCTACCTCGTTCAACACCATCACCCGGGTCTGTTCCTTGCGGTTCAAGGTCACACTCTCCATTCTCGGAGGGTGACATTTTCACTGAACTATTGAGGGATGACATATTCATTGACCTACGACACATTGCACTTGACAAAGCCATTTTTCGTGGTACGATGAAGATAGCAAGTCCTCTATATTGCGTGAACAACCTACTACGGAAGGCTTTGAGGCGCGGCCCGTGCATGGCCGCCTAGACCGCGATGAGCTACTGGTGAACCCGGTCCGCGTGGGATCGGGTTTTGTTGTTTGCAAAGGGGAGTGACGCCGCCCAGTCGTTCGGATGCACACGCAGAAACTCATCAACAGTCAGAACATAGTTGCACGACCGTCAACACACCTGTCGGCATACAGGCACAGCATTGCGATCCCATCGCGTGCCCTGATAGAGCGTGTTGTGCTGTGGGTAGTGGTTGTCTGCATCGTCCTGTATTTCACGCTGACCTGACCGCCATAGCTTGTGAGGAGAACGCGGAGGATAGTGGAAGTCATGGGGGCATCCTTTGCTGCCTGGAGCGCTGCACACTGTTCCTGCGGTCGGACACTGATACTCCGCCTGACGAACTTCCCCGCCGATCTGGTGCACTTCGCTCGGCTCGGACAGGGACCGCAAGCCGGAGACCCCACATGTCTCCTCTCTAACGGCTCGCCGCACGGCCTTTGCCGTTGATGCGCTCGCAGTGCGGACCCAGTGGTGTCAGGACACTGCCAGAACCAGTCCCGTTGGCCCGTACATCGCCTGGACTTGGGGAGGGCTACTTCAGGCCTCCACCAAGACGCCCCGTCGCTGATCAATTGCATCGAGCAGCGCGTGCAAGGAGGCGCTGAATTTTCGGACCCCTTCCGAGGTGAGCTGATCCGTCACGGCCTTCATGTCAACACCGACCCTTTCGAGGTCCTTCATCACCTGGACCGCTTCGTCTCGTCCCTGGCGCACCGCATTGCAGTCCACCTCACCATGGTCACGGAAGGCATCAATGGTATCGAGGGTCATGGTGTTAACCGTCTGCGGGCCGAGGAGTGGCGTCACGTAGAGAGTATCGGCGTACTGAGGGTTCTTGGTGCTGGTGCTGGCCCAGAGTGGCCGCTGCACCTGTGCTCCGTGTCTCGCCAACCGCTTGAACCGCTCCGACCCGAACATTGCCTCGAACCGCTGGTAGGCGATCTTGGCGTTGGCATTCGCCGCCTCCCCCTGTAGCTCCTGGAGCTTCTGCCGCGTCTCCTCATCGGCATCATTGGCCTTCTCTTCCAGCAGTTTGTCCACCAGAGTGTCGACCCGGCTGACAAAGAACGAGGCCACCGAGGCGATGCGGTCGATGGGGTGACCGTGTTGGACCCGCTCCTCCAATCCCCTGAGATAGGCCTCCATCACCTGCTCATAGACATCGACTGCGAAGATCAAGGTAATGTTGACGTTGACACCTGCAGCCGTCAGCTGCTCGATGGCTGGGATCCCCGCTGACGTTGCCGGCACCTTGATCATGACGTTTGGCCGGTTCAACTTGGACCAGAAGCGGCGCGCCTCTTCAATACTGCCGTACGTGTCAGAGGCAAGCTCGGGGGAGACTTCGATACTCACGAATCCGTCCTTGCCGGCGGTGCGGCTGTACACCGGACGGAGAAGGTCCGCCGCGCCGCCCACATCCGCGATTGCCAGAGCCTCGTAGATCTCAGGTGGCGGGCAGCCTCTGGCACTGTATTCCTGAACGGTCTCATCGTAGTCGTGACTGCCGGCGATAGCCTTCTCGAAGATGGCCGGGTTGGCCGTCACACCGGTGATGCCACTCTCATTGATATACCGTGCAAGCGTGCCGGAGCGTAGCATCTGCCGGCTGATCACATCCGTCCAGACGCTCTGGCCGCATGCTTGGAGTTTATGGAGTCGATTGACCGTCATGGTGTCACCTTCTCTGCAACGCTCGTAGAGCTCGTGTCCCGCTCTACCGCTGGCTTCATCTGTCGAAAGACCACACAGCAGGTTTCCGGCTGTGGATCGAGGACGGCCTCCACGCCACTCATCTCGAGGCCATCCACAACTCCCCGCATGATCGACAGATTCATGCCACAGACCAGGTCACGGTACTCGGTAGAAAGGGGGCGGAACGGGCAGTTGCGCAGGCGTATCTCTTCGTCGGCATCGCGGTAGGGCTCGAAGCCACAGGCGTTCAGGAGAACCTCGGCGGCATCCAGCAAACGCTCGGCATCGGAGTTCGGGCCGGCAAGTTGCCGCGCTTCGGAGCCGAGTCCTTCTCCGAAATCGTGCGCCACGTCGTTGATCGCGGCGACGGCCGGAGCGGAACCACTGGCCTGCAGTCCGCGGGCGAAGAGCTGGGCGGCAAGCTCGTAGCTGCGCGGTGGCAGGCTGACCTGAAATTGCCGCCTCGATCGTCGATAGAGCTTTGACGGTCGTCCCGCCCCGGGTCCCCGCCGGCCACTTAAGCGCTTATAGTGCGCCTCGAGCAATCCTTCGTCGACGAGCTTGTCAAGGTGGAAGGCGGCCACCGAGCGGGGCATGCCCAGTGCCTGAGCCGCCTGGTCACGCCTGACGTCGCCCCCTTGCGTCACGATGTGCAGGTAGAGCGCACGTCGGGCCGGCTCATTGAGCGCGGCAATGCCGGCGATGTGCTGCTCGATGGGAACCGCCTCTTGATTCAAATCTCAGCTCCAGGACGCTTGACATGCGAATTGACACGGGCCTACCTCTCATCTTAAGCTGAATGAAGTTGTTTTTACAAACTGCAGACCACTGGCGGGCGTGGATCGGCGCCAGGTCACTGGGTCACGATGGAGGGCAACGATGGGAACGTCGAACGGCAAGCTCAGTTTCGAGCAGGATATCAAGCCGCTGTTTCGAGAAAGCGACAGGCGGGCGATGGACTTCGCCTTCGACCTCTGGGACTACCAGGATGTGCAGGAGAATGCCGGGTCTATCCTCGACCGACTCATGGCCGGGAATATGCCGTGCGATGGGGCCTGGCCCGCAGAGAAGATCGCCGTCTTCCGTCGATGGAGAGATGCCGGCATGCCGGCGTAGGAGGAGACCCGATATGAGCGCGAGACCACAATCCCAGGTCGTCATCGTGGGCGCGGGCGCGGCGGGAGACGCGGCGGCGATGGCCCTCCGTCAGAACGGCTTCGACGGTCGTGTTCGGCTGATCGGCGCTGACCGCCATCGCCCGTATGAGAGACCTTTGCTCTCAAAGCGATACCTGAGAGATGAGGTTCCAGCGGACCGTGTCTTCCTGCATCCAGCCGAGAAATACGAGCAGCAGCGCATCGAGCTGCTGACCGGCCACACGGTGGTGGCGGCTCGTGCACGGGAGAGAACGGTTCGTCTCGATGACGATCGCGACATCCACTTCGACACCCTCATCCTGGCTCCGGGCGCCACGCCGCGGTGGCCTCCCGAGGTGCCGCGTGCGTCCAACGTGTTTACCCTTCGCACCCTCGACGACAGTGCCGCCATCAAGTGGGCTCTTGAGGAGAGTCAGAGGATGCTACTGCTCGGCGCCGGCTCCATCGGGGCGGAGGTCGCAGCCTCGGCTCGGCTCATGGGGAAGGATGTCCTGATGGTGGAGCTAGGACCAGTACCCCTGGGTCGGGCGCTGGGACAGGAGATGGGTGAGATCTATGCCCGTATCCACCGGTCTCGGGGCGTTGACCTCCGCACCAACACATCGATCACGCGCTGGCTGACCGCGGAAGACCGCGTCATCGGTGTCGAGCTGAGTGATGGAAAGCAGGAAGACATCGAGGCCGCCCTCGTCGCGATTGGAGTTGGGGCGGAGGTAGGACTTGCAGGGGATCTCGGACTCGAGCTCGGCCTCGGAGGAGTGCTAGTTGACGAAACGCTAGGTGCGGCTCCGGGCATTTACTGCGCCGGGGACATCGCCGCACATTTCCATCCGGTCTTCGGACGCCATATGAGGGTGGAGCATTGGCAGGTCGCCCAGAAGCAGGGTGCAGCCTGCGGAGCGGCAGTTGCAGGCACACCCAAGCCGTACGAGGAGCTGCCGTGGTTCTGGTCCGACCAGTACGACCTCAACTTGCAGTATGTGGGCAATGCCCACGAGTTCGACCAGGTGGTGTGGAGAGGCGATGCCGAAAGCGAGCATTTCTCGGTGTTTTACCTAAAGGAAGGGGTGATCGAGGCGGTGCTTTCGGTCAATGATGGTCGTACGGGTCGTCTCAGTCGCGAGCTCATTCGCCGACGACTTCCCGTAGACGCACGAGCACTGACAGATGTGGCCGGTGACCTGCGAGAGCTGGCCACGGCATGATTCCCGCGCGTGGCAGTGGTCCGGAGCACAGCATTGAGAAGTGGTGGAACGCAGTTTCGCAAATCTCGGACCAGGCCGCCGACTCGCCAAGGACTACGAGCAGTATGACCGGTGTCATTGGGTTGTCGTGGGGTGGAAGCCATAGAACGCGATCTTGGTGGAGGGAACGGGTCAGGACAGGCCGGTTAGGCTACCTCGAGGCAGGCAGTCAACTCGTCCCACGCCCGTACGAGGCGAGGTCGTTGGCGGAGACGAGGATTGCCCGTCGGTACAGCCAAGCGCTAGAAGCCTCGATGCAGGTTCCGGAGGAAGGCATGACCCTGACAGATCACCTGAGCACACCGCCGTTGTTGGAATCCTCGCATACCATCTGGATGCCAGCGGGCGGCGCTCCCTCAACGGGTCCATCGGCCTACGGATACCGCAGGAGGTCCTGGATCGGCACTGTCGGGAGCACTGCAAGAAAGGCAAGCCGATCCACCGGGGGGAGCTGATCCACGACAGCGACTACGCCATCGTCGCCATGTATCAGGCGCGATACCGTGGCCTGGTGCACTACTACCTGCTGGCGGAGAACATCGCCTGGTTCCATCGCCTGCACTGGGTGATGCTGACCTCCCTGCTCAAAACGCTGGCAGGCAAACACCGGACGACCACCACCAAGATCTGGCGGAAGTACGGGACGACGGTGGAGACGGGGCATGGCCGTTTGACCTGTCTACAAGTCGTGGTTCCACGAGGCGACAAGAAGCCCTTGGTAGCGCAGTTCGGTGGGATCCCCCTGCGGCGTGAGCCGTGGGCCGTCCTGACCGATCGGGCCACGCCGGTCCTCCGGGAGCGCAACGAGCTGGTCACCCGACTCTTGGCCCAACGCTGCGAGCTCTGCGGCAGTGAGCAGGACATCGAAGTCCATCACATCCGCAAACTGGCCGATCTCAAACGGCCAGGGCGAGCGCCACGTCCCGCATGGCAGATTCGCATGAGCGCCACTGCGAATGGATCGCTGACCTCTTGCAGCATGGGTTGCTGCATCCCAGTTTCGTGCCGGATCGCGCCCAGCGAGAGCTGCGGGAGCTGACACGCTACCGCACCACACTGGTGCGCGAGCGCACAGCGGTGGCGAATCGCTTGCAGAAGATCCTGGAAGGAGCCAACATTAAGCTGGCCTCGAAAGCCCGGCGCCCTTGGAGCAGTGCCAGTTCGATCAGACCGTGTCGCGTTGCTCCTGGGCAGCATTCGCAAGGTCGCCGACTCTGTCTTCGACCCCACCTGTGCCGTGGAAACCGATTTCCGGTGGAGAAGGCACAAAGGAGAGATGGTCAGGATTCTCTGTGAAACTGGCTTTGGATGAGACTGAATGACTGGTTGCATCCGTTTTGGCAAACAACGCTAGGGGGAACTGTTCGTAGACGACGGGCACGTACCAGTCCTCGATCTGATTGCGGGGTACCCTGAGCGCCCAGCGCCCCGGCAGTTGGTTTAGATCATTTCGGCCACGGGTCACCGCTTCCCCCAGGGATTCGCCAGCGGCCAGGGCGCGATGCAGACCAGCCACAAACCGTGCAGCGGTTCGTGGGTAAATGTTGTAGCGCATCGCTACCACGCCCGGCACACCCGCATCGGCCACCTCCTGGGCGAAGCAACCAAAGGCCCGCATCCGGGTATCCGGGGCGCCGACTATGGGTAGGCTAGGCGGCTCATAGTCAGCCGTTGCCAGCATCTCGCCCTTCACTTGGAGCTTCGGGAGAACCACAGAGCCGATTCGTCGTGAGACGGCGGCGCGTCGCTTCGCCACTGGACGATCAGGTTGCGGCCATCGTAGAGGGCAAGCACTTCGCCGTGCTCCACAATGAGCAGTGGTTTGGCACGGTAGGACCGAGTCGTGCGGTCCGTCCTCATTCTCGTGTTCAGGAGGCTCTTGAACCGCTTTGGCTCAAACCATTGGTCCAAGCCAGCAAGGGGGACGGAGCGGAAGTAGCCGGCGGGGTGCTGGTCGACAAACTCACGCACGGTTATCTCGTCTCTATCCGACATCGCACCCTCCTCGCTCGAGTATGGTCCTATCCCCAGGGCGACTTGCACGAGTTCAAGCGGCGAGCCAAACAAGATGTCAGTGCAGTATCGGGCGCCCTACTGCCGGTCATACGTCACGTACCATCGCCAGTCGCCGCTCTTTGGGTTGCTGGTCGCCCGGAAGTGGACCGCATAGCCGAGCCGGCTGAGGTGGCCGGCATCGCGACGGAGCTGCCGCTGGGAGCGGTAGACCCGCACGATCCGTAGCGGAAAGGAATCACTCTGGCGCCAGACCTCCTCCTCCGCTCGCCACCGACGTCGATCAGCGGCCGCAGGCAGGAGCCGCTCGAGCACGCGGAGGGGTGGCGGGAACAGCTGCATGGGCCTTGTATCCATTGGGATGATACGGGATGCGGAGGCTGGTGGACGGTCACGCCTCATTTGGGGAGTAGCCCTCCCCGGCCCAGCGTGCCGCAGCATGGTGCAGCACCAAGGATTACCGGCCCGCCAGCGTAAGCAGCCTAGTGCTATCGGCTCGGAGAGGGTGCTCCGAGAGGCTCCGGCATGCGAGGGACAAACTTGAAGGCGGGAATGCGCACGTTGTAGCCCGCGAGGGCCACGCTGCGTTCAACGATCTGAAGGTCCATGGGTGCCGTCCAGTGGCGCATGAGGGCGTGGAGGTCGTCCACCACGGCGCTGAGTTCCTTTCCGGAGGCCTCATCGCGCAGGTAGTCCTGGACCCGGTGGAAGTCCCAAACACCGACGCCGTGCTTGTCCACGCCGAAGGAGCCGAGATGCCCCCGGCCGATGACGGCGCACCGAATGTCAGTCGCCGAGGAGAGCCCGACCTGGTGTGGGCCGAAGAGCTGGTCCGCTGCTCTGGCGGGGTGGTCGAGGACGAAGGAGGTAGCCTTGCGGACCTGGTCGATGCCCTCGAGGAGCTTGAGATCGCGGCTCCGGGCCTCGTGTGAACCCGCCGCCGGGCTCCGCCACTTCAGTTCGGCGAGGAGCAGCACGTCGCTCCGCGGGTCGAATGTGGCGAGATCCACATCGCCGAGCTGGCACTTGTCACGTCCATACCTGCGGTTGGCGGTGGCGATGAAGCCATGGCCTCGCAACGCTTCTGCCAGGGCCTCAGCGCCCCGCTTCTTCACCTCGCCGACCTGGGTCGAGTACTGCGCTTGGTGCCGCTTCGCCCACCCGTTCACCAGGTTGTTCTCCCACAAGCTGGTCGTGATGAGGGTAGGGGCGACGAGGAACGCTCCTGGGCCAACGGGCAGCAACGGCTGGTAGAAGATGCTCGTCCACGAGTGTCCCACCTCGTAGGCAACATCGGCCACGATGTGCTCGAACGCCTCTTCGCTGACGAGGCCCGTCGGAACGAGATCAGCACGAAGTTCGTCCCGTGTCACGCTCAGCGCGAGGCTGCCCACCGCCTGCCTGCCGGCCTGATGGACCGCGGCGCGGCAGCAGAACGCCTGGTGGATGGCAGCGCGCTCGTACAGGGAGCGGAGGAAGCGGCGGAACTCGTCGACTGAATAGCCGCCGACCCGGATATCAACCGGAAGGTCAACCGCGGCCACCGCCCGGTCGGCTCGGGCGGCGAAGAACGCTCGCACGGCTGGCGGTATCGAGCAGAGGATGCGGTTTCCGCCGATGTAGTTCGTGGCGCGATCCATCATCTCCCAGAGCTGCGGACCTTCACGGGACACTTCGAGTTCCAGCACTGCGTAGTCGGCGGGGCGTTGTGGATCGATCAGGCCGCCGTGGGCGGTCTTCCACGCTTCGTGCTCGATGGTCCCCTCGTCGGCGAAGGGCACGGACACGGTCGTCCCGTCGACATACAGGTCCCGCGTGCCGTAGCAGCGTCGAGGGCGTCGATGACGCTGGCAAAGCGGGAGCAGTAGATCAGGGTGCCGCGTCCCTCATCTAATGCTTGCGGGTCGAATGGGTCAGGCGGCGCGGTGAACAGGAGATCGGGGTGACGGAGGTAGATCTCATGGACCGCGGCGTTCAGGCCTGTGCCCAGGTCCGCCGCGACACCCGGGATGCCCACGGTCGCGGTGTCATCTCGACGGCGCCTCGCGTCCAGCAGTCGCTGCTGGGTCTCGTACTCGAAGGCCGTGAGTAGGTAGTACAGCGCTCCGCCCCCATCCCGCTGCCAGATTGGGAGCGAGGCCGACTCCGCGATGATCGCAGCGCGGATTGGCTTGATTTCCGCTTCCCGTTGCCTGTCCTTGTGGAGTTTTCGGGATGCTCGGGTCAAAGATACTCCGTTGGGTGTGGTCCTTTTCGCAGCATACTCGGCGAGGTTGGCATGGAGCCAGACGCGGCAAGAACAGGCTTTGCTCTGCCAAGTTCAGTCCCTTCCTCCCGTCGTCCACGCAAGATGGGGGCATCGAGCGCCAGAGGTGGTAATAAGCAGCGCTCGTCGGAACGTCATCGAGGGCCCGCCGGATTGCAGACCAACCAGCTTTCCCTCGGTGTATGCCTGAGTCGGGACAAACTCCCGTGGATAGAGTCGGCCGGGTCAAGCTAATCTACTTCGTGGCATTCTGGCTCCAGTAGGCCAACAGCAGGATCCAGGTGCTCATGAAAACCCAGGCGGAATCGACGTACGCGCCCGCGATCGCCACCCACTACCTCCTTGGACCCATCCTGCAGTCCCAGGATGAGGACCTCGATAGAGCGACACTCGAGGCGATCCGCGACCTGGCGCCCTCGTGGGAGCGCCGCTGGCCGGCATTCCTGGAGGAATTCAAAGAGCGGGCAGCACGCCGCGGTCTGACGGTCGAGGAATTGGCGGCGGCGCTCTCGGCGCGGCTACACTGGCACCACGCGTGCGATGCATAACGGAATGTGGGCAGGGCTCGACGTAGCAACTAATGACACCGATACCTCCTGTCATACCGAATCCCACCGCTGCCACCGGCCTGCTTCTGCATAAGACAACCGTGGGCGGACAGATGTCCTGCCTGCCCCTGGGATCTTGCTTTGCATTCCCTCAGGGCTCCCAGTTCCTCACTGCTCGGCACTGTATCGGCCGTCTGACGCCGGAGGAACTCGCAATAGCGATCTGGCAAGCGTTGCTGGAGGTTCCAGCGTTTTATGGCCTACACGAGCTTCAGCGGGTTCCAGTATGCGGCGATGGAGTTGAACATTGCCTGTCCACGAGGGTTGAGTGGAGGCCCGCTCTTCCGTGTGAGCGAAGCGGAGAGGGTGATGGGCCTGGTGACTGAGAATCTGGAGAGTACCACCGCGCTAGACGAAGTGGAGGTAGTGAGTTCCCAAGGAATGGTGGAGCGGACTGAAGCGCGCAAGGTTATCACGTACGGCGTTGCGCTGCGCTTGGGTGCGGTTGCGGATTGGCTGGACGAGCGTGTAGCGGCGCACGTGCCGCCACACTTCCCACATCTCCGTCGTCTGTAGTCACTCCCACGTGGACACATCGGCACAAAGCCCCTCAAGCGGCAACCGTTGGCGTATCATAACCCATCATGGAGTCCAGCGAGACAGATTCGTCGTGACGCTGACTATCGTGGGGTTCACCGGCATCTTTGGACGTGACGAGAGCGAGGAGCTCGGTGAGATTGTCGATCAGCGCGTCCGAAAGGTGGAGTTGACGAGTAAGAGGGGAAGACTGCCATGAGCATCCGCACCAAGCCACTCGTGATCATCTCTGCCGTTCTACTCGTCATAGCGGCTCTGGTAGTCATGCCAGCGTACCTGACCACTGCAGCACCCAGAGCTGCAGAGCAAGAGAACGAGCCGATCATCAACCGCGGCTCAACTGCTTGCGGCGTCGAGCGCTGGTTTGTAAAGACCGGCATGGATGGCGACGCCCGCAAGGTCAACACGAAGGCTGTCGTCCAGACGACGATCTTCCACTTGCGCTCGCTGACTCCGCCTGGCGCTCTACCGTCAAGAAGTCGTGTCCGGCCGGTCGAGACGACCGTCTTCTCGGCCAGTGCGAAGCTCTTGCGGGTCAAACAAGAGGCGGATTCGGACTATCACCTGGTGCTGAGCGACACTGGCGGCCGCACCATGATCGCGGAGATCCCGTCGCCCAGCTGCGTCGGATCCAGTCCGTTTCTACCCAGCATGCGCTACGTCCGCTCGAAGTTCACCACTGCATACCATCCAACGGAGACCTGGAGCCGGCCCAACGTAACCGTGCAGGTGACCGGCGTCGGGTTCTTCGACTTCATCCATGGTCAGAGCGGCGTCGCGCCCAACGGTATCGAGCTGCACCCGGTTCTGGCTATTCGGTTCGGAGGCTCATCCGGGTCACCACCGCCGGCTCCAACGCCAGGCAAACCGAGCGGCAACTTCTCCGTCTCCGCGTACGTGAGCCCGAATCCGGTGTCGTATGGCTCCTATCCGACGCTGTACGCCAAGAGTACGCCTGGCGCGAGTTGTACCGCTCGGGTCGTGTACTCCACCGGACGAGCCCCGGTGTCCTTCGATGGCTCAGCGAAGACGGTTGGCATTAGCGGTGTGCTGGGCTGGAGTTGGCACATGGAATCGAAGGGCACTGGGGGAACGGCGACGGTCAGCTGTAGCCTGCACGGACGGATCAAGAGCGCCACGGCGAGCTTTCGTATCAGCTAATCGCGCAGAAACGGCACGGCCGTGCGCAGAATCAGCTCGACTTGCAGATCGGGGGACGCAAAGAGCTGCTCCTGTTCTGGAATCCCTGCCAGCTCATAGCGAAGACAGAGCTGCTCCTGAAATACCCGGCGAGGTACCAGCCGCCGCTGCACATCGTCTGCGGTTGTCTCCGTGAGGACAATGGTCTCACGGTCAACCTGGTCGGCAACGGTGAGTCCGAAGGGCAACGGTTCCTCCAACGTGTAGGAGCCACTGGCAAAGACCCGATCGTGGCTGAGCACGAACCACTCCGCATGACGGATGTCTCCGGGCTCGCCATGGGCACGATAGAACGCAACGCCGGTTCTCATCGTGGAACGAGTATTTTGACTGAAGTCATGTACCTGCGTTCTCTCCTGGCAGAGCAGCTGATGAGTGCCTACTACGTCCGAAGGCCCGTGCACGTAGGATCATTATGTCCCGCAACACGGGCTACTCAGGGTTCCGCCTCTCCTGCTCTGGAGCGTCCGGTGTGAGCTTGGACGATCCCGACGTAATCCTTCGAAGCTGGCACTCACCCTCCCAGCGGTTCAACACTGACCATGCAGCAAGGATTGCAATGAACATGACAGCGAATACCACGGCCGGATCGATGTAGACGACGGCGTTAAGGATCGTGAGAACGGTGCCAACCGCGATGCTCCCGCCAAGTAGGAGCAAAGGGACGAGGATGGCGGGGACCTTCATTCTCATGCTCATTATTCGGTCTTCGCTCTCATCTGTGCCGCAAGGGCGGCCATGACACATGTGGCTATCTACGGCCCCGGCGCTTCTCTGTTTCTCGAAGGAACTGCACCACTTCCTTCATAAATCGATCGCCCATCAGCAGCTCGGGGTCGTTATGGTCCGCGCCCGGAATCAGCACGAACCGCTTCGATCCTGCCGCTGTCTCGTACAACCTCCTGCTCTGCGCTGGCGGTACGATGCCATCCTGCTCTCCGGCCACGACGAGCAGGGGTGAGGCAATGTGGCGGATCTGATCAATGGCCAGATAACGGTCCCGCAGCAACAGGGCGACCGGGAGGAACGGATAGTGCAGCCGCCCGACCTCTACCAGTGAGGTAAAGGGCGATCGCAGGATGAGCGCCGCAGGAGGCAACTCCGTCGCCAGAGCCACCGCCACTGCTGCCCCCAGTGACTCGCCAAGATAGACCAGGCGAGCAGGGTCCACATCGCCACGGGATACCAGATACGCCCGGGCGGCACGAGCATCGGCTATGAGCCCCCTCTCCGAAGGCCCCCCGGGATTCCCACCGTAGCCTCGGTAGTCGAAGAGCAGCACGGACAGTCCGGCTCGGGACAGTGCGGCCGCCAGAGGCGCTCGGATCGAGCGATTCCCGGCATTGCCGTTGAAGACGAGCACGGTCATGCCACTGCCGTTTCCTGCCGCAGGCAGGTACCAGCCTCGCAGACGCAGACCGTCGTCGGTGTCGAAGACAACCTCATGACTCCCAGCGAGCACCGTCACGGCAGGCAGAACAGCTCCGGCCGGAACGTAGATCAGACGTCGCTGAACCAGCCAGAGCAGGCCCAGCACAAGCGCCCCTGCTACCGCCGCGAGGGCGAGTCCCAGCATCCACGCATCGAGCACGATACGCAACCTATGAGAGCCCGTCGCGATCCGTGATTCCGTCCCGGATCGCTCGCAGTTCCCGCAGTGCTCCGGTGACACGGCCCTCGGCCGCCGCCAGCTCTCGCGGCGTGGTCGCCTGCTGGAACAACTCCCGTCCCTCGGATCGCATCTCAAGGGCCCGTCCATACCGTTTCCGCTCAGGAGAGCCCGTGGGCAGCAGTTCAAGAGAGAGATCCGCCTCGATGTCGGCGATGAGGTCGTCGCAGGCATGGAGTCTCTCCTCCACGACCCGACACTGCTCCGCGCTCAGCTGGACCCTCACCTGTTTCCTCGGGTGCTGTATGCCAAGTGTGAACAGAAGAATCACGGTGATGACCACCAGGATGGCAATCGCACCGGATGCAGAGATACCGCCGAAGATGGCGCCTTGGATCGTGACCGCTGCAAGCAGGGCTCCTACTGCATAGGGCAGCCACGGGACCTTCCACACAAACCGCAGCCACAGCGGTGGGAAGAACAGGCCGCTGATCGCCCACTTCACATCCCTGTTCCAGTCGGTCGAGGTCCACATTAGGATCAGGCCCAGCGGAAAGAAGAGAACGAGCATCAGGGCCACCAACGCCGAGGACATCCCGGAGTGATGTCTGGGTACGCTGCCCTGGGCAACCCCGCAGCGTGAGCAGTAGGCGGAGCCAGCGAGAATCTCGTGACCACAGGCATGGGAGTACATGGCAGCATCCATCATTGATACTCTACCCGCCCAGCAGCACGTGGGTTTCAGGACGGGTGGATCGTCGGTGACCATGCTGCTGCAGCTCGGGGTAGCACCTGCCCCAGCAGCCAGCATGGCGTAGATAGTTAGGATCGAGCAGTCTGGGAAAGGCCGGCTGGCGAGCATGACCAGCTGGCCTCTCGCCTTGGTCGAGCAACAGTCACTTGCCGAGTGCCTGCAACGACTGGGGACCAGGCTGCAGCAGCAGTGCGAAGCAGATCCGGTGTTGGTGATGGAGACAGCGCTTGCCGCGGTTGCCTTGACGCGTACCTGGTTGGAGTCGGACACGGTGCAGGCGGCACTGGCATCGGTGCCGCTGGACCAGCTTGCGTGGTGGAAGAATGAGTTGAGAGAGGATGAGGCGTACGTGGCCAGACTCCGCCAAGCAGTCGAGGGTGAGCTGGCCCGCTCCCTTCAGCCAAGCAACGGGCATCATGCTGTGATGCAAGCACCGGTGCTT
>Ga0102924_1003911_pt1 | contig 15338 bp, 22 predicted proteins | sample PaiPotPPM11metaG_FD_80116 | JGI IMG/M metagenome (GOLD analysis project Ga0102924, IMG submission 80116) | Iron sulfur acid spring bacterial and archeal communities from Banff, Canada, to study Microbial Dark Matter (Phase II) - Paint Pots PPM... ... | reverse complement strand
TGCAAAAGACCAATTTCAGAGAACAGTTTACCAATGTCGCAGACGCCTGCGCACTGGCTCAGAGCATTGTCGATACGGTCCGGGAACCTGTCATTGTGCTCGACAAAGCGTTGCGCGTTATTGCTGCGAGCCGCTCCTTCTATTCGGCATTCGAGGTGAGCCCCGAGGAGACGCAGGGAAAACTCCTTTACGCATTGGGTGATGGACAATGGGATATTCCGAAACTTCGCCTGCTGCTCGAGAAAATTATTCCAGAACACGGCGTGATGGAGGATTACGAAGTCGAGCACGAATTTCCGCATCTTGGCACCCGCATCATGCGCTTGAACGCTCGCCAAGTGTTCTACAAGGAGGGCGCTGAGACGACCATTCTGCTCGGAATTGAGGACGTCACGGTGCGGCGCAAGTTAGAGCACGAAAAGGACGGTCTGTTAGGACAGAAAGACATATTGCTGGAGGAAATTCAGCACCGGATTGCCAATAGTCTGCAAATCATTGCCGGGATTATTTTGATGAAAGCAAACGCGGTCAGTTCTCAAGAGACGCGCCCGCTTTTGCAGGACATTCACGATCGCGTCATATCGATAGCAGCCGTACAACGACAGCTCCATGCGTCGGGAACAATAGGCCCTATTGAAATGGTTCCTTATCTCTCGAGGTTGAGTGACGCCCTCGCAACCTCGATGATAGGGAGCGCCCGGCCGGTTACTCTGAAGGTGGTGGGCGGCGGCGGCACGTTGAGTTCACGTCAAGCTGAAAGTATTGGTTTGATCACAACTGAACTCGTCATGAATTCTTTGAAACACGCATTTCCCACATTGGACGCAAAGGGACAAATTATCATCACGTACGAAATCAATGGGACAGATTGGGAGCTTTCGGTCGCTGACAATGGGGTTGGCAAGCCAGATGGCGTCTTTGCCCAACCGAAAACCGGGCTTGGCACCGGGATCGTCAAGGCACTTGCGCAAGGTCTCAACGCCAAGGTCAAAACTTTGTCGGGAGTTGAGGGTACGACTGTATCGGTTACTCACACGACGTTCTCAAAGGCCGATAGCAGGGTCGCATAAATAGCGGTGCGCGGGAAAGTGTGCGACGCGCGCGTGACGGATCGACCTAATCAAAGAGAAGCCCAGGTGTTGGACATGCCGAAGAAAAATGAGGTGTCTAAAAACGACAAGAAGATGCTCACCAAGGCGGGCAAGAAAGCACTCAAAAAATCCAGTAAGGGCAAACCCAAGAAGACGCCGAGTCGAACGGATCTGTTATTGGTCTCCTAAGTTCTAGAAAATGCCCGTGGCGCGTTTCTAGAGATAAGCGCAGTTCGCTTTGTGTTCAGGTTCGCGCAATGTGCGGTCCGAACCGGATTTCTAAATGAACCAGAACGGGTCAACCGGGCGAGGCTTTTCCCGACCTTCAAGACCGATATCGCGGAGAAGCCGATCGTTGATGTTCTTTCGATCGCCACGGAAAACCAAACGATCAACCCACAGGTTGAACGAGAGGTTTCGCCGAAGGACGTGAATTTTTTCGAGCGCGCGCATGATTCACTCCCCGATTAACCCGACCTACGCTGGTTGGTTGGTTGGGATGGAGCGAACATGGTTCAAAAGGAAGTGCAATCGTGTGCTATCGATCACATTTGGATCGTGCGCCACGATCGACCGCACCGCCGTCGCTGCTAGGCGAATAGCCCTTTACGCCGGCGAAGAAGTCCTCGGCGTAAACGCGCCGGATCGGCTCGCCGCCGTCTGGCGGCGAGCCGATCTGCAACCCACAGGGCTAGGCCGCTTTCTTCTGTTCAATGCGCTGCTGATTTTCGTTGGTGCTGATGTTGATCCGCCGTGGCTTCATCGCCTCAGGCACCTCGCGCACCAGATCGATCTTCAGTAGACCGTTCTGGAAACTTGCGGCGGTCACCTGCACATGGTCGGCGAGGTTGAACACCCGGCGGAACGGCCGCGCCGAAATGCCTTGGTAGAGGTACTGATGCTCGGCCTTTTCAGCCTTGCGGCCCTCAACCGTCAGCACGTTCTGCTCGGCGGTGATGGCAATATCCTCGGGAGAGAATCCCGCCACAGCCAGCGCGACTTGGTAGCGGTCATCGCCAGTGCGTTCGATATTGTAGGGCGGATAGTTATGCTCTTCACCGGCCCAACGGCTGGTGTCTTCAAGCAGATCGAACAGGCGCTCAAAGCCAACGGTCGAACGCCAGAGCGGGCTCAGATCATAGGTTCTCATAGCCGATCCTCCATTGAGCAAAGGGATACGAGAGGCGCCAGGCACCATTGCCGGCGCCCACTGTCCGGGCCCCCAGGGGGCGCCCGAAGCCGCGCCACGGCACGGCACGGCGAAAAAAGAATTAGAAAAGGCGCCCTGGATTTCAAGAGGAGCCGAACGATGCCGGGAAAAATTTTTTGCTCCCGGCTGAGCACCGCCCTTGACCTGTCCCAACCCTCGCCTAAATCAATCGGCGCCGAAACGCTGATATGAGGTGGCCTGGGCCCCCATCTCGCCCAGGGCCGCCTCCGGAAAGAGGAGGAGGACCATGAAGCGCGCGGCAGAGCAAAAAATCCGAGACCAGTCTCTGAATATTGGCGACGGATGGGACCTCAACGACCTGCTTCACCCCGCGCAGGCGTTTGAAAGTCCGGCCGCGGTCGTTAACGATCCCGACCTAACAGTTAACGAGAAACGCGCCATCCTGGCGTCATGGGCATCGGACGCCTGCGCCTTGGAAGCCGCACCCGATCTGCGCGCCGGGCCGAAGGGCTCGCCGGTTCGTTTCGACGACATCATGGAGGCGTTGCGGGCGCTCGATAAGCAGGCCAATGGCGACAAGTATCGCCGGATGCTACGCCGAGACCGCATTTTTCGGCGCTCGTCCCGATCGGGCGACAGCAACGCCGGCACGCCGCTGCAGTAACGCATCGCATCGCCGACGCGAGGCCGCCATGTTGAGCGTGATCAAAAGCAGGGTCATCGGTCGAAATGGAAACATCGTCGTGGTGGATTTCAGCCGAGAGCCCAATCCGCCGGCGCCGCGTTTTCCCGGCGCCAGCGGTCTTCGCATGCCAAGTGATGATGAACCCAGGACGAGCTTTACCCCGCTAGCGATCCGGGGCCCGCTTCCCCAGGTTAGGCCGCCTCCGGCGCCTGCCGCTCGTTTGGAGCGCTTAGGCCAGCAGCAAGCTTGCGGTTGATCCGGATCAGATTTTCAAGATGCGTGGGGTTGGGCTTCGTCATCAGCGAGAAAATCTCTGCTAAGACGAACCCACCGATATTGAGGATGTTCTGCCGGACCGAGACCGGGAGCTTGTTCTGATCGCTGCTTGCCGCGTCGATGAATATCAACCACAAGCGGCGATTATAGAGGAGCGCTTCCGTCAGGCCCAGCGGCTGCTCGCACCAATGGTCTTTCACGGTCTGAAGCTGGGCAGCGGCCCGGAGCAAAAGGTTTGCTTCCAGTTCGCGGCGATCGGCGGTCTCGATCGCGCTCTTGGCATAGATTTGACTGGCGTGTTGTGCGGAACTCATCGTTTGGTCCTCTCGCTCATGAAGGACCGCTGATTTAAAAACATGGTTCTTAAAAAACTACTTCAAAGCGTGGGTCGGATATTGGCCCCACGTTGCACCTAAGGAAGCCCGACAGGTAATGGCCGCGCAGGTCAGGCATGACGTCCCTTACACACGGCTTCAGCCGCTGGAACTGCTCTCGATAAGCGCCGCGGGTCGAGGAACGGCGCGCCCGGTTGTGCGTTCTTTCCGCAAACGGGAACGCTCATGTCCGACGGCCATTACAACATTTTGTTTTTGTCGAACCGTAATACAGTTCGGAGCATTTTTGCCGAGGCGGTGGCAAACCATTTGGGTCAGGGTCATTTCAACGGTTTCAGCGCGGGCATGAATCCAGCCCAGCGGGTGGACCCACAGGTCTTGGACGTCCTGCGCGGCGCGCGTTATCCCGTCAGCGGCTTGCGGCCGAAGCATTGGCGTGAGTTTGCCAAACCTGATGCGCCGCGCCTCGACTTCGTATTTACGCTTTGCGATCCCGTCGCTGGAGAGCCATTGCCGCATTGGTCAGGCCGGCCGATTACCGCTGATTGGCGCTACCCCGATCCCGCGTCCCTTTCTGGCGAAAAGTGGGAACAACGCAAAGCATTGGCGCGGATACTGGTGGGTCTGGAGCGCCAGTTCAGGGCCTTCACGCAGTTACCCTTCAAGTCGCTTGATGACATCAGTTTGCAGGCACGGCTCGCCGAACTGACTGAGCAAAATACGCGCTGGGGGCGCGCCGCGCGCTCGGAGGAATCGCCGTCCGCGCCGCCGTTGCTTGGATAGGGTCACACGTTCTCTACGACGCGCATATGTCCGCGCCCAGGATCACTGAGCAAATAGAACGATCTTAAGCCTCTGAAAGCGGCGATCACGGTGATTGCGGTCATCTACCGAGCAGGCGCCGACTGAGGCGGCCTATTTCTTGTCGTTGTCCGGCTGCGGCTGTTGCTGCTGTTGCTGCTGTTGCGCGACGCGCTGCGGTGGCGCTGGCGTCTCATAGACCAATTCTGTCATGCTGTTTTTGTCGGCCTGATCGGCGAGCGCGAGCCAAGCTTTCGCCATGTCGAGCAGCGCCAGCTTTGCCTCTGCGTCATTAGTCTTGTGTGCAGTCTGGACGCATTGAGCCGCGTTCAATCGATAAAACTCGGCTGACACAATCCCACACCCGGCTTGTCAATTGACGCAAACACCCCGGGATAAACATATGAAGCGAGAATTCGTTCCTAGCCGAGGGCGGAAAAAAAGCCCCGGCGGGACCTTGCCTTGTTGAGCCGCGTGCAGCCTTTTTAGCCAAGCGAAGATGCTCGGCTTCGGTACGGCTATTCGTTCTCCAGATCTTCTGGGCGCTCCGCCTCGCCGGGAAAGCGCCTACTAAAGCAGCAACTGTTGCAGCGTAGGTACCGTTCCGTACTTTTAATGATTGGTTTTCGATAAAAAGTTCCATTGTCGATCAAAGAAACGACGCGACGGTTCGATCGAGTCATTACTCAAGAACATTCCCTTTTGCGGCTGGGTATTTGTTTGCGATTGGCATTTGCCGCCGGTTTGGGCCAGTTGTGAATGATCCCGAGCGGATACCGGCGCTGTCGGACGCTTGTTCCAACATGTCGCGTGACGCGCTACCCCCAAGCACGCATTCATGAAACGACGGCGCTCCGCCTTGCGTTGTAACCGCATGAAACCATCGCGGGTCATTCTTCAAATCGAGCCGGCGCTCAAGGCCGCAGGCGAGAAAGCCGCTGCGGCGGACCATCGTTCGCTCAGCGGGCTGATCGAGATGTTGCTCGCCGACTATTGCGAGAAGCTGGCTGCGGCCGAGGCTTCCGCACGCTCCGATGCGGCGCCCAGGGCAGCAGAGATGGCAGCCAGCGCAATCGACCACATGCGTGACAAGACTGCGCCAGCGGAGGAACAACAGCGGCGCAAGAGAAAGCTAATCCGCGGGCCGAGAGAGTTCCGCCAGATACGTCGGAAGTGACGCGCAAATGAAACACCGTCGGCTGAGAGGCGGATATACCCCCAAGGCCCGCCAAGCCGGTCGAACGCCACGAACCGCCGCACTGGGCATGTTGACCAAAGGCGGATGCAGCACAACGGATCAAACGCGTCAGTTGTGCCGCCTGATCGTTGGTACGCCGACATTATCGTCAGCCGAAGCTTGACGCCGCCCTCGCTCTATTTGTTCAACGACGTGTCGCAGCTCACGCGGCATCTCTTCGGAGATCTCATAGAGCTCTCTTAGTTCCCGCCCGATCCGGTCCATGGTGAAGAACCATGCTGTCGCATCATAGTGCGTGTTCGCTTTAAGCATTGCGGGCACTCAACATTTGCCCCCTCGTGCTACGGTAATGGCCGGCTCCGCCGCTTGTTCCTTGGCGGCGATTACAGATTGGATCAAGCGTCCAACCAATAGCCAAAAGCGTCGGCGGCGCCACAACTATGCCATCAGCCGGCGGCCCCTCTCTTGCGCATGACGATGAATGTATAGGCAGCCGGCGGCACAGCGCCCATGCACGACTGAATCAACAAACAAACAATCGCGCCGCTCTTAGACCTGCATCAACTATTCACGGCTCCGTGAGCGCGGAACACACATGCGAGTCGCAACATTGAGTCTCGGACGGGACTTTATTTCCAATCAGATCCAAGATGGAGGAGCTTATGGAGTATGGCGTTTCCCGCCGCGCAGTTGCGCTTGTGTCGTCGATGACGATCCGAACCAACGCCAGCTCCTCGCGGTTCTGCTCGAAGAATCCGAAATGCGCGTTCGCGAATGCGAAAGCGCTGAAGCGGCGATGTGTTTATTGGACCGATTTGGTGTCGACGTACACATCTGCTGGTCACGGATGTGAAGCTCGCCGGCGTGATGAATGGCGCTTTTCTGGCGACTCAAGCCAAACAGCGCTTCCCGACATGAATGTCATCGTTACGTCGGGGCAATCCCGCCCCCAATATCTGCCTGAAGACATGAAATTCATGCTCAAGCCCCGGCGCGCGGTCGATGTGCTGTGCGAGGCCGAGAGGTCCATCGCGGCCTAGCTGTTATCGCATTCCGTCCGGCCGCCTAGAACCTTCGATCCGTGTCATTCGATGCATGACCTTCCATTAACGCAGCATCGGTCTGCTCATGCATCGGGAGGTGTCATGCCAGAACGTGAGACTTCGCCGCTCGTTCGTCGTGATGGTTCGACACCCGATCAGGACGTGTCGCCCGTCTGTCTATGCTGCGGACAAGACACACAGCACGTCCGCACGATTCACAATCTGGGTTTCCTTCCGGAAATACTGGTCTTCCGGTGTCCCAGTTGTCACAGTGTGCGGGCCGTTCAGCCGGTCGGCGTCGGACGAAGCGCCGCTTCCAACGATAAATCCGGTCACTAGCCGCGGCGCGGCGGCTTTGCTCGGATCTTCTTTTCCAGGCACTGCATCGCTTTCCGCTGTTCTGCAGCGCTGATTCCGGTCGCGATGGTTGCATGCACGCTGAACAACCAGATGTAGCAAATGTACTTGGGTCGCCAAGCTCGCGCGTTCGATGTGAAGCCCGTGGTGGACGATGGGGCGTCCCTCTTCCTCACTGACTCGCGCGCGCAGCGATCAATGTCCGAGTTGGGTCAATAGCTGCCGCGGTGCCGAGCATTGGCGATATCTGCTTTGCCCCCAACAGCTGCCGCCGAGGCAGGGGGTCACCCTCGCTGACGTGCGCGATCTGCTCGACCATCTGCCGAAAGCATCTCGCGAGAAATCGACTTGGCAGCACGTCGCCGCCGAATTTCGACAAGCCGCGGCCAGCGCCGACGCGGTGGACGTGTCGGTCGCGCTGCAAATGGTGCAGATGTTGGAGCGTGTGGAGTATCACCCGATAGAGAATAAAAATGCCCGCCGAACGCGAGGCTCGGCGGGTTGAGTGTGTAGACCTGTAACCTGGATCACCAATGCGACTGCGAGCTTTTTAGTTCTGTAGATCGATACAGTTCGAGCGATCATGCCTAATAAATCCTAAACGGTGAGAACAAGCGGCGGCGCTCCGGATTCCTTTGATGAATTCCCCGCCGTCGCATTGCCTTCCCCCCAAGGTTCAAGGAATAGGCGACGTAGCTTGCGATTACAGCAGGGATTGGTCGCTGTTGGAATGGGGTTCAACAGTCAATTTGGGAAGTAATAGTCCTAGGGCCGATGTCGCAAACGGGTCATTAGCGGACATGACAAGCAGCGCGCGCGATGTCCGCTTTACCCGCGAAAGCAGACACGGCACTGCGGTCACGCGGTGTCCGCTAAGTGCCAAAAGGCGACGTTCACTGCGCAGAAAAGAAAGGCCGCCCTGCGGCGGCCCATCCAAACCTCTAATTGCCAGCTTCGACTATGCAGCAGCGGGTGTCTGCTTGGGGCTACGTTTTCGTCGCGTTAGATAACCCACGAAGCCAAGACCGCCGGCAAAGAGTGGCAGCGTGGCTGGCAGGGGCGTTGTCGAGGTCAATTCTATCGCGCTTTGGAAGCCGGGATTTCCTGAGCGGTTGAAGTAATCTGTCCCCGTGTAGTTAGCGTTCTCGACTACGACGAACCACGGAATGCTCGCTGGAAGGTCCGCTTGGGTGTCCAGCACCTCGAAGCCCGACAATGTAGAGCCCGGCGAGACGCCGCCAGCATCGATCCAGACATTGTTGTAAGTGATGTTCGCGCCACCGACGTTAGCCGTGTTGAATTGGGGCCAAGTGTTTGGATTCCATCCTGCGGGAGTGCCCGTTATGTCGGGGCCAGGAAGTTGAACGCCAAAGAAATACGCGGTCCCGGCATTAATATTGTTGGTAACGGAGAAGTCCAGCGTCCAGTCGCCAGGAGAGCCGCTCGTTGCGACAGTTACATTGATCGGCAGTGCGAAGGCCGTTCCGGCGAGCATAGCGGGTAACGAGAGCGCAACGAGCGCCAACAATCGCAGGTACTTCATTTGATTCCCCCAGAACTCGCCTTCGCCCGTCAGCGCGGCGCGAACGCAATTTACCTGCTCGACAAGATGTTAGGCAATCGCTGACAAGATATACGTTTCACATATTCTTCGTGCGAATTTGTTTGCTTACGGCAACGTGGCGCGAATGTCTTTTGACACATCGCGCCCGGCGGCGGGGGCTCGGCGAATAGCCTCCCGTCACCGTTGATGCTGCGGTTTGCGCGGTCCTCGCCACTGACGCGGAGGCGGTTTTAGCCGCTCCGGCTTCTGACTGCCGTTGATGAACAAGCGATAGCCTTTGCCTTGGCACTGGTCGCACACACTCCCGTGACGAAGTCCTGTGGCACGACAATGGGCGCACGGGGCCGGCAGCCTTTCATCCATTCGATTGTCCTGTCTCGTAGAACCTCGCTAACGCTTTAGCGCCGCCTAGCAATAGGTCCGGCAGCTTTGCGAAGGTTACAGCGAGTCGGCGCGCTTCGTCCTTCGTGAGAAGCTTCGCCGACTATTTCGGCCGTGCTCAATGCAGCGTTTCGCCCCAGCGCAGCCCATAGCTCGGCAGCGCGTTTCACAACCTCGTCCGGTCTACGACAAAGGAAAGTGGCTGCGTGTTAGGCCGCCTGGTGGCGGCCTCTCCTAGGTCCGATTGTTATTCCGGCTAAGTCGCAAGAGCTCGCTGACCGCTCTGTTTGCGGCGGCGTGCCAGGTAACCAATGAAGGCAACTCCACTAGCTAATAGCGGCAGGGTCGCGGGCAGCGGCGTGGCGCTCAGAACGCTTACGCTCGTGATATTCGGCTGCTCGTCGGCGTTCAAAATCCCATTGTTGCCGTTGCCGACGCCGAGGTCGTCAACGAAGACGGTGATATCAATCGTCTGACTGAACGTGATGTCCAGGATGCCATTGATGGTGCCATTTACAAACGCCGACCAGTCTGAACTAGGGACCTGACCAATAGGGCCGAAGGTGTATTGGCTTCCAGGCGCGGCAAAGGCGAATGTCTCGAAGAACCCCGTGCTGAAATTCACCGTCCCCAGGAGGGTCGATCCGTTAAAAAGCTTCGCCACGCCGTTCGAAAATGTACCGGCATCAGACTCGAGAAAAGCAAGGGTATCAATCTCAAGCCCGTCTGATGAGCCCGTCAGCGGGCCGCAGCAACCCGGCACAGTAGCTGGCCCGGCTAAGTTAAAAGCTATCTGCAGTGTATCGCCTGCCGGAACCGTCACGGCACGAGCGGCACCGCTCGTTGCGACACTGGCTAACGCAATCGTAGCGATCGACCAACATGCGATGCGGATTGATATCCACGACACGATTGCCTCCTTTTCTCTAACTTCCTTAAATAACTCTGGCCGCAGGCATCCGTACAAGCAGTTCCACTCGAGCGGATGTCATCAGGCGACGCAACGCGAATACGCCGCCATGCCCGACCAGAGCGGAATGAGTCAAGCGTTTCCAAAACATCCAAACCAAAAATTGCTTGGTTGTGCGAAAAAATCATCCATGATTCGGATGTAGTTTGGATAAGACGGCGAGCGTACCATCGAACGTACTTATGCCATTTTCCATAGTTTCCGGCGGAAATCGTCAGGCTCAGATGAACGTCCGCTCAGGGTCAAACGCCGACATGGGGCTAAGGTCTGACTGGGTCCGCTCTATTCCAGCAAGCAGACATCAACCCGCTGCAAACCGGTGTCTGCCAAGTGCCAAAGGCGGACGTTGTCCGCAGCAGCGCGCGCTGGAACCGTGGTCATCGGCAAACGTTGCCGCGTAGCAGGAACCTTGGGGCAAATGGCGCGCGATTCGAGGAACCGCATGATAAACAGCCGGACTTTTGCTCTTACAGCGTTGGCAGTTGGATCGCTTTGGTCTGCGAATGCGGACGCGCAGACGATCCGAGAAAAGTTTCGCGGCATGTATGTCTGCGAGAAACTGCCAACCACCCGCGACGTTCTACGCGCGCCACTCGACCTGGTTCTCGAAGGCAACAACGTTTGGTTTGCGCGGCCGTTGTTCAATTTGGACGGGACGCGCGTGGTCGGCAGTGAAATGGCATCTGGCACAATTGACGTGGATGGCAAACTGCATCTGAGCTCCAATTGGAGCTATCTCGGCAATCGCGCTGAGGGCGATTATGGCGGGACCCTAACCCGGACAGGTGGTACGTTAACTGGCACGCAAACCTGGAGCGCACCAGACGGATCGGCTGCTATCAGTCGAGCGTGTACGGCGGCGCCGGTCCCCGCGGGAGATGCCAAGCACTCGGCCGAGGAGAAATCGAAACCCTGACCGACGTGTCCGCTTTGGGTCATTCAGCGACATCGAGGCCGGGAGCCCGTAACGTCCGTTCCAGCCTCAAGATCGGACATTTGTCAGAGATCACAGTATGCCCGCTAAGTGCCACAAGCCGACATCGAGCACCTTGCCCTAATCCGTACCCTCGCCGTGTCACTCTTTCGGTGGCAAGGTACGCACCCAGCCGATAATGGCGTCGAGGTCGGCATCATTCATGTGGGCGTAATAAGCGTAGCCCATAGGCGGCTTGAGTTTGCTGCCATCCTTGTCGATGCCTTGAATTATCGCGCGCTTAGTCTCGGAGTCGGTCCAATCGCCGATGCCCTTACTCTTGCTCGAAGTGATGTTGCGCGAGACCGAGACGCCCCACGGACCGGGAAATTCAAATCCACCGCGGCCGAGATCGGCGGCCCAGTCATGTTGGCCCTTTACCATTGGGGTATGGCATTCCATGCAATGGCCAATAGTGGCGAGATAAAAGCCGCGTTTCATCGTGTCGCCTAGCATAGCCGGCGTGTAAGGCTGCTCCGCACCAGGAAAAACCTGCGGCGGCGCGGCCATCCGATAGATCGGAACGGGGACCTTGTTGCTGACCGGCTTGATCGTTCGCAAATATGCGACGATCGCGTCCATGTCGTCGTCAGTGATGATGTCGTAGAAACCAGTCGGCATAATCGAGGCGATGGGAATGCCGCTCGGCCGCAAGCCGGTGCGCAACAATTTCTTGATGTCGGCGTCGCTCCAGCTACCGATCCCGGTGTCCTTGTCAGGTGTGATATTGGATGCCGTCACCTTGAACGGTGGCTCATCCCACGACAGTCCACCGGAAAACTCCTTGCCAGCGATCACATCGGGAGGCCCTTTCGGCGAGTGGCAATTGCCGCAGGTCATGATGGTGTTGACGAGATAACTCCCGCGTTCGACTGCGGTCTCAGCACCCGCAGCTCCGGCAAATAGAAAAACCGCAATGGAAATTGTTGCAAGCCGTATCATTATCCTTCCTCTCAATCGCCCGTGACCCGCTGTGTGCGCACTACGACCCACGAAAAGCAGTTGGTCGGAAATGTGAGCACGTCGGCAGAGATGCTAAGCGGCCCGCTATGCGGAGATCACTTAACTCCTCCGAATCCGTCATGCCTCTCTTAAGCCGACTTTACGAGGTCCCAGCGTGTAAGCGGGAGAGCTATTGGATGACTAAAGATTCCACCGCGCCAGCCAACGTTGGGCTCACGCATATGAGCACTAGCACGGCCAGACAGGCGATGCCGCAGCCGAGTAAAATCGTTCGGATGTTTTGCTGGAACTTCAAAGCTTCGCGCTTGCGTCCCATGGCAACAGCTAAATCGGTCGGCATTTACCCTCGTCGGAAGGAAGTAGCGAAGGCTGACGTGGTAGTCGTTGTCTAATGACACAGTGGCCAGCCGTTTTTTTCACAAAACGTATGGAATCGGCATAATTTAGACGGTGTCGCGCCACAGCCGCAAACGTGCGGCCAGGCTACAAGCTCCAGGACCGGGAGCCCGCTTCCGGAGCGTCCGCTTTATGCCCGAAAGCGGACATCAGCGACGCTGCTCGGGATGTCCGCTAAGTGCCAGCAGCAGACATTGACTGATCGCTTGGGAAAGTTGCCAGAGCCTTCGAGGAAGCGGTGATCCAGATCAGTACAATTGATAGTTCAACCCGACGCGCGACGTTGGCAGTTACCAGAACTTATAATTCACGCCAGCCCGAACAATGTTGCCCCTGTAATGTGCGACTGATTGGATATTGGCACCGATACCTGTGGTCCCGATTCCGGGAGCAAAACCAGTGAGCATAAGTGCTTGATTCAAAGTCTCCGTGCCAAGATCGTAATAGAGATATTCTGCTTTCACCGTCCAGGAAGACGCAAACATCCATTCCATCCCGCCGCCGAGTGTCCAGCCGGTGCGAGTTTCTGACTGTGAGGCGGCAATTGAACCATTCATTGGCGTTCCGGCGCCGCCCATACGGGACCCCGAAAACGATACGTCGGTTTGGACATGGCCATAGGCCAAACCAGCTGTTCCATAAACGAGCAACGAATCGACCGGCAGCCAGCCTAACCGCCCTCGCAAGGTGCCAAACCGATCGATCTTTTGGCTGCCTGTACCCGCTACGGTAATAAGACTCCCAGCGGTGTCCACCGCCGCGCCGGCAGCACTCGCGGTGCCCTTTATGTTGGCATCCTGAAAATCGGCTTCGAGCCCTGCCACCCAGTTCTGTACGAGTTGATAGTTATAACCGATTTGTCCGCCGCCATTGAAGCCGCTTGGATTTGTGTTGAATTGCTGTGGGATCGCCGCATTCAACGCGGGATAGAGGCCAAAGCCGGCAAGGACGAAGAAATTGGAGGTCACACTGTTATCGATTGTGTTTTGCCATCCGTCGCCCGCGTTGAGGCCTACATACCAGCCGGTCCAATTATAGACCGGCACGAGCGCTGGCGGCGGTGCTTTCACCGCCATGTCGGCGGCGAAAGCTGGTGATGCGATCAGCGCGGCAATCGCAGTCACGCACGTCGTTAATCTGTTCATCCCAGCCCCCGAAAATCGGAGACATTTTACTCAGATCACCAAGCTTCCACTGTCACTACGGAACCACAGTGAATAGGAAATCTTGGGAGGACGCCGATGTCCGCTTTGGGTCATTAGCTGCCGCGACGAGGCGAAAGTTCGATGTCTGCTATAACCCCAAATGCGGACATTGGCGGAAGTAACCCATGCCCCGCCCCAATTGGTCGCGCGCCCTGCCCCGGCCGCTCAGAGGTGTTGAGTCTGGAATACGTCGAGTGCAGGCCGCGATAGCAAGCTTTCCGCGGCAAAAAATGCCCCGGCATTGTCGCCGGGGCTTAGCCCAAATGATGGTGAGAGCCGCTTTTCGCTGGCACGAGTGTCGATGGGGAAGGAGGCGCGCCAGCGCAGCGGGTTGAACAACATTTATCTGAGTCGCAAGCGCGCTGCATGCTGACTTTATCTGCTGACCCTGAGATTTTCCGCGGACGACTTTCCTCGGTTTTCGACAACTTCGAACTCCACACTTTGTCCTTCGTTCAAAGAGCTGAGGCCAGCTCGCTCAACAGCAGAAATGTGTACAAACACATCTTTGCCGCCGCCGGTCGGTTGGATGAACCCGTAACCTTTTTGGCCGTTGAACCACTTCACGGTACCCTTAGGCATATCGTCCTCTACGATTTAATGTGGCGAGCTTCAATGCGCCTAGAATGCCGAGCAAAAAGGCGCGGGGCAAGCGCCTGCCCGGCGACGACGTGTCGATCGCGCTGCAGGTGGTGCTGAGCCTGGAGGGCGTGACCTGCGTGGCACGGGTTTGAATTGCTTCCAGTGGCGAACAAGCGGCCCGATGCCTATGTTAGGTTTATCATCGACAGCGGCTCGCAGCCCAGGCGTCGGTGGCTGAGAGTCCGGTAACGCTCCCGCCTGCCTTGGGGAGCGCATCAGTGACCACTTTCCCGTTTCCTACGCGTCCAGAGGCTTCGGCATTTGATCCCGAAGCAATTAGCATTCTGAGCGACGCCTTTCAGGATGCTTGGCAATCCCTGCATACAAGCGGCACCACGTTGCATCTCGGGGGGCAGGAGGAGCAGACGAGCGAAATGCTTGCACGCTGTATCATTGAGTTGGCGAAGCTTGGCGAACGAGACCGGCATCGACTACGAGACGCGGCCCTCGCGCACCTTGCCGAGGCAAATGTCCGACGAGGACGCGATTAAGTAGATGGCACTGCCAATGGTACTGATGTTGGAAAGCGTTGAGTACCGGCTGAAATAACGACAACTGACGTACTGGCGGCTACTTCACTCGCGCATCATTGCCGCCTGTATTTCCAGTCTACGGCAGCGTTGTGCAAGTTTCTGAAATTGGATTTTGACCTCGAGATCGCGGGCCGCAACTGCCTCTCGGTCGCACTCTTCCGCCAATGCGCGGTACTCTGTTGATTTAGACATCAGGCTGTAGTCTCCCAACTAGGCCAATGCCGGGAGGGGTCCTTTAGTTCAAAAGATAAGGGGCAAGTGTCCCGGCCACAGCGTCGGCGTTCCAGTGAACTAACCACAGTACTCGGCCCCGACCGGGGCCGGGGCCTTTCCTGTCGAGCTGGAGAAACGATACAGCCCGGCATATAAATAACAACTCGCAGGCGCGGCTCGTTCCTCATGTGAAATGACATTGTTGCGCGGGACAAGCGCCGGCCTGCGGTGGACCTTTCGGACGGATCTGTTATTGGTCTAGCAATTTTCAGAGCGCGCTTGAGACCGGAAGCCGCCGAAGCCGAACCGGCGACAGGCGCGCACCCGCCTTGCTGATGGCGGGTATCTGGACACTATCCAGCGCTCCTTCCCGCCCACACAATAGGATGTATATCGTTCTTTGTATTGACAGAGGTCTAGTGAATGTGACTGTTTGTAACTGCTGGGAAGTGGCACTATTGGGGGCAGCTGCAATGAATTCCATTTATCGTTTGGGTGCGACGGCCCTGATCGTCGGCAGCGCGATGGCTTGTGCCAACAT